>QWCV01000189.1_pt1 | contig 79195 bp, 109 predicted proteins | sample 1972621 | NCBI WGS metagenome assembly QWCV01 (sample SAMN09866699, study PRJNA288562) | Human gut metagenome isolate pre2_stool, whole genome shotgun sequencing... | isolation source: gut | host: Homo sapiens | place: USA: California | reverse complement strand
CACTCAGGCATAAAATGCATATATGTATATGAGTTTAAACTTTTCGAATGTGATTGGAGCAATATTAGAATTTCTTAAATAAATTTATGGAAAGAGTTCGCGAGAGTGGAAGGGTGCCATAAATTTATTTTAGAAATTCTTATGTTGCGTATTGAGCCGAGAAAATGTTTCAAATCATATACATATATACATCTTTCCGTGAGCATTCCTCAGTTTTTTATTTAAGATTTTCTATTTTTCACTCCAATCAAACGGACACAATCTCAAATATATATAATCACCTGGGAAGGCTCCCAACATATATAATATTTTTTTTGACTGTGAATTGTAACTATAATTAATAAAATTTAAAGAAATAATGAAAAAAATTCTTGATAAAAATTAAATAAAATGATAAGATTAATAAATGAAAAAGTAAAAAAAGAGGAAAAAATGATAAACTTATTATTATGTGGAAACGAAAAAGTATTTGATGGAGCTCTAACAGAGCTAATATCAATAACAAACAGAACAAAAGATGTAATAAAATGTTATATATTCACAGCAGAACTAACAAGAATAAAATCTGAATATACAGCAATAAGTGAAGAACAAATAGAATTTTTAGACAAAGTAGTCAAAAGCAAAAATTCAGAAAATCAAGTAGTAAGAATAGATGTAACAGAAATATATGAAAATCAATTTAAAAACTGTGCTAATGAAGGGGCATATTGTACGCCATATACATTATTGCGATTATTGGCAGATTTAATACCAGAAATGCCAGAAAAATTGTTATATTTAGATATAGATATGATGGCAGGTGGTGATATTTCGAAGTTATATAACATAGATATTACAGATTATGAATATGCGGCAGTTAAAGAAAAATATGGATGTTGGCTAATAAGACCAGACTATATAAATGCTGGAATGCTATTACTAAATATGAAAAAAATAAAAGAAACAAAACTCTTAGAAAAAGCAAGAGAAAGAATAAAAACTAAAAAAATGTTGTTTGCAGATCAAGATGCAATATTTTGGTCAACAACCAAAAAGAAAATCATACCAAGAATATATAACGAACAGTCAAAATTCAATAAAAAAGACACTATTATATGTCATTTCTGTAAAAGATTAATGTTTTTACCATATCCACATACAGAAAACTTCAAACAATGGAATATTGAAGAAGTTCATAAAGTTTTAAAATGTTATTATTTTGACAAAGATTTAGAAGAATATTTGAAATTAAAAGAAGAATATAATGCAAGAATGAAAGAGGAAATTTAGATGGAAAAATATCAAGAAATAATACCAATTTTCTTTGCAGTTGATGATGATTATGTACCATTTTTAGCAGTAACATTGCAATCTTTGGTAAACAATGCATCACAAGAATATTATTATGTAATAAAAGTATTATATACAAGAATGAGCGAAGAAAGTAAAGAAAAAATTAATAAATATACAAGAGAAAATATAAGTATAGAATATGTAGATTTAAATTATTATATAGAAAAAATAAAAAATAAATTATATACAAGAGACTATTTTTCAATGACAACATATTTTAGACTATTCATTTCAAACTTATATCCACAATATAATAAAGCGATTTATTTAGATAGTGATATAGTTTTATTAAAAGATATAGCAGAATTATACAAAATCGACATTGGAGATAATTTACTAGGAGCGGTACCAGATGATATAATCCAAAAAAATGAAGTATTTCAAGAATATGTTGAAAAAGTAGTAGGAGTAGCTAGTTATAAAACATACTTTAATGCAGGAATGCTAGTTATGAATTTAGATGAACTTAGAAAATTTCAATTTCAAGAAAAATTTCTATATTTACTTGAGAATATAAAATTTTCTGTAATCCAAGATCAAGATTATTTAAACAGAATTTGTAAAGGCAGAGTAAAACTTATAGAAACTGCATGGAACTTAATGCCAACAGCAAGTGATGATATGAAAGAAGAAGATATTAAATTAATACATTATAATTATCAATATAAGCCATGGCACTATGATGATATAAGATTCGGGCAATATTTCTGGGACTTAGCTAAGCAAACAGAATTTTATGGTATAATTAGTAAAATAAAAGAAAACTTTACAGATGAAATGAAATATAAGGATAGAGAGGCAGATATTGCATTAAGAGAACTTGCACAGAAAGAATCAGACTGTGTAGGAGACGACAGAATGTACAGAAGTGTACAAGTAACAGAAAAATCACAAGAAAGAATAGAAATATTAGAAAAGATAAAGCAACTTGAAAAAGAAGGAAAGTTTGATGTAGATGCAGAAAATGATCCGCCATCAATAGAATTAACACCTGAGAATGTAGATTATTTAAAAGCCAAAAGAACAAATAAATGGAAGAATAAATTTGCAAATAAATTAGGTGAAAGGTTTTTGGATGCAATAATAAAAGATAACAAACTAATAATAAAAGATATAGAAGGTCTTGATTATTTAAGTGAAATGAAAAATGGAGCATTAATTACATGTAATCATTTTAATCCATTTGATTCATTTACAATAGAAGAAATATTTTCATTATCAGGACAAAGAAAAAAGAAAAAATTATATAAAGTAATAAGAGAGGGAAACTACACAAATTTTCCGGGATTTTATGGATTCTTATTCAGAAATGCAGATACATTACCATTAAGTTCTAATACAAGAACAATGATAAAATTTATGCAAGCAGCAGATACTATCTTAAAAAGAGGAGATTTTATATTAATATATCCAGAGCAAAGCTTATGGTGGAATTATGAAAAACCAAAGCCACTAAAAAATGGAGCATATAAAATAGCAACAAGAAGTAATGTACCAGTAATACCTATATTTATAACAATGAAAGATAGCAATATTATTGGAGAGGATGGATTCCCTATAAAAGAATATTATGTTCACATAGAAAAACCAATCTATCCAGATGTAACACTATCAGAAAGAGAAAATGTAGAAATTATGAAAAACAAAAATTTCGAAGTATGGAAAAACATATATGAAGAATTTTATGGAATTCCATTAGAATATACTACTGTAAAAGAGGAAGTAAATGATGAAATCTAAACAAGTATATTACTATAAAGATGAAGTAAATGATGAATTTTCAGGAGCTAAAATAACACCGAGGATTATTGATGAAAAATACAAGTACATTCACCAAAATCCTTTTTGGAACTTTACCTCTCTTTTATTACAAAATGTACTAAGTATGCCAATTAAGATATTATATGGAAAACTAAAATTTAAAATAAAATATATAGGAAAAGAAAAACTAAAATCATATAGAAAAGAAGGATACTTTGTATATGTGAATCATACACAGGTATTTGCAGATGTATTTATTCCAAGCTTACCAATGTATCCAAAAAGAAATCATTTTATAGTAAATCCGGAAAATGTTTCTATGAAAATATTGGGTAATGGAATTCAATTACTTGGAGCAATACCAATTCCAAATAATAAAAATGGAATGAAAAATTTTATAAATGCAATAAAAACACATATTGAAAAAGGACATCCAATTACTATATATCCAGAAGCGCATATTTGGCCGTATTATACTAAGATAAGACCATTTAAAGCTGTTTCGTTTAAATATCCTATTCAATATAATAAACCAACTTTTTGTATGACGAATACATATCGAAGCTATGGGAAGAATAATGATAAAGTTAAAATTGTTACATATATTGACGGACCGTTTTTTCCTGATAAATCTTTAAGTATACATGAACAGAAATTAAATTTACGAAATCAGGTGTATGAATGCATGGTAGAAAGAAGTAAAAATAGTAATATTGAGGTTATTGAATATAGAAAAGCATTATAAATAATAAAAAAACTATTTAATATAGTGAAAAAATCTGTTATAATATACATTATGTATAAAAGGAAGGAATGAGATAAAAAGTGAAAATAGGAATAGTAGGATTACCAAATGTAGGAAAAAGTACAATGTTTAACAGTATAACAAAAGCAGGAGCAGAATGTGCAAATTACCCATTTTGTACAATAGAACCGAATGTCGGAGTTGTAGCTGTTCCAGATGAAAGAATAGATAAATTAGCAGAAATGTATCAACCACAAAAAGTAACAAAAGCTGTTGTAGAATTTGTAGATATTGCAGGACTTGTAAAAGGTGCAAGTAAGGGAGAAGGACTTGGAAATAAATTTTTATCACATATTCGTGAAGTTGACGCAATATGTCAAGTAGTAAGATGTTTTGAAGATTCAAATGTAATACATGTAGATGGAAGTGTTAATCCATTAAGAGATATTGAAACAATAAATCTTGAATTAATATTTGCAGATATGGAAACACTAACAAAGAGATTAGATAAAGCTAAAAAATGTTTAAAGGCAGATAAAAAATATCAAGTAGAAATTGATTTTATAGAAAAAATAAAATCAAATTTAGAAAAAGGTATTCCTGCTAGAGCTTTAGAATACAACGAAGATGAACAAGAAATGTTAAAAGATATGTTTTTATTAACTGCAAAACCAATAATTTATATTGCAAATATATCAGAAGAGCAAATACAAAATGCTGATAATGAAGAAATGGTAAAACAAGTAAAAGAATATGCTTCAAAAGAAAATGCAGAAGTAATACCATTATGTGTTAAAATAGAAGAAGAATTATCAGGATTGGAAGAACAAGATAAAAAAGAAATGCTAGAAGCATTAGGGTTAGAAGAATCTGGATTAGATAAATTAATAAAAAAGAGCTATGATTTATTAGGATTAATGTCATTCTTAACAGCAGGAGAACCCGAAGTAAGAGCTTGGACAATAAAAAAAGGAACAAAAGCTCCTAAGGCTGCAGGAAAGATTCATTCAGATATAGAAAGAGGATTTATTAAGGCAGAAATAGTTTCATATGAAGATTTAGTAAGAGAAGGCTCTATGCTTGCAGCAAAAGAAAAAGGGTTAGTTCGTCAAGAAGGAAAAGAGTATATAATGCAAGACGGAGATATTGTATTATTTAAATTTAATGTATAAAATGACAAAAATAGAAAAAATAACGAAAAAAATCTAAAAAAACTTGCAATTATTTAAAAAATGTAGTATAAATAAAAGAGAGACTAGTACAATAGATAAAAAATATTAAGAAAGAGGTATGAAAATGAAAAGAACAAAAATATTAAAAACTTTAATGGTTATGATTATTGGAATAATTTTATTTATTATGTCAACAAAAGCGTTTGCTTTAGACGATTCTGATTCAAATCTTAACTTTTATGAGGATCAAAGTAATCTATTAAGCACAAATACAAATACAAATACTAATACTAATACTAATACAAACACAAATACAAACACAAATACAAACACTAACACAAATACAAATGCAACTACTACAAACACAAATAGCTACAATACAAGTTTACCAAAAGCAGGAGCCCCAGAAAATACAATGATGTTAGTTGGAATAACTATTTTAGGGATAACAGCAGTTTATGCATATAAAAAAGTAAAAGAATATAAAAACATATAAGAGAAAAGTAAAATAAAGGTTTCTAACAGAGAAAATTAGCCAATGGTTGAGAACTAATTTGAGAAAACATATTTGAAAAACTAACTCTTTAGGTTTCTAGTGAATAAGCTAGACGTTTAAGATGCGTTAAATCAAATTAAGTGAAAATATGGGATGGAACCGTGTATATGCACTCCTATAAGTAGAAATACTTATAGGAGTTTTTTGCATTATAAATTGTGAGATATATAATATAAAGGAGGTATTTTTAATGATAAAAGTAACATTAAAGGATGGAAAAATTTTAGAAGTAGAAAAAGGAAAATCAATATTAGAGGTAGCTAAACAAATAAGTGAAGGATTAGCAAGAATGGCAACTTGTGGTGAAGTTAATGGAAAAGTTGAAGATTTAAGATATGAATTAAATGAAGATTGTACATTAAACATATGTACATTTGAAAATAGTGAAGAAGGAAAAAAAGCATATTGGCATACAACAGCACATATAATGGCACAAGCAATAAAAAGACTTTATTCAAATGTTCAACTTGCAATAGGACCAGCAATTGCAAATGGATTTTATTACGATTTTGATACAGAATATAGATTTTCAGAAGAAGACTTTGAAAAAATAGAACAAGAAATGAAGAAAATAATAAAAGAAGATTTAGCAATTGAAAGATTTGAACTTCCAAGAGATGAAGCTATTAAATTAATGAAAGAAGCAAAAGAAGGATATAAAGTAGAACTTATAGAAGATTTACCAGAAGGAGAAGTAATTTCATTCTATAAACAAGGAGAATATGTTGATTTATGTGCAGGACCACATTTAATGAGTACAGGAAAAGTAAAAGCAGTAAAATTATTATCTACATCAGGGGCTTATTGGAGAGGTGATGAAAAAAATAAAATGCTTCAAAGAATTTATGGCGTTTCATATCCAAAAACAAGTCAATTAGAAGAATATTTAAAATTATTAGAAGAAGCTAAAGAAAGAGACCATAGAAAAATAGGTAAAGAACTTGAATTGTTTATGACTCATGAGCTAGTAGGTTCTGGACTTCCAATGTATTTGCCACATGGTGCAACAATAAGAAGAACATTAGAAAGATATATTCAAGATAAAGAAATTGAATTAGGATATGATCATGTATATACACCATGTCTTGCAAATGTTGAATTATATAAAACAAGTGGACATTGGGATCATTACAAAGATGATATGTTCCCTGCAATGAAAATGGATAATGAGGAAATGGTATTAAGACCAATGAATTGTCCTCATCATATGTTAATATATAAGAGTAAAACACGTTCTTATAGAGATTTACCAATTAGAATTGGTGAACTTGCAAATGACTTTAGATATGAAAATAGCGGAGCTGTTTGTGGACTAGAAAGGGTAAGACAAATGTGCCAGAATGATGCACACTTATTTGTTAGACCAGATCAAATAAAGGAAGAAGTAGGAAATGTATTAAAATTAATTAAAGAAGTATATCAAAAAGATTTCGGATTTTCTGCTGATTCATTTAAATACAGATTATCATTAAGAGATAAAAAGAATAAAGAAAAATATATAGACAATGATGAAATGTGGGAAACAGCTGAAGAACAATTAAGAGCAATATTAAAAGATATGAATATTGATTTCTATGAAGCAGAAGGAGAGGCAGCTTTCTATGGACCAAAGATTGATATACAAATAAAAACAGCATTAAACCATGATATAACAATTCCAACTTGCCAATTAGATTTTGCATTACCAGAAAGATTTGATTTAAACTTTATAGGTGAAGATAATAAAGAACATAGACCAGTAGTAATCCATAGAGCAATACTAGGTTCTTCTGATAGATTTATCTCATTCTTAATTGAAGAAACAAAAGGATTTTTCCCTGTATGGTTATCACCTGTACAAGTAAAAATATTACCAATTACAGATAATCAAGTTGAATATGCGAAAGAAATTGAAAGTGAATTAAAGAAAAATAAAATTAGAGTTGAATTAGATGAATCTAATGAGAAAATAGGATATAAAATTAGAAAAGCTCAACTTGAAAAGGTTCCATATATGCTAGTTCTTGGAGCAAAAGAGCAAGAAGGAAATCTTGTTGCAGTTCGTTCTAGAAAAGATGGGGATATTGGACAAATGAAATCTGATGAGTTTATTGCTAAAGTAAAAAAAGAAATTGATGAAAAAGTAATAAAATAGTTTAACCTAAAGAAGGGATTATATATAAATATTTTGAAAACCTTACTGTCGCAACCAACAGATTATAAATCTTTGTAGGTTGCTCCATATCGCATTCGCTTCACTCATTTGGTCGCTGGCGCGGTTTATCAAATATTTATATATAATCCCTTCTTTAGGTTACAAAATTTATTTAATTCAAACTTTTTCACATAAAATTCACAATTACATAGTAAAATAATAATATTTGAGATAGAAAGGAAAGTGAAAATGTTACAATTAAAAGCAATAACCAAAAATTATCTTTCAGGAGATAATGAAGTAAAAGCCTTAAAAGGAATAGACTTAGAATTTAGAGAAAGTGAATTTGTATCAATATTAGGGCAAAGTGGATGTGGAAAAACCACAATGTTAAATATTATAGGAGGATTAGACAGATACACATCAGGAGACTTAGTAATTAACGGAAAATCAACAAAACAATTTAAAGACAAAGACTGGGATACATATAGAAATCATTCAGTAGGATTTGTATTCCAAAGTTATAATTTAATACCACATCAAACAGTATTAGCAAATGTCGAATTAGCACTTACAATATCAGGAGTAGGAAAAGAAGAGAGAAGAAAAAGGGCAATTGATGCACTAACAAAAGTAGGATTAGGTGACCAAATAAATAAAAAGCCAAATCAAATGTCAGGAGGGCAAATGCAAAGAGTTGCAATAGCAAGAGCTTTAGTCAATGACCCAGATATATTACTTGCAGATGAGCCAACAGGAGCATTGGATTCTAAAACAAGTGAACAGGTAATGGAAATATTAAAAGATATTTCAAAAGACAGGTTAATAATAATGGTAACACACAATCCAGAATTAGCGGAAAAATATTCATCAAGAATAATTAAATTATTAGATGGAAAAGTAATGGATGATTCAAATCCATATACTGCAACAAAGAAAGATTTAGATAGAGCAAGAACTAAAAAAGAAAAATCAGGAAAAGCATCAATGAAATTTGCCACAGCAGTACATCTAAGCTTAAATAATTTAATGACTAAAAAGGGCAGAACTTTTTTAACATCATTTGCAGGTTCAATTGGAATAATAGGAATTGCATTAATTCTTTCATTATCAAATGGAATGCAATCATATATAAACAAAGTAGAAGAAGATACATTATCATCATATCCGATAACAATTCAAGAATCTTCTATTGATATGTCAAGTATGATGGAAGCAATGATGGGAAAAGATGATGGAGAAAAACATGATAATAATAAAATATATTCAAGAGCGATTATGGGAGATATGTTAGAAACATTATCAAGTAAAGTTCAAACTAACAATTTGAAAGAATTTAAAGAATTTGTTGAAAATGGTGATAGTGACATTAAAAATTATATAAACGCAATTCAATATGGATATAATTTGGACTTAAATATTTACAAAGAAAAAGAAGATGGAAGTGCATATAAAGTAAATCCTAGTTCAGTATTAGAAAAAATAGGATTTGGAGATATGGTAAAAGCACAAGAACAATCAAGTTCAATAATGTCATCAAGTAGTGCAATGATGACAGAAACAGATGTATGGACAGAAATGCTTGATAATAAAGATCTAATAAACTCACAATATGATGTACTTGCAGGTAGAATGCCTGAAAAATATAATGAAGTTGTATTAATAGCAGATAAGAATAATGAAGTAAGTGATTATACTTTATATTCATTAGGAATAAAAGATGTTTCAGAACTTGGAAATGCAATGGAAAAGTTGAAGAATGGTGAAGAAATTAAAACAAATGATGATAAAAATAGTTATTCTTATGATGAACTTTTAAATTATAAATTTAAAGTATTAATAAATACTGATTATTACAAAAAAGTAGGAAATGTATGGCAAGATATGACAAATGATAAAGAATATATGAAACAAATAGTAGATAAAGCAGAAGAGGTTCAAATTGTAGGAATTATTAAGCCAAATGAGAATACAGTTACATCATCTTCAGCAGGGTTAATTGGATATAACAAAGAATTAAAAGAATATGTTATAAATAAAGTTAATGAAGCGGAAATTGTTAAAGAGCAAAAAGCTAATCCTGAGATAAATGTATTTACAGGCATAAAATTCCCTGAAAATACAAATGGAACATTTGATTATACACAATTATCAGATGAACAAAAAGCTTATATGGCAACACTTTCAGAAGCAGAACTTGCTCAATTAATGCAAACATATTCTAATAATGCATCAGCTACTTATGATAATAATTTAAGCAAATTAGGAGTTGTAGATTTGGATAATCCATCAACAATTAATTTATACCCTAAAGATTTTGAATCAAAAGATAGGATTGCAGATATTATAACAGATTATAATAATAAACAAACAGAACAAGGTAAAGACGAAAATGTTATTAATTATACAGATTTCATTGGAATTATGATGAGTTCTGTTTCAACTATAATTAATGTAATAAGCTATGTATTAATTGCGTTTGTTGGAATTTCTTTAGTAGTTTCATCAATAATGATAGGTATTATAACATATATATCAGTTCTTGAAAGAACTAAAGAGATTGGTATTTTACGTAGTATAGGTGCTTCTAAGAAAGATGTTTCAAGAGTGTTTAATGCAGAAACATTGCTTGTTGGTTTGGTTGCTGGTTTAATTGGTATTGGAGTAACATTACTAATAGATATTCCAATTAATATTGTGATTGAACATTTAGTTAATATTTCTGGTATTGCAAAACTTCCAGTGGCTGGTGGAATTATATTAGTTGCTATTAGTGTTGGATTGACTATGATTGCTGGCTTGATTCCTGCTAAGTTTGCTGCTAAACGTGATCCAGTGGAAGCTTTGAGAACTGAATAGATTTTTGAACAATCTCCAATTTTTGTGAAAAAATAGAAAAATTTTATAAAGAAGATCTTAAATATAAACCTAATAATGGTTTATATTTAGGATCTTCTTTTAAAATTAAAAAAATATGTTGACAAAAAACATACCTTGTTATACAATGCATACAGTATACATAGTAATACTATGTATAAAATTACGAAGGAGTGATTGTAATGAAAGTTGACAGAGAATTATTAAAAGGAAGTACAAATTTACTTGTATTAAGTGTTTTAGAAAATGAAAATATGTATGGATATGAGATGATAAAGAAAATTAAAGCAAAATCAGAAAATGTATTTGAATTTCAGGAAGGTACATTATATCCAATACTTCACAAATTAGAAGAAAAAGGATGGATAAAATCATATTGGGATGAAGTAGCAGGCAAAAAAAGAAAATATTATGCAATTACAGAAGATGGCAAAAAATACTTAAAATTTAAAAAAGAAGAATGGCAATTATTTAGTACAAATGTAAATAAAGTTATTGGAGGTGTTTTATTTGAAAACTAAAGAATTTTTAAATAAAGTTTCTAAAGAAATAAAATATAAGCCAGCGGATAAACCTATTACAGAAGAATTAGAAAGTCATATAGAAGAAGCAAAAAAAGATTACTTATGCAAAGGATATTCAGCAAATGAAGCAGAAGAGATGGCTGTTGAACAAATGGGAAATGCTAAGAAAATTGGCAAAGAACTGAATAAAATACATAGACCAAAACTTGATTGGGTATTAATTGGACTAATTATTATATTATTTAGTTTTAGAATTAGTCTATCGGTAAATAGTACAACTAATTATATAAATGTAAAATATTTAATTGTAGGACTTATATGTGGAACTATTATATACTTCTTTGATTATAGAAAAACAAAAAATTGCTCTAATTTAATATATTTTACTGCAAGTATGATATTGATTTTTCAATGGATTAATTGGTACTTTGGATTAGATATAGATAAAATACATTTTGTTAATATGAGATTATGGAATGTTTGTATTCCACTATACATTATTGCATTTGCAGGATATATGGCAGATTATAAAAAAGAAGAATTTTGGGACATAATGATACTTTATACTATTTCATGTGTATTTATATATATGCAATCTAATTCTATAACAAATACTTTAATATTAGTATTTTCATATTTGGCAATTATTGCTTTAAAAATGCTACAAGATAATAAAGAAAACCGAAAAAAAGTAATTGCAATTTATGGAGGAACATTAATCACTTCAGTAATAGTAATGTTACTAATGACAAATATACATATTGCATATATATTTAATGGAGATACGACAGAAGAAAATTATGCTCCAAATGGATATTGGTACCAAAATACACAAGAACATGAAAATAAAATTTTGAGTAATTTAAAATGGTTTGGAGCTACTGAAGATCAAGAAGAACTTGATAAAACAGATTCTAGTCATTTTAGATTTTTATACATACTTGCAAAATTTGGAATAATACCAGCTACTATTTTAGCTGTAGTAATAATATTTATGTGCCTAAGAATTGTTAAAAATTCTAAAAAGATTAAAGATAGCTATGGAAAATATTTAATTATTGGATTAGGAACTACTTATATAATGCAATCTATCATACATGTTCTTATGAATTTAAAATTATGGATAAGATCAGATGTTAATTTGCCTTTTGTGGCAGAAGGAAGTTTATACTTTTTGATAAATTGCTTCACTTTTGCTGTTATTTTATCAGTGTATAGAAGAAAGAATATTAATTTTGAGGAACCCAGAAAATTAATGAAAATAAAAATATAGGACAGTAAAATATAATAAAAAAGAATACAACATACTTTTAGAAGTATTGTTGCATTCTTTTTTTATTCTTTTATTTCTTTTGCCAACTTACTAATAGCCTTTGTCTCAATACGAGAAACATAAGAACGAGAAATACCCATTTGTTCAGCAATTTCAATCTGAGTTTTAGGTTTATGACCATCAAGACCAAAACGGAGTTCCAATATAGTACGTTCTCTGTTCTTTAAGATACTTTTCATTTTTTCATATAACAATTTAACCTTCATTTTTAAATCAACAGAATCTTCAACACTACGTTCATCATTTTCAAGGACTTCTTGTAAAGTCACAACATTGTCATCTTTATCTTTACCAATAGGCTCGTTAAGGTAAACTTCATTATTCAATTTTTTTGTAGCTCTAAAATGCATAAGAATTTCATTATCAATACAACGCGAAACATATGTAGATAAACGTGCACCTTTTTCAGGCTTAAAGCTATTAATACCTTTTATTAGGCCAATGGTACCGAATAGAGATTAAGTCATCTTGGTCAACATTAGAATTACTATATTTTTTACATACATGTGCAACTAATCTTAAATTTCTTTCAATAAGTATATTTCGAGCATCTTCATCACCTGTACTTAATTTTTCAAGATACATACGTTCTTCTTCTGAACTTAAAGGCTCAGGAAAGAGCTGTACACCTGAAATATATCCAACTGTAAAAACTGCAGTTTGTAAGAACTGTAAAAAACCACTTATGCAGAGTGCAGAAAACATATAAGCACCTCCATTTTTCTCATACTAAAATTATATGTTTAAGAAAAATAAAAGTGCCTGACCATTAATAGTTTTGAATAAAAAAAATTATAAACGGTATAATATGGAAAAGGAGGTCAGAAAATGAAAGATATTAATGTTAAAGTTTTAGACGAGGTAAATAAAGGAACAACAATGGGGATGGATGCTATCCATTTTGTTTCAACAAAAGTAGGTGATGAGAGATTTAAAAAAGTACTTGATGTAGAATATGGTAAATATAAAGATATTGCTAATAGGGTTGATAATATATATACTGAATATACAACTCAAAAAGAACCACACGAAACAAATGCAATGACAAAGATGATGACTTGGTATGGAATAAATATGAAAACAATGACAGATCAAAGCAATTCCAAAATATCAGAGTTACTTATGCAAGGTACAAATATGGGGATTATTGAAGGAAGAAGACTTCTTAATAATAATCCTAGTATTGATAATCAGGTTAAGCAAATTTTAAATGATTTTGTTGTCATGCAAGAAGATAGTGTAGAAACATTGAAAAAATATTTATAATTCAAAGTTTATAGAAAAATATATTCGATAATAAACACAAAAAATTTCAAAATAGTACTTGAAATGTAGAATGATTTGTTATAGAATGAGATTGGCTGTAAAAGGCAAATAAAAAATCGTGGTATGAGGACAAGATGTCCCTACAAGAAGGAGGAAATTTTTATGTCAGTAAAAGTAGGAATTAACGGATTCGGAAGAATCGGAAAATTAGCATTTCAAGCAGCATTAGGAAAAGAGGAGGTAGAAGTCGTAGCAGTAAACGACCCATTTGTAGCAGCAGACTATATGGCATATATGACAAAATTTGATACTGTACATGGAAGATTCAACGGAACAGTAGAAGAAAAAGATGGAAATTTAGTAGTAAATGGAAGAACAATAAAAGTATATAATGAAATGGATCCAAAGAACATTCCTTGGGGAGAACTAGGAGTAGAATATGTTCTAGAATGTTCAGGAGTATTCACAACAATGGAAAAAGCACAAGCACATTTAGATGCAGGAGCTAAAAAAGTATTAATAAGTGCACCATCAAAAGATGCACCAATGTTTGTAATGGGAGTAAACAACACAACATATACATCAGATATGAATATTGTATCTAATGCATCATGTACAACAAACTGTTTAGCACCACTTGCAAAAGTAATAAACGATAATTTTGGAATTAAAGAAGGACTTATGACAACAGTTCATTCTACAACAGCAACACAAAAAACAGTTGATGGAGCTTCTAAAAAAGATTGGAGAGGTGGACGTGCAGCAGCAGCTAATATCATACCATCATCTACAGGAGCTGCAAAAGCAGTAGGAAAAGTTATTCCATCATTAAACGGAAAATTAACAGGAATGGCATTCAGAGTTCCAACAGTTGATGTTTCAGTTGTTGACTTAACAGTTAACCTAGAAAGACCAACATCATATGAAGAAATATGTGCAGCTGTTAAAAGAGCAACAGAAAATGAAATGAAAGGAATAATGGAATATACAGACGAAGCTCTTGTTTCATCAGACTTTGTTTCAGACATGCATACATCAATATTTGATGCATCAGCAGGAATAATGTTAACAGATACATTTGTTAAATTAGTAGCTTGGTATGACAATGAATGGGGATATTCAAACAAATTAGTTGACTTAGCTTGCTATATGTCATCAGTTGACCATCAATAATTATGCTTCAAGGTTAGTGGCTTTCTAGCCTCTAGCCTTTTAGTCATTTTAAAAATGGCAAGAATGGGAAATTTTGTACCGGGTACATTTTGTCCCAAGAGAAAGGATGAGTTATAAAAATGAGTAAAAAGACAGTAAAAGATATAGATTTAAAAGGAAAAAAAGTATTTGTAAGATGTGATTTTAATGTTCCAATGGACGAAAATCAAAAGATCACAGATAATAGAAGAATTGTTGCAGCATTACCAACAATCAAATATTTAGTAGAACAAAATTGTAAAGTAATATTGGCTTCACACTTAGGAAGACCAAAGGGAGAAGTTAAACCAGAATTCTCATTAGCACCAGTTGCAAAAGAACTTTCAAAACAATTAGGACAAGAAGTTTTAATGGCAAAAGACGTTATTGGAGAAAGTGCAAAAACATTAGCTGCTAATTTACAAGAAGGACAAGTAATGTTACTTGAAAATGTAAGATTCCATAGAGAAGAAACAGACAATGATCCAGAATTTGCAAAAGAATTGGCAAGTATGGCAGAAGTATTTGTAAACGATGCATTTGGCACAGCACATAGAGCACATGCTTCAACAGAAGGAATATCACACTATTTACCATCTGTATCAGGATTTTTAATAGAAAAAGAATTAAAATTCTTAGGAGATGCTTTAAATAATCCAGAAAGACCATTTGTTGCAATTCTTGGAGGAGCAAAAGTATCAGACAAAATTGGTGTTATAGATAGTTTGTTAGAAAAAGTAGATACATTAATGATAGGGGGAGGAATGGCATATACATTCTTCAAAGCACAAGGATATGAAGTTGGAAACTCTTTGTGTGAACCAGATAAATGTGAATTAGCATTAAAATTAATGGAAAAAGCTAAAAATAAAGGTGTAAAATTAATGTTACCAGTAGACACAAAAATCGGAAAAGAATTTAAACCAGATACAGAAAGCAAAACTGTAGCATGGACAGAAATTCCTGAAGGATGGGAAGGATTTGACATTGGAGAAAAAACAATAGAAATGTTCAAAAATGAATTAAAAACAGCAAAAACAGTAGTATGGAATGGACCTTTAGGACTATTTGAATTTGACCAATTTGCAATTGGAACAAATGCAATAGCACATGCATTAGCAGAAATAGATGCAACAACAATAATAGGTGGTGGAGATTCAGCAGCAGCTGTTGAAAAAGCCGGACTAGCTGATAAAATGACACACATTTCAACAGGGGGAGGAGCTTCTTTAGAATTCTTAGAAGGAAAGAAGTTACCAGGAATTGAGTGTTTACAAGATAAATAATTTACCAGTAGGGACACCCATAAATGGTAAAAAAAATTACCAGAGGGGACACCCTTTACAAAGAATCGTGATAATGGGTGTCCCCAGTGGTAAAAATTTTTACCATTAATGAGTGTCCCCATTGGTAAAAGGATGTTAAAATGTATAATGTTTATGATGAAAATGGAAAAATAATAGATGAAATTAATAAAAAAGACGAAATGAACCTAGGTAGTGATATATGGCTAAAGGCTGTAACATGTTTTGTTTTGAATGAAAAAGGTGAAGCTCTTATCGAGAAAAGAGTAAATAAAGGTATTAATCCCGGACAGTTAGATTTATGTTCAGGACATGTGGATATAAACGAAACACAAACACAGGCAATGATAAGAGAGCTTGGAGAGGAACTTGGAATTGACCTAGAAGAGGCAATAAATGTAGTTAAGGTTTCACAGGATGATCTTAAATTTCAAATAGAAAGTTCTGGTAAGATATTAAACTTTTTAGGAACTATGTATTGCCTAAAAAGAGATTCATCTAAAGTCAATATTCAGAAAGAGGAAATTGAAAAAATCGTTTGGTTGCCTTTAGAAGAAACTTTTGAATTAATAAAATGTGGAAAAACCAGATTTCCTAAAGATTTCGAGTATGAAGAAATATTTCAAAATGTAAGAAATATTAGAGATGGAAGAAAAATAGATGATATTATAGAGAGGTAAAAATATGCTGGTAACATTATCTGGAGTTACAGGAACAGGAAAATCTTTTTTCAAAGATGCAATTTCTAAAAAGTTGAATTTTAAAAATCTTGCTATTGTGACTACAAGACCAAAAAGAAAAAATGAAGTAAATGGAATTGATAAAGAATTTGTAGATGATATAAATTTTGAAAAGATGAAAAACGAAAAAAAAATAGTAGTTGATTTTGAATTTTTGGGCGCAAAGTATGCATATAGAAAAAATAATCTTTTATTAGATGAAAACCAAGTAACAGAAGTACATTATAGTACAATATATGAATTTAAGAAAAATGCTAAAAATGTATTTGCAATTTATATGATACCGGATGATTTAGAAAGAGCTAAACAGGAATTAAGAAAAAGAAATTTATCAAAAGAAGTTGAACAAAAACGTTTACAAGAAATAGACGAGCATATAAAAGAATATTATAATAATAAAGAACTACAAAAACAATTTGATTATGTGTTTGTAAATAATTATACAGAAGAGTCTAAAAACAAACTAATACAAGTTATAAAAGACAAATTAGAGAATGGAATGGTTGAAAAATAATTACGGGTTTTCAACCAAGTCTAAGCTGTTAGATGAAAGGAATGAGAATAAAGTGAGAAGAAAAGTAATTGCAGGAAATTGGAAAATGAATATGCTTCCAAATGAAGCAATAGATTTTATACAAGACTTAGCACCACTTGTAAGTGAAACAAAAAGCGAAGTTATTTTGTGTGTTCCATATACTGACCTATTTTATGCTTTGTTACATGTCCAAGGAACAAATATAAAAATAGGAGCACAAAATATGCATTGGGAAGAAAAAGGTGCATATACAGGAGAGATTTCTGGAAAAATGTTAAAATCAATAGGTGTTGAATATGTAATAATAGGGCATTCTGAAAGAAGACAATATTTTGCAGAAACAGATGAAACAGTAAATAAAAAAATAAAATCTGCACTTGCAAATGAACTTAAACCAATAGTATGCGTAGGGGAAACACTAGAACAAAGGGAAAATGGTGTAACTGAAGAAATTATAACAAATCAAATTGCAAAGGCATTTGAAGGAATTGAAGCAAAAGATTTAGATAAAATTATAGTTGCATATGAGCCTATATGGGCAATTGGTACTGGAAAAACTGCTACAAAAGAAGATGCAAATGCAACAATTATCCAAATTAGAAAAAAATTAGCAGAAATATATGGACAAAATGAGGCAGAAGGAGTTATAATACAATACGGAGGAAGTGTAAAATCATCCAATGCAAAAGAACTATTTGAAATGTCAGATATAGATGGAGGATTAGTTGGTGGAGCAAGCTTAAAGGCTAACGAATTCTCAAAAATAGTAAATTTTGCAGAATAATATTTTTGAAAAATAGAAGTATTACATGTTGCTATTATTTTTCAGAAGAGAAAGGAATGTGGAAAATGGAAACAAAACCAATCATGCTAATGATATTAGATGGATTTGGAATAAATGAAAAGTCTGATGGAAATGCAGTAAAACAAGCCAATACACCTAATATAGACAAACTAATGAAAAAATATCAAACAACAAAAATTTATACAAGTGGACTAAAGGTAGGATTACCAGATGGACAAATGGGAAATTCAGAAGTAGGACACACAAATATAGGAGCAGGAAGAATTGTATATCAAGAATTAACAAAAATAACAAAATCAATAGAAGATGGAGATTTTTTTGCTATTCCAGAATTTATTGAAGCAATTGAAAATTGCAAAAAATACAATTCGAAATTGCATATATTAGGACTAGTATCAGATGGTGGAGTTCATAGTCACATACGTCATTTATATGGATTACTAGAAATGGCAAAAAGAAGAGACTTCGAAAATGTTTATGTACATTGCTTTTTAGATGGAAGGGATACACCACCTGCATCAGCAGAGGGATATATAACAGAATTAGAAGAAAAGATGAAAGAAAAAGGCATTGGAAAAATTGCAAGTATATCAGGAAGATATTATGCAATGGATAGAGACAAAAGATGGGATAGAGTTGAAAAATGTTATGATGCACTTGTAAAAGGAGAAGGAAATAAATCTGCTTCTGCTACAATTGCAATAGAAAATTCATATCAAAAAGAAGTATTTGATGAATTTGTTGAACCAACTGTAATTTGTAATGGAGAAACACCTATAGCAACAATTGGAGAACATGATTCTGTAATATTCTTTAACTTTAGACCAGACAGAGCAAGAGAAATAACTAGAGCAATAGTAGATCCTAAATTTGATGGTTTTGAAACTAAAAAAATGGAGACATATTTTGTATGTTTTACAAGCTATGATGAAACAATGCCAAATGTAAAGATAGCATTTAAAAAGGAACCATTAGTAAATACGTTCGGAGAAGTGGTTAGTAAAAATGGATTAAAACAATTACGTATTGCTGAAACAGAAAAATATGCGCATGTTACATTCTTCTTTAATGGGGGAGAAGAAAAGCAATATCCAGGTGAGGATAGAATTTTAGTTCCATCACCAAAAGTTGCAACATATGATATGCAACCAGAGATGAGTGCACGTGAAGTAACTGAAAAAGTTGTAGAAGCAATAAATTTAAACAAATATAATGTAATAATATTAAATTATGCAAATCCAGATATGGTAGGTCATACAGGAAGTTTACCAGCAGCTATAAAAGCTGTAGAGACAATAGACGAATGTGTAGGAAAAGTTGTAGAGGCAATGCTTGCACATGATGGAACAATGCTAATAACAGCTGATCATGGAAATTGTGAGCAAATGATAGATTATAAAACAGGAGATCCACATACAGCACATACAACAAATCCTGTACCACTTATTTTGGTAACAGAAAATAAGGACTTAAAGATAAAAGAAGGAAAACTTGCAGATTTAGCACCAACTATGTTAGACATATTAGGAATAGAGAAACCAGGGGAAATGACAGGAGAAAGTATTCTTGTAAAATAAAGGGTGAAAAAAGTGTTAAATAATACAAACAAAATAAAAGAAATATACAAAGAAATAGAAAAAAGAATATTTTATACAGTACCTGGAAAATGGGATGAATTATATCTTTATGCATCTATAATAGATAGATTTGGAAAAGTTCAAACTGGAGAAATGTATTTTTACTTTATGCCAAAAGGAATTTTTAAAAGAAAATTCATAAATGTATATGAAGTTCCATCAAAATATGATATTGAAGAAACAGAATATATGAAATTAGTAGAATTGCTATATGACGAAATAAAACTTCTTAGAGATGAATTTGCAAAAACAAAGCAAAAGATATGGTCAAATATAACTATATCAATAAAAAATAGTAGATTCAAAATTGAATATAATTATGATGATTTACTAGGTGGAGAAGAAGCATATTATAATCACCACATATATTGGAGAAAAAAGTATTTAAATATTGAACCACATAGTAAAAAGGAAAAAAAGGCACTGGAAGAATATTTAACAAATAGACAAATAAGCAGAAAAAAAGACGAAGAATATGACGCTGGAATTTACCAAAAAAGACATACAAATATAATAGCATATGAAACCACTGATTTTAAGGAAACACAAAAAGTAGGATATATAGCCACAAATGAAGAAACGCAAAAAATAAAAAATCAAATATTATGTAATAAATGAAGGGAGCAATAAAAATGATTTATTCAAAAGAATTAGAAAATATGTGCTGTGTTGCAAAAGGAGTAGACCATGGACCAGCACCAATTCCAGAAGAAGGAAAATGGGTAAAAGCAAAAGAAATAAAAGATATATCTGGATTAACACATGGTATTGGTTGGTGTGCACCACAACAAGGAGCATGTAAATTAACATTAAATGTAAAAGATGGAATAATCCAAGAAGCATTAATTGAAACAATTGGATGTTCAGGAATGACACATTCAGCAGCAATGGCAGGAGAAATTTTAACAGGAAAAACAATATTAGAAGCATTAAATACAGACCTAGTATGTGATGCTATAAATACTGCTATGAGAGAATTATTCTTACAAATAGTATATGGTAGAACACAAACAGCTTTCTCAGAAGGTGGACTTCCAGTAGGAGCAGGACTTGAGGATTTAGGAAAAGGACATACATCACAAGTAGGAACAATTTATTCAAGTTCTTTAAAAGGACCAAGATATTTACAATTAACAGAAGGTTATATTGTTGAATTAGGACTAGATAAAGATGATCAAATAATTGGTTATAAATATGTTCATATGGGAAAAATGATGGATAATATCAAAAAAGGTATTGATCCAATGGAAGCAATTGAAAAAGCTTCTGGTACATATGGAAGATTTGATGAAGCAGTTAAGAAGATAGACCCACGTGAAGAATAAAATCGATTAAAATATTATAAAATACGACATCACTAATTCACAAGTAGGGGACATATTTTGTCCCAAGTGGAAGAGACAAAAGGGAAAATGTGTTCCCTTACAATAGTAGTAAAATAGGAGGAATAAAAATGGCAGTAACATTTGAAAGTTATGAAAGAAGAATAGATCAAATAAAACCAGTAATGGAAAAATACGGAATAAAAGATTTTGAAGATGCATTAAAAATATGTACAGATAAAGGATTCAATCCATATGAAATAGTAAAAGGTGTACAACCAATATGTTTTGAAAATGCAGCTTGGGCATACACATTAGGTGCAGCAATAGCAATAAAAAAAGGATGTACAAAAGCATCAGATGCAGCAAAAGCAATTGGAGAAGGATTACAAGCATTTTGTATTCCAGGTTCTGTTGCAGATGACAGAAAAGTAGGATTAGGACATGGAAACTTAGCATCAATGCTATTATCAGAAGATACAAAATGCTTTGCATTTTTAGCAGGACATGAAAGCTTTGCAGCTGCAGAAGGAGCTATTGGTATAGCAAAATCTGCAAATAAAGTTAGAAAAGAACCATTAAGAGTCATTTTAAATGGTTTAGGAAAAGATGCAGCACAAGTAATATCAAGAATAAATGGATTTACATATGTAAAAACAGATTTTGACTTCTTTACAGGAAAAGTAAATGTAGTAGAAGAAATCAAATATTCAGATGGTGAAAGAAGCCAAGTAAGATGCTATGGAGCTAATGATGTTAGAGAAGGTGTTGCAATCATGTGGATGGAAGATGTTGATGTATCTATAACAGGAAACTCAACAAATCCAACAAGATTCCAACATCCAGTTGCAGGTACATATAAGAAGGAAAGATTGGAAGCAGGAAAGAAATATTTCTCAGTTGCTTCAGGTGGTGGAACAGGTAGAACACTTCATCCAGATAATATGGCTGCTGGACCAGCTTCATATGGTATGACAGATACTATGGGAAGAATGCATTCAGATGCACAATTTGCAGGTTCATCTTCAGTACCAGCACATGTAGAAATGATGGGATTAATCGGTATGGGTAACAACCCAATGGTTGGTGCATCAGTTGCAGTAGCTGTTGCGGTTGAAGAAGCTATGAAATAGTGACAAGTGGTTTCAATGAATAATAGCATGAAAACCAAAAATGGAAGAATAATTTCTTCCATTTTTTTTTTGGTAAAAGTTATATTTTAGGATGATTACATTTTTAAATATTGATACATACTATAAAAAAAGAAAGGAATGGTATTTTATGAAAAATTACTTAGAAATCGAAAGAATAGAAGCTTTGGAGGTATTAGATTCAAGAGGAAATCCAACAGTACAAGTTACTGTAGAATTATTTGATGGATCATGCGGAGTTGCAATGGTACCATCAGGAGCTTCAACAGGAGCATTTGAGGCGGTAGAATTAAGAGATGGAGATCCATCAAGGTATATGGGAAAAGGTGTATTAAAAGCTGTTGAAAATGTAAATACAATAATAGCTCCAGAATTAGAAGGAATGAATGCATATAATCAACCATTAATAGATAAAACATTAATTGAATTAGATGGAACAGAAAATAAAGGAAAATTAGGAGCTAATGCTACATTAGGAGTATCTTTAGCAGTTGCAAGAGCAGCAGCTGAATCTTTAGGAATTGAATTATATAAATATATTGGTGGAGTTAATGCAAAAACAATGCCAGTTCCAATGATGAACATAATGAATGGTGGAAAACATGCTGATTCGACATTAAGTGTACAAGAATTTATGATTATGCCAGTTGGAGCAAAATCATTCAAAGAATGTCTACGTATGTGTGCTGAAATTTATCATACATTAAAGAAAGTATTAAAAGCTCAAGGCTTGGGAACAGGTGTTGGAGATGAAGGTGGATTTGCTCCAAATGTTAAAGACGAAGATGAAGCACTTCAATTAATAGTAGAAGCAATAAAAGAAGCAGGATATAAACCAGGAGAAGAAGTTTGCTTAGCATTAGATTTAGCTGCTACAGAAATGTATGATGAAGCTAAGAAAATAGGAAAAGAAGGATGCTATCATTTCTGGAAAATTAATGAAACAAAAACATGTGATGAAATGATAGATTTCATAGCTGATTTATGTGAAAGATATCCAATAATTTCGGTAGAAGATGGATTAGCAGAAGAAGACTGGGCTGGATGGAAAAAACTAACAGATAGACTAGGAGAAAAAGTTCAATTAGTTGGTGATGATTTATTTGTAACAAATATTAAGAGATTACAAAAAGGATTAGATTTAGGAGTTACAAATAGTATATTAATCAAATTAAACCAAATTGGAACATTAACAGAAACTTTAGATGCTATAGAATTAGCAAAGAAAAATGGATATACAGCTGTTGTATCACATAGAAGCGGTGAAACAGAAGATACAACATTAGCAGATGTTGCAGTAGCTACAAATGCTGGTCAAATTAAAACAGGTGCACCGTGTAGAACAGATAGAGTTGCAAAATATAACAGGTTACTAAATATTGAAAACGAATTAGGAGATATTGCTATATATCCTGGAAGAAAAGGACTTAATAAATAATTACTCAATATAGATTTTAGTATCTAACTGTATAACATAAGCAAAAAATATCATTTTTCCGTTTAACTGCGGACGCTCCGCTATTTAAAATTTGTTTTTCAACAAATTTTAAACACCTTGTTAAACTTAAAATGATATTTTTTGATTAAATTAATATAAAGAATGCAAAAAGTACAAGAAAAAACTTGTACTTTTTTATATTTAATGATATGATATACACGAAAAAATTATAGAAACTAAAATGGAAAGGAAGATAAGAATGAAAATTTTAGTAACAGGTGCAAATGGAATGTTAGCAAAAGAGGTAAAAGAAAAATTTGAAAAAGGAAATGAAATAATAGCAACAGATGTTGCAGAATTAGACATAACTGATGAAAAAGCAGTAATGGATTATGTAATGAATGCAAAACCAGAATATATAATAAATTGTGCAGCATATACAGCTGTAGATAAAGCAGAGGACAATTATGAATTAGCAGATAGGATTAATGGGGATGGACCAACAAATTTAGCAAAAGCTGCAAAAACTGCAGGAGCAAAATTAGTACATATATCAACAGACTATGTGTTTGGAGGGAGCTTGGATGTTTCAAAAGATTACAAAGAAGATGATGCAAAAGCTCCAGTAACAGCATATGGAAAAACAAAATTACATGGAGAAAAAGGCATTGTTGAAAATATTGATGAGTATTACATATTTAGAACAGCATGGTTATATGGAATTGGTGGAAATAATTTTGTAAAGACAATGACAAAACTTGGTTCTACAAGGGATGAAATAAATGTAGTATCAGATCAACATGGAAGTCCAACATATGCAAAAGACTTAACAGAGATAATATATCAAGCAATTGAAAAGAAAATACCATATGGAATATATAATGCAACAAATGAAGGATATACAACATGGTATGAATTCACAAAAGAAATATTAGCTGAGCAAGGAATAAACTGCAAAGTTAATCCAGTAACAACAGATGAATATATAGAAATGATGAAAATAACACAAGCTAAAAGACCATTTAATTCTCAAATGTCAAAAGCAAAACTTGAAGCATGTGGAATTAAAGTACCAGAATGGAAAGATGGTCTAAAGAGATATTTAGAAGAGGTGAAGGAAAATGAAGAATAGAAAAGGAATTATTTTAGCTGGAGGAAGTGGAACAAGATTATATCCCTTAACACTTGCAATATCAAAACAAATTATGCCTGTATATGATAAGCCAATGATATATTATCCATTATCAATATTAATGCAAGCAGACATAAGAGACGTATTAATAATAACAACACCAAGAGATGCAGAAATGTTTAAAGACTTACTTGGTGATGGAAGTCAATGGGGAATGCATTTTGAATATAAAATTCAAGAAAAACCAAATGGACTAGCAGAAGCATTTATAATAGGAGAAGAATTTATAGGAGATGACAATGTTGCCATGATTTTAGGTGACAACATGTTTTATGGAGAACATCTTGCTGAAAAATTAAAAGAAGCAAATGAAAGAGAAAATGAAGCAACAATATTTGGATATTATGTAAAAGATCCTAGAAGATATGGAGTTGTAGAAATTGACGAAAATGGCAAAGCAATCTCAATAGAAGAGAAACCAGAACAACCAAAATCTAATTATGCAGTACCAGGACTATATTTCTATACAAATGAAGTAATAGAAATTGCAAAAAATGTAAAACCATCTGCAAGAGGAGAATTAGAAATAACAACAGTAAATGAAGAATATATGAAACGTGGACAACTTAAAGTAGAAAAACTAGGAAGAGGAATGACATGGTTTGACACTGGAACACATGATGCGCTAATAGAAACGGCAAGTTTTGTTCAAACAATTCAAAAAAGACAAGGATTACAAATATGTTGTCCTGAAGAAATTGCATTTGACAAAGGTTGGATAACATCTGATGAATTGTCAGAATTATCAAAAAAATACATGAAAACAGATTATGGAAAATATCTAAAAGATGTAGCAGATGATGTTTTTGGCGAAGAATAGGAGGATAAAAAATGGGAAAATTTAAAAGAATAGATACATCAATAGAAGGAGTATGTATCATAGAACCAACAGTATTTGGAGATAATAGAGGATACTTTATGGAAACATACAGTAAAGCTGACTTTGAAGAAATTGGTTTAAATTATGACTTTGTACAAGATAATCAATCAAAATCTAAAAAAGGAGTTTTAAGAGGATTACATTTTCAAAAAGAAAATACACAAGCAAAACTTGTAAGATGTATCAAAGGAGAAGTATTTGACGTTGCTGTTGATTTACGTCCTGGAAGTGAAACATATGGTAAATGGGAAGGTGTAATATTAACAGAAGAAAATAAGAAAATGTTTATGATACCAAAGGGATTTGCACATGGTTTTTTAGTATTATCAGATGAAGCAGAATTTGCATATAAATGTGATGATATATATAACCATGAAGCAGAAGGTGGTCTAAAATTTAACGATCCGGATGTAGGAATTCAATGGCCAATGGGAAATCTAAAAATAGATGAATTAATAACATCTGAAAAAGATGGAAAATGGCCAACATTAAAAGAATTAAAAGAAACAGATTTATTTAAAAATTTGTAAAAATAGCAAATGGGAAAAAATGTACCGGGTACAAAATTTCCCAAAATAAAAATGGACAAAAATGTACCGGGTACAAAATTTCCATGAACGAAAAGGAGAAATAAAAATGAAAAATGTATTAGTAACAGGAGCTGCAGGATTTATAGGAGCAAACTTTGCAGAATATTTTGTAAATAAACATCCTGATTATAATGTAATAGTAGTAGATAAATTAACATATGCAGGTAACTTAGCAAATTTAGATAAAGTAAAAGATAAAATTACATTTATACAAGCAGATATATGTGATTTTGAGAAAATGCAAGAAATATTTGAAAAATATGAAATAAATGGTGTAATTCACTTTGCGGCTGAATCACATGTAGATAATAGTATAAAAAATCCATTTATATTTACACATACAAATGTAATTGGAACACATACATTATTAGAAGCTGCAAAAAGAGCATGGGGAGAAGGTTCAGAAAATAAATTTGTACATATTTCAACTGATGAGGTATATGGAGCATTAGGTGAGAGTGGATATTTCACAGAAACATCACCAATTCAACCAAGTAGCCCATATTCATCATCAAAAGCAAGTTCAGATTTGATAGCATTAGCATATCATACAACTTATAAAATGAATGTAACAGTAACAAACTGTTCAAATAATTATGGACCATATCAACATAATGAAAAATTAATACCACATATGATTAAATTAGCTTTAAATGACGAAAAATTACCTGTATATGGTGAAGGAAAAAATATAAGAGATTGGTTATATGTAGAAGATCATTGTAAAGCAATTGATTTAGTATTCCACAATGGTAGAGCAGGAGAAAGATACAATATAGGTGGACACAATGAAAAAAGAAATATAGAAATTGTAAAACTTATATTACAAAGATTAGGAAAATCTGAAGACCTAATAGAGCATGTGGAAGACAGAAAAGGTCATGACTACAGATATGCAATTGACCCAACAAAAATTAAAACAGAATTAGGATGGGAACCTGAAACAAAATTCGAAGATGGAATTGTAAAAACAATCGATTGGTATTTAGCAAATCCAGATTGGTTAAAATAGTTTAAAACTAGAGGTATAGGATTTTCTATACCTCTAAAATTATGATAATTTAAGTTGTAAGGAAGGAATAAAAGAAATATGGAATTAATAGAAAAAATACAAGCAGATTTACAAGAAATATTATCAGAAAGAAGATATACACATTCAGTTGGTGTAATGGAAATGGCAGGAGAACTTGCTAAAATTTATAGTGTTGATGTAGAAACTGCAAAAATTGCAGGACTTCTTCATGATAATGCAAAAGAAATATCTGATGAGGAAATGTTAAAGTATGTAGAAAAAAATAATATTGAAATAAATGAATTTGAAAAACATAATGTTAAAATATTACATGGAAAAGTAGGAGCAGATATTGCTAAAAAGAGATATGGAGTTAGTGAACAGATTCAAAAGGCTATAGAATATCACACAACTACAAATCCTAATATGGATACTCTTGCTAAGATTGTTTATGTTTCTGATAAAATAGAATTAACTAGAAAGTCAGATTCTTATGATATAGAGCAGGAAAGAGAAGTTGCAAAACATGATTTAGATGAGGCTGTTCTTCTTATTATAAATAATACTACTAAGCATTTAATTGATTGTGGTAAATTGATTGCAGTAGAAAGTATAGAAACTAGAAATAAGATTATGTTGTTACATTAAAATAATCTTAATGACATATTGCTAAAAAATGAAAAAAGTAATATAATAGATACATTAAAGGAGAAAAACATGCCAAGATTTTTTGTAAAAAATGAGCAAATAAAAGGAACAACAATAGAAATATTAGGAGAAGATGTAAAACATATTAAAAATGTCCTTAGAAAACAAATAGGAGACAATATAGAAATATGTGACCAAGATACTGAAAAATCATATATATGTGAAATAGAAAAGATAGGAAATGAAAGCATATTAACAAATATTATAGAAGAATTACAAAGCTATGATGACAATATAAAAGTAGATATATATCAAGGATTACCCAAAGCAGATAAAATGGAGTTAATAATCCAAAAATCTGTAGAACTTGGAGTAAATTCAATTATACCAGTAGCAATGAAAAGATGTGTAGTAAAAATAGAATCAAAAGATGAATCAAAAAAAATAGCAAGATGGCAAAAGATTGCAGAAAGTGCAGCAAAGCAAAGTGGTAGAAGCACAATACCTGAAATAAAAAACATAGTTAATATAGAAAAAATTATTCAACTAATAAAAGAATATGATTGTGTAATAGTAGCATATGAAAATGAAAAAAATAATACAATTAAAAGAGAACTATTAGAAATAAAAGAAAAAGTACATGATAAAGTAAAAATCGCAGTTATAATTGGACCAGAAGGTGGACTAGAAGAAAAGGATGTAGAATTGTTAAAACATAATGGAGCAAAAATTGTAACATTAGGACATAGAATTTTAAGAACAGAAACTGTTGCACTAAATGTACTTAGTGTAATAATGTATGAACTTGAAAATTAATAAAATGGTAAAAGTAGCCATTATTAATTTGTCTAGGATAGAGGAGAGAAAGATGGTAAAGATCAAAAATATATTGGCACAAAGAATATTAATAAACTTAACATATGCATTAATAGCAGTAATATATTTTACATTTATTAGCACAAAATATATTAAATTAGATGCAAATATATTGGAACAATATATACGTGCATCAAGTATGCTATTTCTAGGAATATCAATAATAATGATGGAAATAGCATATAGAAAAAATGAAGGACTGACATTTTTTAATGGAATAGAATTTTTAGCAATGGCTGTATTTGTTTTATTAACACAGCATATGCCTAAAATCTTAGGATGTACTATGCAAGAATATGCATTATCAGGAGCAAACTTTATAGCAATATATTATATATTAAAATCTGCAATTTTATATACAAAAGAACAGCAAGATAAATTAAATAGTTTAAGTGATATAAAAGAAATTGTAAAAGATGAACCTATAAAAAAAGTTTCAAAAAGAAAAAATAAAAAAGTAGAAGAAGGAAAATAGAATGATAAAAAGTATGACTGGTTATGGGAAAAGTAATTTATCCATTAATTCTAGAGAATATCAAGTAGAAATAAAAACAGTAAATCACAAATATATAGATACAAATATAAGAATGCCTCGTACTATAAGTTATTTAGAAGAAGATATACGAAAATTAGTAACATCAAAATTAAAAAGAGGAAAAGTAGATATTTCCATTACATTCGAAAATTATAGTAAAGATGGAAATGATATTAGAATAAATACAGAGCTTGCTAAAATATATATTGAAAATTTAAAAAAATTAGCAGAAGAAGAAAAATTATCTAGTAATATAGATGTAACTGAAATAACTAAATTACCAGATGTGTTAACAATAAAAAGTAATCTTGACGAAAAACAAATAAAAGAAGAATTACTACACGTTGTTGGTGATGCAGTAAATCAATTAATAGATATGAGAAAAAATGAAGGAAAAAGAATTTCAGAAGACATTTTAGTCAAAATATCACAAGTGGAAGAGAAAAAAGATGAGATTTTTGCTTTATCTACTGGACTTATTGAAGAATATGTAGTAAAATTAGAGACAAGGATAAAAGAAATACTAAGAACAGAAGAGATAGACAAATCAAGATTAATGCAAGAAGTTGTTATATATGCTGATAAATGTTCAGTTGAAGAAGAAATAACTAGATTAAAAAGTCATATAGGACAACTAAGAAACTTAATAGATTCGGACGAGCCTTCAGGAAAGAAAATGGATTTCTTAATTCAGGAAATGAATAGAGAAACAAACACAATAGGTTCAAAAGCAAATAATCTTGAAATAACAAATAGAGTAGTAGATATAAAAACAATATTGGAAGACATAAGAGAACAAATTCAAAATATTGAATAAAATATTGCACTGAAAGGATGATAAAAATGCAATTAGTAAATATAGGTTTTGGAAATATAATAGCAGCAAATAAAATAGTAGCAATAGTAAGTCCAGATTCAGCACCCATAAAAAGAATGATACAAGAAGCTAAAGATGCTAAAACAGCTATTGATGCTACATGTGGTAGAAGAACAAGGGCAGTGCTTATAATGGATTCAGGACATATAATATTATCTGCTGTACAACCAGAAACAGTTGCAGGAAGAGTTGACAAAGACATAACACCTGCACCACAACCTACAATACAAAGCAATGATTAATAAAAGATGGAGGTAATGTAAAATGATGGTAAAACCAACAGTTCAAGAATTGTTAACAAAAGCAAAAAACAGATATGAATTAGTAATAGCAACTTCAAAAAGAGCAAGACAAATTGCTGAAGGAGCTGAAGTTAAAACAGCAGTAAAAGAAGAATCAGCAGTCACACTTGCAGCAAACGAAATTGCTGAGGGAAAAGTTGAAATTATAGAACCTGAAGAAATGAAAGAGGATGACGAAGAAGGAGAAGAATAAAGTGTTAGTAATATTATCAGGGGTATCTGGTGCAGGAAAAGATACAATAAAAAAAGAATTAATGGCAAGAATGCCAAATATAGTAACACTTCCATCTTTTACATCAAGAGAAATGAGAACTGGAGAAGTTGAAGGAGATCATTATCATTTTATAAGTAAAGAAGAATTTGAAGAAAAAATTCGAAAAGGCGATTTTTATGAATATGATTTACATCATGGAAATTATTATGGAACTTCAAGAGAACTTATGGGAAATAAGATAAAAGAAGGCAAAATAATAGTTAAAGATATCGAAGTAAATGGCACAGAGAACCTTTTAAAAATACTAAGAAATGATACAAGAATAGTTACTATATTTTTAAAAGTAGAAAAAGAAGAATTAAAAAAACGTTTAATTGAAAGAGGAGACAATATTAAAGATATAGAACTTAGATTGAGCAGACTTGAATATGAGGAAGATAAAATTAAATTGTATGATTATGTAATAAAAAATGATGATTTTGAAAAAACGGTTCAAGTTATTATGACAATTATTGAAAATGAAAAAAGAATTGAAGAAGAAACACAAAGGTAGCTAAATTACCTTTATGTTTTTTTTTTATTGGAATCTGAAGACGACTGGATATAATTCTTGACAATTTGTACAAAATTTGTTATAATCAGTACCAGATTGCCAGAAGGGCAAAAAAAGAGATTTTATTTTAATGTATTAAAGAGAGAGAAAAAGCAAATAATTTAAATAGCAAAAAAATGGAAAAAGTTTATAAGCATGAAAGAGCGGTAGTTCATGTAAAATAAGCTTTATTTATGCCATTTTATAATTGTACGTAAAATGAAATTGAAATATAAAAATAAGAAGGGAGAAAATTAAGATTATGACAGATGAAAACAATGCTTCAAAGGAGACAATAAATGAAGCGAAAGAAGTAAAAAAAGTTTCAAGAGAGAAAAAAAGAAATACAAATAAAAGAGAAACAGTAAGAAATAACACTAACGGAACAAAAAACACAAGAGGAGAAAAGAAAGAAAAAGAGAAAACAAATGTAACAGTTAGTGCAAAAGTTACTAAAAACACAAAAAGTACAAGAGGAACAAGAAACATAAATAAAAAACAAAATCAAGATATATTTAAAAAATCAAATTTAAAAATTATTCCATTAGGTGGATTACATGAAATTGGAAAAAATATAACAGTATTTGAATATGAAGATGAAATAATAGTTGTAGATTGTGGTATTTCATTCCCAGAAGATGATATGTTAGGGGTTGACCTAGTAATACCAGATGTAACATATTTAGTAAAAAATCAAGAAAAAATTAAAGGAATGGTTATAACACACGGACATGAAGATCATATAGGTGGAATTCCATATTTTTTAAAACAGATCAATGTTCCAATATATGCAACAAGATTAACCGCAGGACTTATAAGTAATAAGCTAGAAGAACATAAATTATTAAGAAGTACAGATATGCACATTGTAAATCAAGGAGATACAATAAAATTAGGAAATAATTTTACAGTTGAATTTATTAGAAGTTCACACAGTATTCCAGATTCAGTAATGCTTGCAATAACAACACCAGCAGGAACAATTCTTCATACAGGAGACTTTAAAGTTGATTATACACCAATAGATGGTCAAATAATGAACTTTGGAAGAATTGCAGAATTAGGTGGAAAAGGAATCCTAGCATTAATGTCTGATAGTACAAATGCTGAAAGAAGAGGATTTACAATGTCTGAATCTTCAGTAGGAGATGTATTTGAAAAATTATTTATGAATTGTACAAAGAGAATAGTAGTAGCAACATTTGCTTCAAATGTACACAGAATTCAACAAATTGTAAATTCAGCAGTAAAATATGGCAGAAAAATTGCAGTATGTGGTAGAAGCATGATAAACATTATAACTACAGCTGTTGAATTAGGATATATCGAATGTCCAGAAAATATATTTATAGATATTGATATGATTGGAAGTTATACTGATGATCAACTTGTAATAATAACAACAGGTAGTCAAGGCGAACCAATGTCAGCATTAACAAGAATGGCAGCAGGAGACCATAGAAAAGTAAAAATAACACCAAATGATTTAATAATAATTTCTGCAACACCAATACCTGGAAACGAAAAATATGTTTCAAAAGTTATTGATGATTTAATGCAATTAGGTGCAGAAGTTGTATATAGTGCTTTAGCTGATGTACATGTTTCAGGTCATGCTTGCCAAGAAGAACAAAAATTGATTTTAGCTTTAGCAAAGCCTAAATATTTTATACCTGTTCATGGTGAATATAGACAATTAAGAGCACATCAAGAAACAGCAGAATTGATGGGAATTGATAAAGACAATATATTCATGTTAACAAATGGTAGAGTATTAGAATTAAATGAGAATGAAGCTAAATTTACTGGAACAGTACCAAGTGGTAGAGTTCTTGTTGATGGTCTTGGAGTTGGAGATGTTGGAAACATTGTACTAAGAGATAGACAACATCTTGCACAAGATGGATTAATAGTAATTGTATTAACAATGGATTCTCAAACAGGAGAAGTTGTTGCAGGACCTGATGTAATTTCAAGAGGATTTGTATATGTTAGAGAATCAGAAAACTTAATGGATGATGTAAAAAGTGTGGTTAGACATGAGGTTTCTAAATGTGAAGAAAGAGGAGTTAGAGACTGGTCAACGATCAAGTCTACTGTCAAAGAAAATTTACGTGATTACTTATTTATTAAAACTAAGAGAAACCCTATGATTATACCAATTATTATGGAAGTATAATGAAATGCAGTAATACCAAGCTATTTAAAACTTGGTATTACTTTTTTGTTACCCTTTTGTTGCCCACTTAATAAGTTGCAATAGGTTTTTTATTGATTTGAAGCTAAAATATATAACTTTTTTTGTTTTTTATATTCAATCATATTTATTGCTGCTTGTTTTTCTTCGAGAGGAATATGAGTATAAACATCTTGACCAACATTTTCATTACTATGTCCGATAATGGAATTTATGATTACCTGTTTTATATTTAATTTTTCTAATTCAGTTCTTAGAGTATGTCTACAATCGTGAGCAGTATGTTCAGAAACAAAAGTATGTAAATCTTTAAAATTATATTTGTAATGGTATAGATAATAATCATAGTCAATTTTATTTCCATTTGGTTGCATAAATAAAAATTCATTGTCAGGATTATAGTATTTTTCAAATAATGGCTTTATTGCAGGATGAATTGGTATTGTTCTATTTATTCCAGCCTCTGTTTTTAGTCCACCTATAAAATAATTTTCATCTAAAAATACATTTGCACTATAAATTGAAAGCAATTCATCAGCTCTACAACCACAATATAATAACATCAGCCAAAAGTCTCTAATAAAGAGTTCTCTGTTTTGTTTTCTTTCTTTTTGTAAGCCATCACTTTTGGGAACAAAATTCCACAAATAAGCAATTTGTTCATAGGTAAATACTTTTTCTTTTTCTGTAACTTTATTTTGAGCCTTTTTAATTTCTTTTCTATCATTTGTAGTAGCAGTAATAAATTTTGCGTAGCCTTTTTCAATAAAATCCTCTTCAAGAGCAAATTTATCAAGATTTAGATATAAATTAACCATTTGTTTTTGTGCAGAAGCACCTTTTTTACTTTCTTTCAAGAATTTATTAAAATCAGATGCTCTCAATTCTTTATAAACTTTATCATATAGCCCTTTTGAATTATGAAAAGCAGTAGTCATTCCTCTACAATAATTGCGACTAAAAGGTTTATTTTTAGGTCTAATATGATGTGTTTTTTCTAATTTTTCCTCTTCTTTTGTAAGCATTTTAGTTTCCTTAAATTTTTCAAATAATTGTTTAAATGTATAATTTTCTTTTTTAACTTTTTCTATTGTTGATTTTTTAGGATCTAAAACTGGTACTAGAGGATATGGATTTTTTGGAAAAGTAACAATTTTATCATATATTTTTTGTTTAATATATAGTGGAACAGGATTTCTATGATAGTTTTCAAGACAAACTAAAGCATCTAATTCTGTTTCAAAAGCATCTATAAAAAATCTTATTGCATTTCCATTTATATCTTTTCCGATAGTAATTCTTGCACCCCAAGGTTTATTCCTATTTTTTCCTAAGTAAATAGCAGAGCCTTTGCCGTTAGCTCTTTTTTTACTTTGCATAATAAAAAACCTCCATTTTAATAATTTTTTTCTTGTAAAACTATTGAAAATGAAAGTCTTTTTTGATATTATAATTAAGTAGTCACTTTCAATAGTGGTTACAGCCTTTGGGTAATGTGTCCTGTCGCAAACTAAACACATTATCCATTTTTTAATCTAAAAAACCTTTTACTTTAGTATTTTTTTTACTTATATTAGTTGAGTTGTTATTTTTCTTATGTATTCCCGTAAATAATAATGAGAGACCACCTGTATATAATGCTAATCCCATTTTTGCTGCAGAAATTTTATTTTTATTAGTATCTTTATGAAATAAGGATTTTTTTATTGGTTTGGTTATATCAATAGTAGTTTTATGATATAAACTATTTTTTAATGCTCTTTTAGGATTTTTTATATATCCCATACCCTTTTTACCATACATTGGATTTATTGATTTTTTTATACTTCTTTTTATTTTTCCTGTTGTTCTAGCTTTAAATGATTTCTTCAAACTTGGAGTCCTAAAACCAAATTTCATTATAACCTCCTATTTAAAAGCACTAGAGTTTTCAACTTTAATTACTTTTCCTAATATTTTAAAATTTCTTTTTTGTTTTTCTTCATCGGTTAGTTTTATAGGTTGACTATAAGGAATTGCAGTATGTAATTCAATGTATTCCTTAAAATCAATAATTTTTCTGATAAATATAGTTTTATCATCAATAGAAATTAGGCAAGTTTGACCATTACTATAACTATTTATTTCTTCTATAATTGCTAAATCTCCAATTCCTACAAGTGGGAGCATAGAGTCATCATTTATTCTGTAGCCAAAATAATTATGAATATAATCCCATTTAAAAGGTAACATTATATCTTCATCAGTTTTTTCTAACTTTCCATTATTGGATATGAAAACTGGTATAGTAAAAAAATTGTCATCATTTGTATTTAACTGAGGGTTTGTAATTTCAATAATTTCATTAGAAGAAACATAGCCACAAACTTCCATCAATTCATCATAACTTGTTATACCTTTTGAAGCAGTAGCAATTCCTTTTAAAACCTTAGGAGATGGGGGACTATCTAATTTTAAATTCATATATTGAGAAAGATATGTTCGATTAACACCAGAAGCATTGGCAAAACGAGTTTGATTCTCATATAATTCATTTATATTTTTTATAATTGTTGCAAATTTATTCTTATCAAACATAAAATAACCTCCTGCAAATATAGTATATAACAGGGTTTTAAAAAAGTCAACAAAAAATGTTAAAAAATTTAACAAAAAGTATTGACTTTTTCAAAAACAAAATATATAATGGTTTTGTTAAAAAAATTAACAAAAAGGAGAGTGATAAAATTGAGAATAAACATTGAGGCAGTATTACAGTTGATAGAAGAAAAATTTAGAAACAATAAGAGCTTTTTTGCTGAAACTATTGGGGTAGACCCATCTTACTTAAATTCTGTACTTAATAAAAAAGCAATAGATCACAGTCCAAAAGTATGTAATGGAATTGTGAGATATTGTAAGCAAAACAATTTAGATGAAACAAAATATATTTTTTTAGAATAAATTGTTAAAAAAATTAACAAAGGGAGAGAAAAAATATGAAAAAATTAAAAATGCGACAGGACACAAAATTTAAAGGAGGGAAAAAAGGATGCCAGAAATTGAAACTATTACACCATACGAAGCAGGAAAAATATTACATAGAAATGCAGAATTTGTGAGAGCAGGACTAAGAGAAAAAAGATTTGATTTTGGAACAGCTATTCCACCACAAAAAGATGGAGGAAATTGGAGTTATATCATTATAAAAAGTAAATTTTTTGAATATTTAGGTGTAAAGGAGAAAACAAATTATGAAAATAATAAATAAAAAAAAGTTTTTGATAAGAATACTAGAACTTATTGTAATAATTGCAACAATAATATTAACAATACTTGCTATTCATTATGCGACAAAAATTAGAGGACATAAGGCTTATGGTGGAGAATACTTAATTCCTATATTGGGTGGAATATTAGTTACTATTATTGAAGATGCTTACCAAGATAGTGAAAAAGATAAGAAAGGGAAAAAGTAAAATGAATATTAAAGTTTATGTGAAAAGTTTATTTATCATATATAGATACAACAATATGCTAACAACATTAAGAATTATGAAAAATAATTTAAAACTTTTAGAAAGGGGGAATTAGTATGGAGGAAACGATAAGATTAAAAGATAGAGAAATTCTAGATATAAAAGATAGTCTATCAGATATTTTACAAACTATTAGAGATTTAGCACAAGAAATAAACCAGGATAATATAGAAAGCAAAAAAAGAGAAATATCAGAATTAGCAACCAATACAATTTATGAATTACAACAGGATTTATTAGATGAAAAAATAGAAGAACTACCTACAACCGACAAAAGTAACAGATAGTTCTTGTAAAGAAAATTTATATAAATTAACTTCATTTGTATTTTAACATAAAACCAAGTGAAGTTCAATAGAAAGGAAGAGAAAAATGGCAAAGCCAGTACAAAGAAAAAGACATAAAAACAAAACGATTATAACTTGTGAAAACTGTATGAATTGTATGTATGAAGGCAATGGCGATATGTATTGCGATGAACATAATGAGTTCGCATTAGTATATGAAGATTTTTGCCCAACTGATGATTATCTATGGTGCAATAAAAAGAAATTTGTTGAAAGATAGGAGGAATTTGATTTGACAAGAGAGGATTGGCTAGAAGAAAGAAAAAAAGGAATAGGTGGTTCTGATGCAGCAACAATATTAGGTTTGAATCCATATAAAACATCAATTGATTTATGGGAAGAAAAGACAGGAAGAAAAGATGCAGAAGATATTTCTGACAAACCTTATGTGAAGTATGGAACTAAAGCAGAGGACCATTTAAGAGAATTATTTAAACTTGATTTTCCACAATATGAGGTTACACACCAAGAAAATGCAATAATAAAGCATCCAATATATCCATTTTTATTTGCTAGTCTAGATGGACAACTTGTGGATAAAAACACTGGGGAATTAGGGATTTTAGAAATAAAGACAACTAATATTTTACAATCTATGCAAAAAGAAAAATGGAAAGAAAAAATACCGGATAATTATTATTGTCAAGTTTTACATTATTTGAATGTAACAAATTATTCGTTTGCAATACTAAAAGCACAATTAAAATATGATTATAGTGGAGAAATAAGACTTGAAACAAAACATTATACAATATTAAGAAAAGATGTAGAAGAGGACATTAAATTATTAAGAGAAAAAGAAATAGAGTTTTGGACTAAATATGTTGAAAAAGATATTCAACCACCATTAGTATTACCAAATTTTTAAATTTATTATACGAGAAAGGAAGATATAAAAATGAATAAATATGAGAGCATAATTATTGTTAACCCTAAACTTAATGAAAAACAACAAAATGAAATTGAGAATAAATACAAAAAGATAATAAATAAAAATGGAAATGTTATAAGTATAGAAAATATTGGAAAGAAAAGATTGGCTTATGAAGTTAAAAAGAATAAAGAAGGAATATATATTGAAATCAATTTTACGAGTGAGGCATCGTTTATTGCAGAGCTAGAGAGACAATATAAAATTGATGAAAATGTAATTAAGTTTATAGTAATAAGAAAGGAGGACTAAAAATGGCAAACAGTATAAAAGGAACAGATGAGATACCTACAAAATTAGAAATTGTAGGAGTTAAATATGAAGATAAATTCAAGAAAAAAACATTTAGTGGTAGAGAATATAGCTATTATTCAGATATTGAAGATATAAAGGTTGGGGATGTAGTTGAAGTACCAACTAGATATGGTAAATCAATTGCACAAGTTGTTAGGACAAACATAGATGAAAAAGAAATTGAGAAAATAAAAGACTATATGAAAATAATAGACACCAAATTAAATAAAGATGAGTTTTTTCAAGAAAAAAATAATCTAGAAAAGAAAATATATTCGTCATGGGCATTTACTGAGAATGAAACTGAAAAAATGAAAATTAATATGAAAATTTATGAAGAATTAGAACAAAAATACAAAATATTAAAAGTTAGTGATATTGACCATAAAGCACCTACAGATGAAGAACTAGAACAAAACGATATTGTTTATTCAAGGAAGGCTTGCTATGGACATGGAGAATATAAAATTTATAAATGTTCTGATGAAATAACATTAGATGAATTAGCTCTAATATGTGATGGAGGCAATTTATGTTTTGGATATAACGGAAATAAAAACTTCTTATCAGTATCTGAAGATTAAAAAGAAAGGAAAATAAAGTTATGGAATTAAAAGTTGAAGAAATTAAGTCATTAGAGCCAGTAAAATTTAATTATGAAGATATTAAAAATTGGTTAATAACAAAAACAAAAGAATATAAAGATGTAGTTTATACACCAGAAACAATAACATTAGCAAGACAAGATAGGGCAACTTTGAATAAAGTTTCATCAGCTATCAATGATGAAAAGAAGAGAATAAAAAATGAACTATTAAAACCTTATGTGGATTTTGAAAATAAGTGTAAAGAGTTAATGTCAATAGTAGATGATGCATCTGGAACAATTGATAAACAAATTAAAGAATTTGAATTAAAAGAGCAAGAAGAGAAAAAAGAACAAATAAAAATAATATTCAATTCGTGTATAGGAGATTTAAAGGAAATTGTAAGTTTAGAAACTATATTTAATCCAAGATGGTTAAATAAGACTTATTCTAATAAGAAAATTCAAGAAGACATAAACCACATTGTAGTAAAAACACACGATGATTTAAAAATAATAGATTCTCAAATTTTAGATGAGGGAATAAACAAAGCAGTAAAAAGTTATTATCTTAGAAATATTACTAATCCATCAGTTTTAAGTTTAGCAATACAAGAAGGAATGAAAATTGATGAGAATAATAAAAAAATGGAAGAATTAAAAAAACAAAAAGCAGAACAAGAGAAGGAAGTACAAAATTACATAATGGAACAAGCGAAAGAAAGCGATAAATTTGAAGAAAAAAATTTATTAATTATTGATTTTAGAGTAACAGCGACAAAAGAACAATTTATGGCTATTAGAGAATTTTTTGAAAAAAATAATATTAATTATGGGAGGATTTAGAAATGGGATTATTTGATAGAAGCAATAAGGAATATGCCAAAATACATATTGAATTTGACATTGATAAAAAGGGCGAAGGAACAGTTGAAGTTGAAGGAGATGAAGTTTCATTAGCTGCAGCAGTAGGAGTACTAATTCATCATATGTTAAGAAAAGGTTTTAACAGAAAAATTTTAGAATTTTCAATATTAAAAGCATTAAAGGATAATGAGAAAAAGGAAAAAAACAATATTCACGTACACGAGATACATATTTCAAAAGATAACGAAAAAGAATTTGCTGAAATATTAAAGAAGATAATAGGAGGGACTATATAAATATGGAAAATGATACAGAAAATGGAAAAGTTGAAATGAAATTAGATTTTTTTATGGAGTTGTTAGATGAAAAGAAATCATCAGATATGGCTAGTGATGAACTAGATGAAATATTAACTATATTATTCGATAATGCAAGATTAAGTTATAACGATACTGAATTGTATTTTGATGTAGATAGCATATTAAATGGATATTTAAAAGGTAGGGAAAGATGTCGATATAATGCAGTATTAAAAAAATTACAAGAAGAAAAAGCAGAACATAAGGAGGAAAATAAATAATGGAAAAATTAAGTTTAGATAATAAATTATTAAAACCAATGAAAGAAAAATTGGAAAAATCAATTGATATTCTAACAAAAAATGCAATATTGACTGGTAAAGAGGCAGAAATATCTTTAAAAATCGGAGTAAATGTAACAAAAAAAGATGACAAAGATTTTAACGAATATTTAGAACCTAATTATGATTATCAAATAACAGAAAAGATAAAAGAAGCTAAAGGAACATATAAAAGTTGTTTAGGTTTTAATTATTCAGTTGAAATAGATGGCGATGATGTGCTTGTAAAAAATGTCAATGAACAACAATCATTATTTGGGGAGGAATAGAAAATGGCAAAATTAACGGTTGGAAAATTAAAAAAGGCTTTAGAAAATGTTCCAGATGAATTAGAAGTTGAGCTATGGAGTGATAGTGGAGTTGACCAAAGTGATGACGATAGTGAAGTTGTTATAGAGGATGCTTATAGACATCAACATACATTACCAGATGGGCAAACATACGAAGATGGAACAAACAGTATAGATTACTTTGTAATATATGCAAATTATAGAGATGAAAACGAAGAGGAGGAATAAAAATGGAAGTCAAGAACAGTTTAGTTAAAAAAGAAGAAAAAAAGACATTTAGTGCTTTTTTAGCACAAGATGCAATGAAAAAAAAGATAAATGAAATGGTTGGAGGAGAAAAAGGACAACAATTTATTACTTCAATAATATCTGCAGTTTCAACTAATCCTCAATTAGCAGAATGTGATAATTCATCAATAGTATCTGCAGCACTATTAGGACAGGCTCTTAATTTGAGCCCTAGTCCTCAATTAGGTCAATATTATATGGTACCTTTTAACGATAGCAAAAGAGGTTGTAAAGTGGCTCAATTCCAAATTGGATATAAAGGTTATATTCAATTAGCTATTAGAAGCGGACAATATAAGAAGTTAAATGTTTTAGCAATAAAAGAGGGAGAATTAAAAAAATATGATCCACTTAATGAAGAATTAGAAGTACAACTTATTGAAAACGAGGAGGAAAGAGAAAAAGCAACAACTATTGGTTATTATGCTATGTTTGAATATTTAAACGGATTTAGAAAAACAATTTATTGGTCTAAAGAGAAAATGGAGGCACACGCATTAAAATATTCAATGGGATATAGAGCAAAAAAAGGATATACATTTTGGGAAAAAGATTTTGATGGAATGGCATATAAAACAATGTTAAGACAATTGATTTCAAAATGGGGAATTATGAGCGTAGATTTAACTATGCAAAAAGCACTTGAGTCAGATATGGCAGTTATTAACGATAATGGTACATACGATTATGTAGATAATAATTCAAATGTAGAAGATGAACCAATCCCAGTTGAAACTGTAGAAAGTGAAAATACAATAGACAATAATATCGAAAATACAACAACTGAAGATGATACAGATTTCTTTTTTGATAAAAAATAATTTGTGAAAGGAAGAAAGTAGATATAATGGAGGGATGGATAAGTTTATACAAAAAGTTTGTTAATTGGGAATGGTACCAAGATACTAATGTAAAGTCAGTTTTTATCCATCTTCTTTTATTAGCAAGTTATGAAGATAAAAAATGGCAAGGAAGAGTGGTAAAAAGAGGACAAGTTATTATTTCATCAGGAAATTTAGCATCGGATTTAAAATTAACAAGACAACAAGTTAGAACAGCATTAAAAAAATTACAAAGTACGGATGAAATTAGTGTAGAGTCAACCAACAAATATCTAGTGATAACTATTGAGAAATATAGTGATTACCAATCAGCTTTACAAAATAATAACCATCAAACAACCAACAAAACAACCATAGAAGCAACCAACAAAATAATAGAGGAAAGCATTGAGGCAAAAGGCATGCAAGAAATGTCGAAAAACAAAGTAACCAACAAAACAACCAACAAAATAACCACATCTAATAAATTAAATACTAAACTAAACTATACTAAACTAAACTTATTATTTTTATATTTAATAAATAAGGAAAATCAATTTGAAAACATTTCTTTAGCAGATAAACAAAATATACAAACAATTCTAAAAAGATTGGATTTATACATAGAAAATTATTCTTGTATTCCTGATGAAAAATTAACAGAATTAAAAATACAATATTGGACTATTGCTCAATTATATTGTTCTCCATATAGAATATATATTGATAATTTAAACATAAAGAATTTTAATTTTAGATTTTTAAAAACTAAAGAATATTGTAGTTATCAAGATGAGAAAGAATTAGTTAAATTTATAGGTTATTTTATAAAAAGTTTAAGAGAGGAAATAAAAAATGAAACAAATAGGCGATGAAGTATTATGTAAGTATTGTTTAGGATGTAATAAACTAGAAAATCCAGAGTTTGTTGGATATAAGAGATGTAAAGAGTTTTGTTCAGGATATAATGACTGGCAAAGTAAATATTATATAGCAAACCAAAAACAAAGCTTTAAAATCAATTTTAAGAGAAAATAAAAGTAAAACAACAAATTATACATTTAAGATAAAAAAAGACAAAATTACCTAAAAAGAAATTAAAAAAATGGCATTAAAAAAGTATTACCTATATAAAATTTGAAACGAACTGATGAATAAAAATAAGGAGTGAATTAAAAATGAAAATAAATTTTGTTATTCCAGGGAAAGTACAAGCAAAACAAAGACCAAGATTTAATGGAAAATTTGCATATACACCAAAACAAACAGTTGAGTATGAAAATTGGATTAGAACTTGTTTATTAGATAAATACAAGGAAATTAAACCATTTGAGGAACCTTTAAAAGCTAAAATTATTGCTTATTATGAAATACCCAAAAGTACAAGTAAAAAGAAAAAACAACAAATGTTGAATTGCGAAATATTTCCAACAGTGAAGCCTGACACAGATAATATTGCAAAAAGTATATTGGATTCTTTAAATGGAATTGCTTATTTAGATGATAAGCAAATTGTAAAGCTAGAAGTTGAGAAATATTATTCGCAAGCACCAAGTACAGTAGTAATGATTGAGGAGATAAAAGAATGAAAGATTATTTAGAGTATTTTAAAGAAAAAGGAATTGAGATTTTAAATAAATTGCCTGATGGATGGAGATATATAGAAAATACCAATACAGAGCCTAAAGGATATAAATGGGCTTGCAATAATAAGTCAATGTTTAGTGGAGATTATGAACACGCACTAATAAAAACAGGAGGGAAAAATGATTAAATTTTTAATTGGTTTTATATTAGGTTGTTATATTGGAATTACAATTATGTGTATTTTACAAGTAGCGAAGGAGAGTGATGAGAAATGAAAGAGATGAAATATCAATTTGAAAGAAAAATAGAGGTATTAGATACTGGTTTTTGTTTTGGATTGCTATATTATATTCTGAATTTAGGAACACATCCAACAGCATTGATGAAGATAAGTTAGATATTAAGCTGGATGTTCACGGTGGGATTACATATTTTGATGACCATTTATGGATTAGTAAAAATCAAAAAATAGATGGAAAATTTATTGGCTGGGATTATGCACACTATGGAGATTATGCAGGATATGAAGAAATACTTCCAAGTGAATTTAAGACTAATGGGAAAAAGTGGACAACATCTGAAATATATGAAGAAATTAGAGAAGTATGTTATCAAATAAAAATGTTGGAGAAAAAATAAGTGGATGAAAAAATATAATTTAAAAAATAAAACAGATATAAAAATGCATAATGTATTATTTGCAACAACAACAGAAAAAGATTATGAAATGGAGAGGCTATTATTGCTAGAGAATATGCCTGATACAAATTATGATGAATTTGTTTTAGCTGAAGGCTATCATTGTAGTTGTTATGACTTTGATGAAACTGATTGGGATTGTATAAAATTAACTAGAGATGAATTAAATAAATTACTAGAAAACATAAATGAATTGGAAATATTAAGAAAAGAATTAAAAGAATTTTTATCAAGATATTGATTAGGAGGTGTTTTAAGTGAAAGAAAATAGCATAGAAGAAGCATTGAAAAAATTATCAACTGGTAAGAAAATAAAAATGTATGAGTTGTTGAGAACTTTTAAAAAAGAAGGTATTGAAAATTTTGTTATTACTAGAAAAAAGTATGTTGATGTTATTTTATCAGATTATAAAAGAGTATTAAAAGAGAATGAAGAACTAAAAAATAAAAAAGAGAAAACAATAAAAAAAATAGGACAATTTTCAAAAAAAGCAGAAACACTTCCTTATGATTATGATTATCTTAATGGAGTATCTGACGTTATTAAAATAGTGGAGGAAAATTTATGAGATATTTAATAAAAAATAAAGTATATGATACAGAAAAAGCTCAAGAAATAATTAAATATATAAAACAGATAGAACATAAGGGGTTATTTGTAACAACCTATCCTAAATATAGGCATACATTGTATAAAACTCAAAAAGGGCAATTCTTTGTACATATTGGAGAGTATGTTGGACAAACCGATGTAGCATATAGTGATAAAGATTATATTGAATTACTATCAGAAAATGAAGTAAAAGAAATATTGAATAAACTGAACAAAATAGAAATATATAACAAATTATTTGATGATTTGGAGGAGGGCTAAAATGGAGATAAAAGTTGGTAGTAGAAGTAATGGACAGGGCTTATATAATGCATCAAAATTCCTGAGGTATATTGATAAACTACCAGAAAATAAAATGTATGGAGTATTGAAATTAAAAGGTATTACAGTATTAACAAAACAAGAGGTTGTTTCTAAAAAAACAATAGAGGAACAAATAAAAAAATTAGAAAATGACGGCTACTGGGATTTTTTAGAGGAAAGAGATTTAGAAAAAACAATAAGTATTTTAAAGAGTTTATTGGAGGAAAAATAAATGAGTAATTTAAGTAAAAAATTAAGAGATAATCAAGATAAAGCAGTATTAAAACAGAAATTTGGAAAAAATCCAAAACATAGATGCCCAGATTGTCACAGATTTACATTTTGGGTAAGTGATGAAAAAACAAAAAATCAATGTATATGGTGCAAAATAGAAAATAAAAAAAAGGAGAAAGACAATGGCTAGAAATGTATGTTTAGATTGTGGATATTTTTTAAATTGCAAATTAGCAAGTGAGCATTTAACCTATTGTGAAAAATTTGTGAAAGCACATAGAACAATAACAAAAATTGAAAGGAGAAACGACAATGGAAGAGACGAAAAGTATAGATAATTTCAAAAACTATTTAATAGGACAAAAAGAGGGGTTGCAATATGCGTTAGATATGACAATGGTGCAAGTAAAAAGTCTCCAGAATGGTATTGACTTAATAGATGAAAAATTAAGAAATATTGAAAAATAAATATTTTAGGAGGGTTCAAATGAAGATTGTTAGTGATAAAGAATATATGGAAAAAATGTGTAAGAATTGTAAAAACAAAAAAAGCAATTTATGTGAAATAAAAAGGTTACTAGATAATAGTGTAAATTGTGTGTATTATGAAGATACAAAGGAAAAGGAGGAGTGATTGTTGTGAGTGAGAAAAAAATTGAAATTGATGCAACAACATTATCAGTTTTAGAGAAAGCAATTACTGCAGGGGTTAATGAGGGAATACAAAAAGGAATGAAAGAGTATGATTTTAAGCAAAAAAATAAAATGAAAATAAAATATGATAAAAGATTAAGAAATACAAAGCTATTATTAAAAAATTATAGGTCCTTTGTTGAACATTGCAATAATGCTAAATATACAGTTGAAAATCCAATAAAAAAAGAAATTTCTAAAAGTAATGTAACAGTACAATTATTTGATGATTTATATAATTTGCAAGATGATGCTTTTGTTGTTTCAAGTATTTTAAAAAGTAAAGAAAAAACAAAAATAATATTAGATCATATAACTATGTGTTTAGAATTCTTTGAAAAAAAAGCAAAAGCAACTAACAATCAAGAAATGATACGAAGATATAAAGTGATAGATTATTTATATATAAAAGAAATACCATTGTCTTTTGAAGAAATTGCAGAAAAAGAACATATAAGTACCAAAACAGTTAGCAGAGATAAAAATAAGGCAATACAAGAACTTTCTGTGTTGTTTTTTGGAATAGATGGGCTTGACTTATCATAGATGAGATGTCTTAAAAATGTCCTTGACAGTACAATAGTTCTAATTTAAAATGATATTATGCAAAACTAATATTAAGTTACCTTTTTTAATGTTTGTATCTTCCTTTGTAGAAGTCTATTTGTAAAAAACAAGTAGACTTTTATTTTATTTTAGGGCTATTTATTGTGTTTTAGAAAGGATAGTCTTATGAAAATAGAAGAAATAAAAATTGAGGAATTAAAACCTGCAAAATACAATCCAAGAGTTGTATTGCAAAAAGAGTCTGAAAGTTATCAAAGAATAAAATCAAGCATAGAAGAGTTTGGACTTGTAGACCCAATTATTGTTAATAGAAGAAATATGACAATAATCGGAGGACACCAAAGATATAATATTTTAAAGGATTTAGGTTATGAAACTGCAGAATGTATTTTTGTTGATTTAGATGAGAAAAATGAAAAAAGATTAAATTTATCATTAAATAAAAATTCAGGATTTTGGGATGAGGCAAAACTAGATGAATTATTTAATGAATTGAATTTGACACAAGAAGAATTATTTGTAACAGGTTTTTCAGATGAAGAAATAGAAAATTTAAAAACAGATTTTATTGAAGATTTGCTGCAGGAAGATTTTTCAGATAAAGGTACAAATGAATTAAGTAAATTTGCAATGACTTTCAATATTGATAAAATTTATGAGGAAAAATATCAATCTTATGTGAAAAATTATGGTAAGGACAAATTGATTGGTATAATGACTGCTGAAGTTTTGAAGGAGGTTGATTAAAATGCCAAGTTGTGGAAGTCAAATATTTTTATGTGATGTTCCTATAAGGTTTGATACTTACAAAGGTTGTTCTCATAATTGCAAATATTGCTTTGTTCAAAGAAAAAAGGACATATCAGAAATTGACAAAGGAGAAACTGCAAAAGCACTATCAAACTTTATAAATGGACACAGGGGAAAAGATTTAAAATGGTGTGATTGGAATATACCATTGCATTGGGGAGGAATGTCAGACCCATTTCAACCAGCAGAAAAAAGATATAGATTATCTTATGAGTGTTTAAAAGTGTTTGCAGAAACACAATATCCTTTCATTGTATCAACAAAAGGACGATTAGTAATTGAAAAGGAATATCTTAACTTATTAAAAAAATGTAATTGTGTTGTTCAAGTTAGTATGATTTGTTCTCAATATGATAAGTTAGAAAAAGGAGCACCTACTTATGAGGAAAGGCTAGAAATGGTAAGAATATTATCAAAAAATGTAAAAAGAGTTATTGTAAGAATACAACCATATATGACACAAGTATTTCAAGATGTAAAAAATAATATGAAGCGATTAGCTGAAGCAGGAGTGTATGGAGTAGTAATTGAGGGAATGAAATTTGCCAAAAAAAGAGCAAAGTTGGTTAAGATTGGTGGAGACTTCGTATATCCTAAAGAAGTATTGCTAAAGGATTTTATTCAATTAAAGGAAGAGGCTCACAAATATGGGTTAAAATTCTATTGTGGAGAAAATCGTTTAAGGACATTAGGGGATGCGATGTGTTGTTGTGGAATTGAAGATTTACAAGGATTTAAAGGAAACACTTATAATATTTGTCATTTAATAAATAATAAAGATGTAGAAATAACGGATTCTATGAAAGAAAAAGGAACTGCGACTATAATAGGAAGAACATATCAGAAAACATTGGCAAAGTTGAAATATGATGGACAGTCTTTTGTTGATGGAATGAAAAATGAATATATTTCTAAAAAAGATGTATATGACAAAATTTTTGGAAAATCATAAATGAAAGGATGTGGTGAACTGATGTGAATATAGAGGAAATAAAGAAAGATTATAAAGCAGGAATACCTAAAAAAGATATAATCACAAAACACCATATCACAATAGGACAATTAAATTATCAAATAGTTAAAAATAATTGGAAAAGAAGAAAAAGAAAAGGAACAAAGGGCAATAAAGGTGGACACGGAACGAAAGGCAATCAAAATGCTACAGTTACTGGAGCTTATTCAAAGTTAGTAAATGAATGTTTTTCTCCTGAAGAATTAGAACTATTTAATAAACCGATAGAAAATAAAAAAGAAGAACTAAAAAAGGAAGTTAGAACACTTGAGATTAGAGAATATAGGCTTTTAAATAAAATTGAAAAAATAAAAAAGAAAGATAAAGATTTAACAATTATGAAAATGTCTAAATATGGAACTGCAACATCTACTGATGCAGAAAATACAGATATATTGCTAATAAGATTAGAAGATGCATTGACAAAAATTCAAGAGGCAAGGCGAAGAGCAATGGATTCATATCATAAAATTGAAATTGAGGATAAAAGATTTGAATTTGATGCAGATAAGGAAAAAGCAGACCAAAACGAACTTGATAAATTAGATGAAGTTTTAAAAAATATAGGAGGGATAATTTAATGAGTAATAATTTTTTCTCCGAAAAGCAGCAGGAGTTTTTAAATAATGCAGATAGAAGATGGAATATAAAATATGGTGCAACAAGAAGTGGAAAAACATATTTAGATTATTATGTTATACCTAAAAGAATAAGGAATACAAAAGGAAAACAAGGATTAAATGTTATCTTAGGAAATACGAAAGGAACATTACAAAGAAATGTTATAGAACCTTTACAAAATATTTGGGGAACAAGGCTGGTATCTGATATAAAATCAGATAATACGGCTTTTTTATTTGGAGAAAGATGTTATTGCTTAGGTGCTGATAACATAAAACATGTAAATAAAATAAGGGGAGCGAGTTTCAAATACTGTTATGGAGATGAGGTAGCAACTTGGAATCCTGAAGTTTTTAATATGGTAAAATCAAGATTGGATAAACCTTATTCAAAATTTGATGGAACTTGTAACCCAGAAGGACCATCTCATTGGTTAAAAAAATTTCTTGATAGTAAAGCAGATATATATCAACAAAAATATACATTGTATGATAATCCATTTCTAGATAAAGATATATTACATAATCTTGAGGTTGAATATTCAGGAACGGTATTTTTTGATAGATTTATTTTAGGCGAATGGAAAGCAGCAGAGGGTTCTATTTATAGATTATTTGCTGATAATACGAGTCAATTTTTAACAAATAAGATAGATGAAGAATTGATGCTTATTTCAATAGGAATTGACTATGGTGCAGGTGCGAGTAAAATCAAATTTGTAGCAACAGGAATTACTTATAATTTTCAAAATGTTTATATATTAGATGAGTATGACTTAAAGGAAGTCTATGACCCTCAACAAATATATGAGCATTTTTTATTATTTTGGAAAAGAGTTTATGAAAAATATGGAATGTGTCAATATGTTTTTGCAGATTATGGAGCATTAGGAAATGTCATTACTCTAGGATTGATAAGAAGATGTCAGAAAGAAAGGATACCTGTTAAAATAGAGGATTGCACCAAAGGTTTAATAAATGACAGAATATTTTTGAGTAGTACACTTATGGCTCAAAAAAGACTTAAAGTTTTGAGCAAAAACACAGTAGTAACAAAAGCATTCCAAGATGCAGTATGGAATGATAAAAAGCCAGATGAAAGGCTTGACGACGGAACTACTGATATTGATAGTTTAGATGCTTTTGAATATTCGGTTAATAGTTTTTATGAAAATTTAATAAATGCAAGGAGATGAAGTTATGAATTTACAACAATTTTTTGCAAGTAAAGGTTACGATATATCAGAAAAATTAAATTGGCAAAAGAATATTGAAAATTGGGATAGTTGGTATAAAGGAAAAGTAAGAAAATTCCACAACTATTATATCTACAATGGACAAAAGAAAGTAAAAAGAGAAAAAAAGAGCTTACAAGGAGCAAAAAAAGGCTCTGAAGATTGGGCAGATTTATTATTTAATGAAAAAGTAAAGATAAATTTAGACAATCAAGAGTCAACAAATGCTTTGAATGAAATTTTTGAAAAAAATAATGCAGTAGTTAAAATAAATCAAGGAATAGAAAGAAGTTTTGCTTTGGGAACAGGTGCTTTGGTTGTTTCCGTACAAAATATGAAAATAGATGAGGTTATGAATACTATTGATGTAACAGATGCTAAAACAAAAATACAATTTGTTGGTGCAAAGAAAATATGGCCACTAAGTTGGGAGGACAACGAAGTCAAAGAGTGTGCTTTTGTTACATATAAAACAATAAAAGGAATAAATTATGTTTATATAGCTATGCACATAATAAATGAAAAAGGAAACTACGAAATACAAAATTATAAATTCAAAGCACAGAATAGAAATTTAATAGTAACAAGTGATGATGAAAAAGAGGGATTTATTGAAAAGTTTGATACTAAAAATAATATACCTTGGTTTTCAATAATAAAGCCTAATATATGTAATAATATAGATGCAGATACACCTTTTGGAATATCAGTATATGCAAATGCGATTGATGTTTTAAAAGAATTGGATGATGCTTATAATGAACTAGGAAATGAGCCCGTACTTGGCAGGAGAAGGACTTTTATATCAGAAGAAATGATGACTTATGACAATGGAAGCGCAGAAATGATATTTGATCCAGAAGATATTTCTATATACAGAATGCCAAAAGGATTTAATAAAGATAGTATGATACAACACGATAGTGGAGATTTAAGAACAGATAAATTACAAAGTGATGTTCAATTTCAACTTAATATATTATCTTCAAAACTGGGATTTGGCCAAGAAAGATATAAATTTGATGGAGCAAATATTCAAACTGCAACAGGAGTTATAAGTGAAAATTCAGATATGTATAGAACTTTGAAAAAGCACGAGCAAGTATTAGATATTAGTTTGAAAACTATAATACAAGCAATAGTATATGCTTCAACAATGTTTGGAAATTATACTATGTCAGCAAAGCATATATCAATTGATTATGATGATAGTATAATTGAAGATACAGGAACTAAACAAGTAAGAGCTCAATCAGAAGTTGGAGCCGGATTGAGAAGCAAAAAAAATTATATGACAGAAATTAGAGGTTTAGGAGATAAACAAGCCCAAGATGAATTAACACTAATTGATTCTGAAAAGATATCTAATCAAGAATTATTTGGGTTTCCAATAGAAGAAAAGGCAAAAAATAATGATTTAAATAATAAGAAAGAAAAGGAAAAAAAGAAAGAAGAGAAAAAGGAGGAAAAATAGTAGATGTTACCTCCAGATTTTTTAGAAAACATAGAAAGTCAAGCTATAAATATTTATAATAATTTAGAATTAGACATTATAAAAGAAATAGCAGAAAGAATTGCAAATGTTGGATATGCTAATACTGTTGTAAAGAATGATGTTTTGATAGCACAAGAAATGGGTGTATTATATCAAGATATTGTGAATTTGGTTGCAAGAACTAATAAATCTACATATCAAGATACTTTGGAGATATTTGAAAAAGCAGGAATTACATCAATAGAAATTGATGATAATATTTATGAAAAAGCCGGATTAAATCCAATAAATATTAAACAAGATAAAACAATGATGGAATATTTAATTGCATCTGCAAAAAAAACAAATAATAATTTGCAAAATTTAGCAATGACAACTGCTAATACAGGTCAACAAGATTTTTTAAATGTAATTAACGAGGCATATTTACAAACTTCAACAGGAGCAAAAAGTTATTCACAAGCAATAATTGATGCAATAAATAAAATAGGAAATAAAGGAGCAATAGTTGAATATCCATCAGGACACAAAGTTACATTGGAAACTGCAGCAAGAATGAATATTGTTACAGGAATAAATCAAACTTGTGGAAAATTGCAACAAATGAGAGCAGAAGAAATGAATTGGGACTTAATGGAACTAACTGCTCATTCAGGGGCAAGACCAAGTCACGAAAAATGGCAAGGGAAGATTGTTAGTTTAAGTGGTAAAGATGGATATTTAAGTTTAAAAGATATTGGATATGGAGAAATTACAGGTTTCAAAGGAATAAATTGTTATCACGATTGGAGACCATATTATAAAGGTTCTAGTAAAACATATAGCAATGATGAGCTAGAAAAAATGAATGATGAAAAAGTAACATATAATGGAAAACAAATTACAAAATATGAGGCAAAACAAATACAAAGAAGTATAGAAAGACAGATAAGACAGGATAAAAAGAATATTGCAGGATTGCAAGGAGTTTTAACAAGTACAACCAATAATAATAAATTGATTGAAGAAACTAGAACAGAACTAGCAAAAAAAACACTTCAGTATAATACACACAAAAGAGAGCTAGATGGTTTAATTGAACAAATTTCATCGAAGAAAGATAATACAAGATTATTTATTGTTGAGAAATATGATAATAAGACAATTTCTAATATAACTAAATTGGCCAATAAATATAATAATAGTGATATTATTGGATTAAAAGTAAACGATGTAGAAATAAAAGAGATTGGCGAACACATCATTTCTAGAACTTATGGTAAAAAAGTAAGATTTGAAGATGTAGAAGATACATTGAAAAATCCTGTTAAATATGGTAAAATAAGAACAGATAATAGTCAACAAATAAAAGGAGAAAATTGTACTGTTGTTATAAATGTAAAAACAGGAAAACTTATAACAGTATATCCTAAAAAAACTAAAAAGGAATGATTATAAATGAGGATAAAAAGTAATTTTGATAAAAGGCAGATAGAATTATTAAATAAAATCAATATAAATGTTGAAAAAGATTTTGATGTAAAAGAATTAGAAGAAATAGAGGATAAAGTTTACAATGAAATGATGAATAATTTAGATGAAAAACAAAACTTTACCACTAAGTTATCAGTTGAGTATGAACATATATTAGACATTGTTGTTGAAATTGAAAATAATATTAAATAAGTTTTTAACATTAAGGCACTATAAAAGGTGTCTTTTTTTATTGTCTTTTTAGGTCAGACGATATAAAGAAACCTGCAATTTCTCTTATCTATTGGAGATATAAATAAATAGATTACACAATTTCAGAGTGAACTGAGCTTTAAATTAAATCTGTGTAAATTAGAAAGGAGTCATTATGGACGAAGAATTAAAAGAATTATTTGGAGAAAATACATTATCTTATGATGATTTTGTAAAAGCAGTAGATGAAAAAGGAATGAAACTTGCTAACCTTTCAGCTGGAGGTTATGTAGCTAAAACAAAATATGATGATGATGTAAAAAAGGCAAAAAATATTGATTACAAAAAGAAATTTGAAGATTTACAAAATTCTATTGAGGGCGATGATGGTGTTAATGCAAAATTAAAAAATATCACTACTGAAAGAGATGATTATAAATCAAAATATGAAGCCTTAAATGCAAATTATTCTATGCTTACGGCAACAAATAAGGCAACAGGAGCAGGAATAAAACCTGAATTTGCAGAGTTTGTTGCAAGTAAAGTTTTAAAAATGACATCTGATACTGTTGATTTTGATACTGCTTTAAAATCTTTTAAAGCAAAAAATCCACAATATAATTCAGAAACAACAGTAATAAAAAAGAAAAATTCTAGTGTTGATTTAGGTGGAAAAGAACAAACAAATCAAAATGAAACAAATCAAATAATGAACGATTTAATTCGTTCAACAAGGGATTAGTAAAAAGCTAATCTTTTTTTATTTTAAATTGAAGGAGGAATTTTATTATGGGACAAATGATTTCAAGAAGTAATGCAGAAACTTTAATTGATGAACAAGTTTCAAGAGAAATAATTGAGGGAGCAATAAAAAGCTCAAGAGCTATGTCAATGTTTAGAAGATTACCAAATATGACATCAAACAAAACAAAAATGAGAGTATTAGACTCTTTACCTTTAGTATATTGGCAAGGTAGTGATAATGCTAGAAAAAAATTAACAAAAATGGCTTGGGATAAAAAATATATAGTTGCTGAGGAAATGGCAGTTATAGTACCAATTCCTGAAAATGTATTAGATGATGCAGATTATGATATTTGGGGAGAGGTAAAACCAAGAATTCAAGAAGCTATGGGGAAAAAATTCGACCAAGCAGTATTTACTGGAATTGATAAACCAACAGGATTTAGAGCCGATTTATTAACATCTGCTTTAAATACTGGAGCAACAATTACTCCAGGTTCAAATAGCTTATATAAATCTATTTCTGATGCGATGACAAAAGTTGAAGAAAGTGGATATAATGTTACTGGATTTTTAGGTGGAGTTGACTTAAAAGGTAAATTTAGAGAAATGGTTGATACAACAGGACAACCTATAAAAGGAACTGAAATAGACTCTATGTCAAAAGCATTTGTTGATAATGGAGCTTGGGATAAAACTTTAGCACAATTATTAGTTGGAGATTTTTCACAAGCAGTATATGCAATAAGACAAGATATAACATTTAAAATTTTAGATCAAGCAGTAATTCAAGACCCAGCAACAGGAGAGATTTTATACAATTTAGCACAGGACGATATGGTAGCATTAAGAGTAACAATGAGACTAGGTTGGGAAATACCAAATCCTATAAATTCTTTACAACCAGATGAAGCAGTTAGATTCCCATTTGCAGTTGTATTACCAAGTACATATACAGAACAAAGAGTAAAAGTAACATTTACAGTTAAAGATACATCTGCAGAACCTAAAGTTATTGAAGGAGCAAAAGTAAACTTTAATGGACAAATTGCTCATACTGATAATAAAGGTGTTGCAGAGTTTAAAGCAGAAAAGAACACAAGTGGTTTATATAGAATAACTGCTGATAATATGAAGAAAGATGTTCAAGATGTTGTCGAAATTGGAACAACTGCTGCTAGTGTGGCTGTATCATTAGCATTAAAATCATAAGGAGGAATAAGGTATGCTTAAATATATAACCAATACAGAATATAAAGAGTTGTTAGGTAAGAATAGCATACCTAGTAACTTTAATAAATTAGTAATTGAGGCAAGTACATATATAAATTATCATACTAGGAATAGAATTGATGTTAATAACATTCACGAAAATGTTAAATATGCAACTGCCTTAATTATTGAGGAAATAGAAAAAGCTGATGAAAAAATTGAAGAGATTGGAAACCTAAAATCACAAAATATAGAGGGATGGAGTGAAAGTTATACTACTCCAGAAGAAATAAAAAAAGATTTAGAAAGTGAAAAAATAAATATATTACATAAATATTTATGGAATATAATTGGAAATGATGGACAACCTCTTTTGTATTGTGGGGTGTTGTAATGAATAAAAGATTTTTTATACATTCAATTACAATATATCATTTAAACAATGATGAAACTATTACGAGGATGACTTTTAAGAAAGTATATTTTAGACATAATAAAAAGTCTAATATGATTGATAAACGGACTTGAAAAAGGAAGCTCAGGAACAATCTATATACCTACAAAGCAAGATTTGATAATTGAAAATGATGATATAGTAATTGAGGGGACACCTACACTATCTATTCAAGAAATAAACAACAAAACTGTAAAATTTATAGATAATGTTTCAGTTAAAAAACTAACAAAAGAAAATAAAAATGTTGAAAAGGAATTTTCAGAAATATATCAAGATAATTCTATAATGAAATATAGAGTTGTTAGTGTTGATGATAATAGAAAAGGAAATTTACAACATTACAAGTTGGGAGTTAGTGAGTAGAATGGGTAGTGGTTATTCAGTTAAAGTTCAAATGAACAATGAAAAACAAATTGAAAAGAGGTTAAATATACAAGATGATGGACCTGCAGTTCGATTTCTTAGAGATGATGTTTATAGATTATATGAGCCGTATGTACCTAGAGCAGATGGAAATTTGTATAGACAAGTAGGTTATCCAAATAATCATACAATAAAACATAATGCTCCCTATTCGCATTATCATTATAAAGGCAAAAAAGCGAAAGGACCTTCAAGACCTAAAGGAATAAAAAGGACTATATCTAATGAAGATATGAAATATCAAGGAGCACCTAAAAGAGGTCCTGAATGGGAAAAAAGAATGATGAATGATAGGGGAAAAGAAGTCGAAAGAGATTTGGAGAATTTTATAAAAAATGGAGGTAAATAAAATGGAAAATGAAAAATCACAAATGCAGTTAATAAAAGAATATATCGAGACTTGTTCATTATTAAAGAATAATAAAATAAATGTTGATTATCTTAATTCAAAAGATTATAGCTATTCAATAGATAGAACACCAGTAAGTCCGATAGTAAAAAGATATAGAGATGGTGGGGCAATAAAACAAATTGCATTTGATTTTAGCATTACATTTCCAATAGGGAGTAAAGCACTTTTAAATTTAATAAATTCTAAGTTTTGTGAAGATTTTATGAAATGGGTTGAAAATCAAAATAATAAAAGAATATATCCTGAAATCAAAGGTGCAAGGTCAATCAGTTGCACTTCTCCAGGATATGTTTTAAGTAAAAGTGAAACATCAGCAATTTATATTATTCAAATGAATTTTCAATATTACGAGGCTAGATAGCCTTATTTTTTTAGAGGAGGTAAAAAATATGAATACAGGAGATATTTTAAATAGAGCCGATAAAGTAAATTTTATGGGATTAAAAGATAATCCAGAAGCATTTACAAGAATGCACGGATTTACTGATTCCGGTAAATCTTCTAATGCAAGCACCTATGATAGAAGATATGTAGACGAGGAAACAGAAAGAAGTGATGTAACTGGTTATGGGACAGAAATTGCATACGCTTTTGATGAGATGAAAGATGACCCTGTTCACGCAGTTTTAGTTGAGGTTGCAGATGATGAGATAAAGGGAAAGAAGGTAACAATTGTTACTGTTGATTTTTCAAAACCAGGAGAAACAGATGGTACATACGAAGCAAGAAAAAGAGTATGGTCAGTTATTCCTGATAGTGATGGAGATAGCACAGACGCTTATACATATTCAGGTACATTTAAAGCAGCAGGAAAAATTATTAAAGGAACAGCAACATCAACTGATGATTGGGAAACTTGTTCTTTTACTGAAAAAAAATAAAAAAATTTATTGAGGCTAGGTTGTCTAGTCTCTTTTTATTTTATAAAAATGGAGGAATTAAATTATGAAAATTTTAGAAATAGATGTTGATTTTGATTTTGCAGATGCAGATGATATGAAGAGATTTGAAGAAACTTATCCAATTACAATGGGAGTGTTAACAAAGATACAGGAAAGAAATCAAAATGAAAAAGAAAAAATGGCCAATAGTGAGCAAATAAGAGAATTTTGCAATGTTATTTCTAATTTCTTTGACAAGGTTTTTGGAGAGGGAGTATCTAACAAAGTTTTCAAAGGAAAAGCAAACTATATGGTGTGTTTACGAGCTTTTAAGTCAGTTGTAGCAGAGAAAGAAAAACAGGATGCAGAGATGGATGAAATTGCAGCTTATGTAGAAAAATATTCCCCTGATAGAGTAAAAAGGAGCTAGAGAGTATGAGTCTATTACTTGATAAATTGTCTACACAAAAGGAATTATCAAGTGTCTTAAAAGAAAGGATTGGCAATGTAGCTTTTAATACTGACTTTAGAATAGGCATTTTATTTGAATTGCTAATGAAAGATAATAATTTAAAAGATGAATTTAAGGTAATACAAGCAATTAAATTGTATTATCCGAATACGGAGCAAATAACAGATTTTGAAAAAGCATTTGAGGATATTATATGGTTTTACACTTGTGGAAAAAGTGATTTTTCTAAAATTCAAAAAGATGATACAAAAAAAGCAAAAACACAAAATGAAGAGAAAATATATGACTATGAGTATGATGACCAATATATATATAGTGCATTTATTGAAACTTATCAAATGGATTTACAAGAAATAGATTATTTGCATTGGTGGAAGTTTAAAGCAATGTTTAATTCTCTAAATAAAGACACAAAAATTGTAGAAATTATGGGGTATAGAGCCATCGACCTAAGCAAGATAAAAGATAAAGAGGAAAAGGCTAGATATAGAAAATTGAAAAAAATATATAAATTACCAGATATGAGAACAGAAGCTCAAAAAGAAGCTGATTTTGGTAATGCTTTCTGGTAATCAGAAAGGAGTCAAAAATGTCAGATGGTTCAGTAACAATTGAAGTTACATTGACAAAGGAACAACTAGAAAAAGGTTTAAAATCAGTAAAAAGCGACTTAAACTCCTTGAATAAAATTTCTGTTAGTAAAACAATTGATGGAATTTCTAAAGCATTTCATAATATGGGAAGCATAGCAACAACTGCAGGTAAGGCTTGTAGTGTGGTAACTGGAGCAGTAACAGGTGTATTTACTGCAGCAGCAGCCAAAGCAAAAAGTTTCATTGGTGTATATGAAAGTGCAAAATCTATTTTTGAAAGAAAATTAGGAGCAACAGGTGCTGATGATATGTATAATGCACTTTTAAAAGTTGCTAAAGGTTCAAGATATGCACAAGAATATATTGTTAGTGCAGGGCAAACTTTAGTTGCAATGGGTGTAGATGCAACACATACGGCTAAATATGTTCAAATAGCAACTGATGCAATGTCAGGTATGGGAAAAAGTGGAGCCGATGTACAAGCAATGGCAGAAATGTTTGGAAAAATGTCAATACAAACAACCTTATATACAGAAGATTTAAATCAAATGTTAACATCAGGTGTTAGAGTATATGATATTCTAGCAAAAAAATATAACAAAAGTACAGATGCAATAAAAGAAATGGCATCTGCAGGAGAATTAACCAGTAAAGATTTTGAATATTTAATGGATGTATTAGCAGGAAATGTTGCTGGTATGGAAGAATTTAGTATGGCAGGATTAGCACTTGCAGGAAAATCAAACACTTTAACTGGTGCAATAGACAGTTTAAATTCAAGTTTTAGATCATTTGCTTTAAATATATTGGGTATGAACATAAATAAAGGTCAGATGGATAATTATGAGAAACTAAAAAATGTTGTTGCATTGCTTGGAACTACATTAGAAAATGTTGGCTCAAAGTTTTCATTTGTTAGTGGATGGGTTAGTAAAGGCTTAGATACAATAAAATCAGCCTTAACAAAATTTAATGATACTTTAAATAGTATGAAACCTGAAACACTTGAAAAGATAGCAAAGGCAATTGGTGGTTTAGCAGCTTCAGGACCTATTTTATTGACTGTTGGAAAAGGATTAAATATTTTAGGAAATGGTTTTAGTGGATTAAATAATATTGTAGGAGGGCTAGAAAAAACTGGCTCTGTTTTTAGTTCATTTACTGGAAGTTTAACATCTGTTCCAAGTAAATTAAATTCTGTTGCAAGTAGTTTTGGAACATTCGGTGGGAAAATAGCGAGTGGTTTATCAACAATGTTTAGTGGAGGTATTTTTGAAAAAGCAGGAAATCTTCTTTCAACTGGATTTGATAAAATAACAGGTGTTGTGTCAACCTTTGGTGGAAAATTGCTATCTCCAATACAAGCTCTGGGAGGAAAAATAGGAACATTTTTAAGCCCAGTAAAAAATGCTTTTGATAAAATCATCGTTAGTTCATCATTATTTGGTCAACTTTTAAAATTTAATTTAGGAGAGACTTTGAATAGTTTGTTTCCTAATGTTTCAGCAGGATTGAGCAAAATAACAGATGCCTTTGGTGGGGCTTTTTCAGGAATATTAAGTAAAGTTGGAAGTTTTGCATCATCTTTCTTACCAGTATTTATGAATGCATTTGGAATTGCAGCAGTAATAGGTGTTGTGGTTGCAGGCTTAGGATTATTACAATCAAATTTTGGAGAACAAATAAATAATATTCTAACAATGGTAACAACACAAGGACCTTTGATTATACAAAATTTAGTTAATGGAATAACATCTAAATTACCAAGTTTAATTGAAATGGGTGGTACATTATTAAATAATTTTATGTTGGCAATTACTGCAAATTTGCCATCTCTGATTAGTGGAGGAATAGAAATTGTATCTACGCTAGTTACTGGAATTGCAGGACAATTACCAACATTGATTCCAACGGCAGTTGAACTAATAATGACAATTTTTAATTCTATAATTGAAAATTTGCCAACAATAATAGAAGCAGGACTGCAATTATTGGTTAGCCTTATACAGGGAATTGTAAATGCAATACCTCAATTGATAGATATGCTACCTACGATTATTACAACGATTTGTGATGTTATAACTCGAGAATTGCCAAACATAATTAAAGCAGGAATTACAATATTGGTTAGTCTGATAAATGGTTTAGTAAATGCAATACCTCAACTAATTGCAATGCTACCTACAATTATAAATACTATTGTAGGAACTTTATTAGATAATCTACCACTGATAATTGATGCAGGTATTCAAATACTAATTGCATTGATAAATGGTTTAGTGGAGGCAATTCCACAATTGATTGAAATGTTACCACAAATAATAACAACTATTGTTACTGTGTTAGCAAGAAATTTCCCTAAAATTGTTGAGGCAGGTGGAAAGATTATAACATCAATAGTAGCTGGAATAATTTCATTGTTGGGAAAATTAGGAGAAGCAGGTTGGAAAATAATAGAATCAATAGGAAATGTATTAAAAGAATTACCACGGAAAAGCAATTGAATGGGGAAAAGATATGATACAAGGTTTTATTGATGGAATAAAGAAGATGTTAGGAAATTTGGCAGATGCTGCGAAAAATGTTGGAAACAAAATAAAAGAATTTCTACATTTTTCAAGACCAGATAAAGGACCTTTGAGGGAATACGAAAAATGGATGCCTGATATGGTAAAGGGATTATCTAAAACATTAACAACAAGTTCTCCAGAATTATATAATGCAAGTAAAAAATTAGCAGAAAAAGTTGCTAATAATTTAGATATTAGTTCAGCATATAGCAAACTTAATAATGCAGTTGAGTTAGAAACACAAAGATTGAGTACAAACCTTACAAGTAATCAGATAATAAAAATAGAAAAAGAAGATAAACAACAATCAACATTGCAAAGTATAGATGACAATAAGGAAATTATAGTTAATTCAACAACAAATCTTGATGGAAAAGTATTAACTAGAACTGTAAACAAAGTTAATGCAAATAGAAAGTTACAATATGGTCATTAGGAGGTGGAAAAAATGGCATTGTTAATTCACGAAGATTTTGAGTTTGGAAATATATTAGCAGGTGGATATGGAATAAAAGAAGATGATCCAGACAAAATATCAGTTCAAACAATGGGAGATGGTAGTGTTCGTACTAACTATGGAAAAATGGATAAAACATATTTGAAAATCAAATTTGGTCAGATGAATATAGACTTAGTTAGAGAATATTTACAACACTTTCAAAAACACGAAGATTATTATACATATTATTCATTTAAATATGGCAAAATGTTAAAGAAAAAATTTTCAGTTACAACCCCTGATTTATCAATGTTACTTTCTAGTGGAGATGGTTGGATTGATGAATGGGAAATTGAACTTTCTCAAATAGGGGAGGTTTGATTTTATGATTGATTTAAGTGATGAAATAAGAAAGGCCTATGATAAAAGCACAATTCAATATGACAAAATAAAAATAGGCGATAAAGAGTTCCCCATAAGCAATGTACAATATTGTGATGATTGTTATGATGAAGGGAATATTTTTGGAACTGCAATTGCAAGGACGCTTGATTTTGAAATAGAAAATATAGTTGATTTAGAAAAAAAAGAATTTGAATATTTTACAGGAATTAGGGTTGAGGACACAGTTCACTATATTTCATTAGGAAAATTTATAACAACCGATGTTGAACCAGGAGATACAACTTTAATAAATAAGGTTAGCTCTATGGATTATATGTTAAAGGCTAATATTCAATATGAAACAAAATTAGATTATTCAAGTAAAAAAGTAACTATATTGGATGTGTTAGAAGAGGCAAGTTCTAATGCAGGTTTAGAACTTGCAACAAAAGAGTTTGCTAATAGTGATTTCATAGTTGATAGTAATCAATTTGAAGTTGATGCAATTATTAGACAAGTTTTTCAGGCAGTTGCAGGAATATCAGGAACATTTGCAAAGATAAGGTCAGATAATAAATTATATTTTATTACACCAAAACTTATTGATAGTAAAAAATATACTGTTAAAGAAGTTCATAAAATGTTGGTGGCAGACCTTAATAAATTAAAAGTTAGAACTATTACAAATGATTTAAAGGTATTAGGAATAGAAAAAGAATCCACAAAACAAGTGGATGAAATGCTTGTAAAATCAATGAATAATATAGCAGTAAAAAGATTAACAACTAATATAAATGAGCCTAGTTTAGAAAAACAAAGTGATTATACAGAATTGGTATTAAAAAGAAATACACACCCAATAAATGTAGTAAGTATTGGAATGAGTCAAGTTGAAGGAGAAAATATAACATTAAGAGATGAAGAAAGTATTGCAGAAGATGGAGAAAATTATTTAACAATAAACGATAACCCATTTGCATATACACAAGAAAAAAGGGAACAACTGATTGTTGCTTTATATGAAAAAGTAAAAGGATTTTCTTATACTGCTTATGAATTGAAAGGTCAATGTAAACCTTATTTAGAAACAGGAGACCCTATTTGGGTATTAGATGCAGACGGAGCAATAACATCATCTTTTTTATTTAGATTTACTTATAAAAGTCCGAATGGACTAGAAAGTGAAATGTCAGCACCATCTATTATAAAATCCACAGTTGAATATCAAAATGTTCCAAGTGATTTAGAAAGAATAAGAAGAACTGAAATTATTGTTGATAAACAACAAGGAACTATTGATGCAATAATTGATAAACAAACAGAAGATGGAAGCAAAATAAATTCTTTACAGGCAAATGCAGATGAAACTACAGATACGATTTCAAAGATAATAGAGGACTATCAAGAACAAATAGCACAATTAAAATTGACAATTGATGGACTAACGAATACTGTCTCTACTAAAGGTGGGGGCAATATTTTTTCGTATTCAAAAGAAAATTGGAATGAAAGCATAACTGAATATACAAATACCGATTTAAAACAAAATTCAATTTCAGGTTTAGGATATGAGTTGGTTATTGGAACAACAAAACAAGAGGTTCAATTAAAAAATGGTATTTATACAATTAGTTTTCTTTATAAAAATATTAACAATTTAGATAATGCAAAAGTAATTATAAATGGAGAATCATTTAATTTAGAATATACAAACAATAAGTGGAAAGAGTTTGAAAAAACAATAAATGTTACGGCAAATACTATTTCAATAAGTTTTGTTACCGACACTAACAATGCAATATATATAACCGATTTAATGGGAAATATAGGAGCTGAAAAGCAAACTTGGGAGCAAAATGCAAATGAAACTTATACTGACACAGTGCAGATTGGAAAAGGTATTCAAGTAAATAGTAGTGAAACAAATACTTATACTAGAATTGATAGTGATGGGAACAGAGTATTTAATAAAGCTACTGGAAAAGTAATTTCTGAGTTTACTGACAAAGGAATGGAAACGCAAGATATGGTTGTAAATGGAAAAGCAGAAATTGCAGGTATGCTAGTTCAGAAAGTTGGCAGTCAAACTTGGCTTTCTAGTTTATTGTAGAAAGGAGATAGTATGGCAAGTAGTGGGTCTTTTGGAACTGGTAATTATCACGGCAGATATTTAACATTTAACTGGTGGACCAATGGAAGAAGTATAGATGGTAACTATACAGATATTGGTTGGAATTTAGTTGGTAGTGGAAATGCAAGTGCTAGTTGGTATAAAGCAGGTAATTTTAGAGTTGTCATTGATGGAGAAGAAGTTTATTCATCTTCAAGTCGTATAAACCTATATAATGGAACTACAGTAGCATCTGGAACAAAAAGAATTTATCACGATAGTCAAGGAAATAAGCAGTTTAGTGCCTATGCTGAAGCAGGTATTTATACTGTAGCAGTCAATTGTACTGGTAGTGGTAGTTGGTGGCTTGATAATATTCCACGATATTTAAATAGTATAAATATTTATAATAATGGTAATTCCTTAAATTCAATAAGTGTTAGATGGACTTGTGATCCACGAAGAGATTGGACACAATATTCACTAAATAATGGTGGATGGACTGATGCCGGAGACTCTGTTGCAGGAGATGGAAAAAGTGGAACATTTACAATTGGTGGACTTGCACCAAATACATCGTATAATGTGAAAATTAGACTTCGTAGAGCAGATAGTGGTTTGTGGTCAGAAAGTGGAACTATAACGATTACAACTAAAAATAAAGCAACAATAACTAGCCCAAATGATAATTTTAGTGTGAATAGTGATAATTCGTTGACTGTCAAATGTAATAATCCAAGTGGAAATCAAATTGCATATTTTTTAGACTGTCCAAGTGGTACACGAAGATTAACATCATCTAAAACTACAAATACAAGTTATACTTGGAGTGCAGCACAAATATTATCAATGTTGCAATATTTTAAAACGAGCAATTCAAGTTCAATAAAAGTGGGTGTGATTACTTATGGAAATTCAGAATACTATTCTGAGAAAGTAGGAACATTAAATGTAGTTAATTCTAATCCAACTTTTAGCAATTTTACTTATGAAGATACTAATGCAACAACTATAAAACTAACAGGGGGAAACCAGGCAATAGTAAAAGGATATTCTAATGTAAAAGCAATAGTTTCAGTAGCTAACAAAGCAATAGCTAAGAATTATGCATCTATTAGTAAATATAGATTAGTAATAGGAAGTAAACAACTCGACATAAATTATTCAAGTGATGCAAGTGTAAGTGGAACAATAAATAAAGTTGAAAGTAATATATTTAATATGTACGCAATAGATTCAAGAGGTAATTCGACAGTAAAGCAAATTTCTCCTAATAGATATTTGGATTATTCAGACATAATTATAAAACAAGCAAGTGTTCAAAGAACTGGTGGAGTCGGTTCAGAAGTTACACTTGCTTTTTCTGGTACTTATTGGGGCTATGGATTTGGAGCAATGAATAATGCAATAACATCTTGTTATTATGAATATAAAACAACAACATCGGATTCTTGGATAAAAGGTGGAGATTTGAGTGTATCACTTGATGGAAATAATATTTCTTTCAAAGGTACAATAAAAGGAGATATAGGAGCAAATGGATTTGATATTCAAAAAAGTTTTAATATTAGAGTGATAGTAAAAGATAGATTATCACAATCTATATACACAATGACTTTGGGAAGTGGAACACCAGCGATAGCAATTACTAAAAAGGGAGTTTCAGTTAATGGTATGTATAAAGAGTCTTTAGGTGGAGCATTGCAAATATGGAATGGCGATGTGTATATAGATGGAAAAAAAATAAATTTTAGTTAGGAGGAATTTTAAATGTCTTTAGTTACAGGTTTTCTAGGATTATTCAAACACGATACTTCAAATGATACGGATTTGAATAGTAATTTTGATATAGATACTGCATTAAATGGAAATTGGGATAAAATTGATGCAGCAATGAAGAAAGTAAATGATGATAAGGTTGATAAGGTTACAGGAAAAGGTCTTTCAAGTAAAGATTTCACGGCAGACTATGAAACAAAACTAAAAAATATATCATCTGGTGCACAAGTAAATGTAATTGAAAAAATAACTTTAGGTGGAACTGAAATAAAGGCTTCACGGAAAGACTATTGAAATAAAAGATGCTGAAATAACAAATGCAAGAAAATCAACATTAAAAAATAAAACATTTAATAATGTCAATGAAAGATTAGAGGAAATAGAAAATAGTGTCAATGATATAGACAAATTAAGAGGACACATTTATGGAATAAGAAGAAAAATAACTAACAATACAAGCACAACTTGGGAAAGAATAGAAGATTCAAAAAATCTAATAGCAAATGCAACTAAAAATGGTGGAGTTGTTGTAAATGATTTTGATGATTTAGCTCCTTGGAGTGAAATAAAATCTTGCAATTATGATATTACCAATAAAAAAGTAAAGGCTTGGTTTGGAGATGCAAATTTTAATTTTGATGGAAGCAATGGAGATGTTTATACATATATTCCTGAAACATATATAAAAGTATATCAAGAAAATGATTATGATTATATTTTAATTGCAGATTATCCTAAAACAGGATTTACTCGATATGACAGTTTTTATATATCAAGATATGTAATGAAATTAGTTGATGGAGTTTTACATTCTTATAGTGGGTTAATACCAGAATATAATAAAAATATAGCACAATTTAGAACTCTAGCTACATCTCTTGGAGAAGAATTTTCTTTGTTGGATTATAGATACTTTGTTATACAAATGCTTTATTTAGTTGAATATGCAGATTACAATTCACAGAATAAGTTAGGAAACGGACTTGTTAATGGCCAATCTGCTAAAGCACTAATTGCAGAAACAGGTGTTAATAGAATTATAGTAAGTTCAACTAATTTGTATGTTGGAAGAATAGTTGGAATTGGTACCGATTGGGCAAGCAATTCAGTTGCAAAAGACAGAAAAATTACAAAAGTAGAAAATTATTCAGATGGAAATGTTAGTGGAAAAGTAATTTATTTTGATGGAGACCCTGTTAATATTGCAGTGAATAATACAATATGGGGGTCTGGTCAAGAATCAGGGCAATGTGATGAATTAGGTATGAAGTCAGGTTGCCTAATAAATGATAGTATTCATTCAATGATTTACAGAGGAATTGAAAATATATTTGGCAATATGTGGCAGTTTGTTGATGGAATGAATATTAAAGATAGAATAATGTATTTATGTAAAGACCATACAAAATATAAGAGTGATTTATTTGAAAGTCCATATAAAAAATTAGGATATACAAATGGAGATACAAATGGATATGTAAAAACACTTGGTTTTGACCCCGATGAGCCTCTAGCAAGATTTCCAATAGAAGTAGGAGCAGGAGCAAGTTCAGAAATGTCAGATTATTACTGGCAGAATCCAGGAAATAGAATTGCCCTTGTGGGTGGTATTTTCGGCAGTGGGGCTAGCTGTGGCTTTTGGTGTTGGAATTTGAGCAGTGACTCTTCCGTTGCGTATGTTGGCGGGGGTTGCCGTGTTCTTATTGATAACCAGAAATAACAGGGGTTTGGGGGTGGTCAACCCCCATAAGAGATTACCTCAAGGCAGATATAGTTATTTTTTTAAAACGAATATTATATAATACATCCAAACACAATAAATAGAAATAGGGATTTGATGTGTGTGCGACCTTTTTCTGCTTTCGGTTTGAGTCCGTTTGCCCTTGTGGGTGGTAATTTCAACAATGGAGCTAACTGTGGCTTTTGGTATTGGAATTTGAACAATGACTCTTCCATTGCGAATGTTAACAGGGGTTGCCGTGTTCTTATTTTTGAAATAAAAATTATTTACACATCATTTTCCTTGCCCCTTGGCAAAAATAGAGTCGAAACTGGATTGGCCTAGTAAATCCATTATGATGTGAAAAGCCGATAGACAAAAATAAGAAACCAGGAGAAAGTCAATGAAGAGAAAAGGAAATTTTTATAATGATATTTGTAACAGACAAAATATTAAAATGGCTATATTAAGAGCTTCAAATAAAAAACATTCAAGGAAAAATGTTGTAAAGATTGTCAGTAATATTGATTATTATGTGGAAGAATTACATAATATGCTGATTAACAAACAAATAAAATTAAGCCCATATAAAAAGATGAAAATTCACGATGGAGCAAATAAGAAAGAAAGAGTAATTTTTAAACCTGCATTTTATCCTGACCAATGTATTCATTGGAGTTTGATGTTAAAATTACAACCATTACTTGAAAAAGGAATGTATGAATATTGTTGTGCCTCTGTACCAAACAGGGGTATTCATTATGGTGGAAAATATATAAAAAAAATACTTAAAGATGATAGAAAAAATACAAAATATTGTTTAAAATTAGATATAAAAAAGTTCTATCCAAGTATTGATAAATTTTGTATGAAAAGAAAATTTAGAGCTATCATAAAAGATTATGATGTATTAGAGTTGATTGACAATATTATAGATAGTTCTGATGAAGGGTTACCTATTCGGAAATTACACAAGTCAGTGGTTTGCTAATTTTTACTTGCAGAGTTTAGACCATTATATTAAAGAAGAATTAAAAATAAAGTATTATTTAAGATATATGGATGATATGATTTTATTTGGGAAGAACAAAAAAGAATTACATAGATGTAAGAAATTGATTGATGTTTTTTTAAAGCAAGAAGGATTAAAAATAAAAGAAAATTGGCAATTATTTAAAGTTGATAGCAGGCCAGTAGATTTCATACGGATATAGATTTCATCGAGGATATACAACTTTAAGAAGAGGTAATTTTTTAAGAATAAAGAGAAGAGTTAAGAAAATATATAAAAGGAAAAAAATAAGATTAGTTGATGCACAAGCAATGATAAGCTATAATGGTTGGCTAAAACATTGTGATAGTTTTAATTATAAAAATAAATATATAAAACCATATTTAAAATTAAAAAAGTGCAAGGGGGTAATTAGAAATGCAAGTAAATTATCAAACGGAATCAGATATAAAACCAAACAAAGTCTTAATTGAAAATATTTTAAATGGAAAATGTGATATTGTGTTTAATGATGATATAAAAGAAAGCAAAGAGAGTGTTATAGATGAACACGGAGAAACATCAAAAAGAATAAAATATACTTTTAATAGTTATAGAATACAAACCAATTATAGAGAAAGTTTGGAAACAGAATTAAAAAATGACAACAATATAGAAATTTGGCTTTCTAAATTAAGAAATGATTACTATAATCAAAAAGCACAGGAAGTTAGAGAAAAAAGAAATGAATTATTAAAAGAAACTGATGCTGAAATGTGTCTAGACAGAATGGGATTAAAAATCCCTGAAGGCTCAACATTTTCAAGTTGGATAACTTTTTTTAAGGATTTAGGAAAAGCAATTTCTGGAGATATGGCAAAGTATAGACAGGAATTACGAGATATTACAAAACAAGCAGGATTTCCTTATAATGTAGTATTTCCAGTAAATCCAAGTACAAAAGAAGAAAGTGAGGAACAATAATGGAAACAATAATAGGTTGTATAATAACAGGTGGACTATCTCTTGTAGGGGTAGTCCTTTCTAATTTATCCAATAACAAAAAAATTGAAAATACATTATCAACACAACAAGCAGTAACAGATACAAAACTGGAAGAACTTACAAGAGAGGTCAGAGCACATAATAATTTTGCACAAAGAGTTCCTGTTTTAGAGGAACAAATAAAGGTGGCAAATCACAGAATAGAAGATTTAGAAAGGAGGGAAAAATAATGACTGTTCAATTATTAGTATATGTTATAACAACATTGTTTACTTATATTTTAGGCAAAATATCAAAGCATTTTGGGTGGAATGAAACATTACCTATTCCAATACAAAATATTTTGATAGGAATTATAGCGACAATAATAGGTTGTGTAATTCATATTGAGGGATTAGATGCAAATAGTATAATACAAGCAGTTGTTACTGCATTAGGTGGAATTGGTACTGCTACTGTATTATATGATGCTAAAAATCAATAACTTAATACAAGAAATTATTCTTGTAATTTTAAAATACTGGAAGAAAAATAAAAATTCTTCCAGTATTATTTTTTATTAAGAAAGGTGGAATCGATATGGAATTAGAAGTTGAAGAAGTTACATTTGATGAAGAACTATATCAAAAAAATTTAACCGAAAATGATTTCTCTAACAAAATTACAGATGGAGTAGGAGATGATGAACAATGCAATTAACAAGATTAATGGTACCAGAATCAAAATATAATATTAAATGTCCTTATTCAATGAATGCAGATGGGATATGTGTTCATAATACAGCAAATAAAGCGAGTGCTATGTCTGAAATATCTTATATGGTAGGAAATAATAATAAGGTATCTTATCATTATGCTATTGATGATTACAGAATAGTACAAGGAATTGAGGAAAATAGAAATGCTTGGCATGCTGGTGATGGTAGTAATGGAAAAGGAAACAGAAATAAAATTGCAATTGAAATATGTTATTCTACAAGTCCTGATGCAGATTTGTTTAATAAAGCTGAAAGATTAGCAGCACAATTTATAGCATATAAATTAAAAGAAAAAGGTTGGGGAATAGAAAGAGTTTCAAAACATCAAGATTATAGTGGAAAATACTGTCCTCATAAAACTTTGGATTTAGGATGGGAAAGATTTTTAAATTTAATTAGATCTGAATTAGGAACAACAGAACCTGAAAACACACAACCTGCACAACCAAGTCAGAATGTAGGATATACAGTTAAGATAACGGCATCAGTATTAAATGTTCGTGATGGAGCAGGAACAAACTATAAAATAAATACAACAGTTAAGAAAAATGAAGTATATACTATTGTAGAAGAAAACAATGGTTGGGGAAAACTAAAAAGTGGTGCAGGTTGGATAAGTTTATCATATACAACTAGAAATAATGAATCTACCTCAACACCATCAAATTCAATTAAATATGTTTTAGGCTTGTATGTTGTTGTAGCAAGTGCTTTAAATGTAAGATCAGGAGCGGGAACAAATTATTCAATAAAAAGAACATATAAAAAAGGAACAAGATTTGATACATACGAAATAAAAAATAATTGGGCAAGAACTCCATCAGGATGGGTTTGCTTAGATTATTGTAATTTGATTAAACAATATTAAAATAGGAGGGATTTACCCTCCTAGAATATTCTTTATTTTACTTTGAATATCAAGTAAAATATTGAATGATTGCTGAAAGGTTGTATTATTCATATCAATATCAGTAATCTTTTTTAAAATTTTTTTCACTTCAATATTGTTGGTATAATCACAAACATTAGTGTTTGGTGGTAGGTCATCAATGATTTTATAACTTAGTTGCAAATTATCAAGTTTTTTAGTATATTTTTCTAATGAAGATATAGGAAAACCACATTTTGTTATTTCGGGACCTAAAGATGTGAGTTTTAAACCTAGTTTTTCATTTAAAATTTTTGCATCTTCATTAAAAATATTGTAGAAAATACCAATTCTGAAAATATATATTGAGGATGCATCTACTTTTTTTAAATCATTTAGCTTTTTTATTATTTTGCTCACTTTTTTTATTCTCCTTTCGTTTTTCTTTTTTTACTTCAATTATTTCTCCTATTTCACAATCAAAAATATTGCAAAGTTGCTCAAGTGTATCAAAATGTATTCCAGACAAATCTTCTTTCATTAAATTAGAGACAGATTGATGACTTTTTCCCATTTGATTAGTAAGCCAATATTTTGTTTTTCCCGATTTGGATAATAATTCTTTTATTCGTAAATGTATCATAATTTCCCTCCTTCCTGTAATGCTAATATACCTATTATAGAATTTTCTCAAAGTTATTTTAACCACAAGCAACTTTAACTAAAGTCAATATGGGGTTTACAGGGTTAAGGTATTTGGAGTATAATTGCAATGGGGTTGATTTTATGGAAAGTATTGAAATGATATTTAATAATGCACTTAAATTATTGGAAAATGAAGATTACAAAAAATGCAAAGAGTATTTAAAAGAAATGAAAGAAAAAATAAAAAAATCAAATACGGAAAAAAACCTAGAATACTTGGCAATACTTGAAAATAGCTTGAAGTAAGGTAAGGCTAGTGTAGTTACTAAAATTTACATAAAATGGTATAATATTGTTAGAGATATCTCCAAAAGGAGGGATATTGATATGAATATTAGAAAGATTATGTTATTAGAAATAAAAAAAGGACTATCATTAAAAGATAGAATTTTTTTACATATATTTAAAAGGTATTCAATGAGGATATATCAAAAGGGATTTGATGATGGATATTATTACAATGAGAAGAAAAATTTGTAAATACCTTGATATATTAAGAAAAAAGATGTATAATATGCTAGTGTTACCCTTTTGTTACCCACCGAACAAGTTTTGATAGGTTTCAATAGGTTTTTATAAAAATGATGAAAACATTTAAAACACTGAAAATATAGATGATTAGAGGATTACTAAGCGACGACAAATTTAGATTCTATGATAATACCAATTATAATGGAAGTTTAGAAAACTTTTCAGAGGAGGAAATAAAATGGACTATAAAGATTTAGCAAATTTAATCTTTCCAGATGCGAAAGATATATCATATTATGAAGAAAAATATCCAGAAAGAGATTTACCTGAAGGAGCAGTTGTAACAAGATTTGCTCCTAGTCCAACAGGTTTTGTACATATAGGTGGATTATACCAAGCATTAGTTGCAAGAACTATAGCTGAAAAAACAGGTGGAGTATTTTTCTTAAGAGTTGAAGATACAGACCAAAAAAGAGAAGTTGAAAATGGTGTAACCGGAATAGTAAACTCATTAAAAGATTTTGACATGGCACCAGATGAAGGAATGATTTCAGATACTGAAGAAATCGGAAATTATGGACCATATAAACAAAGCTTAAGAAAAGATATTTATCAAGCTTATGCTAAATATATGATAGAACAAGGAAAAGCATATCCATGTTTCTGTACTCCAGAAGATGGTGAAGAAATGCGTAAAAAACAAGAAACTGCAAAGGTAAGACCTGGATATTATGGCGTATGGGCTAAATGTAGAAATCTTTCAGTTGAAGAAATGATTGAAAAAATTAAAGCAGGAGTTCCTTATATTATAAGATTTAAATCACCAGGTAGAGAAGATAGAAAAATTAAACATAAAGATGTTATAAAGGGAAATGTTGATTTTCCAGAAAATGACCAAGATATAGTAATTATAAAAGCGGATGGATTACCTACATATCATTTTGCACATGCTGTTGATGATCACTTAATGAGAACAACACATGTTATTAGAAGTGATGAATGGTTATCTTCAGTTCCATTACATTTACAATTATTTCATGAGTTAGGATTTAAAGCACCAAAATATGCTCACATTTCACCAATTATGAAAAATGATAATGGTGGAAAACGTAAATTGAGTAAAAGAAAAGATCCAGAAGCGGCTGTTTCTTATTATAAAGAAGAGGGTGTACCGACAGATGCAGTTAAAGAATATTTGTTAAATATTGCAAATTCTACTTTTGAAAATTGGAGAAGAGCAAATCCAGACAAACCAATGGAAGAATTTGATTTCCAATTAAATAAAATGAGTGTTAGTGGAGCATTATTTGATATGGTAAAATTGCTAGACATAGGAAAAACAGTAATATCTAAAATGACAGCTGAGGAAGTTTATAAATATTCTTTAGTATGGGCAAAAGAGTTTGACAAAGAACTTGCTGAAATGTTAGAAGATAAAGAATATGCTTTGAAAGTGTTTGGAATTGAAAGAGGAAATAAAAAGCCTAGAAAAGATATTTCAAAATGGTCAGATGTTAAAGATAATATTGAATATATGTATGATGATAAATTTTATGGAAAGACTCAAGAATATCCATATCAACCGGCAATTTCAGATAAAGAAGATATTTCAAAAATATTAGATTTATATATTGAAAAATATTATGATGAAAATGATGACAAACAAACTTGGTTTGATAAAATCAAAGCATTAGCTGTAGAAATGGGGTATGCAGGAGAAGTTAAAGAATTTAAAGCAAATCCAGGTATGTATAAGGCTCATGTTGGAGATGTTAGTACAGTTTTAAGAGTTGCATTGACTTCTAGAACTAATACTCCTGATATGTATGAAATTATGCAGATACTTGGAAAAGATAGAATTGCTAAACGTTTTGAAGTTGCTAAGGAGAATTTAAAATAATTTAAGGTAAAGGAGGAACTCAATATGGAATACAATATTGGAGATATAGTTAGAACTAAAAAGCCACATCCATGTGGAAGTAAATTATGGGAAATCACAAGAATTGGTGTTGATTTTAAACTAAAATGCCAAGGTTGTGGACATGTTGTAGTTCTTGAAAGACCTAAGGCATTGAAAGTAATAACAAAAATAGAAAAAAAGGCTGAATGAAATAAAAAAAATAAAGAAGGTGTCCTATCATAGGACACCTTCTTTAGAAAAAACTTAAATATATCGTTCTATTATATTCCAAACATCATCGCTATAAACTTTTCTTTCAGAAGAAAAAGGTAAAGTAGTAATATCACCAATAGGATTAAGTTGTTTTTGAATATTTTTAGAAGCATCATCAACTTTAGTTTTAGCAATTTTATCAGCCTTATTTGTTATAATCATACAAGGAAGACCACTTCTAATAACATAATCATACATTAAAAAATCATTTGAAGTAGGGTCATGTCTAATATCTACAAGGAACACAATTAAGCAAATTTCTTTTCTGGTGGCTAGATAATGCTCAATAAATTCACCAACTTTAACTTGTTCTTGTTTAGACATTTTACTATAACCATAACCAGGTAGATCAACGAAATAAAACAAGTTATCAATATTATAAAAATTTAATTGTCTTGTTTTGCCAGGTTCGCTACTTGTACGAGCTAATTTTTTTCTATTAATCAATGTATTTATAAAACTTGATTTTCCAACATTAGACTTTCCGACCAAAACTACTTCTGGTAATCCTGCTTTTGGATATTGACTTTCTTTTACTGCTGAAATTTCAAATCTTGGAGTTTTTACTATCATAATTAAATTCATTCCTTTCAATATATAAATTCGTTAAAAATTTATAAGCATACTTATTATATCATAGAATTCCCGCAAAATCAAAGAAAAAATTGACATAATAATAAAAATAAGATATAATATTTTTGAAAAATGACTAATATAACAAGATAAATTATATAGAAGTTTTGATAAAAAATATATAAGTTAAATCTAAAGAAAGGAAGAAGAAATGAAAGAAGTAGAATTATTAGCACCAGCAGGCTCATACGAAAAAGCAAAAATAGCTTTTTTATATGGTGCAGATGCAGTGTATTGTGGAACATCATCACTATCATTACGAACAAGAGCAGACATGAAAGATGATGATTTAGTAAATACAATAAAATATGCACATAGTATAGGAAAAAAAGTTTATGTAACATTAAACATATTTGCCTGGGATGAAAAATATGAAGAAATAATAGAAATGGCAAAAAAATTAGAAGAATTAAAACCAGATGGAATAATTGCAGCAGATGGAGGAGTAATAGAAGTTTTAAAACAATATGCTCCAAGTATTGCGATAAATGTAAGTACACAAGCTAATATAGTAAGTTTGCATGACTGTAATTTTTGGCGTAAAAATGGTGCAAAGAGAATGATATTAGCAAGAGAAATGAACAAAAAACAATTAAAATATATAATGGATAATAAACCTGAAGACATGGAAATAGAAATTTTTATACATGGTGCAATATGTTTTGCATATTCAGGAAGATGTTTCTTAAGTGATTTTTTAACATGTAGAAGTGCAAACTTAGGAGATTGTGCACAAAGTTGTAGATGGTCATATAATCTATATGCTGAAGAAAAAAATACACCAGGACAATTTATGCCAATAGAGACAAATGAATATGGAACAAGTATATTTTCTTCAAAAGATTTATGCCTAATAAATGAACTTCCAGAAATAATTGATATGGGAGTTGACAGCTTAAAAATAGAAGGACGTCTAAAAACAGAATATTATGTTGCAAGTATTGTAAATGTATATAGAAATGCAATAGACGATTATAAAAAAGATCCAACACATTATGATGCAGAAAAATATATGAAAGAAATTGAAAAAATAAAAACAAGAGAATTAACAACATTTTATTTTAATGACAGAAAAAATACAGACATTCAAGAATATGATGGACATCAATATAATGAGAAATATCAATTTGGTGGAAAAATCGTCGGATATGATAATGATATAAATAATGGTGAGGATTCTAGAAAAGTTATTGTAGACATACGAAATAGGCTTGCAATAGGAGATACAATGGAAATATTAGTACCATATCAATTAGAACCAATTGAATTTAAAATAGAAAAATTATGGGACATAGATACTGATCAAGAAATTGATGCAGTTAGTCCAGGAGTAAAAGATCAAAAAGTAAAAATGACGATTCCAATTAAGTGTGAAAAAGATTGGATATTAAGAAGAAAAAAATAGTTATTAGTAGAGATTTACCAGTAGGGACACTCATGATTGGTTAAAAAAGTTACCAGTAGGAACACCCTTTGCTTAGCATGAGTTAGCGATGTAAGCAAAGGGTGTTCCTACTGGTAACTTTTTTAACCAATCATGAGTGTCCCTACTGGTAAGATTGGAGTAGAAATGAAAAATATAAAAGATTATGATTTAGATGCGCTAAAACAAGAATTTATAGAATTAGGAGAAAAGCCATTTAGAGCAGAACAAGTTTTTAAATGGTTATATGAAAACAAAGTAACAAGTTTTGATGAAATGACAAATCTTTCGCTTGAATTAAGAGAAAAGTTAAAACAAAATTATGATATGCATAATTTTAAAATATTAAAAAAACAAGAATCATTTGATGGTACAAAAAAGTATCTTTTCGATGTGTTAGATGGAAATGCGATTGAAACAGTTTTAATGAGTTATCATCATGGATATAGTATTTGTGTGTCATCACAAATTGGATGTAAAATGGGATGCAAGTTTTGTGCTTCAACAGGAATTAATTTTATTAGAAATTTAACATCAGGGGAAATTGTTGAACAAATTTTGGCTGTTGAAAGAGATAATAATATAAGAATTTCAAATGTTGTATTTATGGGGATTGGAGAACCATTAAACAATTATACTAATGTAGTAAATGCCATTAGAATAATAAATAATCCAAAAGGAATTAATATAGGAGCTAGACATATAAGTATTTCAACAAGCGGTCTAGTTCCTGGAATTTATAGACTAGCAAATGAAAATATTCAATGTACTTTGTCAATATCATTACATGCTACTAATAATGAAAAAAGAAGTAGTATGATGCCTGTAAATAATGCTTTTCCAATAGAAGAGTTATTACAAGCTTGTAAGGATTATATTGCAAAAACTAACAGAAGAATATCATTTGAATATGCTTTGGCAAAAGATAATAATGATAATTTAGATGATGCTAAAGAATTGGTACATCTTTTAAAAGGCATGTTATGTCATGTAAATTTAATACCAATCAATAAAATTGAAAATGGTGCATACACAAAGAGTTCAAATGAAAATATTATGAAATTTAGAGATTATTTAAATGATCATGGAATTGTTGCTACAATTAGAAGAGAACTTGGTTCTGATATTGATGCAGCTTGTGGACAGTTAAGGAGAAAGAATTTGAAAAATTAGCATAAAGATTGAAAAATAAAGAAATATATGGTAAAATACGATGGTAAACTAAGTTATGAAACCAATAAGTTAAAAACGAGGGGGTTTCAAAAACTTCCCAAAAATTTTTAGGAGGTAATTTATATGTTTAATGTATCAATTCCAAAAATTTCAGATGAGGAATTAATGAGGCGGTATCAACAAATTAAACCAGTAATAAGGAAGGATGGAAAGCTTTATTATTTGAGGGAGTATTCTCTTCATGAACTTACAAGTGTAAGTTATTTGTGGGATGCTGATAAAGACCTTGGAGATGCGGTTGGTAAAAATGAGCTTACTATAATGAATGGCAAGGATTTTCCATGTTTGCATTCACTTGAAAACAATGGATTCTTTTTTCCTACTGTAGGAGAAATTCTTGCACAGATTAGAACACGTGATATTCCTTTAGTTAGGGCTTTCGAAATTATAGAAAGACCAAAAACTGTAATAAATGTATATAAAGATAAATTTTATCTAATTGCATTTAATAATGGTTATCAAATTTCAACTGTGAGATTATACAAGGAAAAGAAATGATACAAATAAAATCGATGTAGTTTGTGGCTACATCGATTTTGTTACATAGATTATATAAGGAAGAATTTTTGAAAATATTACAATTCACAGTTACCAAAAAAATATTATATATGTTGGGAGCCTTTCCAGGTTATTATATATATTTGAGATTTCGTCCGTTTGATTGGAGTGAAAAATAGAAAATCTTAAATAAAAAAATGAGGAATGCTCACGGAAAAATGTATATATATGTATATGATTTGAAACATTTTCTCGGTTCAATATGCAACATAAGAATTTCTAAAATCAATTTATGGCACCCTTCCACTCTCGTGAACTCTTTCCATAAATTTATTTAAGAAATTCTAATATTGCTCCAATCACATTCGAAAAGTTTAAACTCATAT
>QWCV01000188.1_pt1 | contig 79392 bp, 60 predicted proteins | sample 1972621 | NCBI WGS metagenome assembly QWCV01 (sample SAMN09866699, study PRJNA288562) | Human gut metagenome isolate pre2_stool, whole genome shotgun sequencing... | isolation source: gut | host: Homo sapiens | place: USA: California | reverse complement strand
AGATTTTGCCCACAAATTCAAATCCGCGCCTCCACACGGCAATCACAATCCATTTTCGGATTGTGAAAGCGGGCCTTTAACTGAATTTCCCTATTTAAATTCATCTCATACCATACATTTTTATATTCTCCGTAATAAATTCCCCTTAACATGGGAGGATCACTGCATAAATTTGTATATGAAGCACCAAATTTATTGTTAATTCTATATAAATATCCCTTAATAACTTCTGTTATTTTAAAATCAAAGGGAATTGGATTTATTCCATTAAGTAATGATGTCCTTCGTTTTGTAAAGACATTTGTTTGCACCCGTTTTTTGTGTATAGGTAAATTGCCATTAGTCAATTTAACGACATCATTAAAATCCAACTCTTTGAAATAACGTATAATTTTTTTATTTCGAACAATTACATATAATTTTAAATAATGGTCATACATTTTGACATGATATAATCCATCCTTACTATTTAGCTCAACTTCTACATTATCTGGCAGTTTATCAATAGGGCTATAATCATGTAAATTGTATGTGCCATTTTTGCTTAAAATAATACCCGGTGCAATATCTTTACAGAAATATACACCTATTTTTTTATTGAACCGTTGTCGCTGTTCATAACTTAGGACAACTCCATCTTCTGTTATGATTGTTTTAATTGTCTTATAATATGAATATTCAGTGTCTCTGTCCTTACCAGGAAATGTCATCGCACTACAGCGACCTTCTAATGCCACATAATATCCTCCAAATATCCGCTCAATACAATATCCCCATTCTGATTGCCAACAACAACCACTTTCACTACTCTTTTTTACAAAAAGAACCTTATTTTGAGAATTAATTAAATATGCATCATGTGCATATATACAATCCTTATTATAAGATGAATAATATTTTTTTACACAAATGCATAAACCTTTCCTCCATTCACAAACTTGTTCAGCTTCAATACTTTTAGTCTCAATATGTTTATGGGGCCAATAGTGAACAATATCTTGATATATAATCATTGCTGATTTAAATTAAATAATTACACCTCTTACAGATAACAAATTTGTATAGCAAATATTATAAGTTTGAAAAATTGACATTCTCCAAAGTTTTCGTACATATTAATTTAAATAATCTGCATACAGAACTTATTCTATAATCTAAAATTTGATTTTTAAATCAAACAATCAAAATTAATTATAATTTTTCTATTATGCAAGTTCTCATTTATATAATACATCATAATATATCGTTTCTCGAAAATTCTACTCTTCCACTCTCATCCGACTATCCTCCACTACGCTCATGAATTGCTTTACCACTGAGAGAACGGCGTGTTTATCAATGCATTCGGAACAGGCAACTAATATCAGTTGCTTTTATCGTTTGCAACCTTAAAAAGTTGCATATACAAGTGGAAACTGTGTTCATTTTTAGGCGGGTTCCAGCTGGACGGAGACGAAGATGTGGGGGCAGAACTCGCGGCAGAGGGCGCGCTCGATGTGACCGGTAATGACGGCGCCGTCGTCGACGGTCGTTGCGCCGTCCACGCGGACCGTGATGTCGAACATGCGCGTGTGTCCCGACTTGCGGGTGCGCAGTGACGAAATACCTTTCACTCCCGGCACGGACGAGATTACCACCCGGGCGCGGTCTATGTCTCGCCGCGGCATGGAGCCTTCCATCAGCTCGACGAACGTGGGCACCATCAGCCGTATGGCCGGCACCAGTATCATCACGGCAATAACCAATGACGCGCAGGGATCGAGCACGCGGAATGACTCGCCTAAGAAGTGCGCGCCCGTCACGCCTATCAGCGTGGCGATGGATGACATGGCGTCAACGCGGTGATGCCATCCCGCCGCCCGCAACGCGGTGCAGTCCAGTTTGCGCCCGGCGCGGCTGTAGTAATGATACAGACTTTCCTTAGTGGCCATGGCCACGATCACGGCGAACACCGTCCAGATATCAGGATGTTCCAGGGCCTCGCCATGGGCGTAACCCACGATGCTCTCGATGCCCGACACCATGATCATTATGGATATGAATATCATCAGCACCGATATCAGCACCGACGCCAATGTCTCGAACTTGCCGTAGCCGTATGCAAAGCGGGGACTGGCCTTGCGGTAGCTGATGCCTACGAATATTAGCATCACTATGTCTACGGCCACGTCGTTGAGCGAATGGAAGCCGTCGGCCACCAACGCCTCGCTGTGTCCAAGCCAGCCCGTCAGCAGCTTCATCACCATCAGGCATGCGTTCACCACGCAGCCGGTTATCACCACACGCCTCACCGCCCGGGATCCGGCGGCATCGTCACTCATCAATAAGTCGGGCAACCCGGCATCATTGACACCGGGTCGCTCACATGTTTCTGTCACACAGTTTTTACTCATTTTACTCGCACGGGCACGGGCTGGAGTGTCGGTTTCCGGCTCGCGCCTAAATTCTTTAACGCATCCAACAGTGCCTGTATTACTTTATTCGCCATAGTTTTTGTGGAATTGATTTTTATACCCTATTTGTAGCCTAATCTTAAATTCAAACACAAATAGGCGCGTGTCGGTTCGTAAGGATCGGATTATTCACGACTGAAATTACACGATTATTCCATACATTTCTTATCCAAATGCAGATCCTTTTCCAAGTAAATGTTAAAAAACATATTTTTATGATTAGAATTTCTTTGTCAAAATACCCCTTTTTAATATCAACCATATAAAAACTATATCGCATGAAGAAACTATTATCTTTATCGGTCGGAGTTCTGGTCAGCTTAGGCGTACAGGCTCAGGACGTCACAACACTCTATGTCGCAGGGGCTGAAGGAACGGTCATCAACGGACAGACACTCGGTGCTTGGGACATAGCCAATCCACTGGAAGTAGAAGCTACGGATGGTTATTTCGTCCTCGACTGCCAGAATGTGCAGCAATACGGCTTCGGAATCTCTGACCTTAAGACTTCCGATTGGACCGTATGGCCACAGCATCGCTATGCACCCTCGGCCGCGTTTACCAAAGCTGACATAGGCAAAAAAGTTACACTGTACGGTCCCGGCGCGGAGGATTTCAAGCCTCTCTGGCCCGGAGACTGGAAACTCGTCATTTCCCAGGACCTGTCTACCGTCACCGTAACGACCACTACGGCTCCGGCTGCTGCTGCCTATCATCTCGTAGGGTCTTTCAACAGCTTTGCATGTTCGGACGATTATCAGTTTGAACCCGAAGAAGGCGTCGACAATGTTTTCTGGCTTGATATCACCACTGCGCTCACATCCGAGATGCTTAATATCCTGAGAAATCAAGGATGGTCGGAATGGTGGGCTCCGGGAACGGCTCCCATACAGGTAGGTGAGACAGCCCAGGAATGGCACTGGATGCAGAACCCCGAGGGACAGGTCCTTACGGACTATACCGGCACCATGCGCCTCGAGGTGCCCGACGCCATCACCAACGGATGTTCGGTTGCCGTAACCTGTTATCCTGACATCCGCGAGCACAAAAGCACCCCGTCTACCGGCATTGTCGAGAATATGATGACAGAAGATGCGCCTGCCGAATATTTCAGTCTGCAGGGAATAAGGACATTAAATCCCGGCAAGGGCATCTACATCGTACGCCGGGGCAGCAAAGTGACTAAAGAAGTGATCCGCTGATTTATCCATACTCAGCATTGAGGCGTATACACGCTTCGGGAAAACATGAAGGTAAGTTTAGTATTAGCAGCCATGATCGGATTCTGTGCATTGGGCTCAGCCCAGCACAGAGCCGACATGCAGCATCTTGAAAATGAGGATTCTTTCTCCATGATTGTGCTTGGAGATCCACAGGGCTATATCAAATATGACATAAACCAGCCTCTGTTCGATCTCTGCACAGCATGGATCGCCGACAATGTCGACAATCTGAACATCAAGGCGGTGCTCTGCACCGGAGATCTTGTCGAACAGAACGAGAACATCGCGATGAACCGCTATATGCTCAACCAGACAAGCCGGGAGATGTGGCAGGCCGTGTCGCGTTGCTTCGAACGTCTCGACAATAAGGTGCCCTATTTCATATCGTGTGGAAATCATGATTACGGCTACCAGACATCGGAAAACGGCATGACGCATTTTCCCGAATACTTTCCGTTCGAACGCAATTCCACCTGGCGCGACATTATTGTCAGCAACTTTCCCAATCGTCAGGGTGTTGCGGATATGGAGAATGCAGCCTTTGAAATCGCACAGTCCAAGTGGGGAAAGATGCTGGTGATCGTCACCGAATTTGCGCCGCGCGACGAAGTTTTGAGGTGGGCTAAGGAGCTTTGCGAAAGCGACAGATACAAGGGACACAAGGTGATTTTTATGACTCATTCCCTTCTTACGGAACGTACCGCCGAATATACCGATGACTCCTCTTACAGGATTACGCCTCAAAACGGAGGAAAAGAGGTGTGGGAGAAATTAATCTACCCGACTGGAAACATAGTGTTCGCTCTCAGTGGACACATGGGCGTACCCGGAGATTATGAAGATTCGATTGCATATCGAGTCGACAAAAACTCGGCAGGACGCAATGTGCACCAGATGATGTTCAACGTACAGACCCTCGGAGGAGGTTGGGAAGGCAATGGCGGCGACGGGTGGCTCCGCATACTCGAGTTCATGCCCGACGGCAAGACCATCAAAGTCAAGACCTATTCACCACTCTTTGGCATCTCCCCTCTGACCAGACATCTTTCCCATCGATCGGAGCCTTACGATCAATTTGAAATGACAATAAACTGACCGTACGGCAACCAAACGGCGCAGTCCTGAAAAATCCTTATTCGTCTAAGGTTTTTCAGGACTGTTTTTATGCATGACGATTTCAGGGCATACATCCGGAAACCCGTCGAATCCAATTACCAGTCATCGGATCGGAACGGACTTGCCGGCACTCCGAAACAATTAAAAAGAGTCGCGTTGCTGTAATTCCTAATGGCATAACGCACCGCAACAGGCTCCGGCACTGCCTCCGACCTTACAGTTATCGTCTTACAGTCGTTTTCATCCACTCTTGCTGTCGCCGGATGGAACACGCGATCCTTACCGGCAAGTTCAAACCCCGGGATGTCCGTTGAAATCGGCGACATTCCATTCTTGCCTACATCGAACCGCACCTTGGCAATCCCGTTTTCAAAACAGAACGATTCCGCCACCGGCGTGCCGGCGTCGATTAAATCATATCCATAATCGCGCATCAAGGCTAATGACGCCAGTCTGTTTGCAGTAGTTTGTTTATCCGACGGATGTATGCAATCGGATTCTCCCGTGTCAAGGGTAGCCGCCATTGCGCTGTTGGGAATCTCTTTCCGGTTCTGTGCCTGCATCCACATGAAATACCCCGCTGCCGTACCGTCCGGATTCCCGTATGAATAGGGAGCTATCTGAGTATAGTAGAACGGCATGTCAGCATTCCCGGTCTCGTCACGCAACATTCTTGCGAACGCAGGTTGCAGCCGCGAGTATTGTTCCGGACGGTTGACATTGTTTTCACCCTGATACCAGATGAATCCACGCGCCGTAAACGGCAGCACCGGATGCAGCATTGCATTATATAGGGATGCGGGAGCCGTATGGTTGTTTTCCTCAGGCCACTGTCCGGAGACATACGCGCTCATATCCACCTCTCCGGGGAACTCCCGGTCCAGAATCTCTTTGCTCATCCAGCCTTCTATGGCGGTTCCACCCCAGGAGGCATTGATCACACCTACCGGCACTTTCAACACCTCGGCCAGCCTTTTAGCAAAAAAATAGGCTATCGCGCTGGCCCCGGCCACCCCGGACCCATCGTTCACGCTCCATACCGCGTCACAGCGATCCTGTGTTTCGAACGATTTGGAACGCTTCACATAACAATGTCGTACCGGGAATGCAGGATCGGCACCGAGTATGGTCTCCGTAGCATCCCTTACGGGCTGTCCCGGCCAGCCCTCGACCGGCATTTCCATGTTGCTTTGTCCGGAACAGAACCACACCTCCCCTATCAGGATATTGCTTAACGATACCGATGATTCACTATCCCGGATCTTTATGGTATATGTCTCGGTCGACGCCTCAGGCGTCGGTACCGAAAACGACCAGTTCCCTTTGGAATCGGCCTTTACCCTCTGTTTCTTACCATTCCAGGAAACTTTTATCTCTACGGTATCTTCCGGCTTGCTCCAGCCCCAAAGACGGACGTCGGCACGCTGCTGCAACACCATATTATCGCCCAATACCCCGGGAAGTTCGACGGCGTATGCCGTAGTTGAAGCGGCCAACAGCGCCACAATCATACCTGAATGTTTCTTCATGATTTTGATATTGTCATTGTTAAGTATTTTCTTGAATCTATCGTAAATGGGAAGATTCCATGCTCTATTTCTAATGATCTGTTTAGAAAATTTAAATTCTGTTTAGAAAAATAATGTAAAAAAGTCCCATTGAATATAAAAGCCTGAACCATGGACCATGAATATCTCAACACATTGACCGACCGGGAAGCCGCAGCATTGCTTCCCGACTATTTCAACGGATCGTTATCCGAGGAGGATAAACGTAAAATCGATGAATGGAGATCCGACAGTGAGGAAAACAATCGGAAATTCCATGCCATGCTCGAGATAATAATGGACTTCCGGGCCCTGGACTCCGTTTCCGGAATAGATGTGGAGACAGCACTCCGGGATGTGAACGACCGCATTTCCAAAAAGCGTCGCAGTTGGCTCAGACACATCGAGCGGGCCGCGGCCATACTCTTTATTCCATTGATGGCGGCCACCATCCTGTCAATAACGCGGACTTCAACACCCTCTCCGACATATCATCAGCTGAAAGTCGGGACAGGCATGACCGGATACGTGACACTGCCCGACAGTTCCACAGTGATACTGAATTCCGGTTCCACACTTCGTTATCCCTCGGAATTTACAGACGGCTCCAGGACAATAGAACTGGTCGGAGAGGCATATTTTGACGTACGCAAGGATTCCGACAGGAAATTCAGCGTGATGCTCGCAGACGGAAGTTCCGTGAATGTCTATGGCACCCGATTTAACGTGGACGCCTATCCCGATGACAATGCCGTCATAACCCTCGCGCAAGGTGCCGTAGGCTATAATTACACCGATAATAAAGGCACCGTACGCGAAATTCGGCTCTCCCCCGACCAACAGGTCATCAAAACAGCCGAGGGATATGTTTCCCTGATAAATACGGAGGCATCCAAGGCCATTGGCTGGAAAGACAATAAAATCATACTCGAAAACACGTCTCTGAACAGTATCCTTAAATCTCTTGAGAAACGCTTTGACGTGGATTTCGTGATCAAGGACCATGAGATCGAGGAATTGACATTCTCGGGAAACACCATCAGCATCAACAGTCTTGATTACGTTCTCGAGACACTCAATATCGCCACAGGTATGAATTGGCGGTACGTCAACTCGCCGAAAGACGAACGACGGACAATCGAACTGTCATATCCCCGGTAAAGCTGCAGATAGATCAGTAATCATCAAAACAAATAATTAACAACATTTTCACAATGAAACAATTCTTTTTCGCGGCATTGTCATGCATGATGCTGATATTCGCCGCCTGTTCGGAGAAAAATGTCTCCACAGAACCGGACCCGGATCCCACACCCGGACCAAATCCCGATGTCGAGGAAGTGAAGCCCCTGAAGGCCGTTCCCTTCTCCAAAGGATTCAATCTTTCGGACTGGCTCAACACCTCCGAGGAATATTGGTTCGTTCCCGACAAATACAAGGAGGAGGATTTCGACGACCTCAAGACATTAGGCGTGGACGTCGTCAGGATTCCCATCAACTTCCCCCTCTTCATGGGTGCGGCGCCGGCCTACACGTTCAATCAGAAACTGTACGACGTGCTTGACAAAATCGTGGAATGGGGAGCCGCCCGCGGCATGTACGTGATACTGGACCAGCACAGCGGCTTTGGCAACACCGGATTCACGGCCGAACACGAGGACCTGGTGGCGTCCGGCCTCCGTCAGCTCGCAACACGCTATAAAGGCAAGGACCATGTGATGATTGAGCTGTTCAATGAGCCGAACGGCAGCTATGTTCAGGACAACTGGGATAAGATTCAGCAACGCCTGGTATCGGAAGTCAGGAGCATTGACAAGAACGTGATAATAATAGCGACCGGTGTGAACAGCGGCTTAAAGGCGCTTACGCGCGTGGCCGAAATTCAGGACAGCCGCATCATCTACACATTCCATTATTACAATCCGTTCCTGTTCACGCACCAGGGGGCTGAATGGATTCCCAGCAAACATATAGCCAACGTTCCTTTCCCGTACGATGCCGACAAAATGCCGGCTATGCCCGCCGAATTCAAAGGAAACGCCGAATATGAGGAATACTACAATATCTATGCCGCACAGGGCAACGAACAGGCCATCGCACAGGAGCTGATGGAAGTCTACAGCTGGGCCACCGATCATGACAAGCTGATATTCTGCGGAGAATTCGGTACGCTTACTACTGCGTCCAGAGGCGACCGCAACCGATGGTACAAGGCTGTGTGCGACAATCTGGCAGCATTCGGAATACCTTGGACCGCATGGGAATACAGCTCGGGCAGCATGCCTAATTTCGGGGTGTTCAAGGGTACGAAGAATTTTGATACGAATCTCGATGCGGATCTGATACGGGCCATGGGTCTGAACGTACCTCCGCAATACGAATCCGGATGTCCGGAAGTGGTTTACTTCGACGACGAAGTGCCTGATTGGTGGACTCAGGGAAGCAAATGGGACGGTTATGAACCCAAAATTGACTTCTCCTGCAAGGAAGATCCATACGACGAATCCTTGAAATGCATACGCTGGGACATTGACAATGTGTGGGGTGGTCTCACGATGTCTACATGGCCTGTATCCGACTTTTCCGAACAGTTCAATGCCGGCGCGTCGCTTGAATTCGCCATCAGAACCACCGATGAGATCGATAAAATGATAGTAAGGTTCGTACAATACAAGACCGGGGCTCCATGGAACTGGCGTATCGTGGAGGAAATCAGCACCACCAACGCAGATAAGCCGGCTTACAGATTCGCAAACGACGGGAAATGGCATCTCATCCGGATTCCGTTGCAGAGCATGTGGATATGCGGAACCCAGGGCGACTGGAAACTCGGCCCCGACGAGGGTGACGAAGGTTTTGCATGGGACTGCATCCAGCATCTCGAGTTTGCACCCGAAGGTAATGAAAGCCTGCTCGGAAAGACAGTGTATATCGACAATATCAGGATAAGAAAATAAGGCATCGTTCCTTAAAAAATGTAAACGCCAGGGCGGTGGATTTTCGAGGTAATTTATTCGGTCTGTGAGGGAGCAGCCTCACGGCTGTGACCGAGCAGAGCGGATAAATTAACCGAAAAGACACCGGTCAAGGCTCAAAATAAAAGAGAATTGTTAAAATAAACTTAATAAAGAAAGGCATGGCCGAAAGAGATATTACCTCAGCCTCGCAGCTGCACCTCATCTTTAGCCTTTTGACTCAGTCACATAGCCCGCTATGCTCCTGAGTCTGCAAGACTAAAGCTGAGGCACATCTGCGACCCTGGCGTATACATTTTTTCAGGAACGATGCCTTAGATACGTATTTATGAGCAATAACATATATAAGGCTTTGGCGTTGACACTGATCATGGGTGCCGGCTATCTTCAGTCGGCAGCCCAGGTGAAAGTGTCGGTCAACGCGAACAACCAGCCGATAGGGAAGGTTCTGGACCAAATAGGCAAATCTTCCGGCTATGAGATCTTTTACGTCGACGGTCATCTGGACGACTTAGGCAATGTGACCGTAAAGGCGACTAACGAAGACCTGAAGTCTGTGCTTGACAGGATCTTTGCAGGCAAGGACGTCACCCGCACCATCAGGGACAGACAGGTCATTATAACGCGCAGGAAGAAAAAAGACAAAAGACAGGGAAAATCCGCCGACAGGAAAGAGAACAGGACTGCCGGAGCCGCCACAGTCACCAGACTGACGGGTACAGTGACAGGGTCAGACGGAGAGCCCCTGATCGGAGCGACCGTGTTCGAAAAAGGCACGCAAAACGGTGTGGTGACCGACGTGGACGGTAAGTTTGAGATCAATGTGCACAAACCGGACGCCACGCTTGCTGTTTCCTATGTGGGTTATGACGGGATTTCCGTCAAGGCTACTCCCGGAAAGGCCATGAAGATAACGATGCGCGAAAACAGCGAACTTTTGAACGAAGTCGTGGTTGTCGGATACGGTACCATGAAGAAAAGCGACCTGACCGGATCGGTGTCCCAGATCAAAATCGACGAGACAAGGGCCGCCACGGTGTCGTCCGTGACCAACGCGCTTGCCGGAAAGGCCGCAGGCATGCAGGTCAGTCTCAGCACGTCGCAGCCGGGAGCGGCATCCACCATACGCATCCGTGGCGCGGCATCGCCCAATACCGACAACTCTCCGCTGATCGTGATCGACGGGTTTCCCGTCAATCCTACCAGCGACGGCAAGACAGCTGTCGGAAAATACAACAGCGGTCAGAACGACAACTTTCTCGGATCGATCAATCCTAACGATATCGAATCAATCGAGGTATTGAAAGACGCTTCGTCGACAGCCATATATGGTTCGCGTGCGGGTCACGGCGTAATTCTCATCACCACTAAGAAAGGCAAAGCCGGCCGTGCCACCGTCACTTATACAGGAAATGTCTCGGCTCAGGTAATGGCAAAGGGTTACGACATGCTTGACGCCAGGAACTACATGATCCAGACGGAACGTTACCGTATGGAAAAATGGCGCATTGATAACGGCGTCGGATTCTTCGGAGGCAAAGACGAGGAAGCCACCATGCAGACCAATCCATATACTCCGAAATACACACAGGACATGATTGCCAATCCCGGAGAGACCACCGACTGGTTCGGTGCTGTGACGCGCACCGGATTTCAGACAGCTCACAACCTTAACGTTCAGGGAGGCGCCGAAAACACCCGTTATCTTGTTTCCGGCAACTTCATGATGCAAAACGGCTTGGTCAAAAACAACGACATGAAGCGCTTCACGCTCAGAAGCAATATCACTCAGAAATTCAACGAACACTTCAGCGGCGGAATCTATCTGACCTTCTCACGTATCGACCAGAACAGCATACCGAGCGGACTTTCCTCCAACGAAGATTCCGGAGTAATGGTCGCCGCAGCATCACAGAGTCCGTTGCAGCCCATCTATGATGAAAACGGCAACTATACCACCAATCCTCTCGCCGCATATCTCCCCAACCCGGTATCGATGCTCGATATTACAAATAAAAGCCGCCGCAACCGTTTTCTTGGTTCAACCTACGTCGAATATAAGCCGATCAAGGAACTTACATTCAAACTGAACCTGGGCATAGACTATAACAACCATAAACGTCAGGTGTACATGCCCAAGACCACCCTATACGGACAGAAAGTAGACGGACAGGCCGATATCGCGCAATACGACCAGAACGACTATCTGGCGGAATTGACCGCCTCATACGTGAAGGATTTCTCGGACATTCATTCCATAAACGCCGTAATCGGCGGTTCATATCAGAAATTCAACAGCGAGGGATTCACTGCCGGAAACAGCGGTTTTCTCAGTGACGCGCTGCTCTATAACAATCTGAGCTACGGCGACTATGCCAAACCGTGGGTGTCATCATCAAAACAGAACAGCGAGATGGCGTCTTTCTTCGGACGTATCAATTATTCGTTGATGAACAGATATCTGCTCACCGCCACAATCCGTGCCGACGGCTCCTCCAATTTCGCAAAAGGCCACCAGTGGGGTTATTTCCCCTCTGTAGCTCTCGGATGGCGTTTTTCCGAAGAAAACTTCATGGACAGGGCACGTTCATGGTTCTCCAACGGAAAATTGCGCCTCAGCTGGGGCCAGACCGGTAATTCAAGCATAGGATACCAGGCCGTCAGCATGTACAGGGGATCAAATTCGGTAGGTACCCAAATGAATCATGGATTCGGAGGCGTGGAACATCTGGGATTCATCATTTCGCAACTCGGCAATCCCGATATCACATGGGAGACCACAACCGAGTTTAACGTGGGACTTGACCTCGGGTTCATCAACAACCGCATAAACCTGACGGTGGATTATTTCAACCGCGAGATCTCAAACCTCTTGAACTGGCGCACACTCGCATGCATAAGCCCTGTATCCGGCATCGCCGACAACATGGGCAAGACAAGGAGCCAGGGACTTGAAATCACACTGAACACCATCAACATCGACAACCGGGACTTCTCATGGACCACAGACCTGACGTTCTCGTTTTATCGTGACCGTTGGGAAGAACGCGCCGAAAACTGGACTCCGTCCGTCTACAGCCGGTATAAGGGTGCCGTACGCCCGCTGGAAGGATATTTCCTGACCGACGGCCTTGTACAGCCCGGCGAGGAAATCCCAAGCATGCCGGGCGCGATACCCGGTCAGATCAAGATAAGGGATATCAATGGATATGTGTTCAACGCCGACGGCACATATAAGACCGACGAACATGGAATACCTGTCCTCACGGGTCAGCCGGACGGAAAGATAGATGACGCCGACCGCGTGTATATGGGCTCGAGAGACCCGGGATTCATCATGGGATTCAACAATACGTTGCGTTATAAGAATTTCGATTTCAACATCTATTTCTACGGCCATTTCAACCAATGGACCACGGGAGCCTACCGTGACCTGTGGATACAGAACGCCTATATAGTGGACGAAAACAAAAACGTGCCGGTCAGCATCGAGGAAATGTGGAGCACCGACAATCCGGACGGATGGCGACCCGGATTCGCCCAGTCTTCCAACTCGATACACATGGGCAGTACCGATTTTTATCTCAAGAAGTGCTGGTTCATACGTTGCCGCAACATAACGCTCGGATATTCAATCCCGGTCAAGAAAGGAATTTCAAAACTGCGTGTGTACGCCGACGTCAACAATCCTTTCATGCTCACCAACTATAAAGGCCTCGACATGGAAACGGATGACTCCGCATACGCCATCCCCAATGTAAGGAGTTTCAACTTCGGTGTGGAAATCTCGTTCTGACAACCATTAAGGCATCGCTCCTTAACAACTAAAACAATTAATGAAATGATTAAGAGAATCATATATATTTTAGCCGCGTTCATAGGCGTTACGGCGTTATCGTCGTGCGAGCTGAAATCAAATGTGTATGACGCCTACAACACCTCGATATTCCCCAAAACCGAGGAGGATCTGGAGGCCCTGCTTGTAGGCAGTGTCTACGGTCCGTTCCGGTCCAACCAGTTCAGCGGACTTTTCACCGTAGCCATAGGGGGTGTACAGATCTATAACGACATGTGCACCGATATGGGCGACTGCAACTGGAATGACCCCTACTGGTTCGACATCATAAATGTCAATTTCAATCTCAACAATTCCAATGGCCCGCAGTTGATATACAACAACTGGCTTTCATCCCTTTCCAGAATCGCCGATGTGGTGAAGCAAATCAAGGAGATGGATTCCATATCCGAAGAGAACAAACGGAAAATGCTTGCCGAATGCTATTGCGCCACGGGATGGTTGGGATATATCCTGTACGACATGTATGGAGGCATACAGATTCCCACCGAGGAGTCGCTGGCCAATCCTGCCGCCAATGTAATCATTCCCCGTTCGTCTAATGAAGAAACCGCCAAGTTTATTGAAGACAATCTGCTTGCCGCGGCCGAAGTCCTTCCCAAGAATATAAAATACGGCTCGTCCGATTACGGCAGATTCACGGCCGGTACCGCCTACACGATACTGATGCACCTGTATATGCACGACGGCCGCTGGAAGGATGCAGTGGAAATAGGACGGGAATTGATGAAAGCGGAATACGGTTATAGTCTTGTGCCCGAATACAAGGACATCTTCACTCTCGAGAACGAAGGCAACAGTGAAACCATATTCGCCTGCACATGCGACCACGGCATTCACACACAGTACTGGCTGTCGCAGGTATTGTCCGATAATTATCCGGTCAAGAACAGGAAAATGCAGAGGTGGGGCGGATACCGCATGCCGTGGAACTATTATCATACATACGAGGACGGCGACCGTCGTCTCGAGACAATCGTGGCGTCCTATGTCAGCACCGCCGGCGTCCTTGTAGACGAGGCCCACCCCAGCGACGGGTTGAGAAAAGGAGCCATGCCTAAGAAATATGGCGAGGATCCCGAGGACACCGGTGCCGGTTCGTCCATCGACTGGATAGTGCTCAGATACGCGGATGTGCTTCTCCTTCAGGCCGAGGCGCTGGCCCGTAGCGCCGACGGCGTGACACAGGAAGCCGTGGACCGTCTGAACGACATTCGCCGGCGCGCCGGACTCGAACCATACAAGACAAGTGACTTCAGCGGACTGGAATCATTCCTGAATGCTGTCCTTACCGAACGGGGGCATGAATTGTATTTCGAAGGATGGCGTCGCAGCGACCTGATCCGTCACGGCAAATTTGTGTCCTTTGCCAAACTCTATAAAAAGAGCCGTACGGCGGCTCCGCACCATGTCCTGTTCCCGCTGCCTCAATCGGTCATAATGGAGGGACACGGCCAGGTGCTTCAGAATCCCGGATATTAAGAATTTGTTCAATAATCAGTTAACCCATGAGAGGAAAGGGCTGTATTCTATGGGATGCAGCCCTTTCATAAACTTGATATGAAACCGTTATTGTCAACAATAACCCTGCTGACCGTCTCATTGGCAGCATACTCCGCGGAACACCGTTTCTACGCCGATGAAGGCGCGGGAGACGATTTTTCTCCGCAAGACGTCGTCTGCACAATCCACACAAGCATAGACGGCGACGTGGAGAACGTACGGGTCACCATTAAGAATAACAGACATACGCCGTTTCAGCCCGTAAAGGCAGGCATCCTCCTTGGCATCGATACATACATGGATCGATATCCCGACTGGAACGACAAATACTTCCCTACCCTTATGGTATGCGAGCCATGTCATTTCTATGGTTATATGCAATCTCCTTCGGGAAAGATCAAGGCCATAGCATCACCGGACCCGGTGGCGTCATGGAGCCTCGATTATAATCTCGGATATCAGGATCCGGCGCCGCATTGGTTCATGGGACATCGCATCAAGTCTTTGAGGCTTGATCTTCTTGCAGCCCTGCCTTTGCCTGCTCATCATCCCGGAAATCAATGGCAGCTCATGCCGGGTGAAGAACGCTCATGGACCATTAAGATCATTGATATCCCTGCACTCGCGGATTTCGAAGCGACAGTAAGCCGGGAATGCGGCGTTCCGATGCTGCACATGGAAACGACATCCACCGCTCCAGGCAATGAAATACGGTTTGACATCCATGGCACTGCTCCGTCAGTGACAGTCAACCGACAGCCTGTACCCGTTAAGAAATCAGACATCGGCTGGCAGGCCTGTTTCTCATCTTCCATACCCGGCATATATGACATCGAGGTCATTGACGGGAACAAAAAGGCTCATGGTCACATCAATGTCCGTTACCCCTGGCGCAGGACCATGGAACTCGCCCGGGAAGCAGCCTGGCGATATAAGCAGAAAGCCACATCGCATGTCGAGAGCTGGTATGGATTCCATACCGCGTTCCTCGCCGCACGATATTTTCCTTGCGATTCCATCGACAGCCTTCTCAACAAACGGTTCGATACGATATTCAATGAATTGTTTGACTCCGACGGCAACCAGAGGAAGTATGACTGGCGCATTCAGAACGTATCATCGACTGTCGGCATGCTTGTAGACAGATACGAGGCATACGGCGACAAGGCCGACCTTATGAAGGCCCGTCTCCTTGCCGACCGGTTTATTTCATCGTTTCAACAGAAAGACGGGGCGTACAGGACAGGCAACACCGTATATACAAGTGTGATATACCCGGCCAAGAGCATTCTTGAGCTCGCCGACGCCGAATGGGCCGCAGGCCTCAAGAACGACGCACGTAGACATGAACGTTCCGCCCGGATGGCCATTGACCGCCTTGTGGAATCCAAAGGAGATTTCGAAACCGAAGGGGAAATTACATACGAGGACGGAATGGTCAGCTGCTCCGCGCTGCAGATAGGAATGCTCGCCCTCCGGCAGAAGGACAACAGATTGCGCCGGCATTATACCGATGAAATGCTCAAGATATTGAAAGGCCATGACTGTCTGACGCAGCTTAGGGTGCCGGACGGACGACGGAGAGGCGGGACCATGCGCTATTGGGAGGCTCAGTATGACGTTCACATGCTGCCCAATATGATTTCATCGCCCCATGGCTGGAGCGCATGGCGCGCATACGCCACTTATTACGCGTATCTTCTCACGGGTGACGAACGGTGGATTAAGGAAACATTCGACGCGGCTTCATCGTTCGCATCGCTCATTGACCCCTCAAGCGGCCGACTCAGATGGGCGTTTGTCGTGGACCCTCAGCTTCATGTCCGGCAGATAGCCGTCCCTGACTCTGCGCACACGTCCGAGACTCCAAGCTATGGCACTCCGCATCCCGATGTGTACGGCAATCGCAAATTCACCGTCGGCGAACAATATGTGGACATGATTTCCGACTGGCAGACCGTCGTATCGTCAGACAATGACGTCCATGAGGTCTTCAAGTTCATTGCCGAGGCCGTGCTGGACAAGGCGTATGTCGTGGAACGCCCCGACGGATCGTTAGGCTGCTACAATTGCAAAGCCGTACGAAACGGCAATAATATTGAAGTCTATGCCTCCGAACCCCAGATATGCCACCTGTTCGTCAATACAAAAGGTAAATATAATGTCAAATTTGATGGAGAAATAATATGGCAATGAATATAAGAAATATATGTCTGCTGGTCTATACGCTTGCCTCCTCTGCCTGCCTCGCCAGGGCGGACGTGCCGGCATACCTCAATGACAATCTGGATATCGAGACAAGAGTCGAGGATGCTCTGGGACGGCTCACCGTCGAGGAAAAGATTGCAATGATTCATGCCCAGTCCAAGTTCACATCCCCCGGCGTTCCTCGTCTGGGCATTCCGGACCTCACGGTCAACGACGGTCCGCAGGGTGTCAGGGATGAATTGTTATGGGACAGTTGGGAAAATGCCGGGCATACCAACGACTCATGCACTTCGTATCCGGCATTGACATCATTGGCGGCAACATGGAACCGCGGACTGGCCCGCCGGCAGGGACGCTCGCTGGGAGAAGAATTTCTTCAGCGCGGAAAGGACGTGGCTCTTGCCCCTGGCATCAATATCTCCCGCCACCCTCTCTGTGGCCGTAACTTCGAATATATGGGCGAAGACCCATTCCTGGCCGGTGTCATGGCCGCTGAATTCGTGAAGGGGATTCAAACCAACGGTGTGGCGGCTTGTGTGAAGCACTTCGCGCTCAACAATCAGGAAACAGACCGTCACGAAGTAAACGTGATCGTAAGCGACCGGGCCCTTCACGAGATATATCTGGAAGGCTTCAGGCGAGCCATTGTCGACGGCGGGGCATGGACTGTAATGGGCGCCTACAACAAATATCGGGGACAATTCTGCACCCACAATGAGTATCTTAACAAAATCCTGAAAACGGACTGGAATTTTGACGGAGTCTTCATGTCCGACTGGGGTGGCACGGAAGATACGCGTGAAGCCATATTCAACGGGCTTGACCTGGAATTCGGCACCCATACCGACGGCTTGTCCTCCGGCATGAAAAACGCATACGACAACTATTATCTCGCGTCTCCATACCTGGAATTGATAAGATCCGGAGAGGTCGGAACTGCCGAACTGGATGATAAGGTTCGCCGTATCCTGCGGCTTATGTTTCGCACGTCGATGAACCGCAACCGCGGATTCGGGTCCCGCAATTCGAAGGAACATTCTGCCGACGTACTCGCAGTGCAGCAGGAGGGTATAGTTCTGCTGAAAAATGACAATGATATCCTGCCTATCGACAGAAAAAAATATCACAGGATACTCGTAGTCGGTGAGAACGCGTACCAATCACATACCCGCTGGGGCGGCTCTTCGGGTATTAAAGCGCGATATGAGATCAAACCCATAGACGCCCTGCGCAGTAGGGCCGGCAATGATGTCGACATCATGTTCCAACAGGGCTATACAACTGTTATGCCCGAGAACATTCAGCTTGAGGATTCGCTCAGGGCCGAGGCCGTCAGAGCTGCCCGGAATGCGGATCTTGTGATATACATAGGTGGTTACGACAAACGGTATGACACGGAAAGCCACGATCGGACGGATTCTAAAGCGCCATATCGTCAGGACCGTCTTATAGAAGAACTTCTTCAACAGCACATACCTGTCGTGGTCGTAACTTTCGGAGCAAGTACGTTCGACATGCCGTTCATCGACCGAATACCCGCCATGCTTCATGCATGGTATGGAGGAAGTGAATCAGGCACGGCTCTGGCTCAGGTCCTTTTCGGAGATATAAACCCTTCGGGCAAACTTCCTGTAACCTTTTATAAGCAGGCGTCGGATTGCGGAGCTTTGGCCTTGGGCGAATATCCCGGCGACGGTGAGAACGTGCGATACAATGAAGACATTTTTGTAGGTTACCGGTATGTCGACCGGTATGGAGTGAAACCTCAATTCCATTTCGGTCATGGGTTAAGCTACACACGCTTCTCCTATGGAAAACCAACTGTCGACAAAAAGGAACTGGCTGAGGGCGACACTGTAAATATTGTCATCCCTGTTACAAATATCGGTTCACGCCATGGTAAGGAAACAGTGCAACTGTATGTTCACGATGACAAGGCGTCGGTAATACGTCCGGTTAAGGAGTTGAAAGGATTCGACAAACTAAGTCTCGCTCCCGGAGAAACAAAACAAGCGGTGTTCCGGCTGACAGTCGATGATCTGAGCTTCTACGATGAATCAACAGGGAGCTGGAAGGCCGAGCCGGGTACATTCCAGTTGCTGATAGGCGCCTCTTCCAACGATATCCGAAGAAATATACAGATTAGACTAAAATGAACTGAACATGAATTTTATTAAAATGATTTGGGCATTGGCGGCAATCATGATGCCGTTGCAATGTCTGGCACAGGATTATCGAAAGGATAAACCTCAATCGGTAAACTATCTTCAGGGAAAGATACTGTCCGTTATCGGCGACAGCGAGGCGGCCGGCGATAAAAACGGCATTGCCGACACATACTGCTACTTCATCGCACAGCGCAACTGCATGAAGGTCCATAATCTGGCTCTCAACGGTCAGAAACTGTGCAATGCGGTGGAAGGCAAGGACTGGCCGGCATTAATCGACAACTATGACCGGATACCGGAAGAATCGGACTATATCCTGGTCCATATCGGGTATAATGACAGTTTCGATCCCCTTGAGCCTGACGAATCCCGGGACTCATTGAAATTCAAAGGTGCGTTCAACGGTCTTGTCAAGGGATTACGCTCCCGCTATCCCCATGCACGGATCGGCGTTATCTGTCCTTATTACTTCAACAACGAGCCCACACGAATCGCGCGCGCCGAATGGTTGATGCGACGCTGCAGGGATCTGCATGTACAGTGCATCGACGGTTGCGCAATGTCCGGTCTTTCACTCGATGTCCCGGGGCAGGCCGACATGTTTCGGGATGAAGTTCATCTCACGATAAAGGGTCACAGACACATGTCGTATATCTACGAGAATTTTATGCGGGGACTATAAGGCATCGGCCCTTCATGACATGCAGTCATGATAATCACGCCCCCTTCACCATGGCTTACGCTTTGATGAAGGGGGCTTTGATATTGTTCCTTAGGCATTGTCCCTTAAGATATTTCGTGTATCCTGTACATCTGAAACCGGGTATCTTTATAATCAGGCGACCGAAAGCCGTCAGTATACATATAACCCAGTACAATTGCGAGAGCCACTGCCGGAAGATAATCGCTCAGGTCCCTGTAGAGTTGTTTTAATGCCTGCTGAATACGATAATAAATGGTTTTTTGCGACAGATTGTATATTTCAGCTATTTCTTTGCAACTCTTTCCTTCGAAACGATACATCAGAAATGCGGTACGATAGGTTTCAGGCAAAGCGTCTATCGCCTTTCTGATTCGTTCTTTCAATTCTTCGACAACCATGAAATCACTTTCGTTCAATTCATGGCGGCGCCGATATTCCTCCATGTACACAGCCGTAGATTGTGTCTGGCGGTTGCGTACGGCTATTTTACATGCACGATGGTACACCATGGAATACAGGTAATGGCGGAAATCGGTCTCTATCTGAATCTGCTCATGTTTCTCCCAAAGCCATACCATAACGTCACAGGCAACACTCTCGGCATCCCGGGCATCATCTAAAAAACGTGTCGCGTACGCGCAGATCGATGTGTAATAGCGGCGGAACAAGGTCTCGAAAGCTGTGTGACTTCCATCCTTGAGCCGCCTGACCAATTGCTCGTCGTCTAATTCCTTATAACTGGAAACCATTATGAGTGTTATGTGTGTTTCTGATTATTCTTTTATCGCTCCAACAGGGGAGGCTGTGTCGTAATTAAGGTTTACGGCGCAGCCTCCTCTCCACAGCCTGTGCGGTTACCTGGAGTATATTACTCTTATATGGTTCAAAGTTAATAATTATTTCATTCTCCACAAAATCGCGTCAACGATTTAACAAGTGAGCGTTTCTCATTTCAGGCGCAGGTACGAGTAGCCGAAACGTTCGGCGGCGGCGCGGTCCAGTTCCTCGCGGAATTCCGGGGCGGCTATGGATACCATCAGCTTGGCGCGCTCGGCCAGGTTCTTGCCGCGCAGGTTCACTATGCCGTTCTCCGTCACGATGTAGTTGGTCTGGAAACGTGTAGTCACCACTCCTGCGCCGGGCGTCAGCACCGGCTTGATCTTGTTATGACCCTTGTTGGTCTTGGACAGCATCGCGAGAAACGAAAGGCCACCCTCGCTGCGGCTGGAGCCATACACGAAGTCATGCTGGCCGCCCACGCCCGAGAACAAACGTGTGCCTATCGAATCGGCGCACACCTGACCCGTCAGGTCTATCTCCAGACATGAGTTTATGGACATCACCTTCGGGTTCTGCGCTATGGTGAAGGGATTGTTGGTCCATGCCACATCCTTGAACACCACGTCCTCGTTGCCGTCCAGGAAATCGTACAACGCCTTGGAGCCGAGGGCCAGCGAACCGACGGACTTGCCGGGCATCACGGTCTTGCACGAGTTGTCGATCACACCGCTTTTCAACAGCGGCAGCACGCCGTCGGTCATCGCCTCGGTGTGAAGGCCCAGGTGCTTATGGTTGGCCAGAGCGCGTATCACGGCGTTGGGTATGCCGCCCACACCTATCTGCATCGTGGCGCCGTCAGGTATCAGCTCGGCTATGTAATTCCCTATGCGTATCTCCTCCTCGGTGGGCACCGCCGTAGGCACCTCCACCGGCGGCTCGTCCACATCCACTGCCGCGGCAAGCTGCGACACGTGTATCACGGCGTCACCGGGCAGGTACGGCACGTTGGGATTGATCTGCGCTATCACCCTGTCGGCACATTCCACAGCGGCCGTGGCCAGGTCGGCCGACACGCCGAAGCTGACCAGTCCATCCTCGTTGGGCACCGAGCAGTTTATCAGCGCCACGTCCACGCGGCAGGTGCCGTCGCGGAACAGCTCGGGCACCTCGCCTAAGAACCGGGGCGTCATCGTGCCGTAACCCTCGTTGATATAGTTGCGGAAGGCGTTGGAGATAAAGAAGGAATCGATCAGGAACGCATCCTTATATTCCGGATTGCACAACGGCGACGGCCGACGTCCTACGGCAAAGCCGCTGTATACCGTCACGTCGCGCAGCTCCGGGCCGCGTTGCGCCAATGCCTCTACCAGAACCTCGGGTATCGACGTCGACCCCTGTATATACACATGGTCTCCGCTCTCTATCAGCTTCACCGCCTCCGCGGCGCTCACAAATTTCAGTCCTTCCATCATTTCGTATTCTTATGTGTGGGTTGGTCCTTGGCGAATGCCTTCAGGCGTTCCTCCAGTCGCTTGAAGTCATCGGGGGTCGACACCATCGACACGCACACGCGTATGCCCTGCTGGTCGCTTCCCGTGGAATCAAGCGTGATGGCCGAGATGCCGTAACGCATCAGATCGCGCTGCAGCTCGGCACCCGACATATCATTATAACCGACCGTGAAGAAGAATCCGTCGGAGATGGGGCGGTCGCCGTCACGCTCGTACACGATGTGGAAGCCGTTTTCCAGGAACAGCCCCTTCATTATCTCGGCACGGCGCGCATATTCCGAGGTATGGTCCACGAACTTCAGTTCGCCGCTCGCTGCCTTCTCCAGCATGGCTGCCAGCGCGTACTGGGCCGAATGCGACGTACCCGACGAGGATACATACAGCACTCCGTTTATATATGCCTCTCCGAATTTCGGCATCTCGTAGAATTTCTCCAGATACTCGTACTTGCGGTCGTACACCTTGTCGCTGATGCACACCAGGGCGATACGCTGGCCGGCGTAGCTGAACATCTTGGAACCCGACATCAGCAGGATATAATTGTCGGTATAATGAGACACCGATACTCCTGTCTTGCCCGGTTCCTGCACGTTCTCGCGGAAGTCCATGCCGAAATAGGCCATATCCTCAAGCACTATCACATCGTACTTGGTGGCGAGACGACCTATTATCTCCAGTTCCTCCTCGGTCAGATTGGTCCATGCCGGATTGTTGGGGTTGCTGTACATCAGGGCCGTTACGTTGCCCTTCTTCAGGTATTCCTCCAGCTTGCCCTCCAGAGCCTTTCCCCGGTACTGATATATGTCGAACTGCTCGTGCTTGATGCCCAGCACCTTGGCCTGCTGCGGATTGGCGGGAAATCCGGGCATCAGGAACAGCATGGTGTCCTTCTGCTCCTTCAGTCTCTGTGCCAGTATGATCTGCAGCGTGAAGCTGCCCTGCATGGAGCCGACGGTGGGCACGATGCACTTCTCGCTGACGTCTATGCCTAAGAACCGCTTCAGGAAAGCCTTGCCGGCCTTCTTGAGACGGGGCACTCCGAATATGGGCGGATACTGGTTGGCCACGCCGCTGCGCAGGGCCTCGATCTCGGCCTCCACGCCGTCAGTCTCGGCAGGCAATCCCGGATTGCCCAATTCAAGATGGACAACCGGCTCGCCCATCTGGTCTTCCAATGCATGAGCCAACGAGTTGATCTGACGTATCGTGGCGCCGGACAGGTCCATGATGGACAGTTCCTCCACCAGCGCGTTGAATTCCTGTTCGTTTATCGGAAACATGGTATGTATTATTTAAGGAGATATGTTTTCTATCGTATTTTCTATGTAAGGCACCCGGCTTATTTCGTCTGCAGTGCCATTTCGCGACCGCGGCGGAACGCTGCTATGTTGGCCTCCACCACCTGCGGTCCCTTGCGGCCGAACAGTCCCTCTATGGCTTTCTCTATCTTGTCCTGCGGGATGTCGACGAAAGGTGACGCCGCACCCAGCAGCACCAAGTTCGAGCTACGCGCCGACGCAACTTCCTTGGCTACGGCCTCCATGTCGAAGGCCACCACATGACCGTGCTTCTGCAGCTCGGCCTTGACGGCCTCCAAGTCGGGATAATTGTCAATATTGACGAAGGGCAGCGTCGAGGTCACTATCCACCCCTTGGGCGAGAGATAAGGAAGGTAACGCAAGGCCTCCATCGGCTCCATCGACACGATCAGGTCGGCCGCTCCCTTCGGTATCAGGTCGGAATGAATGGGTTTGGAACTTAGACGCAGATTGGACTGCACGTCGCCGCCGCGCTGGCTCATGCCGTGCACCTCGGCCTGCTTCAGATACAGATCGTCGGCCAATGCCGCCGACCCGAAAATGGTGGCTATGGTCAATATGCCCTGACCGCCTACACCGGCTAATATTATATCGCTTTTCATCGTAATTCCTTTCTTAAGTTGTTATTTCCCTTATTTCTTGGCGCTTGCATGGCGTCGGGCCGTCTGGATACATTCACGGCGCGAGATTATCACCGACAGTCCGGGATACTGTATCTCCTCCTCGAACAGGTCGCGGATCTTGTCGTGCAGTTTGGGCAGCGAGTCAATGGTGCGCACATGCGCGGGGTCGGCACCCAGTCCGAGGCATATCTCCTCCAATTTGCCGGTACCCTGCGAGTCCTGGCCCCCGGTCATGCCGGTAGTCAGGTTGTCGGATATCACAACCACGATGTTGGAATTCTCGTTGATGGCGTCCAGCAGTCCGGTCATGCCGGAATGGGTGAACGTGGAGTCGCCTATTATGGCCAGCGACGGGAACTGTCCTGCGTCGGCCGCGCCCTTGGCCATGGTGATGGAGGCGCCCATGTCCACGCACGAGTCAATGGCGTTAAATGGTTTAAGGAATCCGAGTGTATAGCATCCTATGTCGCCGAACACCTTGGCGTCGGGATATTTCTCCAATGCTGCGTTCATGGCGCCGTACACGTCGCGGTGACCGCAACCCTGGCACAATGCCGGCGGACGACCCACTACATTCTCGGGTGCATTCCCCTCCTTATGCGCTTTCAGCCCGGCAGCTTCGGGACGCAGTGCCTTGATGGTTCGCGCCACCTCGTCCGGTGTAAGTTCGCCGTCGCGTACCACATGGCCGTTCAGCTTGCCGTAGATGGTCTTGCCGTCGTATAGGAGTCCGCCCATCTGACGCTCGATGAATGGCTGGCCTTCCTCCAGTATAAGGATGGCGTCACTCTCGTCACGCAGGTGCTTAAGCATCTTGACCGGCAGCGGATACTGCCCTATCTTAACCACGCTGAACGGCACTTTGCCGCCGAACACTTCCTGAAGATAATTGTATGCAATGCCGCTCGCCACGATTCCCAAGGAGTGGTCCTCACCCTCCTCAAGCCGGTTGAACTGCGACTTTTCTGATTCATATACGAACTTCTCCTGGTCCTTGATCAGCTGGCGGTTGCGTTCGCGCGACACCGCCGGCATCAGCACCCACTGGCGAGGATTGGCCGGATAGTGCAGATGGTTTTCCAGATCGGCCTCGTTCTCGGTCTCCACTACCGCACGCGAATGCGACAGACGCGTCACCATCCGGACCAATACGGGGATATGCAGATGCTCGGAGAGTTCGAATCCCTTGCGGGCCATGTCGTAGGCTTCCTGCTGATTGCTCGGCTCAAGCATGGGCATCATTGCGAAATCTCCATAAAATCGCGAATCCTGCTCGTTCTGCGAGGAATGCATCGAGGGGTCATCGGCCGAGATTACCAACAGACCTCCGTTGGCGCCCGTCATGGCCGAGTTCACGAACGGATCGGCCGCCACGTTCAGGCCCACGTGCTTCATTGACGTGATGGCGCGCTTGCCGCAATACGACATACCCAACGCTGCCTCCAGCGCGGTCTTCTCGTTGCTCGACCAGTGGCAGTGTATGCCGCGGCGACGGCTCTCCTCGTCGCCCTGTACATATTCCATAATCTCAGTGGAGGGAGTTCCGGGATAGGCATACGCGCCTGACAGTCCCGCCTTGATTGCCCCGAGTGCCAGGGCTTCATCCCCAAGCAGCAGACGTTTTGTTCTCATGGTATAGGTTTTGATTCATCGGTTTCCGATACGGACAGTGCCCGTAGCGAATAATAATTGCAAATATAATCAATATTTCGTAACTTAGCAAAAATTTTCAGAACACATCCATAATTATTATGATAAAAAGAATTTCGAGCTTTCTTGTATTCTCCCTGTTGATAGCCCTGTCGTGCGTGGCCGAGCAGGTGACGTGGAGCTATAAGATATTGGGAGACGACACTCCTACCCCGTCCATCCAGATCACGGCCGCCGTCGAGCCGGGATTCCATCTGTACGCGCCCAATACTCCTGACGGCGGCGGACAACCTCTGGAATTTCATTTCGACGTGAAGGGATGCACCCTTGACGGCGCTCCCAAAGCCAACAAGGCTTACACCAAGGAATACAACGACGTGTTTGAGGTTGACGAATACTTCTACACCGGCACCGTGACCTTCACCCAGAAGCTGAAGGCAGCCGCCGACAAATGGGAAGTAAAGGCTGAAGTGAAGGGTCAGGTATGCGACGAGCAGGGATGTTTCCGCGTTCTTGGCTCGCATGCGTTCAAGGGCACGGCGCCCGTGACCGAGGCGGTCAAGAAGGAAGCCGAAGCCTTGAAAGAGGCTGAGAAAGAGAAGATAGACAGCGAGGTTGAGGCAGTAACGGCCATGACCGACTCGCTGCAGGGTTCGGAGGCGTTAATGACTCCTGCGGCCAACATGAGCGGAGTCAATGCCGGCAAGTGGTGGGCAAACGTAGAGGCCGAGATCAACGTGTTCAAGGAAGACCCCGTGCAGCAGTCGCGCTCGCTGTGGTACATATTCATCGCCGGATTCATCGGCGGTCTCATAGCATTGGTGACGCCCTGCGTGTGGCCCATGATTCCTATGACCGTTTCCTTCTTCCTGAAGGGCAACAAGACGCGTAGCAAAGCCATCACGTCGGCAATGGTGTATGGTGCCGGCATCGTGGTGATCTATGTACTGTTGGGACTTGTGGTGACGGCCATATTCGGGGCCTCTGCGCTTAACGAACTGGCCACATCGGCCGGATTCAACATCGCATTCTTCATCCTCCTTGTAATATTCGCCATCTCGTTCATGGGCGGCTTCGAACTGACGCTCCCCGCCAAATGGACCAACCGCGTGGACTCCAAGGTGGATTCCACCACCGGTTACCTCTCCATATTCTTCATGGCGTTCACCCTCTGCCTGGTGTCGTTCAGCTGCACCGGTCCCATCATCGGCACTTTGCTGGTTGAAGCCGCGGCCACGTCCAACTTCATCTCGCCGGCCGTGGGTATGTTCGGTTTCGCACTGGCTCTGGCCATTCCGTTCACGCTGTTCGCCTGCTTCCCGACAATGCTTAAGTCCATGCCCAAGTCGGGCGGCTGGATGAATACGGTCAAGGTGGTGCTCGGTTTCCTCGAGCTGGCTCTGGCACTGAAGTTCCTGTCGGTGGCCGACCTGGCCTACGGATGGCGCATCATGGACCGCGAGGTGTTCCTGTCGCTGTGGATCGTGATATTCGGTCTGTTGGGCTGCTACCTGCTGGGCTGGATCACTCTGCCGCACGACGACAAGGTGGAGCGCATCGGCGTCACGCGCTTCTCGCTGGCCGCAATCTCGCTGGCATTCGCCATTTATATGGTACCCGGCCTGTGGGGCGCGCCGCTTAAGAGCATCAGCGCCTTCTCTCCTCCGATGTACACACAGGACTTCAACCTCTACACCGGCGAGACCCACGCCCAGACCGACGATTACGACCAGGGCATGACAATGGCCGCGCAGCTCGGCAAACCCGTGCTTGTGGATTTCTCGGGTTATGGCTGCGTCAACTGCCGCAAGATGGAGGCTGCCGTGCTCACTGACACTGATGTAAAGAATACGATCGACAATGACTTCGTACTCGTCACGCTGATGGTAGACGACAAGAAGCCTCTGCCCGCTCCCATCAAGGTCAAGGAACTGGATGGTCAGGAAACCACCCTGCGCACCTATGGCGACAAATGGAGCTATCTGCAGCGCTACAAGTTCGGCACAACCTCCCAGCCGTACTACGTGATTCTCGACAACGACGGTATGCCGTTGAACCACAGCTACGTTTACGACGAGAACGTGTCCAGGTACAAGGACTTCCTCAAAGGCGGCCTGGAACGTTACGGAAAGGAAACCGCGAAGTGAGACACGCAGGACTGATATTCTCCGGACTGATGCTGGTCAGCGTCTGCGTCCCTATGGGCGCCCAGACGCTGACCAAGCGCTATGTGGAATTAGCGGATTCCGCCGACTTCTACATGAAGCGCGAACAGTGGCGCAACGCGGAGCGCGTCATCGTCACGGCGTTGCGCCATGAGCCTGCCAATCCGAGCAACTGGCTGCTATGGTCCAACCTCGGCGTGGTCCGTACCCATACCGACGACTACAACGGCGCCATGGAGGCATATAACGTCGGACTGGCATCGGCGCCTAAGTCTACTGTATTGCTGTCCAACCGCGCCTGGACCCAATTGTCGTTCGGCCACCGCGACGAGGCCCTTAAGGACATAGACGCCACGCTGACACTCGATTCGCTGCAGGCTTGGCCGCTGAAGATGCGGGGTCTGTTGCGGCTCTCACATCCCGACAGCGCCGAGCGCGACCTGCTGAAAGCCGATGAGCTGTCACCTCGCGATCCGGCAGTATTGGCCGGCCTCGGCGACATCAGCGCGGCGCGGGGCAACCTGAACAAGGCTCTGGATTACTACGCCAAGTCGCTTGACATTGAGCCTGACGAGGACGTGACATTCAAACAGCTGCTCATCCTGACGGAACACGGCGATTTCCGCCAGGCGCAGGACAAAACCATAGCCGCCCTGGCTAAGTGGCCGAAAAACCCGAACCTGCACATAGTGCGCGCCATGCAACATCGAAAAAACTACCAGCAGGACGCCGAACTGAAAGAAAAAAATCTTGCTTTAGCCTACGGTGCTGATCCACTTTTAGTTGACCGGCTGTTGGGTCAAAAATCGTCAAAAAAGTGAAAAAATCTTATTGACAAGGTATCGAATTTCTGACAAATTTTCACTAACTTTGTACCCGTTTTCGCAAAACCTCATGGAAAGACTGGCACTACATATTGAATATCTGCTGCTGCGTCACGACTGCGTTGTCGTGCCGGGATTCGGCGCATTTATCAATGTGTATCACAGCGCGTTAGAGGATTCCAAAACGCACAGTTTCCAGCCCATGACCACGGAGGTAAGGTTCAATTCGGCACTGAAGCACAACGACGGAATGCTGGCCACAAGCTATGCGCGTCGCGAGCGCGTGTCGTATGCCGAGGGGCGCGAGATGGTACGCGTCGCGGTCTCCGACCTGCTGGACACCCTGGCGCTTGAGGGCGAAGTATCCATCGGGCGTATCGGACGCATCCGCACCGATAAGTCCGGCAACCTCACTTTCTATCCTCTGCTCACCCCCCACAGGCTGTCGGCAGCCTTGGGATATCTACCCGTTAAGTGTCACGCTCCGGCGGTCGAGGTCGCTCCGGCAGCTGCAGTTACCGCAACAGAGACCGTAACTGCCGAACCGGCAGTGGAGAATCCTATTAAGAAATTCGACACAGACAGGAATTACTACATACCTATTAATAAGATGTTCGCTCGTATGGCTGCATCGTTCGCGGTTGTGGCCGTCCTGTGCCTGTCGCTGATACTCCCCTTCACGCGCGATTACCACGAGGATCAGGCGTCGGTGGTGCCCGTCAAGGCCATCACCACAGCCGTGACCAAGGCTTCGCAGCAGATTCAGGCCGTGGAACAGCCCGCACCCGCAACTGAACCGGAGGCCGAGCCGGCTCCTCAGCCTAAGACATGGCACCTGGTTGTCGGAACATTCCGCAGCCAGGACGAAGCCGATAACTTCATCTCCTCTAAAAATGACAGCCCCTACGAACTGCATACCGTAGCATCCAAGCGGATGGTGCGCGTCGTGGCCATCAGCGCGACCGATAAGGAGACGCTGCTGCCCGAGCTGAACTCGCCGGAATTCCAGTCCGCCTTCCCGCAGGCCTGGATTTTCCATCAGCAGTAAGGCATCGCTCATTAAATTCGCTGAATTTAGTGAAATCAGTAAGCAGTTAGTAATACGGAAGAAGAGAAAACAAGGCGTTTAGGCATCGTTCCTTAAAAAATTTATACGCCAGGGCGGTGGATTTTCGAGGTAATTTTGCCGATTTATGAGGGAGCAGCCTCGCGGCTGTGACCGAAGAAAGCGACAAAATTAACCGAAAAGACACCGGGCAAGCACAAAATCATTTTTTAATTGTAAAAAACATTCCATTCTATCCTCAACAGACATGTCCAAAAGAGATATTACCTTAGACTCGCAGCTGCACCTCAGCTTTGGCCTTTTGACTCAGTCACATAGCCCGCTATGCTCCTGAGTCTGCAAGACCAAAGCTGAGGCACATCTGCGACACTGGCGAATATATTTTTAAGGAACGATGCCTAAAAGTTAAGAAAATTGCCAAAAAAGTTTGGTAGATTCAAAAAAAAGCAGTAACTTTGCAACGCAAAAAGGGAAAACGACCTCCCTGATGAACGCGAAAATAGCTCAGTTGGTAGAGCACGACCTTGCCAAGGTCGGGGTCGCGGGTTCGAGTCCCGTTTTTCGCTCCAAGTTCAGGAACAGCGGTTTCTGACCGATTAAAACAACGATACGCGAAAATAGCTCAGTTGGTAGAGCACGACCTTGCCAAGGTCGGGGTCGCGGGTTCGAGTCCCGTTTTTCGCTCCATTCCCTCTGCCGCGTTTGCGGCCCTTGAGTGATTGTCCAGGTGGCGGAATTGGTAGACGCGCTACTTTGAGGGGGTAGTGGCAGTATTTGCCGTGTGAGTTCGAGTCTCATCCCGGACACTTCGTTCCCGAGTCCTTTGGATTCGGGATTATTGTTTTTACACCCCCTCCTCGAGATAACTCGATTTATCTCGATTATCTCGATTATCTCGATTATGAGTCTTCAAAAATTGCAACGACGCGAATGGCTGTTTTGCGCAATATATATTATTGCCCTGCTGCCCGTCATGATAATGCGTGACTTCACGCCCATGAACGAACTTCGCTATCTCAGCATCGCCGACGAGGCCCTGGCCAACGGCTCGTTCTTCGCTTTCACCAATCACGGAATCCCTTACGCCGACAAACCGCCGCTCTATCTTTGGTGGGTCATGCTGTGCCGCGTCATGGCGGGTGAACACGTGCTCTGGCTGCTGTCGTTTATGACGCTTATACCGGCCTGCGTCATTTTTATTGTGATGAGCCGCTGGATGGCGCCGTATCTCGACGCGCGCAACCGCTACACGGCCATGCTGATGCTGGCCACCTGCGAGATGTTCATAGGCGCCGCCGTGGTGTTGCGGATGGACATGCTGATGTGTATGTTCATCATCCTGGCGTTACGCTCGTTCTTCGTATGGTACCGGGATCCGGAACGTAACAGGCGCCAGCGCTGGTGGTTCCCCGTATGGGTATTCCTCGGCATTTTCAGCAAAGGTCCCCTCGCCTTCCTCATTCCCCTCTTAGGCACTGCCGTATTCCTTCTGATAGAAGGTCGCATCAAGACTTTTTTCCGATATTGGAACTGGTACACATGGACCGTGCTGCTCGTGCTGTGCGGCGCGTGGTTCGGCTGCGTATACGCCGACGGCGGCTATGAATACCTCGACAACCTGCTGTTCAAGCAGACCATGGGACGCGCCGTAGACGCATTCCATCACAAGCGTCCGTTCTATTACTACTTCATCTCGATGTGGTACTGCATGGCGCCGTGGTCGCTACTGATGGCGGCATTGCTGATCAAAGGCGCCGTCCGACACAGATTCTCGCGCAATAATCCCACGGTATTCACGATTACGGTGGCGCTGATAACGCTGGCGATGCTGTCGTGCATCAGCTCTAAGGTGGACATCTACCTGCTGCCCGCCATACCCCTGTTCGTGTACGCATCGGCATTCTTCCTCAACGATTACCAGCGTTCGCCGCTGATGCGCTGGATGGCCGGAATACCCGCATTCATATTGGCACTTGCGTTGCCGGGATTGATCATAGCCTCTACATACGGTCTGCTTCCTTTCCCGGTATCGGTGTTGCTGTATATCGGGGCCGGAATCATCTCGTTAGGCGGCATCTCGGCTATCGTGGCACTGTGCCGCAAGCGTGACAGGCATCCGGTCGAAAACAGCGTGCGGTGCGTGACATACGGTCTGTTGGCCGGCGTGTTCATCGGCGCATGGGGCATCGGCGACGCCAACCCTATCGTGGGTTACCGCGATATGTGCGACAAGGCCATCGAGCTGTCTCACTCCTATCCGCAGTCCGAAATCATGGTAAAGGATGTTAAGCGTCCCGAGAATATGGACGTTTACCTGCATCGCCCTTTCACCATCCTCCCCGATTCGGTCGACATTCCCAAGGACCGTCAGGTGATACTGATGACCAAAAAGGAAACAGGCCGGGATATTCCGGCCGTCCGTAAGGAGGAATCCGGCAAGTTCGTGGTTATCGTCACGGACAAAACCGAATAAAGAATAGTATATAATAACAGAACGATATTAGAACGTAAGTATGAACATTATTGAAGTCCAGGGAGTCTCCAAGCAGTACAGTTCGCACAAGGCGCTGGACAATGTGAGTCTTGAGATTCCTGCAGGAAGCGTATACGGCTTGCTTGGCCCCAACGGAGCCGGCAAGACCACCCTGATACGCATCATCAACCACATCACCGCCCCCGACGCGGGCCAGGTGCTGTTCGACGGCCATCCGCTCGTGGCCGAAGACGTGGTGAACATAGGCTATCTCCCCGAGGAGCGTGGTCTGTATAAGAAAATGAAGGTAGGCGACCAGGCCCTGTTTTTCGCAAAGCTGAAGGGTCTGAAGACACGCGAGGCCGAGACGCAGTTGCGCGCATGGTTCGAGAAGTTCGGCATCAGCGACTGGTGGAACAAGAAGGTGGAGGAACTTTCCAAAGGTATGGCGCAGAAAGTGCAGTTCATCGTCACCGTGCTGCACCGTCCCAAGCTGCTGATATTCGACGAGCCGTTCTCGGGCTTCGATCCCATCAATGCGGAATTGCTCAAGAACGAGATTCTCCAGCTGCGCGACGAGGGCGCCACGGTAATCTTTTCCACCCACAACATGGAGAGCGTCGAGGCCCTGTGCGACAACTTCACGCTCATAAACCGTTCGCGCAACATCCTGAGCGGCAACGTGGCCGAGATACGCCGCGAGATGGGCAAGAACCATTACCGCCTCTCGTTCCAGGGCGACGCCGACAAGCTGATACAGACACTCGGCACCTCCATCCGCAACTACAACATGTCGGCGCCCGAGCAGACCGAATCCGGCATCATCTACAATTCCGAATTCACGCTGAATCCCGACGTGACGATGCACGACTTCATCCAGGCGGCCAACGACACGGTGGAGATAGTCACCTTCGACCGCGCCCTGCCGTCGATGAACGAGATATTCATCCGCACGGTGGAAAACTACAACAATCCCGCCCCGTTCGCCAATGCAAACAATGAGTAATTATTAATTTGACATAATACGGGGATATTCCAATAAGAAACAATCAAATGAATAATCTGAATATAATAATAGGGCGGGAAGTAAAGGAGCGTGTGGCCAAGAAGAGCTTCATCTTCACCACGCTGCTCACACCGCTGTTCATGATACTGCTGATGGCGCTGCCGTCGCTCATCATGCTGTTCTCACACGGATCCAAGCAGAAGATCGTGACCATCGACAAGAGCGAGCTGGTGCTTCCGGCTCTGCTGAAGGTGGCCCAGGACAATGAATTGGTGGCCATAGTGCCGGCCAAGAGCGGCGCCACACAGCAGGAGCTGATTAATGACGAGAATTACGACGGCGTGCTGGTGATCGGACCCGACATCGTGTCCAATCCGAGCAACGTCACCCTCTATTCGCGCGAGTCGTCGACCATGGACGTAAAGGATGCGGTCAGCTCCACGGTGGCCGAGGTGGTGCGAGAACAGCGCATGAAGAAGTATAACGTGGAGGACATAGACCGTCTGTTAGCCGACAGCCGCGTATCCGTAGACATCAAGGAAGTACGCGTAGACGAGGAAGGCAACGAATCCGACTCATCCTCCACTTTGGCAATGGCCTTGGGTTTCATCATGACCTTCATGCTCTACACATTCCTGCTGCTGTACGGACAGATGGTGATGAACTCCATAATCGAGGAGAAGAACAACCGCGTGCTTGAGCTGATGGTGTCGTCGGTCAAGCCCATACAGCTGATGTTGGGCAAGATAATCGGCGTCGGACTCGTGGCACTGATACAGATTGTGGTATGGGCCATCCTGGTATGCGCGTTCGTGGCGATGGTGATGCCGCTGCTGATACCCGCCGACATAGCCTCAGACATGGCCGCAATGCAAGCCGGCACATTCAACGCCGCCTCCAGCGATGTCTCGACCGAAATGCTGACGGCAATTTCGACATTCTCCAATGTGGGTTACGTGGCCTCCATATTCGGCTACCTGGCTCTGTTCATGGTCGGCGGCTTCCTGTTCTACGCCTCCATCTTCGCGGCCATCGGCGCCAGCGTCGACAACGCCCAGGATGCTTCCAACCTCACCACTATAGCCACACTTCCCATCATATTCGGTCTGGTGTTCGGCATGATGGCCTTCCAGGATCCCAACTCGACAGCCGTGATATGGATGTCGATGATTCCGTTCACGTCGCCCATGGTGATGATAGCCCGAATACCGTTCGACATCGCGCAATGGCAGATATGGCTCTCGTTCGCAATCCTGATAGCCTCGTTCGTGGGCATGGCCTGGTTCGCCGGCAAAGTGTACCGCATCGGCATCTTCATGTACGGCAAGAAACCTACCGTCAAGGATATAATACGCTGGGCACGCTACAAATAAAAGCCCTAACCTGATACAAAATTTGCGAATCGTGCAACAAATACTGGCATATTGTTGCACGATTCGCATTTTTATTGTAATTTTGCAAGCGATTAAGGTTTTTACACGCATTTGTGTTTTGTTATTACCCAAATTTAAGATAAAGTGAAAGCTGCAGAATTAATGGAGGAGCTGCGTCAGCGGTTCCCGAACGAGCCTGAATATCTGCAGGCCGTAGAGGAAGTGGTGACATCCATCGAGGACGTCTACAACGAGTATCCCGAATTTGAGCGTTACAATCTGATTGAGCGTCTGTGTATTCCGGACCGCGTCATTTCGTTCCGCGTGTCATGGGTGGACGACCAGGGTCGCGTGCGCAACAACATGGGTTACCGCATCCAGCACAACAACGCCATCGGACCGTACAAGGGAGGCATCCGTTTCCACGCTTCGGTCAACCTCTCCATCCTTAAGTTCCTGGCTTTCGAACAGACATTCAAGAACTCGCTGACCACCCTTATGATGGGTGGCGCCAAGGGAGGTTCCGACTTCTCGCCGCGCGGAAAGAGCGACATGGAGGTGATGCGTTTCTGCCAGGCCTTCGTCAACGAGCTGTGGCGCAACATCGGCGCCGATATGGACGTACCGGCCGGCGACATCGGCGTGGGAGGCCGCGAAGTGGGCTATATGTTCGGCTGGTACAAGAAGATGACCCGCGAGTTCACGGGCAGCTTCACAGGCAAGGGACTTGACTTCGGCGGCTCGCTGATGCGTCCCGAGGCTACCGGCTACGGCAACGTCTACTTCCTGCTGAATATGCTCGGCACAAAGAACATCGGGCTGGCAGGCAAGCGTGTGGCCATCTCAGGCGCAGGTAACGTCGCGCTCTACACTTGCGAGAAACTGCTGGCACTCGGCGCGGTGCCCGTATCCATGTCCGATTCCGACGGCACGCTATATGTGCCCGACGGCATCACGCCCGAACTGTTCCGGAAGATATTCGACCTGAAGATGATGTATCGCGGCCGTCTCAGCGAGCTGGCTCAGGAGCCGGGCTGCGAATACCATCCCGGCGAGCGTCCCTGGAAAATCGCCAAGTGCGACATCGCCATGCCGTCGGCCACGCAGAACGAGATTGACGGCGACGATGCCCGCGCATTGCTGAAACAGGGCTGCATCGCCGTGAGCGAGGGTGCCAACATGCCTTCCACAGCCGAGGCCGTGCATGAATTCATCAATGCCAAGATACTTTACGCTCCCGGCAAGGCTGCAAACGCCGGCGGCGTGTCGGTGTCCGGCCTGGAGATGGCTCAGGACAGCCAGCGCCTCACCTGGACCGCCGAGGAAGTGGACGAGAAGCTGAAGCACATCATGGCCGACATCCACGCGCAGTGCCTCAAATATGGCGTGCAGGAGGACGGCTATTGCAACTATGTGAAGGGTGCCAACACCGCCGGTTTCATCAAGGTAGCCAAGGCCATGATGGCACAGGGAATCGTGTGAGTCGCAGCCGTCTTTTCCGTGAATTGATGCGTCGCCGCGTCCTTGTGCTCGACGGGTCGCTTGGTGTGCGGATTCAGCGTTCGCCGGCCACGGCCGGAGGCAACGTCGATATGCTCAACATCACGCGCCCCGACGTGGTGGCGGCCATACACCGCTCGTATCTCGACGCCGGCGCCGACATAATCGAGACAAACACGTTCAACTCCAACGCCATTTCCCAGCAGGAATACGCTATGGAGCACCGTGTGGTGGAGCTGAACCGCCGCGGTGTGGAGATAGCCCGCGCCGAAACGCAGCGCGCCGAGGGACTCGATCCGTCGCGTCCCCGTTTCGTGGCCGGGTCCATGGGACCTACGCCAGTAGCCGCCTCGCTCACCGACGAAGTCGACGACCCGGCTCACCGCGCCGTTGACTTCGACACATTGGCCGAGGCCGCACGTCAGCAGTCGGAAGCTCTGATACGTGCCGGCGTGGACCTGATAATTCTCGAGACATGCTTCGACGCCCTCAACATCAAGGCACAGCTGTTCGGAATACGCCAGGCCGTTGATGCACTCCAATCGGACATCCCGCTTATTGTATCCGTCACCATTTCCGATGCCTCGGGCCGTCTGCTGTCAGGTCATACGTTGGATGCGGTGCTGGCCATCGTTAAGGAATTCCGACCCGATGCCGTAGGCTTCAACTGCGGCTCGGGTCCCGATTCCCTCGCAAGACACGTACGCGAGCTTGCCGACAAATCGCCATACCCCATCATATTTTACCCCAATGCAGGTCTCCCCGACCGCATGGGCAATTACAGCCTGACTCCCGAAGCGTTTGTCGATACTGTGAAGCCCTTGCTTGCCGACGGATTGCTGAACATAGTGGGCGGATGCTGCGGCACCACGCCGGAGCATATCGCGTTGCTTTCCAAGGCCGCCCGCAAGGCTTTTACTTGCAGATAGCTTCCTTAAGCTGATCGGCAATCTGGCGCATCCCCTTGATGGAGGGGTGTCCGTTAATCTTGTCTATATCCTTAAGCCGGATGGTAGGCACGCCATATTTCCTGCAGGCCGTCTCGACCGACTCCACAATCTCAGGACGCAGCTCGCTGTTGATGATGTAATAGATATCCACGTTAGGATAACGCACGGTCACATCCTTCATCAGCCGGGCGATGGCGGGACGGAACGTATAAAGGTCCATGTCGGTCTGCCCTTCCCATTTGTACTCGCCCACCTCCACGTTGGCCCAGCTGTCGTTGGTGGCGCCGAATATCAGCAGGATGTCGGGGCTGCCCAGGTTGTTGACGCGGGTTATGAAGCTGCGGGGCTGATAGTTGCTCTCGTTATACCCCTTGTACGATATGGTCGAGCCGGAATATGAGTTGTTCTGCTCCAGCCGGAAACCATTCTCCTTGATGAACTGCCACCACCAGGTCTGGGTCACGTCGCGCACATCCGTACGGTCGCCGGACTCATTGGCAAAGTACCACATCTCGTTGGTAGCCGGTTTGATATAACCCTCGTAAGTGGAATAGCTGTCGCCTAAGATCGAAACCGACGGCCTGTACTCCCACGTCTTGGCCGCGCTTGCCGCCAGACACACCAGCCCGGCCGCCGCCATTGTCATTATTTTACGCATAGTATTTAGAGTTTTCATTATTCTTGATTTAGCCCGATTATCCTGATTCATCTCGATTTATCTCGATTAATCCTGATTAATCCTGATTATCCCGATTGTTCTCGATTTATCTTGATTAATCGGGATTAAGTCTGACTGATCGGCAGAATCCCGTTGCATCTCGGATAGTCGCTGCAACCCCAGAATTCACGCCCCTGCATCCGGCCCTTTCGCTGCATCCTTCTCAACATCGGCTTACCGCATTTCGGACAATGAGGCGTGTGTCGGCCTGTGCCTGCAGTCTTCGCGCCTCAATCCGCCGTAAATGGATTTAAGCTGGGAGCGGTATATGTCCTGAAGTTCCTTATTCCCGGCTGTGTCCAGCAATGGCTTATCGTACTCGTCTATCAGAATCACCACCTTTTGGCCGGTCTTGGCATACGCCTGTTCTATAATATAGCGGAATCTGTCGGCATGGGATGCGGATTGCATTTCAGTGCCGTACAGCTGTTCCCAGACTCGGAAATCATAGTCAAACTTATTCAACAGGCTTTCCGGCTTGTTATATTCATATGCATTCAGAGCAATGTGCAACACCGGATGCGGCTGCCAGTCATGCTCCATGTGACTTATCGCCAATCCCTCGAAAAGCTCCTTTTGTCCCCGGTAAAATGCCTCGATGGTGGAAAGAAGCAGGGACTTGCCGAACCGACGCGGACGACTCAGAAAGTAACAGTTGCCTTCCTTTATCAGTTTTTCTATAAAAGCTGTCTTGTCAACGTATGTATAACCGTCCTCGCGGAGTTTCGCGAAGCTCTGCACGCCGATGGGATAAAGTTTTGCCATTTCTCTCTGTTCTTGATATTCTACCGCTAAATTACTAAAAAAGATGGACAAAATCAAAACGGGGCATACCCCATCACCTTGCCGCCTTGATTATTACGTAAAAAATTGCTAATTTTGCAGAAAATATCGAAGCGGCCCATATCCGGATCAGGAATCGGGCCGACGCTTTATAACATACATCAATGGACAAGCAATCAAAGATATACGTGGCCGGCCATCGTGGCATGGTCGGATCCGCCATTGTAAGGGAGTTGCGCCGTCAGGGCTACGACAACATCATTACCCGCACTCACGCCGAGCTCGACCTCACCGACCAGGTGGCAGTCAACGAGTTTTTCGCCACCGAACGTCCCGAGTACGTATTCCTCGCCGCCGCCAAAGTGGGTGGAATCCAGGCCAACGACTTGCATCCGGCCGATTTCATGTACGACAACATGATGCTGGAAATGAACGTGATCCACGCCGCCTGGAAGAATGGTTGCAAGAAACTGGAATTCCTCGGCTCGTCGTGCATCTATCCCCGCATGGCGCCCCAGCCCATGCCCGAAAGCTGCCTGCTCACCTCGGCGCTTGAGCACACCAACGAGGCTTACGCACTGGCCAAAATCTCCGGCCTGAAATATTGCGAATACCTCAACCGTCAGTACGGCACCGACTATATCTCGGTGATGCCCACCAACCTGTACGGTCCCAACGACAACTACCACCCCGTGCACTCGCACGTGCTTCCGGCCCTGATACGACGCTTCCACGAAGCCAAGCTCGCCAATCAGCCCGAAGTGATATGCTGGGGCGACGGATCTCCCCTCCGCGAGTTCCTGTATGTGGACGATCTCGCCAACCTGTGCGTGTTCCTGATGAACAATTATTCAGGCAACGAGACGGTCAATGCCGGATCCGGCAAGGAGCTGACCATCAAGGAGCTGGCCGAAAAGGTGGCCCGTACCGTCGGTTACGAAGGCCGGATAGTGTGGGACACCACCAAACCCAACGGCACCCCGCGCAAGCTGCTGAACGTGGACAAGGCCAGGAAGTTAGGCTGGACTTACTCCACCGAGCTTGACGAGGGCCTGAAACTCGCCTACGAAGATTTCCTCAACAATCCCACACGCGCTGAAAGATGAATACACAGATTCCCGTACTGCTCCTCACCGGATACCTCGGCAGCGGCAAGACCACATTGCTCAACAACATCCTGGCCAACCGTCAGGGCATTAAGTTTGCCGTAATAGTCAACGACATCGGCGAAGTCAACATAGACGCCGACCTCATAGCCAAGGGAGGTGTGGTCAATGCCGGCGACGATTCATTAGTGCCGCTGCAGAACGGTTGTATCTGCTGTACGCTGAAGACCGACCTGGCCAAGCAGCTCTGCGACCTCGCCGAATCGGGCAAGTTCGATTACATCGTGATCGAGGCCAGCGGCATATGCGAGCCCGAGCCGATAGCGCAGACCATCTGCGCCCTGCCCCAGATGGGCAGCGAGTTCCAGGCAGGCAAGAACATCTATCTGGATTGCATCACGACTGTAGTCGATGCCCTCCGCCTCCGCGACGAGTTCGGGAGCGGCGACGCATTGACCCGCGACAATATCGACGAAGAGGACATCGAGAATCTGGTAATCCAGCAGATAGAGTTCTGCGACATCATCCTGCTCAACAAAATATCCGAAATCAGCCGCCGGGACGCCGACAAGGTTCATGCCGTGATCAAGGCAATCCAGCCCACGGCCAAAATCATCGAATGCGATTTCTGTAACGTTCCCCTCGATGATCTGATCCACACACACCTGTTCGATTTCGAAAAGGTAGCCACCTCGGCAACCTGGGTCAAGGAACTTGAGAACCAGGACAACAACGAGGATGAACATGAGCATGAACATGAACACGAGCACGAGCATGAACATGAACACGAGCACGAGCATGAGCATGGCCATCATCATCACCACCATCATCACCATGACGACGAAGGCGAGGCCGAGGAATACGGCATCGGCACATTCGTGTATTTCGCCCGCAAGCCTTTCTCGCTGAACAAGTTCGACTATTTCTGCGCCAAATACTGGCCGGATTCGGTGATTCGTGCCAAGGGTGTGTGCTATTTCGTGGAGAATCCCGACATGTCGTATCTGTTCGAGCAGGCCGGACGTCAGAAACGTCTCACTCCCGCCGGCAAATGGTATGCCACGGCACCGGAGGACGACCTGCGGATGCTTCTGGCCAACGAGCCGGGACTGATGCGCGACTGGGATCCTGTATACGGCGACCGCATGGACAAGATAGTGTTCATAGGGCGCCACATGGATCGCGGGACCATCACCGGCGCCCTCGACGCCATCCTCGACCCCGACTGGAAGCCGTCGAAATAATCCGAGTCCGGGAATTCAGATTCCTCTGATAACTCTGATGACTCTGAAGACTCTGATTCCTCTGATTCCTCTGAACTATCCTCTAACCCGAAATCATGACAATAAACCATACCCGGAGGGTACGCGGCCTCATTCTGGCCGCGTTCCCCCTTTGTTTCACGTCGCTTGTAGCCACAGCCGACGACATCAAAGAGACTTCCGCTCCGGCGGAGCCGAAGTTCTCGTACATACCCACTTTCCACGGCGCCATCCGTCCCCGCTGGGAGATAAACACCAAGACAGGCGACCAGCGGTTTCAGGTGCGCAACGCACGTTTCTCCATCGAAGGCAAGGTCATGCCTCAGATCGGATACTTAGTGCAGCTCGACCTATGCGACCAGGGAAAGATCAAGATTCTGGACGCTTACGGCAAGTTCGACATTGTGAAGGGTCTTACGCTTCAGGCCGGTCAGTTCCGTATGCCGTTCGGCGTCGAGACTTTCCGTGCTCCGGCCAACTATTATTTCGCCAACCGCTCGTTCATGGCCAAGCAGGTGATGAACTACCGTGCCGTCGGCGCCAAACTGTCGTACACGCTGCCCAAGACGCCGCTCACTCTTGAGGCCGGAGCGTTCAACCCCGCCAACATGGCCGACCACAATGTGTGGAGCAAGACGGTGGCATGGTCAGCCAAGGCTCTGTATAAGCTGCCCGCCGGATTCAGCCTCAGCGCCGGGTATGCCTCCATCAAGCCCGGCGAACGGCGCGCAAACCTGATCGACGGGTTCGCAGGATGGGAAAACAAGAACTGGCTGGTATGCGCCGAATATATGTACGAGAAATACTGCAACCAAAAGCATAAGGACGCACACAGCTACCTGGCCTTCGTCGACTGGCACATACCCGTTAAGTGGTGGCTGTTCAATCGCTGGAGCGTTCAGGCGCGCTATGACGGCATGACCGACCATTACTCGCTGGCGCAGACAGGCGACGACACGTTTGACGCCGCCCGCCAGCGCGTCACCATCGGCTCTACCCTCACCTATACGTTCAAGGCCGTGCACGCCGACTTCCGTCTCAACTACGAGGCGTACACGCAATGGAAGGACGAAGGCAAGTCTCCGGACCGGTTCGTAGCCGAAATCGTAGTCAGATTCTGACACCGGACTACAATACCAAAGACCGCCAACCCTTCGGGGCCGGCGGTCTTTTTTATGTCCTCAGTTGATTTCGGTCTGTCTGAACCTCATCACTTATCACTCGTCACTCTTTGACTTCTTCCAGGTTAACCTCGAATCCGTCGAGGAAGTCCATTGTGCGGCGGATATAGTCGTTCATCACCACATCCTCCTGTATGAAAGGCACTACCTTGCGGTATTCCTCCAGCACGTGTTCGATGTAAGGCGACGACTTCAGCGGACGGCGGAACTCGATGCCCTGAGCGGCGTTCATCAGCTCGATGGCGGCGATGTACTTCAGGTTGTCGATTATCTTGTGCAGCTTTGTGGCGGCGTTCGCACCCATCGACACGAGGTCCTCCTGGCCGTTGCTGCTCACTATCGAATCGCACGACGCGGGCCATGCGTACATCTTGTTCTGGCTCACCATCGAGGCGGCGGCATACTGCGGAATCATGAAGCCGGAGTTAAGTCCCGGATGGGCCACAAGGAACTCGGGAAGGCCGCGCTGACCGTCTATCAGCTGCGCCACGCGACGCTCCGATATGTTGCCGAGTTCATGCAGCGCCACGCCCATGTAGTCGAACGCCAGTGCCAACGGCTCGCCGTGGAAGTTGCCGCCCGACACCACCATGTTCTCGTCCGGATATACGGTAGGATTGTCGGTTACGGAATTGATCTCGATATGCAGCACGTCCGTCACGTGAAGCATTGCGTCCTTGATGGCGCCGTGCACCTGCGGGATGCAGCGGAAGGAATAGGGATCCTGCACATGCTCCTTGTGTCGGGCTATTATCTCGCTCCCCTTCAGCAGCGCGCGATAAACACGGCCCGTCTCTATCTGTCCGGGATGCGGGCGCACCTGTTGTATGCAATCTAAGAAGGGTTCTATGCGGCCGTCGAAGGCCTCGAGCGACATGGCACCGAACAGGTCGAAGCAGTTCACCATGTGCCAGCCGTCTATCAGCGCCTTGATGCCGTTGGCGCTCATGAACTGCGTACCGTTCAGCAGCGCAAGACCCTCCTTGCTCTTCAGCCTGATCGGTTCCCAGCCATATTTCTCCAGTGCCTTGCAGGCCGGCACCTGCTCGCCGTCCATCCACACGTCCCCCTCGCCTATCAGCGGCAAGAACAGGTTGGCCAAGGGAGCTAAGTCGCCGCTGGCACCGAGCGAACCTCGGTCGCGCACCACGGGGAGCACGTTGTTGTTGTACATATCGATGATGCGTTCCACGGTGCACACCTGTACGCCGCTGAAGCCCATCGACAGGGCGTGGGCCTTGAGCAGCAGCATCAGCTTCACTATCTCCGGGCTTACCGGCGTGCCTACGCTGCAGCTGTGACTCTTTACCAGGTTTTCCTGCAGGGTCGACAGCTCGTCGCGGCTGATGTGCTTGCTGCACAGCGAACCGAAGCCCGTTGTCACGCCGTATATCGGCTCGGTGTCATGGTCCGTCTTATGGTCCAGGTACGAGCGGCAATGCTCTATCCGCTTGCGGGCGGCTTCCGAAAGGCGCAGCTCCTTGCCTTCCTTAAGTATTCTCTCTATTTCGTCATAGGTCAGCTCGCCGCTGCCCACTTCATATATCTTATGTTCTGACATGTCCTTATAGTATTATTCCGTTCTTTATTGTCACATCCACGCAGTTCATACCCACGTAGTAAGGGAGTGCGTCGAGCGTGTCGAAGTGCAAAATCACCACATCTCCCTGCTTGCCGGCCTCGATGCTGCCTATGCGGTCAGCGCGGTCGATGGCGGCCGCACCGTTCAGCGTAAGCGCCGTCAGCGTCTCCTCCACACTCATCTTCATGTAGATGCACGCCAAGGCGATGGTCAGCGGTATTGAGCCTGAGAAGCATGAGCCGGGATTCAGGTCGGTGGCGAGAGCCACGGCGCATCCGGCGTCTATGAACTTGCGGGCCGGGGCGAATTCCTCCTTCAGCGCGAAGGCCGTCAGGGGCAGCAGCGTGGCCACGGTGCCTGATTCGGCCATACGGCGTATTCCCTCGTCGCTGACGTGCAGCAGATGGTCGGCCGAGACCGCACCCAAGTCGGCGGCCAGTTCGGCGCCACCTAACGACACAATCTCGTCGGCGTGCATCTTCAGCTTGTAACCTGCCTCGCGGGCGGCCTCAAGCAGTCGGCGCGAGTCCTCCAGCTCAAACACGTTCTTCTCGGTGAATATGTCGCAGAACTCCGCCATGTCGCGGAAGCGCGGCAACATCTCCTTAATAATCAGGTCCACATACTCGGCGGTGCGTCCCTTGTATTCCTTAGGCACTGCGTGTGCGCCCAGGAATGTGGACACCACATCCACCTTGCGTTCGGGATCCTCGGCAAGCTCCTTGATGACGCGCAGCATCCTTTCCTCGGTCTCGGTGTCCAGACCGTAGCCGCTCTTGGCCTCCACGGTGGTGACGCCCATTGCGCTCATCTCGTCAAGGTACCATTCCGCTTTCTCGCGCAGTTCCTCGGCCGATGCGGCGCGGGTGGCGTTCACGGTGCTCTGTATGCCACCGCCACGCTCCATGATGCTCATGTACGTGTCCCCTTTCAGCCGCCAGCCGAACTCCTCCGGGCGATAACCGCCGAACACCAGGTGCGTGTGGCTGTCGACGAATCCCGGCAACACGGCGCGTCCTAAGGCGTCCATATACACCTCGTCGCGTACATGGCCCTCAGGCTCCGGCATCTCCGAGTCCGGACCGACCCAGCGGATTATCCCGTCCTCGATGATGATTCCGCCCTTCTCGATATGCAATATATCACCCATTTCGACACCGCGTTTTCCTGCGGTGCCGACGGGCGTGTATATATTGGCGTTGGTTATGACCAGTCTTCTCATTATGGTCTTAGAGCTTATTTAATAATAAATGTTAATGGCAGGGCTGTCAGACATCAGGCAGATTTTCGTTTGCGAAGAGGGAGTTATGGGGTTCCATAACGACCGAAGAGCAGACGGAAAGATGCCGATGTCTGACAGGTCTTGGTAATATTTATTCATCTTTTCACTATTGTTAACACCTCTAAATGAAATATTCATTATCATATAAAATTATTGAAGTTACCCCAGACTCGCATGTCTTGGCCGCTTTTTGTCCTGTTCCTCAGTCGTGTACGTCCAGTACACTCCTTCGTCACAGAACGAAAATCAGCTCAAGACATGCGACCCTGCCGTCAACATTTATTATTAAACAAGCTCTTAAGATATTTTCTGATTTACTATATCCAGCACCTCGGCTTCCTCCTTCTTAGCCTTTTCGGCGATGTCGGCAGCTTCCTTCAGCAGCTTGTCGGCCTGTTCGCGGTCCTTGAGTCCGGCGGCGTTGATTCTGACGTTAAGCCACGCACCGAACACGGCTGCACGTGCGGCGAGCGCTCCTACTCCGGCATCGCTCACCGAAGCGGGGTTGCCGTTGAGGGCCATAGCCTTTACCAGCTCGAATACCCGGAACGACTCGCGCATGGTGCGCAGGGGTACCTCGGTGGCATAGAGCGTGGCCTTCTGCAAGGCTGCGCTGCGGGCCTCCTTCTCCTCGGGCGTACCCTTGGGCATGGCGAACACGGCCATGATGCGGTTGAATGCATCGGTATCCTCGTCCACCAAGTGCATCAGTTTCTCCTGAATCTCGCGACCCTTGACGGCCTGATCGGAGAATTCCTCCCAGCGGTCGTCCCAGCCGGCCTTGTGGGCCGACAGGTTGGCCACCATAGCGCCGAGGGCTGCGCCCAACGCTCCCATATAGGCCGAGATAGAGCCGCCGCCGGGTGCCGGTGATTCGCTCGACGTCTCGTCGGCAAACTCCGTCAGGGTCATGTCGACAAGGCCCTTATTATGGCCTCCCAACATCGACTCAATTATCTTTTCCTCGGGCTTGAACGGCTTGAGGTCATCCAGGCCCATCGATTTGACGGCTATCTTGATGATTTCGTTCTCCGGGATGCCGAGCGAACGGTTCTGCATCCTGAGGTAATGCTTGCCGGCGTCGAGTATGGCCGACTTGGGTACGAGACCCACTATCTCCGTGCCGGTGACGCGCAGGCCGCGAGCCATGGCGGCACGGCTTACCTCGTCGAACGCGCGGTGCAGCGGCGTGGCCTTCATGTCGGTAATGTTCATCGACACCTGTGCGATGCCATATTCATCTATGTACCATCCTATGGCCTTGGTACCCTTCAGCGTGCCGGGAATCATTATGGTGTTGCCGTTCTCATCCTTAAGCGGCTTGCCGGTCAGTTTGCCTCCCTCGCGCTTGGGGCGTCCCTTCTCGCGCACGTCGAATGCTATGGCGTTGGCGCGGCGCGTGCTGGTGGTGTTGAGGTTGAAGTTCACGGCAATAAGGAAATCGCGTGCACCTACGGCTGTGCATCCGGTACGCGCCACTCCCTCGTCAAACGGGCGGTCGCCGAAATCGGGACCCTTACTCTCGTGACCTAAGCGTTCGGGCAGACCTTCGTACTCACCTTCGCGGCAAACAGCCAGGTTCTTGCGCTCGGGTGTGAAAGCCGCGGCCTCGTAGCTGTAACAGGGTATGTTCAGCTCCGTGGCTGCGCGTTCGGCCAGCTTGCGTGCCAGTTCGGCGCATTCCTCCAGGGTAATGCCCGACACGGGGATCAGCGGCAGCACGTCGGTGGCACCCATACGCGGGTGCGCGCCGTGATGCGTGCGCATGTCTATCAGCTCGGCGGCCTTGCGCATTCCGGCTATCGCCGCGTCGCACACCGCCTCCGGCTCGCCCACGAAGGTCACTACCGTACGGTTCGTGGCCTCGCCCGGGTCAACGTCAAGCATGCGGACGTCGCCGCCTTGCTCTATCGCCTTTACAATCTCGTCTATCTTCGCCTTGTCGCGCCCCTCTGAAAAATTGGGCACACATTCTATTATCTTCTTCATAGGACTACGGCCATTAGATGTCTAATTTGTCAAGAAGTTCGTCATTCACGATATAAGGCTCGGTGATCATGAAGCCACGGTCGCCCTGAGTGTCGTTCCATTCGCGCACGGTCTCCATGGCGTTGGGGTTGCGGGCCCAGCTGCGGCGGGCCACACCGCCCATCACGTCCCACAGCATGGCGCGTTTCAGTATCTCGTCAACGCGCTCCGAGCCGTCGCACACCATTCCGAAGCCGCCGTTTATGGCTTTGCCTATGCCTACGCCGCCGCCGTTGTGCAGGGCCACAAGGCTCATGCCGCGGGCGCAGTTGCCGGCAAAGCACTGCACGGCCATGTCTGCCATCACGTTCGAGCCGTCCTTGATGTTGCTGGTCTCGCGGAAGGGTGAGTCTGTGCCGCTCACGTCGTGGTGGTCGCGGCCCAGCATGATGGGGCCTACCTCGCCGTTGCGCACCATTTCGTTAAACTTCAAGGCTATGCGCAGGCGCCCCATGGCGTCCTGATACAGGATGCGGGCCTGGCTGCCTACTACGAGCGCGTTCTTCTCGGCGTCGCGTATCCAGTTGTAGTTGTCGCGGTCCTGTCCGCGGCGGTCCGGGTCGATGCACTCCATGGCGGCGTGGTCGGTCTTGACCAGGTCCTCGTGCTTTCCGCTGAGGCATACCCAGCGGAAAGGACCGTAGCCGTAGTCGAACAGCATCGGGCCCATGATGTCCTCCACATAGCTGGGCCAGATGAAGCCGTCCTTGTCGTCCACGCCGTTGCGCGAAATCTCCTTCACGCCCGAATCGTACACGGCCTTCATGAAAGCGTTGCCGTAGTCGAAGAAGTATGTGCCGCGGGCCACGAGAGCCTTGATGGCCTCGAAATGACGCTTCAGGGACTCATCCACTTCCTTGCGGAACTGTTCGGGATTCTCGTGCAGCATCCGGGTGCGCTCGTCGAACGTGAGCGACACGGGACAGTAGCCGCCGTCGTACACGGCATGGCAGCTGGTCTGGTCGCTGAGCAGTTCTATATGCTCGTTGTGTTCCACCGCATATTCCAGCAGGTCCACCACATTGCCGTGGTAGGCAATTGAAATCGGTTCCTTGCGTGTCATTGCCTCGCGCGCCATGCGGAAAGCCTCGGGGATGGAATCGGTCACTTCCTGAACCCAACCCTGGCTGCGGCGCGTGTCGATGCGTGACAGGTCAACTTCGGCTATGATTGCGGCGGCGCCGGCTATCTCGGCTGCCTTGGGCTGTGCGCCGCTCATGCCGCCAAGTCCGGACGACACGAAGATGTGGCCTTTCAGGTCGCCATCCTCGGGCACTCCTAATTTCATGCGGCCTGCATTCAGGATGGTGTTGAACGTGCCGTGCACTATGCCTTGCGGGCCAATGTACATCCAGCCGCCGGCGGTCATCTGGCCGTAGTTGGCCACGCCCAGCTGCATGGCCTCATGCCAGTCGTGCTGAGTGTCGAACATACCCACCATCATGGCGTTGGTGATGATGACGCGCGGCGCGTCGGGACGCGACGGGAACAGGCCCAGCGGATGACCCGACTCCACCACCAATGTCTGGTGATCGGTCAGTTCCTCCAGATATTTCTTTATCAGACGATACTGCAGCCAGTTCTGCGCCACCTGGCCGGTCTCGCCGTATGTCACCAGTTCGTATGGATAGAGGGCCACCTCGAAGTCCAGGTTATTGTCTATCATAAGCTGGAAAGCCTTGCCCTCGATACAGTTGCCCTTGTATTCGTCTATGGGTCTGGCCTTGATGCGCCCTTCGGGACGGAAACGGTAGGCATAGATGCGGCCGCGCGTCTTAAGTTCCTCTAAGAACTCGGGGATGGCGCGTTCGTGCAGTTCGGGCGGCAGATAGCGCAGGGCGTTCTGCAGGGCTAATCTGGTCTTGGCTTTGTCGAGGGTATATCCACGGTCGGGAGCACGCCTGATTCCCTCCGCGAATGAGGGGTAATCAGGCCATTGGTTGTCAAGTGTGATGCGCTTCATGGTTTTTGTTGTTATTTTTTGCGAAGATACGAAAAAAATCTCACTCCGCAAACAACAAAAGCCCATCGTGAACAAACAAATGAATTTGTTTTTTTCGTATGTTTAATGTAATTTTGTTTTATGAGACTCATTGCAATGGCAATAGCCTGTGTGCTTCTCGCCGTGACCGGCGCCTGCAACAGGACACAAACGCGACAAGACACTCACGCGACGTTCGAACAATTGTCCGAACGCGGCCGCGAACTGTGCCGCGACGGACACTATGTTGAAGGCCTGACACTGCTGCAGGCCGCTACCGATTCGCTGGAGACGATGCATCCCGACAGCATCAATCCCGAAGGGGCCGTACGGCTGTTGGGCAACTTGGGCAACCTGTACCATCGCATGGGAATGTTCGAGGAATCCAAGGCTGCCAACTCACGCGCCATGGCCATAGCCGAAGCCAAGGTCCCGGAACGACTTCAGGACCTGTGGCGCATGCGAGGCATGATATACGAGATAACCAATCAACTCGACTCCCAGCTGATATGCCTTCGCCGTGCCGTAGAGTCATGCTCGCTGATCGAGAACGAGAAATGGCGCCGTAATGACTTAAGGCATAACCGCACCTTCGAGGCGGTGTTCTATCTTGAGCATCCGGAGTATGCTCCGGACTCGATCGCATCGGCGCGCAGGACGCTGGAACGCATCAATCCCGATTATTCCGTAAGCCGGTTACTGATTGGATATGCACACGTTCTTGAAGGGAACTACGCGAAAGGCATCCCGATGATGGAAGACGCCGTAGCGGGTTATCGTGCCGATAACGACCGCGAGAGCCTGGAATGGAGTCTGCAGTATCTGGCCCGCGCCTACGCCAAGGCCGGAGACAGGAAACTGATTGACATCTATCCCGAAGCCGCCGCACTGCACGACAGCATCAAGGAAGAACTCCGCAGCAACCTCCTGTTAGGTATGGATTTCAAATACCGCACCTCGCAGCTGAAACGCGAGACCGCCGTGCTGCAGGCCGAGTTGCGGACACGTCAGCAACGCACCATCCTGATAAGCGTGATCGGACTGCTCGTCGTGGCGGGACTTGTCGTATTCCTGATAATGCGCTCGCGCAACCACAAACAGAAACAACAGCTTACGCAGCAGAACATCGACACGCTGCTGGCCGAGCGAATCGCCCTCAACACCAAGATCGAGGAACTGAACCGGCTGCAGGCTGAAAGCAACGCGGAGACCAAACCGTTCGAGGCGTTGCCCGCCATATTGCTTGAAAAGGAGGATGAGAAACGGTTCCGAAAGAGTTTCAACGACCTGCACCCCGGCTTTATCGACAATCTGAGGAAGAAGTATCCGGACGTGACCTCAGGCAACGAATTGCTGTGTATGCTTATCGCCCTGCGGCGCCGCAACGAAGAGATAGCCCTGGCCCTGGGTATATCGCGCGACAGCGTGGCCACCTCGCGCTACCGCCTCCGCACCCGCTTCAATCTCCCCAAGGACGTCGACCTCAACGACTTCATCCAGTCAATGCTCTAAGCCCGATAGTGGCGCCGGCACTCAGTGCCGCGCATACCCCGCACCATAGACAATAAATTGTTCGACAATTTGCGAATATAAATAAATTCTATTAACTTTGCGACAAGATGTTCATAGAATTTGAAAAAGATTATTTATTGGAATTGTACCAGAAAGGTTCTACTTCCGATAAAAAGCACCGATATCAGCCTTCGGTTATACGCGGCTACCAAAAAGTAGTTTCCATATTATCCATGGCTAAACGGATAGAAGATCTTTTTCAGTTCAATTCCCTGAACTATGAAGTTTTGGATGGCGACAAAAAAGGATTGTCTTCCGTAAGAATAAACCGGCAATATCGTCTGGAATTCAAAGTATACAATAAAGATTCAGTGGACATCGTGACATGTTGCAGATTAATTGACATCAGCAACCATTATAAATGATTCAAAACTGCTGCTTTATGGCTGATAACAAAATATACGCTCCTCATGAGCTTATGCCTTCCAACCCGATACATCCCGGAGAAATACTTAGGGATGAGCTGGAGGCACGTGCCACATCCCAACGTAAATTCGCTAATCTGATTGGCGTGTCATATTCGGTATTGAATGAAATAATCAATGGCAAACGGCCTGTCACAACCGAGTATGCGTTGAAAATCGAGGCAGCAACTTCAATTCCGGCATATATATGGCTTGATTTGCAGTCGGCATACAATATCCAGTCAGCTCGCCTTGATTCCAAATTATCAAGAATACTTGACAATATCCGGAAGTCAGTCGCCGTGCTTTAACCAAGCCGCTTAATTGAGCATTTCATTGCTCGTAGACGGCCTTGTACCAGTCGAGGGTGCGGTAGAAGGGCTCGTGGTCCACTTCCTTCTGATTATACTCGCCGAGGCTGTGCATGCTCACGCCGCACAGGGGCGTCTGCACCCACTGACGGTTGTTGAAATCCTTCGACGATTCGGCATGATATATCACAAAACGGTTCATACTGTCCTGAACGCTCTGCCATAACTCGCCCTGATCCTTCAGCTTCAACAGCTGCATCATGTCGTAATAACCGTAACCATCAGGATTATTTATACTCTTTCGTCGATAATCAGACACGCCACGCACTTTGTCCAGATTGTCGGGATACTTCTGCATCAATGCGCGGGTGGCCTCGGCCACGGCCTCGATTTTGCTCATATCCATCACCGACACCGTCACTGCATCGCTCTTATCATTATAATATGAATAGAACTTCGCGGCGGCTCCGGTCAGGTCCTGATTCTCGCGCATGATAAAAGGCAGCACACCGTCATAGTTAAGCCCGTATTCCCATACCTCTGTGGGATATGCCACGTACATATCGGTCTTGTGGCGCAATTGGTATGCAACCTCGATCGACGACATATAGCAGCAGTCGAACCAGATGGTACGGAACGCACCATCGGGAATGGCGTTAGCGATGTCCGTAATTTCGGTCCATTGCCATTCATTGTTTTTGCCATACTCGCCGCCGTAACTGTACTGAGCCGGAGCGTCGGCGCGTGTCTCATGGTCGCTGAAACCGGGAGTCCATGCAGAACCATGTCCCCAGAATACCAATGTATGCTCGGCGTCGGGATAGACACTAAGTGCATCGGATATCACTTGCTTCATCACTGCGGGAGCCGTGGATGTCTGCTGGCGGTCATACTCCTTCACCTTTCGCCAGGTCAGCACTTTCTTCTTCCCGATCTGCTGCAGCTCGTACAGAGCCGTCTTGGATGCCGATTCTGTCAGATAGACCAACAGACGTTGACGCGACATATCAACGCTAACCATTGCAGCCTTCATCTCGGCGGTGTCCTGCATGAAATTGCCGGACAACGAACTTTTGTTAATGGCATACACTATCGTGACGCCATCCGGATTGACTGGTTGAGGCTCCGGTTCCGGCTCGCTCTTGGAATGTTTGCAGCCGGCGAGAAGCACCGTCAGCAACGATATGATAATTATAAGGGATGTTCTGAGTATCTGCATTATAATATAAAACGACGTGGCATGAGACTTATTGTTTACTCCGGGATGCTCTGATACGCGCCGGGGGTGTCGAACTTTAAATGTAAAATTTTGTTAATACCTTAGGAAACCGATGCGGGATCAATGACGCATAGACGGGATTTAACCGGACTGATCGGGATTAATCAAGATTAATCGGGATTTCTCGGGATTAATCAAGAAAATTTGCAATTTTCATATTTAATTGTTAAATTTGCCCCGAATTGTTAATTAACAATCTAAATTTTCGGGGCTTGTAAGGGGAGTGACTATATGAAAAGATCTTTAATCTGGATACTTACAATACTGATGGCCATTACTTTCGGCACGCTGCTGTATTTTCAGATCATGTATCTTGAAAACATGGTGAAGATGCGCGAGGAGCAGTTCTCGGAGGGCGTGATGCGCTCGCTGTACGCCACTTCGGAGTTCATGGACCGCCAGGAGACGCTGCACTTCCTGCAGGAAGACGCCAACGTGATAGAGTCAAGCTTTTACGAAGACATCAACAATACCGGCAGCACCGACAGCCAGATGACCAGGGAGCAGAGCGCTCCCCTGTCGCTCACCTTCCCGTCGGCCACAGGCTCGGTAAGCTCGCATTACGGCACGATGCAGGAGGTGATACGCAGCCAGTACCTGTATCAGAAGGGCCTGCTGGCGGAAGTGATACTCAACATATTGCGCGACTCCGGCTCGCGTCCCGTGATGCAGCGCGCGGACTCGACCGTGCTGCGCAACTGCCTGTCGACCGAACTGGCCAATAACGGCGTGAATCTACCCTTCGCATTCTCAGTCAACACAGCCGGTGGCCGCGAGATATACGCCACATCCGACTACGACCCCAAAGTCGACGACATCTATTCCATACCGCTGTTCGGAAACACCGACGTGTCGTACCGCCTCAGCGTGGAATTCCCCAACAAGCACAACTACATATTCAGCTCCGTACGGTTCATCATCCCGTCGCTGGCATTCTCGGCGATACTGTTGGTGGTGTTCCTTTACACCGTGATACTGGCCTTCAGACAGAAGAAGCTGACGGAAATGAAGACCGACTTCGTCAACAACATGACGCACGAGCTGAAGACACCCATAGCCACCATATCGCTGGCGGCGCAGATGCTGGAGGACTCGTCGGTGCGCAAGTCGCCCGAATCGATCAAGCACCTGGCCGGTGTCATATCCGACGAATCGAAGCGTCTGCGCTTCCAGGTGGAGAAGGTGCTGCACCTCTCGGTGATTGACAATGCCGAAAGCTCCCTGAAATTCACCGATGTCAACGCCAACGAGATAATCGAGAACGTAGTGACCAACTTCAAGCTCAAGGTGGAGCGTCAGGGAGGCACGCTGTTCGCCGACCTGGAGGCCACCGACTCCGACATCCACGTAGACCAGCTGCAGTTTACCAACGTGATACACAATCTGCTGGAAAACGCCCTGAAATACAGCCGCGAGGATGTCGAGCCGGAGTTATCGGTAACAACGGGCAATCCCGACGACCGGCATCTGGAGATTCGGGTCAGGGACAACGGCATAGGCATACACAAGGAGGACCTGAAGCGCATATTCGACAAGTTCTACCGCGTGTCGACGGGCAACCGTCACGACGTGAAGGGCTTCGGACTCGGTCTGGCATACGTCAAGAAAATGATAACCGCCTTCCACGGATCCATCACGGTGGAATCAACGCCCGGCGAAGGCTCCACATTCATTATCAAGCTCCCGCTGGCTCAGCAACAGCAGGGCGCTTCTTAATAATTCTGTATAAAATCTGACACCGATAAATATATTTTAATACTTAATTGTTATAATTATAAAATAAACACCGACTACGATATGAATGAGAAACTAAAAATACTTCTTTGCGAGGACGACGAGAATCTGGGTATGCTGTTGCGCGAGTTTCTGCAGGCCAAGGGATTCTACGCCGACCTGTGCAATGACGGTGACAAGGGGTACAAGGCGTTCCTGAAAGGGAAATACGATCTGTGCGTTCTCGACGTGATGATGCCCAAGAAGGACGGCTTCACGCTGGCACAGGAGATACGTGCGGTGAACCGCGACGTGCCCATCATCTTCCTGACGGCCAAGAACCTGAAGGAGGACGTGCTGCAGGGCTTCAAGATCGGAGCCGACGACTACATCCCGAAGCCCTTCTCCATGGAGGAACTTGTGTCGCGTATCGGAGCCATTCTGCGCCGCGTGCGCGGAAAGAAGGACAAGGACGTGACCGTGTTTCAGATTGGCAAATACACGTTCGACACCCAGAAACAGACCCTGCTGTGCGACGGCAAGGTTCAGAAGCTGACCACCAAGGAGTGCGAGCTCCTGTCACTGCTGTGCCAGCACATGAACGAGATACTGGAGCGCAACTACGCGCTGAAGTCCATCTGGATCGACGACAATTACTTCAACGCCCGAAGCATGGACGTGTACATCACCAAGCTCCGCAAGCTGCTGAAGGACGATCCCGCCGTCGAGATCATCAACATCCACGGCAAGGGCTACAAGCTCATCGCCCCCGGCGACGAGGAATAACAACCGAACCGCATCCGGCTCCGGCCGGTCGTCAAGGCTCCGTCCCGCTCCAATGGCGAGGCGGAGTCTTAATATGTTGTCCCGGAGTCTTAATATGTCTTAATTGCTTTGATTTTTCGCGAAAATGACTTAATTTTGTAATGTCGGTTCATAGACGATAGAAAACGATAGAAAAGGTTAGAAAATAGGACAATAATGGAACAGAGACCTCCCGTGCGAGCCGCGGGGCCGCATCGCAACGCGTGGCAGTGGATGCTGCGCGGCCTCTACATATTTTATGAAATATTCATAGCCACCCCTATATTTGTGGTGCTGACCCTGCTCACAGCCGCCATCACGCTGGCAGGCTGCTGGCTGGGCAACCGCGATTTCTGGGGCTACTGGCCGGCCAAGATATGGTCGCAGGTGACGTGCGCGCTCTACCTGATGCGCGTCACGGTACGTGGCCGCGAGAACATCGACCCGAAGCAATCGTACGTGTTCGTGGCCAACCATCAGGGAGCCTACGACATCTGGACCATCTACGGATTCCTGAACCACAATTTCAAGTGGCTGATGAAGAAGGAGCTGGAAAGCATCTTCATGGTGGGAGCAGCCTGCTGCAAGGCGGGACACATCATGGTGGACGACAGCAGCATCGCCGGCATCAAGAGCACCATTCAGGAATCGGAAGGGACCCTGAAGGGCGGCATGTCGCTGGTGATATTCCCCGAAGGAAGCCGCACATGGGACGGCAATATGACAGCCTTCAAGCGGGGCGCGTTCATGCTGGCAGGCGAGTTCAAGTTGCCGGTGGTGCCCATCACCATCGACGGCAGTTTCCGCGCCATGCCCCGATACACCTATCTGATGACCCCCTCGCATATCCGCATGACCATCCACAAACCGATATGGCCCGGCGAGCGCGGATTCAACACCAAGGCGCTGATGGAACAGTGCCGCCGGGAAATAGCCTCGGCACTGCCTCAGCCCAATACCGAGGCAACGGAACAAAACTCCTGACCATGTCCAAGACTCCGGTGATATTGCTGACAAGCGGGATGGATCCCACGGGAGGCGCCGGCATGAGCGCCGACATCCGCACGTGCGCGCGCACCGGGTCCTACCCTCTCAGTTGCATCACCGCCCTGACCGTGCAGAACCAGCACGGCGTCAAGTCAATCAATCCCACGCACCCGGATCTGTTACGTGACCAGCTTGACGCCGCCGTGGAAGCCGCACGGCCCGATGCCGTGAAAATCGGACTGCTCCCCACCCCGGAAACAGTAGAAACCGTAGCCGAAGCCATACGCCGGCACAACCTCCGGAACGTAGTCATAGACCCGGTGCTGGCACCCACCGCCGCCGGCCGGCTTATAGACCGCCGCGATGACACCGCCCGTGCCATGATCCGTTTCCTTTTCCCTCTCGCCTCTTTAATCACCCCGAACGTTAAGGAAGCCTCTTTATTCCGTGCAATGGCCGGAAGGCCATTGAATACCCTCTCCCCTTACCTGCTGCTGAAAGGCGGCGACACCGGCTCTGAAGCCTGCACCGACTCCCTCTATCGCGGCCCGGAATTGCTTCAGGAATACACCACGCCGCGAATCGCATCGCCCAATCTGCACGGCACCGGATGTGTGCTCAGTTCGGCCATCGCCTCATATCTGGGCCACGGCCTGAATATGGCGGAAGCCGTCGGGCGCGCCAAGCGGTTCGTGCATGAAGCCATACAGCGTAACGTTAACAACAGAATAATTGAAGGATACGGACCTGTGCTGGAATAAGCACCGGGCCGTTCATTGACATAGAATTATGAAGATCGTATTTTTCGGAACACCGGAGTTTGCGGTGCCGAGTCTTGACCGACTGGTGGCAGACGGTCATGAGATAGCCGCCGTGGTGACGATGCCCGACAAGATAGCCGGACGCGGCCACAAGCTGATTCAGAGCGACGTCAAGAAATATGCCGTGGAGCACGGTCTGAAGGTGATGCAGCCTGAGAAACTTAAGAATCCCGAATTCCTGGCCGAGCTACAGTCGCTGCAGGCCGACCTGTTCGTGGTGATAGCCTTCCGCATGCTGCCCGAAGCCGTGTGGGCCATGCCTCCCAAGGGTACGTTCAATCTCCACGCCGCCCTGCTGCCCAAATACCGTGGCGCCGCCCCGATAAACCGCGCCATCATGAACGGCGAGACCGAAACCGGCGTCACCACTTTCTTCCTGAACCACGACATCGACACCGGCTCCATCATCGACCGGCAGCGCATCGACATACTGCCCGAGGACAACGTAGGCACGGTATACGACCGCCTCATGGTCCTGGGCGCCGACATGGTGTCGAAGACCGTCCGGGACATCGAGAACGGATGTGTCAAGCCCATTCCGCAGCCCGAAGGGGAATTCATTCCCGCTCCCAAGATTTTTAAGGAAGATATGGCCATACACTGGAACCGACCGGCTGTGCAGATACACAACCAGGTGCGCGGCCTGTCGCCGTATCCCGCCGCCTACTCGGCGCTTGAGCAGCTGAACCACGCCCCCATGGACGTCAAGATTTACACCACCGCACTGACCGACGAGCCCAGCACCGGCAGCGATGATAACACCGGCATTGTGCCCGGCGACGTGCGCATCGAGAAGAAGCGTCTTCTCGTGGCCACTTCCGACCGCTGGCTTGAAATTGTGGAGCTACAGCCTGCCGGCAAGAAACGCATGGCCGCATCCGCCTTCCTGCTCGGCTACACCCCTCTCCGCTTCAAGGCCCCCGCGCTCTGACCCCCACTCTCCTCTCTCTCTCACTCTCTCTCTCCTTCTCCTCCCTTCTCCTCCCTCCTTCTCTCTCACCTTCTCCTCCCTCTTTCTCCTCCCCCCTTTCCTCTCACTCTTTCTCTCCCTCTTTTTCCTCCCCCCTTTCCTCTCCTCTCTCCTCCCGCGCGGAGCCGTTCCGTTTTGGAGCTCCGCTCCATTTTAATTATCAACCCCAAAAACAAACCCATCATGGCATTCAAAAAAGGAGAAATCGTACTTTTCGAAGTAGACAGGTCGGTGACAGACCCCGAATTCATTAACATCAAGACCGGCTCCGTCCACGGCCTGAATGAAACGGTCCAGGTGCCGAAACTGCCTTTCCAGAAGGAACCCGAATACCAATTGCCGGAATATATCGCTTGTCGCATCATAATCTCCTATAACGGCACTGTGACAGTGAAACAGCATCTGCCCGCCATTATTTACGAGCTTTACAACGACACGTTCCGACGCGGCGAAAGCATAGAATGCACCGTGACTTACGTACCTTTGGACCGTATGCACGACAAATTCAAGGTTGTGGACAGCAACGGCCTTATATTCAGCATACACGACCGCAACGCCATGTTGCAGAAGGGCCAGAAGGCGAGCTGTAAGTTCCAGTCGCTCAGCAAAGCGGGCTGCATCGTGCGTTTCGACAACGACAGCGCGCGCCTGCCTTTCTATGAGCCCAAATCACTGGCCGAGAAATTAGGGTTGTCCTCCACTTTAGTAAACTTCATCCGCGAATTATGGACCTCAGGCCCGGATTACGAATACCTGAAAAGCGACCTTGACAACCATAACCCGTTATGGTTCATCAACAAGATGCGCCTCACACTCAGCACGTTCCCCTGGGGAATGACGGCCGACACGCTGAAATACCGCATTTCGGAGGTGAGCCAGTTCCTTTCGGCGTTACGCGCCGGTGCCCTGTACTTCCTGGAGGATTCCGACTTTCTGGAGGGTCTGGCGTTCGAGGCACGCAAGTCGATGCAGCAGCAGATCACAACACTGGTGGAATCCGTGCAGCCCTACGAGCAGTTCATGGGTCTGCTGCGCAACGACAAGCTCGATGAGTTCGTAAGCTCCATATTCGCCAAGCTGGAGAAGTCCGGCTATCTGTATCATCCCGACCAGGCATTCGGCGTAATGATGATGATATTCCGCCTGTACCCGCACAAGGTCAGCGACTATCTGAACAGCATATTCCAGAGCATCTTCACACGCAACCTCGAGAACTGGGAACGCGAGCCGTTCCGCACGGCGTTCGTGGAGCAGTTCGAGATGTATCTGCAGCAGGCGGCGGCCAGCATCGACGGACTCCCGCAGGCCGAGACCCGCAGCCAGAAGGAGAAGGTGCTCACGGCAGTAACGGCCACGGCGCTCAAGATCCTGCTCTCCAAGCCGGGCACCGACCTGAACCGCACTTATTCATACTATTACCGTTACATATCGCTGCTCAGCACCAACCGGACCCGGAACGTGCTGAACCAGGCCATAGGCGCCCTGTTCGGATGCACCTCGCTGACCAAGCCGCTATATTCGCAGCTGCGCGACCCGATGTATCTGGTGGCCGCGGCCGCCACGCGCACCATCAGCTCGCCATTGTCGCTGATCCGCGGAAACCATCGGTTCACCTCAGGACAGCTGGAACTCTCCATCAGTCCCGAAGGGATGGAACTGACCCGCAACGACTCCACGCGCGACCCCGAACAGGCCGTGCCTTCCGTGCTGATGCAGTGGCTTCATCCCTCCATCATGATAGGGGGCATTAGGGGTATGTCCGGCTCCAAGATCAAGAGGATGAACGACCACAACTCATGGTGGAACGACATAGAGCACGAACTGTTCCGCCGCGACGAGATCACGGTTCAGACAGACCGCCCCCACTACATCGTCAAGGCCGAGCCGGGCGACGTGGTGACAATCGAGGTCAATGCCATGCTGCGTGACGACGACCAGGGAAATCCCCGGTTCCTGTGCGGCATCATCGACGACGACTACGAGGACGGCTCCGGCTACATAGACTGCAAGGACGTGGTAGGCTATCGAGTAAGATACCTGGACGACACTTGCTGGCACGACGCCAACGGAAAGCCGCTGCAGTTCCGCGCCACTGTGGCCGATGTGGACGACGACGGCAGATACCACTTCTCGCTGCTGGAACAGGCCGGCGAATATGTACGCGACAACATGGACATCAACACCGAATACCGCGCCGTAATCACCAATGCCGAAAACATAACCGAAGGCCACAATTTCAGTGCGCTGACCCTGAAGGGATTCGGACTGTTCGTCGAGGCGGACTCCAGTTTCGACATACGCAACAGCGACATCGTCAACGTTAAGCTATACAGTGTGTCGGGGGGCGTGATAAACGGATATATCACCGAGAAACTGGATAAATATGCCGATAATTTCACCACCTCCGATGCGTTCAGGAACATATTCCGCGCCCTGTCGCTCAACGGCGACGACGACATGAACATGGATGGCGACGGGCAGATGGAGGAGGAATACGACGAGCTGCTGCCCGACGATATGCAGGAATTAGTAGAGATAATCCGTTACGCCGCCATAGCGGAGAAGGATTTGCTGGAGGCTTACGACTATCTGCGTCTGGCTCGCATCCTGGCCCTGATGGCCGACGACAAGGAGAAAGCCGATGCCCTCTCCACCCACGCCGAGCTGTTGCTGATGCACGATTATTATGCCACCAACAAGCGCATCGACCTCGCGGAGCTTTCCAAACTGGAACAGGAAAGCCTTAAGGTACCCATCCTCACCAGCATGTACCGACGCCTGGAGATGGTGGCCTGGATGGGCGACGAAAGCTATAACTCCTCACTATACGAGATAGCGCGGAATCCCGAATCGTCGGAACTGGACCGCACCATAGCGAGGATGGTGCTGTCGTTCAACATGATGTCGGACGTGAGCGACAATTCCGACGACATCTGTTCGCGTCTGCGCAAGGAAATAGGCAACGCGCTGGATGTAGTGAGCGACACGCGTCTTGGCAAATATTACGGCTCGGAATCCAAATTCATCGAGTTCAAGACCAGCATCGTCTATCCGGCCGTGGCACGCGGCCAGAAGATGTATCCCGACCCTATGGCCCAGCAGGACCACATCCTGTCGCGCATAGCCGGATTCCTGAACGCCGAGGGGGGCACGCTGTTCTTAGGCGTGAACAACGAGGGGTACGCAGCCGGTCTGCCCGACGACTTCGAATATTTCCGCACGCATACGCTTGTGGCCGGCAAACATCAGCATAAGATCACGGACGCCGACAAACTGCAGGTGTACATCGACAATCTGCTGGCCGACAACTTCGGCCCCACGGCCCTGGCCCGCATCTCGGTGTCGGTCGACGACGACGAGCTGAACCGCGAGAAGGGGCGCGTGGTGATACGCTTCGACATCGAAAAGAGCCTTGAACCGATTTATTACAAGGACCGCCTGTACGTGCGTCTGTCCGGTCAGTCCACCAAATACTTCACCGGACAGGCCGAGGAGGAATTCAAGCGCGACCGGCGTCGCCAGCTGGCTGAACTGGAGGACCGCAGCCGCCTCCATGCCGAGGCCCTGAAAGCCGAAGCCCGTGCCGAAGCAGCCCATGAAGCCGATTCATTAAACGCAGTCAGGCCCGAGACCCTGGAATCCGCAGCCGAGACATCCGCCTCTGCCACCCCGGCCGATGCCACCTATACCTCATCGTGGCGCCCCAATGTGCTGCATGATTACGAGGACGGGTATTCCGAACCGTTCGGCTATCTATACTTCGACAAGAAAGGCAATGTGGAATTCAGCCCGACCGACCTGTATTGCGAGGGCGACTGCATACTGAGCCTGATCATACCGCACGACATGGAGCACGCCAATCTGGTGATGTGTTATGAAAACAGCGAGCCGCTGCGCATCCCGTTGGCCGAGATATACGAGAAGGGTGCTAACTCCAGGATAAAGTACGGCACCCGGTCGCCGCTTCGTTTCGCAGCGATAGCCGACGACCATGAAGGCGTGTTGAGCTTCGTGGCCGACAATTCCGGCAACGTCTATTTCCGCGTGGAGCCGATGACGGAGATAGGACAGGGACATATCAATTCAGATAGCGAAAGTGCCGTATCCAGCACCCTGAACCATGTGTGCGGCTGGGAGATCGTTGCGGAGCAATCCATGCCTGGGATGTCGAGCGCGCTGAAGTCGTCGCTGAAACGCAAGGCACTCGGCGCTCCGTTGCGAACCAACGAGAACAAACCGGACCTGATGGAGAAGATGGCGCACATCATCAACTCATGTCATGCCTGATATGGACACAGCCAAAACCAACTGCCGCGTGCTGCTTGACGTGCTGACTGCACATGGGCTGCGCGATGCCGTGGTAAGCCCCGGCAGCCGCAACGCTCCGCTGCTTATGGCCATAGCCGCACGGCCGCTGATAAAATCCCGCGTCGTTACCGACGAACGCACCGCCGCGTTCGTGGCCTTGGGTATGGCCATAGCCACGAACAGGCCGGTGATGCTGTGCTGCACCTCAGGCACGGCGCTGCTGAATTACGCTCCGGCCGTGGCCGAGGCGTTCCACCGCCATGTGCCGCTAATCGTGGTTTCGGCCGACAGACCGCGCCGATGGATTGACCAGAATGATTCGCAGACCATGTGCCAGCCGGGCGCACTCCGGAACATAATAAAGAAAAGTTTCGACATTCCCGTCTCGGACGGTAATTCGGTAGAATGCGGCAACCCGGCATTCCGTTCCGAATATGAATGGTACGTGAACCGTGTGTCCAACGAGGCGTGGATAGCTGCGACATCCGGCATCCCCGGCCCCGTGCATGTTAATGTGCAGATAGACGCGCCAATCGGAGAGACAACCGAGACGGATGGGACTTCGGCTTCCGACTCAGTGCGGAAAATAAAGACGCTGGGAGGACCCAATACACTGACACCTGCGCAATACAGGGAACTGGCCGAGACAGTGGCCGGCAAGAAGATACTGGTGGTGGCGGGATTCATGAGCCCGGATTCAAGGCTCAACAAAGCGCTGGCTGACTTTCTTCAGTTACCACAGACAGCCATCTGCGCAGAACCTCTGTCGAACCTGCATCCGGTCGGACATCCCGACGCCTGCGTCACGGACTTGGCTCTGGCTGCCGATGAAGATACGCTACGGTCATTGCGGCCGGACATCATCATTTCCATAGGAGGCGCCGTCGTGTCGTCGCACCTCAAAACGTTTCTGCGCTCGTGTCCGGATGCGGAATGCTGGACACTTGGAGACACTGACCCGGGCGTGGACAGCTACCAGTCATTGACACTACACGTAGACGCCGGTCCGGCCCTGTTTTTCCGAGGATTCGCATCTATTATAAAATGGATGAAAGGGCACGGTATGTATCGTGACGAAAACAGCGCTGCGGGTTACGCCGAGGCATGGCGCAATGCCCGTCAGGAGGCCATAAAACGGGCTGAGGAATATATCGGCTCCGCGCCGTGGTCGGAACTGAAGGCCATGAATATATTGCTGAATGCCGTGCCGCGTAAGTTCAACCTGTTCTTCTCCAACGGAACAGCGGTCAGATATGCCTGTCTGGGTCTTGCGCCGATGCCGCACGCCTGCTGGTGCAACCGGGGTGTATCAGGCATAGAGGGAGGCAACGCAACGGCCGTAGGCACCGCCGTGTGCTATGCCGGCCCGACAATGCTGATTTCAGGCGATATGTCATTTTCGTACGCCCCTGAGATAATGGGCCTGGACCTTGTGCCCGACGATTTCAATATAGTGGTACTTAATAATGGCGGTGGCGGCATATTCCGCTGCATCAGCGCCACCTCGGAGCTTCCGATTCGGGAAGAAATGCTGTGCGCGCCACGTGAACTGCCACTGGAAGCTCTGTGCCATGCCTACGGATGGAATTACCTCCACGCCGACTCCGGGACTGCCCTCCACGCCGTCCTCCCCTCGCTGTTCGCTCCGGGGCGTCACCTGCTCGAAATCACCGTAGACCCGACCCTCTCCGCCAAAGCCTTCACCGGCTTATTTTAGCCAGCGACGGTAGCAGGCTTTCGTGATATATCGAAAAATCAAGGACATCAGGAATATCAGGCACAGGTAAATGACCAGAGGAAGTGCAACCGGGTCCCGCGGTTGGAAAATTTCCAGAATAATCATCCTGGCAACTGGATGAGCCACGAACAGCATGGGACTCAATCGTCCTATCCATATCCAGAAATCCCTCCATCCCGGAATACGCATTGACCATCGGGCCACGACTATGGCAAGTACGACACACGCCAGTATGGAGAACTGCCATGTCATCCAGTCCAACATCGACGGCAATATCAGCAATGCTGATAAGATAACAATGGTTGCGGCCACATCGCGCCGTATACAGAGAGTGCGTCCGTATAAAATACCGAATGCAAGGAGTGTGGCCCATCCCGTCACATTATGACGTATCCACGCCATCGTTCCAGATTCCGGAGGTGTGATAAGCTGCAATGCTATGGAGAGTGCGACACATACCCACATCCACCATTTGGGCCGATGGTAAATCAACAACGCATAGACAATGTATAGTTCCATTGTCAGTCCGAAGTACCAGAATACTCCCGGATTCGGTTTCCACCACGGATAGACCACATCGGGAAGCATACTCGCCTGACATATATAATTAGCTATAGATCTGGAGTCTATATCACCGTAGGGAATAGCAAAAGCCAAAGTAGCTATAATCAACGTCACTATTCCCGGAAGCATCAGGAAAAACAGTTTGAAATAGTTGTACCGCAGAAATCGGCCTGTTTCAAGCGGCGTTCCATTACGCTCATATTTCATCACCAGTCCATACCCGGTCAGAAATATGAACACAGGGACGCCATACCATCCGAAAAACGACATGATGTCGAAGAACCATTGCAATGCCGTTGCCTTTGGAGTCAGCAATGAGATGATGTTAACCGAATAGAATTCAAATTCATTTTCCAACGTTACGCCAGGGATAAAATGACAGAAATTATGGAACACTATCATCATGATGGCCATGCCTCTCATCACGTATCCGCAATCACGGCTTATGGTCAGTTCTGTATATTTTGGGGACATGAAGTATAAATGGACATTATTCAGTCTTTGAACAGGGACATCTCGCAGCGGGCGCAGTCGAAGGCGAGGCGGAAGGTGTGCGGCCCGGTGGTGATGGTCAGGGGCTGCCTGAAGCGGCGGCGGATGGCGGGATCCTTGCAGTCGCGCTGACAGGCGCCCAATTCGCGGAGCATACAGTAGCGCGTGGTCATCACGGCATCGTCATAACGGGGATTCTTTTCCACGGCCATGTCCATCGACTCGACGCCATGATCTTGGTAGAGCTTACAGGCCATCACATTCGCGACATTGCCGCGCGCGTCAAGTTTTCGGTCAGGATAAACGGCGGTTTTATCCTCTGGACGCCGACGGTCGGACGGATATGTCTCAATATTGAGTCTGTCCAGCATATCGGTGCCCTTGCGGCGCAACTCGGTCAGCACCGAGGCAGGAATGAATGTTTCGGGCTTCAGCCGGTTTTCTAAATTGCGGAGACGGTAAACGGTGGCGCCCAACTTGCCTAACACCCGTTCGGGCTGCATCGGCTTTTGGGCCTTGTCTTTCGCTACGCCCTGCAGCGATACCGTAGCCGTCAGTCCGCGTTCGTCCGTAAGTATAAGATTATCCTCATCTACTGTAATGTCCACCCACAGCTTGCGCTCGGGCGTTCGGCCTGACATTAGTTTGTTCAATTCTATGTCGTTGGTGCGGTGAATCACCGCGTCCTTGGGCAGTTCGAACGGGCGCGAGCCGATGATACGGCCGTTCCTGACACCGTTTACATTAACCCCTTCGTATTCGCCACGTGCGTTGAAGAAACTGATGCCGTCGCCGTTATGCAGCTTCGAGATGTCCGTTATCTCCTCGCCCATCGACTTGGGCGTCAGCAGCGACGCCATCCTGCCCGGTCGTCGCGAGCCTAAGAAATAATCCGTGAATCCGCGATTAAAACTCTTATCAAGCCGCGGAATGTAGTTTATGACACTTTCGCCGAACGACGAGCGCACATAGCGATCCGGATTCCGTGCTATAATCTCGTCGATTGCCTTGCGGTAATATGCCGTGACGTTTCTGACATAGTCCACATCCTTAAGCCGGCCTTCAATCTTGAACGACGACGCTCCGGCCTCAAGCATCTCCTCCAGATGGGGCGAGGCATTGAAATCGCGCAAAGAAAGCAGATATTTGTCCTTCTCAATCACCTGGCCGTCGGCGTTGCGCAGCGTGTAGGGCATACGGCACATCTGCGCACATTCTCCGCGGTTGGCGCTGCGCCCAAGGCACGTCTGACTCGCCGCGCAACGTCCGGAATAACTCACGCATAGCGCGCCATGCACGAAGCATTCCACGGGCACAGTTACATTATTGCATATATCCTTGATTTCGGGTATTGTCAGCTCGCGTGCCAGCACAATCTGCGAACAGCCCACTGATTCCAGGAACCGGGCCTTGTCCGGCGTGCGCGTGTCGCATTGCGTGGATGCGTGCAATGCGATGGGCGGGATGTCCATACGCAGTATCGACATGTCCTGCACTATCAGCGCGTCGACTCCGGCTTCATACAGACGGCATATCAATTCGCGCACCTGTTCCAGCTCGTTGTCGTAGACCAGGGTATTGACCGTGACATAGACACGGGCGCGATAAGTGTGCGCGAACTGCACTACCTCGCGTATATCCTCGATTGAATTGGCGGCACGATGGCGGGCGCCATGACTTGTGGCGCCTATATACACGGCGTCGGCGCCGCTCAGGATCGCGGCCTTGGCCACCTCCCGGTTCGCCGCCGGCGACAACAGCTCTATCTTTCTCGGAGCCATCGCTTCTTACTTCTTGAACAGACGGTCCAGCTGACGCTTGTCGTCGCGCTCGCGCAGAGTCTGACGCTTGTCGTATTCCTTCTTGCCCCGACCCACTCCTATCACCATCTTGGCCAGGCCGCGGTCGTTGATGAACACTCGCAGAGGAACGATAGTGAAGCCCGGATTCTCCGATGCTTTCTGCAGCTTGGCTATCTCCTTGCGGTTCAGCAGCAGCTTGCGGTCGCGTCGCGCAACGTGATTGTTGTACGACCCGTAGAAATATTCCGACACGTTCATCTGCTTCACCCATACCTCACCGTTCTCAATCAGACAGTAGGAGTCGACCAGCGACGCCTTTCCGTCGCGTATCGACTTTATCTCGGTTCCGGTCAACACTATGCCGGCGGTATATGTGTCGCCAATCTCGTAGTTGAAGCGCGCCTTCTTGTTCTGTATGTTAATATCCTTAGCCTTCATTGCATTCCAAAATTACACAAAGTGCCGCATATATCCAAATTTACATCACGGGTAACAGCATGTCGAACAGCCATTGCCAGAACATCGGGAGTCCGATGGTGAGCACACTGAGAATCACCGTGGTAGTACCCCACTTTTCCTTAGGCACACGCATCACGGGCACGAGGCGGTGTATCAGATAGATGGTCCATAGCGGCAGAAACACCAGCACCGGCTCCATGAACGGTATGGCATTATAAGCCACCTTAAACAGAGCCAGCGTGGAGAACAATACCATCAACGCATTACGGCCGAAATTTGTTTCCAGCGTCTTGTTGGCTTCAGCGCACAGGAAAGGGCGTCCCAATATGGGAAACACTATGTAGCTGAATATATAGGACACGAATATCACCAGCGCCGAGACTATAAGTTTCAGCACCGACTGGTGGGCTTCGTATATCAGATCGACGAACTGCGAGAGCGCGGCGGCCACACACAACGGATAAAAATATACCGAAGCCACGGACTCCTTTTTCAGCGAGGCGCGTTTCAGGTCTTTCCATCCGGTGGCAGGCCCGAGCATCACACGCCACAGCAGACTGATGCGCGACGGGCTGCTCTTTTCCTTTTCACCGCCGTCCGCTTCAGGGTCTGCGGGCCGGTCCGGATCATCCTGACCGTACGCATACGGCAGCTCGTCTTCATCAATTATTTCGTATAGGGGTTTGTCGTTTTCCATCTACTCTTTAACGCGCCTGGGGTGCTAAAATTGCCCATGTCCACACATATATAACAGAGGACGCACCGGGAATCCGATGCGTCCTCACTATGTTTCAGCGGCTATATGTCAAGCCTCGCGGTCCTCGTTGAGGATACGGATCATTTCGATGGCTGACTTCGGGATGCGTGTGCCGGGGCCGAAGATGGCTGCCACACCTGCCTTGTACAGGAAGTCGTAGTCCTGAGCCGGAATCACACCGCCGGCGGTAACCAGGATGTCGGGACGACCCAGTTTCTTCAGTTCCTCAATCACCTGCGGGATCAGCGTCTTGTGGCCGGCGGCCAGCGAGCTGACACCGAGGATGTGCACGTCGTTCTCCACTGCCTGACGGGCTGCCTCGGCGGGAGTCTGGAACAGCGGACCCATATCCACGTCGTAACCGCAGTCGGCATAACCGGTGGCCACTACCTTGGCGCCACGGTCGTGACCGTCCTGCCCCATCTTGGCAATCATGATACGCGGCTGGCGACCTTCGCGCTTTGCGAAGTCGGCAACCATGCGGCGGGCCTCCTCAAACTCGGGATCACCCTTTTCTTCGTTGGAATACACTCCTGATATGGTTTTGATTACAGCTTTATAACGTCCTACCACAGCCTCGCATGCGTCGGAGATCTCGCCCAACGACGCCCTCAGGCCTGCGGCCTTTACGGCCAGGTCGAGCAGATTGCCCTTCGACGGATCCTTCACGGCCTCCGTGATGTCGTTCAGAGCCTTCTGTACGGCCTCCTCGTCGCGGTTCTTGCGCAGTTCCTCCAGACGGGCGCACTGTTCCTTGCGCACCTCGGTGTTGTCCACCTCCAGGATGTCGATGGGATCCTCGTGGTCCAGACGGAACTTGTTGATGCCCACGATGGTCTGGCTGCCGGAGTCGATGTGTGCCTGCGTACGTGCTGCGGCCTCCTCGATCTTGAGCTTGGGCAGACCGGTCTCGATGGCCTTGGCCATACCGCCGAGCTTCTCGATCTCCTGGATGTGCTCCCATGCGCGGTGAGCGATCTCGTTGGTCAGGCTCTCCACATAGTACGAGCCGCCCCACGGGTCGATCTCCTTGCAGACGTTGGTTTCCTCCTGGATATAGATCTGTGTGTTACGTGCGATACGTGCCGAGAAGTCGGTGGGCAGCGCGATGGCCTCGTCCAGCGCGTTGGTGTGCAGCGACTGGGTGTGGCCCAGGACTGCGCCCATAGCCTCGACGCAGGTACGGCCTACGTTGTTGAACGGATCCTGCTCGGTCAGCGACCAGCCGGAGGTCTGACAGTGCGTGCGCAGTGCCAGCGACTTCGGGTTCTTGGCGCCGAACGACTTCACGATGCGGGCCCACAGCATACGTGCGGCGCGCATCTTGGCTATCTCCATGAAATAGTTCATCGAGATACCCCAGAAGAAGGACAGACGCGGAGCGAACGAGTCGATGTCCATGCCAGCGTTCACACCTGCGCGCAGATACTCCAGACCGTCGGCCAGCGTGTATGCCAGCTCAATGTCGGCTGTTGCGCCCGCCTCCTGCATGTGGTAGCCGGAGATGGAGATGGAGTTGAACTTGGGCATGTTCTTCGACGTGTATTCGAAGATGTCGGCGATGATCTTCATGGAGAATGCCGGCGGGTATATGTAGGTGTTACGCACCATGAACTCCTTGAGGATGTCGTTCTGGATTGTACCGGCCATTTCCTCGAGGCTTGCGCCCTGCTCCAGACCGGCGTTGATGTAGAACGCCAGCACAGGCAGCACGGCACCGTTCATGGTCATGGACACCGACATCTTGTTCAAGGGTATGCCGTCGAACAGCACCTTCATGTCCTCTACCGAGCAGATGGACACGCCGGCCTTACCCACGTCGCCAACGACGCGTTCGTGGTCGGCGTCATAACCGCGGTGAGTCGGGAGGTCGAATGCTACCGACAGACCCTTCTGGCCGGAAGCCAGGTTACGGCGGTAGAATGCGTTGGACTCGGCGGCGGTGGAGAATCCGGCGTACTGACGGATGGTCCAGGGACGCAACGGGTACATGGCGCTGTACGGGCCACGCAGGAAGGGAGGAAGACCCGACACGAAGTTCAGATGCTCCATGCCCTCCAGGTCGGCCTCGGTATAGACGGGCTTCACGGGAATCAGCTCCGCGGTCATCCATTCCTGCGCCGCAGCGGGCTTGTGATCCTTGGCGATCACTACTTTATTTATATCTATGTCTTTGAAATTCGGACGCATGCTATTTAAGGAGTTTGGCGTTAAAATCTACTAACGTGTCAAGCACATTGACCTTGACATGGATGAAGTTCTCGATACCCTGTGCCTTCAGGTCGTCCATGCAGGCGGGAGCTCCGGCCACTACGAAGATGGCGCGGCCGTCCAGTTCCTTGAAAGCCTCGGGGGCGTACCGGGCGTACTCGTCGTCGCTGCTGCACAGCACCACTACGTCGGCGTTCTTGGCGATGGCGGCGTCTACGCCTTCCTTCACCGTCTCGAAGCCGATGTTGTCGATTATCTCGTAACCGGCGCAGGCGAAGAAGTTGGAGCTAAACTGGGCGCGTGCCAGACGCATGGCCAGGTTGCCGATGGTGAGCATGAACACCTTGGGACGCTTGCCCGAACGCTCCGTGTCAAGACGCAGCTGCTCGAACTGGCTGGCGGCGCGGTCCATGTTGAGCCACTCCACGGCGCCGTCGGCCGGCTCCTCGTGGTGACAGCCGCATCCGCATCCGCAGCTCTCGCCCTGCACCTTCTGCAGCGCCGTCTCGTTGAAGTTCGGGAACTGGTTGGTGCCAAGCAGGTTCTCCTTGCGGCGTGCCACGTCGAGGTGACGCTTCGTTCCGCTCTCGTTCACTTTCTTCTGGATCTCGCCCTGCTTCAGCAATGCCTCGAAGCCACCGGCGTCCTCGGTCTCGTTGAACAGCTTCCAGGCCTGCTCGGCGATGGAGGCGGTCAGCGTCTCGATATAATATGAACCTCCGGCAGGGTCTACCACCTTGTTGAGGTGCGACTCGTCGCGCAGCAGAATCTGCTGGTTGCGTGCTATGCGCTCCGAGAACTCGTCGGGAGTCTGATAGCAGCTGTCGAAGGGAAGTGTCTCGATTGAATTCACGCCTGCCAGTGCGGCCGACATGGTCTCGGTCATGGAGCGCAGCAGGTTCACGTGCGAATCGTACAGAGTCTGGTTGAACATGCTGGTCAGTGCGTGTACCCACATCTTGCAGCTGTCGTCCTCCTTCGGTCCGTAAGCCTTCACGATCTCGGCCCACAGCATGCGGCCGGCGCGGAACTTGGCTATCTCCATGAAGTAGTTGGAGCTGATGCCCATGTTGAACTTGACGCGCTGAGCCACCTCGTCGACGCCGAGGCCGGCTTCCGTCATCATGGTGAGCCATTCGGCACCCCAGGCCAGCGCATAGCCCATTTCCTGGGTGATGAACGCGCCGGCGTTGTTGAGCATATAGGAGTCGACTGCGAAGCAACGCAGGCCCTTCACATCCTTGACGGCCTCGTACACCTTCAGGCCCTCCTCGGCGGCGTTCTTGGGGAACGGCAGGCCGTGCTTCAGCAGGCGACGGAAGGGATTGTAGTTGACGGCTCCGCGGAATGCGTCGGCGGCACCGGCCTCCTTGATCATTTCTACCAGAACGGCGGCAACCTCGGCGGCTTTGCCGGGGCAGCAGTCGATGTTCACTTCGGTCTTCTTCAGGTCCACGTCCTTCAGGATCACCTTCAGGGCCTCGGCGGGATTCTTGCCCAACTTGACGCGCAGCGACTCTACGCCACGGTCGGTGATGTGGCGGATATGGTCGGCCATAGCCTCGGGGGTGTCGCCCTGTACGGCCTGAGCCACCAGCCAGTCGTTGTCGGCGCGTGTGCCGCGAACGTAGGGATACTCGCCGGGAAGACTGCCCAGGTGGGTCAGCTTCGACAAATCCTCAAGTCGATAGAACGGCTGTACGTTGAACCCCTCGTTGGTGCGCCACACCAGTTTACGGTCGAAGTCAGCACCCTTTAAGTCCGTTGTGATTTTCGCCTTCCACTCCTCGGTGGTCACAGGCGAAAACATGTCGAACAGTTTTTCTTTCTTTTCTGCCATTGGTTTGGTATTTGATTCTCTAATTTTTTCTATAATTCAAGACCCGCTCATCACGGATTATGCTGTAATATTAAGACCCGCATTACTACGGAGCTTTCATGGTGTCACAAAATTATGGAATTATTTCTGCATTACGAAATTTTTAAGCAAAAATCTGACCGTTAATCGTCACTAATTGCAAAATATACGCCGGGAAAGCTCCGGTGCGAATCAAATCAGCGATTTGTTCTCGCAACGGAGCACTCTGGCGGGGAAATCCTCCACCATCTGCATGTTGTGCGTGGCCATGATCACGCCTGTGCCCTGGTCCGAAAGTCTGTGCAACAGGTCCACTATCTGGTATCCGGTCTGCGGATCGAGGTTTCCGGTAGGCTCGTCGGCCAGTATCAGCCTGGGGCTGTTGAGCAATGCGCGGGCTATCACCACGCGCTGCTGCTCGCCTCCGCTGAGCTCATGAGGCATCTTGTAAGCCTTGTTTTCCATTCCCACGGCCTTCATCACCTCCTCGATGCGGTCCTCTATCTCCCCCTTCGACTTCCAGCCGGTGGCCTTCAGCACGAAGCGCAGGTTTGCAGCCGCCGAACGGTCCTGCAGCAGCTGGAAGTCCTGGAACACGATGCCCAGCGAGCGGCGCAGCCCCGGTATCTGACGGCTGCGCAGCCGCAACAGATCGTAGTCCAGCACCCGCGCCGTGTCGCCTTCAGGTATTTTCACCTCGGCATACAGCGTCTTGAGCAACGAACTCTTGCCGCTGCCCACCTTGCCGGTCAGGTAACAGAACTCACCTTCCGACACGCTGAACGTCACTCCTTTCAGCACCACGCGGGCGGCACGCTCTATCGTGACGTTACGGTAGTCCACCAGCCGTTCGCCGCTTTTCGAAGACCCGGCCGCGGACCCGGCCTTAGTATCCGTTACGATGACTTCATCGTCGATCGTTTCGTATATTTTCGATTCCATGTTACAAAGATAACACTTTTTCCGCAATTTACAGAGTTATGTGTTTAATCTTTTATAATGGATGTTTGTTATAATTATAAAATCAAGGAACCGTTATAAGATATAGTTCCATAAATAATAATCAATTAATCTAATTTGATACTGAGATGAAAAAATTACTTTACCTGTTGCTGCTGTTGCCCTTAGGCTTTCTGGCATCGTGCGATTCCGACAACGATCTGCCGGACGTAGACATCACAGTCACATTCGATAATGTAGTTGAAGGCGAGGATGCCATCTATGTGGTCAAGGGCGATACGCTCAAGATCAAAAGCATCACCTGCAAGGGCAACGACAACAAGCAAGCTGCCGTAAACGAGGTCACATACGTACTTGACGGATTCCCGCTTGGCACATCGGTCATAGCTCCATACGGCGCTAAAATCGCCACCGATAATTTCTCGGCCGGCAAGTTCCTGTTAGGCATGCGCATGAACGTGCTTCAGGTAGACAAGACACTGGCTTTCGGAGTAATCAGCTTCGGATTCAAGGTTGTGGACAGCGCGGCCGATCTGCCCGATGGCAAGGAACCCGGAACGCTGACCCGCACTGTACGCATGTCGGCCAAGAAATGACGCCGGCCTGACTGAGCTGATTTTTGATTTTGTATTTTATCCGACGAGGGAGTGCCGTAATCGACACTCCCTCATCTTTATTCCGGTTTATTCGGGTTGGATATCCTATTCCCGGGTGTCGGCGTCAGAACGGTTGCGTCCGCTGCCGAACAGCGACTGAACCAGTTCCTGCACCTTGCCCACCTCCACCACATTGATCTTGAATTTGGGTGACATTCCCTTCAGATTCCCCTTGGGAATGTAGATGGTGTTGAATCCTAATTTCTCGGCCTCGGCCACACGCTGCTCCACACGGGTGACGGTGCGCACCTCGCCCGACAGGCCCACCTCGCCGGCGAAAGCCGTGCGCGGCGGCAGCGACATGTCGAAATTCGACGACATCACGGCGGCCACCACAGCTAAGTCCAATGCCGGATCGGTAACCTTCAGGCCGCCGGCTATGTTCAGGAACACGTCTTTCTGCCCGAGACGGAAGCGCGCACGCTTCTCAAGCACAGCCAGCAGCATGTTGAGCCGCCGCTGGTCGAATCCGGTAACGGAGCGCTGCGGCGTACCGTAAGCGGCGCCCGACACCAAAGCCTGAACCTCCACCATAAACGCGCGCACCCCTTCCATCGTCACGCCGATGGCCATGCCGCTCATTTCCTCCTCGCGGTTTTCCGACAGCAGCATCTCCGACGGATTCTTCACCTCGCGCAGTCCTTTGGACACCATCTCGTATATGCCTATCTCGTTGGTGGAGCCGAAACGGTTCTTGATGGCGCGCAGCAGACGGTACAGATACTGCCTGTCGCCCTCGAACTGCAGCACAGTGTCCACAATATGCTCCAGCACCTTGGGGCCGGCAATGGATCCCTCCTTATTAATATGCCCCACTAAGATTACCGGGACGCCGCTCTCCTTGGCATAGCGCAGCAACGACGCGGCGCATTCGCGCACCTGCGACACGCTGCCTGCGGCCGACTCTATCTCGTCCGACATGACGGTCTGGATTGAGTCGACTATCACCAGCTCCGGCTTCACGTTCTCGATCTGCGTGAAGATGGCGCTGAGGTTGGTCTCGCACAGGATGAAGGTGTTCTCCGATACCTTGCCCAGACGGTCGGCGCGCAACTTGAGCTGCGCGGCACTCTCCTCGCCCGACACATACAGGATGCGGCGTGTGCGTATCGACAGGATGTTCTGCAGCAGCAGAGTGGATTTGCCAATGCCCGGCTCGCCCCCTATCAGCGTCAGACTGCCCGCTACCAGGCCTCCCCCCAACACGCGGTTCAGCTCGTCGCTCGGCATCTTGAGGCGCACTTCCTCGCCCACTTCTATCTCCGACAGTTTCACCGGCCGCGAGCTTTTCACCAGTCCGCGTTTGCCGCCCTTACTCTCCTTGGCAGACACTTTCTCCTCGACCATACTGTTCCATTCCCCGCAGCCCGGACACTTGCCGAGCCACTTGGCACTCTCATATCCGCAATTATTGCAGAAATACACGGTTTTCGTCTTAGGCATCATTCCTCATCTTGTTGTTGCAAAAATAACAAAAAATTACTAAATTTGCACAAACGTTGAAACTTTCCTCCCCGCAGCGTGTAATATCTGTGACGGAAGACCGTAACAACCGCCATGAAATAAGATACAACATATTAATATAACCCAATAAACAGTATTAATCATGAATTTTCTCACAGATGAAAAGCTTCTGATTGTCGGCGCAGCCGGCATGATTGGCTCCAACATGGCCCAGACCGCCATTATGATGCGTCTTACTCCCAACATCTGTCTGTACGATCCCTACGCAAAGGGACTGAAAGGTGTTGCCGAGGAAATGCTGCAGTGCGGCTTCGAAGGCATGAACATCACCTATACCGACGACATCGAGACCGCCTTCACCGGTGCCAAGTACATCGTATCGAGCGGCGGCGCACCCCGTAAGGAGGGCATGACCCGCGAGGACCTGCTGGCAGGCAACTGCAAGATTGCCGAGGACTTCGGCAAGAACGTGCGCAAGTATTGCCCCGATGTTAAGCACATCGTGGTTATCTTCAACCCCGCCGACATCACCGGTCTGGTAACACTGCTGCACAGCGGCGTCAAGCCCGGATGCGTCACCACACTGGCCGCACTGGACAGCACACGTCTGCGCAACGAGCTGGCCAAGTGGTTCAAGATCTCCCCGGATCTGATCACCAACTCCCGCACATACGGCGGCCACGGCGAGCAGATGGCCGTATACGCCAGCACCACGATGGTAAACGGCAAGCCTCTGACCGAAATCATCGGCACCGAAGCACTTCCCGAAAATGAATGGGAAGCCATGAAGGTACGCGTGATCCAGGGCGGCAAGAACATCATCGAGCTCCGCGGCCGCAGCTCGTTCCAGAGCCCCGCATACCTGTCGATCGAGATGATCGCAGCCGCTATGGGTGGCCCCGCATTCCGCTGGCCCGCAGGCGTATATGTAAACGACGCCAAGTTCCACAACATCATGATGGCCATGGAGACCACCATCGACAAGAACGGCGCATCGTTCAAGGTCGTAGAGGGCACTCCCGAGGAGGCTGCCGAACTCGAGCAGAGCTACAAGCACCTGTGCAAGCTCCGCGACGAAGTCATCGCACTGGGCATCATGCCTCCCATCGACAAGTGGGGCGAGCTCAACCCCTACATGGTCGAGCAGACCGTCTAAGAAAGGTCAGAGCTTCTTAAAAGCCTTTCGCTTTATGGAGAAGCCCCACCACTTATATAGATAAGGAAAACAAATCTCAGTAATTACAACCGAGGATGAGGGTGTGCCGGAACTTCCGTTCCGCCGCACCCTCTCTTTATATTATATTTTTTAAGATTGTTAAAATTTGGCGGGACAGACGCGATTTTGGGCGTGTTGGTGTGCGATTGCGTCCTTTGATTCGGAATGTGACAGAAGCCATGGATTTTTTATCACGATCATATTTAGTAATTTTGCAGTGTAAACCAATAAATAACAACACAAGTGAAAAGGACAATGAAACATTTGATGCTCCTGCTCTCCATGGTGCTGATGACCGGCATCATGACCGGCTGCAAGAGCGATGACAATGGTCTGAGCGGAGTATACGCCGAGATAGACGGCAGCGGTTTTGGCTATGCCTATTACTTCGTCAACGACAACACCGTGAAGTGGTGTTACTGCCATGATGGTTATAAGGCTCCCACAAATCAGATGATAGGTTATACCAACCAGGTTGGCAAAAGCTCGCTGTATTCCTCCAACGATAATCCCTCCTACACATATACGTATGTTTATGAGGACGGCAAAGTGTACATTCCCGAGAAGGGAACAATTCTGACCAAAAGCGGCAACCGCCTTACGGACGGAGGCCACACTTACCGCAAATATTGATTTACCTCCTCGAAATTACTGAATAATTTCTGAATCGAACATAAGTGCCGCGCTGCCACCCAGCGTGGCACTTGTTGTTTTAACCGATAAGGAAGCCGGCCGGAGGGTCGGCTTTAATTTTGCGTCATAATTAATCAATCACTGTTACAAACACTATTACTGAAATGAATATGACGACTGAAAACTTATGGCAGGCAGCCGTGGCGGTGCTGGGGGCATTGGGCGGTCTGGATCTGCTGAAATGGGCGGCGAACTTAGTGATGAACCGGCGCAACAACGCGCGCATGGCCGACAGCCAGGCTGACCTATCGGAGTTTCACACCATGAAGGAGATGATCGAGTTCCTGCAGCAACAACTCAAGGAGAAGGAGGAACGCTTTGCGGAACAGACCGGCCTGGTGCGTTCGCTCAACGGCGAGGTAATCTCGCTGACACAGGCCAAAGCCGCCGTCGAACTGGATCATGCCCTGCATCGCTGCGACAATCTGACCTGCCCTCACCGCCTCCCTCCCAACGCCTTCACCTCCGTTGCCTCCGTCTCCAATCAGAACACCTAATCACTTTTCACTTTTCACTTATCACTATGACTTATATAGTTCTTATCGATAACGGGCACGGGGCCGAAACTCCGGGCAAATGCAGTCCTGACGGCAGGCTGCGCGAATATGCATGGACGCGCGATATAGCGCGTCGTGTCTGTGACAAACTGAAAGCGTCGGGTTATGACGCCCGGCTGTTAGTGCCGGAACTCAACGACGTTTCGCTACGCGAACGGGTCAGACGTGTCAACAGCGTTTGTGCCGGTGCCGGTTCTGACAACGTACTGTTGGTTTCCATTCACGTCAATGCGGCCGGCACAGGCCAATGGCATAACGCCTCCGGATGGACGGCCTGGATAGCACCAAACGCATCACAGCGTTCACGCAAACTTGCTATGTTACTCAATGCCGAGGCCGTCAACCTGAATCTGAAAGGCAACCGATCACGCGAGCCGTTCTTTACCGGCAACTTCGCCATCCTGCGCGATACGAAATGCCCGGCGGTCCTGACCGAAAACATGTTTCAGGACAACCTGCATGATGTAGCCTACCTGCTCTCCGACCGCGGCCAATCCGAAATCACAGATCTACATATAACAGCAATAACCAAATACCTGAACTCAAAATGAAAACTATTCATATTATTCTTACTGCGGCTGTCCTCGCCGCTTTGTGCGGATGCCGCCCGCATCGCAACCAGACGCCTGTTCCCGAAACAGTAACTTTGCAGGCTACAATGACAACCCGCGAAGTCCAGACCCAACATACCGACACCGTGTATATCCGCATCCCTGCGCAGGAATCGGAGCGCGAGACATTCGACAGCGTCTCCGTGTTGGTATCCGACTACACCGTGAGCGAGGCACAAATCCGCCCCGACGGCTCGCTGCGTCATTCCCTACGTCACAAGAATACGCCGTTACCGGTTCAGGTCATTACTACCACAGACACCATCTTCAAAGACCGCGTCATCGAAAAGCCAGTGCCGTTCAAAGTGCACGACCCGGCACTTTCCGACACTCACAAATCCCGACGTTCCATAATTCTCCCCTGGCTCATCGCCATCACCTCTACCATCATGTTAATCCTGGTAATAGTAAAGCGTCTGCGAACGAGAATCTAAATATTTATCAAAAAAGCCAGACGAAGAACAATGCGCAGGCTGTTCCCGGCCACGCACAGGAAGGGCGGCTTCCCCGCCGGCCATTAGTTGACGACGTGGACGTCGTCATCCCGGTCATGCACTATATTGGCATTCGGTTGATGCGCGGCGCGGATAACTCACGCTACTAATTGCGCGGCGCGGGGACCCCACGCCACTATCCGATCGTCATTCTGTTAAAAATCGTTAACGTTTATTCTGCAATTTGGTTTATAATATAAACTGAATTGCCTTTGCAACAGAATCAGGGCGGGACTCGCGATTACCGCTCTTTTTTTAACAAATATGGTTTATATTATAAACCTGTTTACCAACATTTATACTTCACCACATGGAAGAAAAGAAACTCACAGAGCTGGAGAGTATCAGCATCATCGCCGAGATGATCTCACGGGCCAAAGAACGCTACATCGGCGACGGCAACATCATGATGATGTGGGGATGGCTCACTGTCGCAGTCTCGAGCCTTGTATGGTCGCTCCTCGCCGCCACACTGAATCCTGCATGGAACTGGCTATGGTTCCTCATTCCGGCAATCGGCGGTACGCTCACCCCGATTATGGCTAAGAAGTCAGAGAGCAGACAGGGTGTCAAAACTTACTCCGAACGCGAGTTCGGGTTACATAAATCTATGATAATACAGCACATCATTTTCAGTGACGATGATCTTGATCTACCCTTAAAAGCCGGACTCAAAGCGAGGGCACTGAAAAAGTACCTCTATAGAAACCAGGTTTGAATTAATCGGCACATATCAAGATAAAATCTTGGATATGTGCCGATTTTTTTGTACCTTT
>QWCV01000175.1_pt1 | contig 81941 bp, 75 predicted proteins | sample 1972621 | NCBI WGS metagenome assembly QWCV01 (sample SAMN09866699, study PRJNA288562) | Human gut metagenome isolate pre2_stool, whole genome shotgun sequencing... | isolation source: gut | host: Homo sapiens | place: USA: California | reverse complement strand
ATAACCAGTTTCCCATGAGACCTCTGGGGTGGAAATCACCACAAACTGTTCTGAGGGAATTTATTGATCGGGGTGTAACATATGTTTGACAAACCTACATGATTCCTTTGTATTTAAAAAAAATTATCTTTTCCACTGCGAAATGCTCTGCCTTCCCGTCTGTGAAAAAAGAGAGAGCACTGAATACTCTCTCTTTCGCTATCCTTATTTATCTGTTCTTCTTTATCTTATAAAAATACCATCTGCACCCATATAAGCACCATCCGGACAGATTTCTTCCTGCACATTTTTTCTTATTTCAGCTACCGCAGAATAATCTTCTTCCATCAGACAGTTCAATAATTTTCTGGAAATTCCAATACATATCTTTCTTTCATCCGGTTCTCTGTAATTTTCTGTAAAATATGGCACTTCCAGTGATACTTCCGCATAGAGATCATGCAATCTGAGGTTGCTGCCTTTATCCAGAAAAAGTTCACAGATTGGTTCATAATATGCCTTATAAAAATCCTCCTCAGTGAACTTCAACTGTTCCCCTTCTGTATTGCCTTCCGGTTCTCTCAATATTCCGCAGAGATAGCCATGATCATAATAGGTCATGCAGACTGCCGCCGGATCCGGGCGCACCCCATTTACAGTGCCAATTGCCTTCAGCTGGTCAGCACCTTTCTTCAGAGCCTGCTCTCTGTAGTTGCTTCCACCTTTTGCTTCCCAGACATTCCAGGCATTAGCATCCGGTCTGTAGCCTATCATCTCTGGGCGCCATTCACTGGCAAAAAAATCAATAAATTCTTTGTGATCCGGTGTCTCAATCAGATTCAGATTTGTCAGGTACTCAGATCCATACAGTCGGCGACTGATCATCTTTGTAAAAAACATTCCCATATAGTAGGAAATCACACTCTTTTCAGAAGAATCCAGATATGCGATCTTCTTTGATTTTTTCAGGCGGTCTCCCTCTGCATCAAGAGCTGTTTCTACAAGAAAAAGTTTGTATAAGAATTCAAAACGTTTCTTCTCCGGAAATGCAGCTGTCAGTCTCTGGATCGGCATTCCACAGGTAACAATTGCATGTAATAACTCTTTGTTTGTAAATTCCAATTCTATCGTATTATTTGTTAATCCGCTGTCACGATTGACAGATTCCGTCTCCAGTGACATGGTATAGATCTTATCTTCAGTTAAAATCATTTCTTTTCTCCCTGCATTCTACAAAAAAATCTATATCATTATAACATTTTACACTTGCCATACGCAATGGATTTTCACAAAAAGAAAGGACTGATCTCTCATGCGAGATCAGCCCCTGATGTACTCTTATTATTTCATGTATGTCAGCAGCCACTGATATACTTTTGCCTGCCTTGTCTTATATGTACCTACCTGTCCACCGGAATCTGTGGCAAGTGCTCTGTACACATTGATCAGATTAACCGGCTTTGCAGTTTTTCCAAGGACTCGCGTAACAGCTCCGTATCCACCTTGATGACGGATGTTGATAAACATCCCTACAGCCTGTGGATCCGATACACCAAGTTTCCGTACTTCTGCTTCATATTCGTCGATCTGCTGATACATCAGCTGGTCCTGACATTTGATTCCAGCATCTGTCTGAAGCAGTTTTACAATAACTCTTGCTCTCCAGGAGCTTTTGGGAATTCGATATTTTGTCCAGTCTTCATTACATATAGCTGTCCATACATAATGATTTCCTGTATCGATCTTATTCCACTCATCCGCTCCCATCGTTGCATGAATCAGTTTCAGAAGACGCTGTGCTTCTGTACCATACCACTGACCTGCACCAATTGTGATCGCGTACTCTGTACTGCTGTTTGTAAAAGCCTCTGTGAAATCACCATATTTCTGATTTCCATAAACCTGTCCACCTGTTTCCACCGCATAGAGGATTTTTTTCATGACATCCTTCTGTGCTGCAGTAAACCTGGTATTTGACATAACACTACTGTTTGATGTGTCGCCTGACGGCGTAACCTTGGGTGCCGCTGGCGTTGATGCTTTATTACTCAGCTTCACGGCTGACATATATTTTACATTACCGCCTTTTTTATATGGGCGTACTGTATACACATATTTCGTACTTGCATTCAAGCCTGTATCTGTATATGAAGTCAGATTTTTGGCCACATCAGCAACCAGAACCCATTTTCCGGCAGCAGGTCTTCTGTAAATACGGTAACCATCTGCTCTCGAACTCTTCTTCCATGTCACTTTCATCGTTGAACTGGAAGCTGCCTTAATCCTTGTCTTCACGATTGCAGGACGTGTAGCACCTGTTACCATAAGATATCTGCTGTATACATATTTCCCATTTTCCTTACGTATCGCACGCACTGCATACTGATACGGTTTGCTTGAGGTCAGTCTTTTATCAATATAGCTTGTCCTGCTGGCGCTGACTTTCTTTATTCTTCTGAATGCTTTTCTTGTAGATTCTCTTCTGTAGATCACATATCCCTGTGCAAGCGGGCATTTCTCCCAGCTGATCTTAAGTGCTGTATTGCTGGAAGCTTTTATCTCTGCCTTCACGGTAACTGCACTGATGCTTGAAACAGTGGCACTGTCTGTCGTATCTGCACTTACCGGAATGTCTGTTACAAATAATGCAGCCAGTAGCATAAGAAATGTCAGGCCTCTGGCAAAGTCTCTTTTGTACTTGTCTGTGTTATTCATGAAATCATTCCCTTCCTTATACAAAATAGCCTTTATATATTTTAAGAAATAATTGAATAAAAAGCAAGTATTTTTTACATTTTTTTTAAATTTGTTAATTTTATCTTACGTGCTGATCTATTGCAGCGTTTTTAAAGCCTCCTGCAGCTGGTTATCCTCCTCATGACTGATTTCCGTCTTATTCAACAGTTCTGATGCAAGTTTGACCTCGATATCCGGCTTGATTCCTACTTTATTAATAGAATTTCCTTTTGGTGTATAATAGTTTGAAACAGTAAGTTTCACTGCGCTTCCATCATGAAGCTGTCTCAGCTCCTGCACAACGCCTTTTCCATAAGTTGTTGTTCCGACAATCTTTCCGATCCCATAATCCTGGACCGCACCGGCAAAAATTTCCGAAGCACTGGCACTGCTCTCATTGACAAGAACAGCCAATGGCATATGGAGTTCATTTTTGCCATCACAAGTCTCTTCTTCCCGATTTCCATCCTTATCCTCAGTATAAACAATCAGTCCTTCTGGAAGAATATCCCGCAATATCTCACATACTGACGTCAGAAGTCCACCTGGATTATCCCGAAGATCTACTACCAGTTTCTGCATTCCTTTCTGTTTTAGATCCACAAAAGCATCTTTATACTGCTGTGGTGCAACGCCTGTGAACTGCGTGATCTGAATATATCCGGTCTCATCATCCAGCATTTCACTGAATACGGCCGGAAGTTCCACATCTGTTACTTCTACAGTGATCTGAAGAGGTGTCTCCTCATCTTCCCTCTGGACGGTCAGAACAATGTTTTTGTCTTTATTTTCTTTGATCAGGCTGACTACCTCAGAGAGTTCCATATCCGTAACATCGGTATCGTCAATCGCAGTGATCACATCTCCTACGATCAGTCCGGCTTTCTTTCCTGAACCGCCCTCGTAGCACTCTGCAATCTGTACGCCACCATTTTTATTTTTCTGGATAGATACCCCTATTCCTACATAAGAGCCATCTGTTGTTGCGGTCTCCTGCGCATATTCCTCCGCTGTATAATATCTGGAATACACATCTCCCAGGCCATAAATCAGTCCTGCATAAATTCCCTCTGCCAGTTTATCTTGATCAACATCCCCCAGATATTCCTGATCGATCAGTTTCTCCAGATATTCTACTTTTTCTACGTGCGCTGAATCCGCCAGAACACTCCCACTTTGATTCTGATGTACATAGTTTAACCCACCTGCTGCAAGTGCAGCAGCCAAAACTCCTGTCACAACTCCTGTCACGTATTCTTTATGCTTCATTACGACTGCCTTTCCTGTTGTATTGTTAATTTTCGTGCCTTTAACCCTGGTATCTAAATATAACATAAGCGGCACAGAACTTAAAGTCCCATGCCGCTTTTCTTTTATTTACTTATATGCTCCCTGATGGTTATTTCACACCTTGCACTTTCACAATTACACTCTCAGATGTTTTCTTGTTGTCATCATACTTCCAATGAAACCAATGCCAATTCCAAGAGCAAGTCCAATCGGAAGAAGTATCTGATAAATCTGCCATACCGGAATAAAAGCAACCACACCTGTAAGCACACTGAATTTATTCAGGATGTACTCAACAACACTATTGTACAGGAAATACAGTGCTATCAGTGGAATCGCTGCACCGATCACCCCAAGGACCATACCTTCAAGAAGGAACGGTGCACGGACAAATGCATCCGTTGCTCCAATGTATTTCATAATTCCAATTTCTTCTTTACGAACAGAAATACCAACAGAAATGGTATTACTGATCAGGAAAATAGAAATGATCAGAAGGAGCGCAATGATCACGATCGATGCATAGGAAACCAGCTTGTTAAAGCTTCCCAGCGTATTTGCTGCCTGTTCAGACTGCTCAACATCTCGCACATGCTCCAACCCCTGAATATAGTTTACTAACTCTGTCTGTTTCTCGATCTGATTCAGGTATACATGATAGTTTGAAGAATTGACAAGCGGATTGTCATCCTTAAATCCTTCTGCCGCATCAGATCCCTGGAAATATTTATCCTTAAAGTTCTCCCATGCCTGCTCTGCTGATTCAAACTCAACTCGTTCCACTTCCGGACGTGCCTGGATCAGATTGCCGACTTCCTGCATCTGTTCTTCAGTCGTTCCCTCATCAAAAAAAACAGTGACTGGAACTTCCTGCTCTACTTTCTGTGCAATATTATCTACATTTGTTACCAGTGAATAAAATACACCTACCAGAAAGATACAGGCTGCCATGGTCAGAATAGATGCAATGGAAAACATCCAGTTTCTTTTTATATTTTTGATACCCTGTTTGAGGGTATACCAGATTGTACTAGGCCTCATGATATCCTCCTTCTTTCTCATCACTGATGATCACACCGTCATGCATGGTAACCACTCGTTTCTTCATCTGATTAACGATTTCTTTGTTATGTGTTACCACAAGCACAGTCGTACCACGCTCATTGATCTGTTCCAGAAGCTTCATGATTTCTTCAGAAGTCTTCGGATCCAGGTTTCCGGTCGGCTCGTCAGCCAGAAGGATATCCGGACGATTTACAAGTGCCCTGGCAAGCGCCACTCTCTGCTGCTCACCACCAGAAAGCTCATCCGGGAAGGATTTGTATTTTTCAGCAAGTCCCACTTCCTGAAGAACCTCCGGAACACGTCTGCGGATCACTCGCGTTGGTCTCCCGATAACACGCTGTGCAAATGCAACGTTTTCGTATACATTGCGGTCTTTCAGAAGACGGAAGTCCTGAAATACTACACCAAGCTTACGACGGTATTTCGCAACTCGACGATGTTTCATCTTCTCCAGACGCTCACCGCTGACTATCATCTGTCCACTTGTACTATCAAGTTCTTTCATAAGAAGTTTGATCAGTGTAGATTTTCCTGACCCACTGCTTCCTACTACAAAAACAAATTCTCCTTTATCTACGTGCAAATTAGCATGGTTCACAGCCGGAAGGCCTTTACCATACGATTTTGTCACATCAATCAGATCGATCATCGTTTCCATAATATCCTCCTCTATCTATATCCGGTCCAAAAGTGCTGCAACTGCCTAAAACAAATATGTCTCTCTGGACTCCATAAAAAATGCTGCCAGAATCCCGGCAGCATTTCATTGCATCCTGCGGTATAGTTTATTAACATTTCGTAACAATGTTGTAACATATATTATGCTGGAATGCAAGCATTTTTATTGAATTCACAAAATTTTCATATCGACGTGCGATCAATATTCAAGCGTTTCCATGTACTTCATATAACGTACGACCATCAGTGCGATCTTGAATGTAATCGCATCTTCAAATACACGAAGATCCAATCCGGTACTCTTCTGTAACTTATCCAGACGATAGACCAGTGTATTTCTGTGGATATACAACTGTCTGGATGTTTCTGAAACATTCAGGCTGTTCTCAAAGAATTTATCAATAGTAACCAGTGTTTCCTCGTCAAAATCATCTGGAGATTTATTCTCAAAAATTTCTTTGATAAACATTTTGCACAGCGGAATTGGAAGCTGATAGATCAGACGTCCGATTCCAAGGGAACTGTAAGCAATAACATCTTTTTCGCCAAAGAAGATCTTGCCAACATCCAGTGCCATCCTTGCCTCTTTATAGGAACGAGAAACTTCTTTCAGTTCATTTACGATCGTTCCATATGCAATATGAGTCTCTTCATTCTGGTTCAGCCCAAGGGTATCCAAAATCGCATGGGCAAGCTTATCCATCTCGGCATAACCCTCGCCATCTTCCAGTTCCTTAACAATAATGATACTCTTTTCATCGACCGCTGTGATAAAGTCTTTGCTCTTGCCGCCAAAGAAACTCTTCACACTCTCCATGGAACTGTGATCTTTTTCCTGCTGCAATTCCAGAATCATAACAACACGGCGAACATCTGCATCAATATGAAGTTTCTTCGCACGATTATAAATATCTACCAGAAGAAGGTTATCAAGAAGGAGATTCTTGATAAAGCTGTCTTTGTCAAATCGTTCTTTATATGCAACGATCAGATTCTGGATCTGAAATGCTGCAAGCTTGCCAACCATATAAGTATCTTCATCGTCACCATGTGCCACAAGTATATATTCCAGCTGGTAGTCATCACAGACTTTAAAATACTGGAATCCCTTCACAAGCTGGCTGTCTGCCTGGGATTCCACAAATGCCTGTATATCCCCCGGCTGAATTGAAAAATCTGCAAAAGTTGTTGCAAGGACTTTCCCCTCTGTGTCAATAATGCAGAATTCTGTCCTGGATATTTCTTTTAATCCCTCTAGTGTATTCTGTAGTACCTGATTTGATATCATCTGCTTACATCCCTTCCCGCCTTTTTATGCGTATTTCTCCTTTTTCCCCATAGCTTTCCTTCGTTATGTGTTATTTTAATATAAAATTACCAAAAATGAAAGACCAAAACTTAATTTTTTTGCATTTTTTTGTATAAAATTCCTATTTTTCTATAAAACCTTCCCCATGTACCTCTCGTGCATCCCCAACAATGACAAAAGCATTCTCATCAATTTCATCAATTTTCTCTTTCAAATGTACCAGTTCCTTCTTTCCGACTACGCAGAACAGCATCAGCTTGTCCTCACCGGAATACATCCCTTTTGCAGAAATACCGGTAATTCCACGATCCAGATCTTCCATGACCATTCTTGAAACCTCATCCGGTTTGTCCGTAATAATATAAACAGATTTGGAGAACTTCAAACCTTCAATGATACCATCCGACACTTTTGTAACAAGAAATACTGCAATGATCGCGTAAAGAGCACGTTCCACACCAAACACATACATACCCACAACAACTATCGCACCATCTATAAACTGCATGATCTGTGCAATAGAATAATGTCGCAGATATTTCTGGATGATTGCAGCCAGAAGGTCCGTACCACCGGTAGTTCCTCCACCAAGAAATACAAAGCCGATTCCAATTCCCTGCAGAAGGCCTCCGTACAAAGCAACCAGAAGAAAATCTCCTGATAATTTCCAGGCCGGAAGAATTGCCAGCCAGATCGTAAGTGAAATATCGCCCATGAGTGCTTTTCTTACAAATGCAAACCCTTTTATTTTCGTAGCGAGAAGAAACAATGGAATATTCAATGCAAGGTTTGTCATCCAAAGAGGAATTCCGTTTCCATACAGTCCTTTTGTCCAGGCTTTTACCAGAATCGAAATACCCGAAAAGCCTCCTGTTACCATTCCCGCAGCATCAAAACAGGAAGTGATCGCAGTCGCCATAAGGCCGGTTCCTACTATAATAAGAATGTATTCCAGATACCAAGGTTTCTTGCTAGCAATTTTCATAAGTACTCCTTTCTCTGCTGCTATATCTCAATAAAGTATCCCGTAACCCAAAAGAACGGGAACAGCGTCTGTTGGCTGTTTCCCGTTCTTAGTGTGCCCTATTTGGAAGGCATATTTGCAAATTTAATAAAATGATAGCTCTCAACAATCTGGAAATATTTGATAATTCTCGGATACAGCGGTTCTGCTGCTTCCCCAAATTCTTCCTTCACCAGTGCCGCAATCTCTGTGACAGTATTTTTCCCGTCGATCAGCGGCCAGATAAAAGTTCCCTGTGCATCCAGATGAACCTTGGTGTACTGTGGTTTGTTGAATACTTTCTGTGCAATCTTGTTGAACAGTCCTGTATTCTCTACATCCAGGATCACTCTGCCTTTGATATCCTTGTGCCAGTGAAGTTCCTCGGATCTCACCGGAATTAGATCCAGGTAGTTGATATCCATATTTTGTTTTTTGCTTTTTTTACTCTGTTTTTTCATCAGGCTTTTTTCTTTTTCCATAAGGAGAATTTCAGCAGTGTCAGGATCATGATAATCATGAGAACAACACCACCGATGTTGCCAAAGTTAACAACTCCGGATACATCCAGGCTGATACCAGCAACTGCAAGGATAGCAAGTGCAATACCTACCAGACCTTCTCCGGCGATCATACCAGCACAGTACAGTGTACCATCTGTAACCTGATCGTTCTTTGTTTTTTCATCAACGTTCTTTCTGCCATCCATAAACATACGAACAACACCGCCGATCATGATGGTTGCATTCAGATAGATTGGAAGGTAAAGACCGATTGCAAAAGGCATTACCGGAATTCTTAAGATTTCCATACCAATTGCAAGGAATACACCGATGAATACAAGTGCCCACGGAAGATTTCCACCCATGATACCTTCAACGATCATCTTCATCAGACCTGCCTGAGGAGCCGGAACTTCTGCTCCACCATATCCCCATGCTGCATCCAGAAGATACAGAACACCACCGATTGCAAGACCGGAAGCAACAACACCGATCAGCTCACCGATCTGCTGTGTCTTAGGAGTTGCACCAAGAAGATATCCTGTCTTAAGGTCCTGAGAAGTATCACCGGCGATTGCTGCAATGATACAGATAACAGAACCAATTGCGATTGCTGCTTTCATACCATCGATTCCAGTCTGTCCGCTGCTCTTGATCACAATTGTAGAGATCAGAAGTGTAGCGATTGCCATACCAGAAACCGGGTTGTTAGAGCTACCGATCATACCTACCATACGGGAAGATACAGTTGCAAAGAAGAATCCGAAGATTACGATAAGGAGTGCTCCAAGCGGATTAACCGGAATAGCCGGTACTGCCCAGATAATAACTACCATTGCAACGATACCGATCAGAATGAAATTCATCGGAAGATCTCTGTCTGTTCTTGCAGTTCCTTTTACGGATCCGCCCTTCATGCTCTTCATGGAATCACGGAATGTGCTGATGATCAGTGGCATGGATTTGATCAGGGAAATGATACCACCTGTAGCGATGGCACCTGCTCCGATATATTTAACATATTTGCTCCAGATTGCTGCCGCACCGCCAGCCGCATACAGCTGTGAAATAGTCACACCCGGATCAGCCGGATACAGCCATGTGTCTGGTCCGAACAGGCAAATCATCGGAATGATCACGAGCCATCCGACAATGGAACCTACGAACATGAAAGATGCTACACGTGGTCCTACGATATAACCAACACCAAGAAGTGCCGGATATACTTCCATACCAATCTCACCCTTAAGGGATGTAAATGCTGCAGAAACGTCTGCCGGGATAACCTTCAGACCGTCAACAACAAATTTGAAGACTGCTGCAAGTCCCATACCGGAAAATACAGTAGAAGCGTTTGCGCCGCCCTCTTCACCTGCAAGAAGTACGTCTGCACATGCAGTTCCTTCCGGATAAAGAAGTGTCGCATGCTCTTTAACAATAAGAGCGTTACGAAGCGGTACCATGAAAAGTACACCAAGGACACCACCGCAAAGTGCGATCAGAGTGATCTCAACCAGACTCGGTTTATCACAGAGACCTTCTTCTGCCCATAAAAAAAGAGCAGGCATTGTAAAAATAGCACCTGCTGCAAGTGACTCACCGGCAGAACCGATCGTCTGCACCAGGTTGCTCTCCAGAATGGAGTTTTTCTTCATGATGACACGGATAACACCCATAGAAATAACTGCTGCCGGAATGGATGCGGAAACAGTCATACCGACACGAAGTCCGAGGTATGCGTTAGCTGCACCGAATACGATAGCAAGGATGACACCCATGATCACAGATGTTACCGTCATTTCTGCGGTTACTTTTTCAGCAGGAATATACGGTTTGAACTCTTTGTTTTCGTTCATTGATTTCCTCTCCCTTGTTTTTTTTTGGTCCAATAACCTCATACTATTATAACCGACTTCATGTTGATTATCAAGGGCGATTTTATGAATTTTTTATATTTTCGTTCGTTTTATTTAACACTTTTTGGAAATGTTGCACATTTTTGTCTATTATCCGTCAATCTCCAGCTGTTTTGTCAGATATCTGCCGACAATTTTCGAAAAGTTCGCAATATCACGGATGTAAGCAAAATCCTTACCAAATATCTTTTTTTCCGTTGCGAGATCTTTTTCCTCTCCTGCGAATACCCCCAGAACACTGACATCAAGATTACGCAGACGCCGCACTTCTGTTGCTGTATCCGCGATTGCAGCCTTTCCCTGATAAGGCTCCGGATTTTTTGCATTCGGTCGGTTTATGATCACATCATATGGACGTCCATCACTCAAAATGATCATAATCTTCTTTTCTTCTTCTCTTTGAAGGAGATCATATCCGGCAGTCCTTATGGCCAATCCGTCACGATTGTTCGAAGACGTAACATAATTAAAGATGTTATCATTCTCTGACCGCGGATCATCGTATCTGCGAAACCGATGCATGATCGTATAATCCCAGAAGGTACAAAAGCTCATCACCCGATACGGAATATCAACATTACTCAGTGCCTCGCTGATAATATAAGCCTGCAGTGCCACATCACCCTGCCGCTTCATCTGTGATCCGCTCGCATCGATCAGAACATCCACAACAAAATCCGATATTTCTCCTTTCAGTTCCTGTTGAAACAGTTTTGCATCATTAGTCCGGCCAATCCGCCACAATCTGGAAGGTACGATCATTCCACGATCCGAAAGAACAGTCTGTGTCTCACTTCTGAGTACCAGAGATTTCCGGAGTGTTTCTGTCAGGACAGTAATATTATGTTTCACGATCCTGTGTTTGTCATGATAAAGCCAGATATTTTTGTTTCGCAATCGTTTTGCATACTCGTACTGATAATTGCTTTTTACCGGATTTTTGAGAATTCCCTCCGTAAAGTACAGACTGCAGTCACTGTGAATTCCCCGGCACATCTGATAATTGATCTTCTTCTCTTCTGCTTCACTTAAATAAGACTTTCCATAATTCAATTCCACATATGTGTAAGCTTTCTCCAACATCTCCGGAGTAACTACTTTGACCGAACGCTTCTTTTGACGTTTTTCTTCCATTTCTTCTGTAACTGCAGAATTTTCAAGGCCGGAAACAGAATTTGTCAGCTGCTCTGCATAACTTTCCAGTACCTCTTCATACATTTCCTCTGAAAGAAAATCCTCCCAGGAATATTCCGTAAGATCTTCCATCGTCACTGCAAGCACCTGTTCCAGTGTCCCATGCATACTTTCAAAATCCGGATCCATTAATCGATTATACAGTTCATCGATCACACGGATCAGTTCCAGTGTATCTGTACTGTTACCAGCTCTCTCTATCAACTCCATAAATGGCTGTAATTTTTTCTCCACATGCCATTCTCCGTTGTTCAGTCTTCTGCGGAGCACTGCAACTTTCAATCTTCCCGGAATATCTCTAAGATCCGGCAGTATATCAAATTCCTGTTCCAGAATATCCTCCATACACTGTCTCTGCATATCACGGATACCCGGCCGTTCTTCACAGATCTTGTCTCCTATAGCCTCTTCAATACAGAGCTGTGCCACAAACGTCAGCTCATTCTCTCCTGCCTGAAGGAATATTTTTTTAACAAGATAAAGCCCGAGCATATCCTTATCATAATATCTGGCAAGAGCGCCCTGCTTGATTCCATCATACAGTGCAATTGCCTTTGATCTGAGAAAAAGCGATACGTCAGGCTTCATATCCAGTTGGTAATCTCCGCTTACTGTCCACAACAGATTACGGATCCTATTCTCCAGTTCCAGGCGATATTCATCAATTTCAACTGGTTCTGTATTATTCATATACATCTTCTCTGGTCCATTCCGATGGAATTCTGGTACTTACCACATCTTCTACGATTTCTTTTTCGAATACATCAAACGTTTTGTTAACTACTCCCATTCGGACAGCTTTTGCCGGGGAAAGTCCCACATCCACGATTTTCATTGCCGCAAGGAGTCCTCGAAGATCCAATGCTTTTGTTGAAATTTCACTGTTCAGTGCCTTCAGCTGCAAGTCCAGAAACAATCCAACAAACTGCTCTATCGCGCTTTCTCTGGCATTCGGAAACATCTGATGAAAAATAAATCCCAGCGTTTCTTCTGTCTGTGCCGGCATGTCGATAACCAAAAATCTGGATACAAGTGCTTCATTTAATTCTTTTGTTCCTGCATACCCATAATTCATCGTACCGATAAATCTTGCTGCAGGATGAAGATCGATCTTGTCATATCCCGGAACATCAATGTAACGCCGATAGTCCAGCGTTGCATGAAGAACAGAGACTGCATCATTTTTGGCCATATTGATCTCATCAAGGATTCCAAACCCGCCATATTCTGCACACCGGTAAATGCTTCCCTTTCGAAGCTTTACTTCATTATCCTCAAAAGTGTCCGTACCGATCAGATCCCCACTGTTTGTATTGACATGAAAAGAAATATTATAAGAAGGCCGGTTAAATATATATGCCAGATTTTCTGCCAGAATATTTTTGCCGGTGGCTTTTGGTCCGGTCAGAAGCAGATTCTGTCCCTGTAGGATCCCTGCAATGGCCATCTCCAGAATATCTTTTCCATAAAATGGAATTGCAGGTTTGATAATTCTGTTTTTCACCTCATCAGAAACGGGATATACTTCCCGAAACTTTACAATTTTATTTATTAAAGAGGAGGAGACACCCTGCTCCTCCAGAAATTTCAATTCATTCACTTAAATTTCTCCTTTAAAGATCACACTTCAAAAATCAGATCGCCATAAGATGGCATCGGCCACATTTCTTTGTCCACCAGCATTTCCAGTTCATCCACCGGTGTACGAAGTTCTGTCATAGCCTTGCATACTTCATCTTTGCAGTACACTGCACGTTCTCTGCCTTCCGGAATCTCCGGAACCTTTGCCACGACCTTGGACAGTCTGTTCATTGCACTGTTCGTATCCTTCAGAAGTGCCGTACATTTCTCAAGAAGATCCATCTGTACACTCACATCGATCGGGCCTGCAGCTTTCACTGCATTGATGGAACCTGCCAGAACAGTCGTATATTTGATCACTGCCGGGATAATCTGTTTCGTTGCAATATCGATCATAGTCTTCGCTTCGATATTAACCGCCTTTGCATAGATTTCATATTGAATCTCTGCACGGGATTCCAGTTCAGTCTTTGTAAAGACATGGAACTCCTCAAACAGCTTCACTGCCTTTGGTGTAGTCAGCGCCGGAATCGCATCTACCATAGACGGCAGATTCGGCAGTCCACGACGTTTTGCTTCTTCTGCCCATTCCGGTGCATAACCGTTGCCGTTGAACACGATTCTCTGATGATCAATTGCATATTCTTTGATCAGATCATGTACTGCCATATCAAAATCTTCGGCAGCTTCCAGACGATCACATGCTTCTTTGAACGCTTCTGCTGCAATCGTATTGAGTACAACGTTACATTCAGAAATAGAATCTCTGGATCCTACCATACGGAATTCAAATTTGTTTCCGGTAAACGCAAACGGTGAAGTACGGTTACGGTCTGTCGCATCTTTCATGAAATCAGGAAGGGTCTTAACACCTGTCTCCAGAAGGCTGCCTTTCTTACTGTGCGTAGCCGTTCCGGTGCTGATCAGCTGATCAAGCACATCTCCGAGCTGTTCTCCAAGGAATACGGAAATAACAGCCGGCGGAGCTTCGTTTCCGCCAAGTCTCTGGTCATTTCCAACATCTGCCGCAGATTCGCGCAGAAGGTCGGCATGTGTATCTACTGCTTTGAGGATACAGGTCAGAACCAGAAGGAACTGTATATTCTCATGCGGTGTCTTCCCCGGATCCAGAAGATTGATTCCGTCATCTGTAGTCAGTGACCAGTTGTTGTGTTTACCGGAGCCATTTACGCCTGCAAATGGTTTCTCATGAAGCAGGCAGCGCATACCATGGCGGCTGGCTACTTTCTTCAGGATGCGCATCATGATCTGATTATGATCTGCTGCAATATTTACCGGTGCATAGATCGGTGCCAGTTCATGCTGTGCCGGTGCAACTTCATTATGCTGTGTCTTTGCTGTCACACCAAGTTTCCAGCATTCTTCATTTACTTCCTTCATATAAGCAGAAATTCTCTGACGGATAGTTCCAAGATAATGATCATCCATCTCCTGACCTTTCGGCGGCATCGCACCAAACAGAGTTCTTCCTGTATATGTAAGATCTTTTCTCTGCAGCCATTTTTCTTTATCTACAAGAAAATATTCCTGTTCAGCACCAACAGATGGTGTTACCTTCTTTGAAGTTGTATTGCCAAAAAGGCGAAGAAGACGTAAAGACTGTGTATTGATTGCTTCCATAGAACGAAGAAGCGGTGTCTTCTGATCAAGTGCTTCCCCTGTATAAGAGCAGAATGCAGTCGGGATACACAGAGTTCCGCCAGCTGCATCATGACGTACAAATGCCGGTGAAGTACAATCCCATGCCGTATAACCTCTTGCTTCAAATGTTGCTCGAAGTCCACCTGACGGGAAAGAAGACGCATCTGACTCTCCCTTGATCAGTTCTTTACCCGAAAAACTCATCAGTACTTTGCCGTTTTCCTTTGGAGCTGTGATAAAAGCATCATGCTTTTCTGCAGTTACTCCTGTCAAAGGCTGAAACCAGTGGCTGTAATGTGTGGCGCCTTTCTCGATTGCCCATTCTTTCATCTCATGAGCAACGACATCTGCTACTTCCAGAGAAAGTTCCTTTCCCTCTTCTATCGTCTTTTTCAGCTCTTTGTATACTTTTTTCGGAAGTCTTTCTTCCATGACAGCGTCATTGAATACATCACATCCGAAAAGTTCGGTTACATTCACGTAGTCTGACATCTTCTATCTCCTTTGGTTTATGCTTTGCTGTATGTTTCTCAGTTTTGATCTTATGATCATTCTTTGGTTTTGGTACTTTTTAAATAAAGGTTCAGTGCTTTATGCCTGTTTTCAATCTCCACATAAGTGTGATCACCACCAAACTCTCCGTCCAGTGTCCACGGCACTTCCTCTTCTGTCTCTATCATAAGCTTCTTTGACTTGAATGAATAGATCATGTCCGTGTTGTCCTCAGCCATCACCAGTGCAGTCATGATTTCCTGCAACTGAAGAGGATTCTTCGGATGTCTGATCAGTGTCACCTCAAAAAGCCCATCATTCATATCTACATTTTTGCCAGTAAGATTTTTAAATCCTCCAACAGATCTGGAATTTGTAATCATTCCTACGATAAAATCATCTTCTACCTGAATCTCTTCAGAGGTTACTTTCATATGGTAGGATTTGATATCGAACAGTCGTTTTACCCCTTCCAGAAGGTATGCCACATGTCCAAGAACATTTTTCAGATCCTGGTCTGTTTCATAGGATACATCTGTAAACAGACCAAAAGCAGCCACATATGCAAACGTCTGGCTGTTAAATCTTCCTATATCACAGTGATACAGTTTTTCTTCCATGATCATCTGAGCAGCCTTCACCATGCTTTTGGGCATAAAGAGACTGTTTGCAAAATCATTGGTACTTCCTGCCGGAATATATCCAATCGGTACATTACTGTTTTTCTCTGTGATTCCGGTAACTACCTCATCCAATGTACCGTCTCCTCCGCTGCACACGATCAGATCAACAGAGTCCGCATATTCTTTTGCTTTTTCATATGCATCTTTCGGTGCCTGTGTTGCGCGGATAATGACCTCATAATCATGACTGCTGAATATATCAACAATATCCAGTAAATGCATCTTAATCCTGCCTTTTCCCGCTTTTGGATTAAACACAAAGAGCATTTTCTTTGCCACGGTCTGATGTCCCCTTTCTTTTGTTTTATTACGCAATCTATATCATACAACAAATTATTGCAAATTCCTAGATGCAAATTTTTCTGTTGCTCACGCCAAAATTTTTTATGGCAGATTTGACGACAAACAAAAAAAATCCTCTGTAAAACAGAGGATAAAGTAGCGAGAGGGGGATTCGAACCCTCGACACCACGGGTATGAACCGTGTGCTCTAGCCAACTGAGCTATCTCGCCATATACAATATAAATGATACAAAATAGCGAGAGGGGGATTCGAACCCTCGACACCACGGGTATGAACCGTGTGCTCTAGCCAACTGAGCTATCTCGCCATATTGAATGGGACCTATAGGGCTCGAACCTATGACCCTCTGCTTGTAAGGCAGATGCTCTCCCAGCTGAGCTAAGATCCCATTTTGTATCTGTCACTTTGACCGACTCTATGTAAGCCGCTCTTGCAACCGACTTCGTTAGTATACTATGTCCCACTCAAAGTGTCAACACTTTTTTTATTTTTTTTATATTTTATTTTGTTTATAAATTTCCGACAATTTTATCTTTGATAATTGCTAGGATCTCTCTGGGAATATACAGAAGAAGTCTCCAGGAACGATATCTGGACGGAACCGGATAAATTTCCCGACAGCCACACTTTCTGCCAATCATTACACCTCGAAACACATGAAAATTATTAGTCACTACCCCAATTGCCGGCTCCGTACTGCCGATCAGCTCCAGACTGTAATCCAGATTTTCTTTGGTATTGGTCGAACGTTCTTCTCGGATCAGACGTCCTCCATCAATCCCATGTTCTGTCAGATATCTGTACATGGCCTCCGCTTCACTGATTCGTTCCCCGTCTCCCTTTCCTCCGGAAAGCACAGCCCTTGTCCCGGGGTTTTCTTCAAGATAGAGCAAAGCCCTTCTGGTTCTTTCCAGAAGGGCTAATGTCATTCTTGTACCATCTACATGCGCGCCAAGTACAATGATATAATCCAGATTCTCTCTGGCTTTCATTATTTACCGCAGCAGTATTTGTATTTCTTACCGCTTCCGCACGGACAAGGATCGTTACGGCCGATTTTATGCGGTTTTACAACTGTACCGGATTTTTTCTGCTCTTTGTAGAGTTCTTTACGTTTTTCTTCTGAGAAGATTTCATCCCACTGTGGAAGCTGATACAGCCAGTCTGCCTTTGCATCAACCATATTCTTGTAAAGAAGTTCTTTGTCAAATGCAAGTGTGACTTTTGTATTCTCATCCATAGTCTCAATCGGGTTCGGGATCTTAAGACTGTCATTGATACCATCCAGGAAACCAACCATAGTCAGGACATCCTGTCCGTATTTTTCTGCCAGTTCCTTGACTGTACCACTTACAACTTCATCCGGATTGGAAAGAAGCTGTTCGTAGATTCCCTTTTCAATATTAAAATAGTTTGCCCAGAATCTCTGAAGCTGATTGCGGTCTGCCTGCTGATTGTAAGCAATTTCGCGCCACTGCTCTAAGATTGTTTTATCACTCATTGTTTCATCCTCTTTTCAAAAATTTTGCCTGTGCTCCATTATATCATCTTTTTTCCCAAAACACAAATCCTATTCTTATAATTTTTGTGAAAAATGTGTATATATAAAAAATAAACCGGTCATACTGTAAATGTTCCCTGAAGGATTCTTCAGGAAACATACTGCAAAAGATAATTTCAGGAAAAACTTATATCCTCCCCTTAAAAGGTCTCAGAACTGACACAGATACGCGGTTCTGGGACTTTTCTCGTTTTATTTCACACCAAGTTTTTCAAGATCTGCTGTTACCTGTTTAAAATCTTTAAAACAAATGGTATGAATTCCCTGTTCCTGTGCTCCCCTGCAGTTTTCCGAACGATCATCGATGAACACACATTCCTCCGGTTTCAACTGATATTTATTCAGAATTATCTGATAAATTTCCGCATCTGGTTTCAGCTGCTTAGCATAACAGGAAAAAACCTCTCCATCCATTTCTCTGCGGAATGTCAGTTCCTTTTTCGTGTGATCCAGCATATAACTGCTGTAATTAGACAGGATATATACATGATATCCCTTACTTTTCAGATATTTTACCCAGGTATCCGCATATGGTCTCTTGTGAATCGTGCCGCCGGTACCTCTTATCACCTTCTCAATATCCTCGGCATCCTCTGGATCCAGCTCCTGAAACTGTTTCAGATAAACATCCTCTTCATATAAGCCTCTGTCACGTTCATCCCAGACAGGGCTTTGAAAAGTTGCCTTTGCGATTCGTTCCCTTTTGGCCGGTTCAAATCCAAAGCTGTCCAGATATGTTTCCCAGTCATAATCCACCAGCACCTGTCCAACATCAAAAATGATATTTTTTATCCCGCCAGTCTCTGGCTTCTCTTCTTTCTTTTTACTCAGGTATTTAAACAGCATCAAAATCACATAGCACATAACCGCCACAAACAGCACAGTAAATAACGATGCTATAAACGCCTTCTGCGAAAAATCTCCCTTCAACGCAAAGTACATTGGAAGGCAGAAGATCGCCAGTAATGCGATCACTCCTATGATCGCAGCATATTTTTTCCAGTTTTTCATACTTACCTCTTTATTCAGAAAATGATTAAGAAATGCGCCGGAGATAGCTCCGGCGCGTTATGATCTTATAATTGATTATTTGTTTCTGTAAATGATATCGTTTCTTCCAGGTCCATTGGAGATCATTGTGATCGGGAAGCCGATCTGTTTTTCTACGAATTCTATATATTTGCGGCAGTTCTCCGGAAGATCTTCATATTTCTTGATTCCACGGATATCTGTTTTCCATCCCGGAAGTACTTCAAGAACCGGTTTTGCTTTTTCAAGAAGACCTGTTGTCGGGAATTCTGTTGTAACCTTGCCATCGATCTCATATCCTGTGCATACCGGAATCTCATCCAGATAGCCAAGTACATCAAGTACAGTAAAGGCAACATCTGTAGTTCCCTGCATACGGCAGCCATATTTGGAAGCAACACAGTCAAACCAGCCCATACGTCTCGGACGTCCTGTTGTTGCGCCATATTCTCCACCGTCTCCGCCTCTTCTTCTAAGTTCATCAGCTTCTTCTCCGAAGATCTCGGAAACAAAAGCACCTGCACCTACTGCGCTGGAGTAAGCTTTGCATACAGTAATGACTTTTTTGATTTCATATGGCGGTACACCAGCACCAATAGCACCATAAGCTGCAAGGGTGGAAGAAGATGTAACCATCGGATAAATTCCATGATCCGGATCTTTCAGAGAACCAAGCTGTCCCTCAAGCAGGATCTCTTTGCCTTCTTTTAATGCATTCCACAGGAAAAGAGATACATCTCCAACGTAAGGAGCAACCATTTCTTTATATTTCATCAGTTCATCAAAGATTTCATTTGGATCAAGAAGCGGTTTGTGATACAGATGCTCAAGAAGAATATTCTTTGTCTCAACAACACGCTCTACTTTTTCTCTCAGAGAATCATCATGGAACAGCTCATTTACCTGGAAACCGATTTTTGCATATTTATCTGAATAGAACGGTGCAATACCGGATTTGGTAGATCCGAAGGATTTACCACCCAGACGTTCCTCTTCGTACTGATCAAACAGAATGTGATATGGCATAACAATCTGAGCTCGGTCAGAGATCATAATCTTCGGTGCCGGAACGCCTCTTGAAACAACTTCATTGTATTCTTTAAAGAATACCGGAATATTCAGTGCAACACCATTTCCGATCACACTTGTTGTATGGTTATAAAATACACCTGACGGAAGTGTATGCAGAGCAAATTTACCATAATCATTTACGATCGTATGTCCTGCATTGGCACCTCCCTGGAATCTTACGATAATATCTGCTTCCTGAGCAAGCATATCGGTAATTTTTCCTTTACCTTCATCTCCCCAGTTCGCTCCAACTACTGCTTTGATCATAACACTTTTTCCTCCTCGTGTTTTATTTGATCTTTTTTCTTATTCTATAGATGTAAATAAATGATCGATCAGACATTGATCTCTGCTGTCATACCCAGCATTTCTTTGTGTGCATCCAGCACCGGCTGTACAGTCTTCTCAATAAATGTAACCGTCTGTTCTTTGGCTCTGCCGACATATCTGGACGGCTCCATAGATTTGCGCAGTTCCTCGATTGTCAGATTGAAGGCCGGATCTGCTGCGATTCTCTCCAGAAGGTCGTTATCCTTTCCTTCTACCTTGACAGTACGGCCAGCTTCCATAGAAAGTTCACGGATGCGCTCATGAAGTTCCTGACGGTCTCCACCGGCTTTTACAGCATCCATCATGATGTTTTCTGTCGCCATAAACGGAAGCTCTGCCATCATATGTTTCTCGATTACTTTCGGATAAACAACCAGTCCGTCAACAACATTCAGGCACAGATCCAGGATACCATCGATTGCCAGGAATCCCTCCGGAATACTGAGTCGTTTGTTTGCGGAGTCATCCAGGGTTCTCTCAAACCACTGTGTTGCAGAAGTAATTGCCGGATTCAGTGCATCCACCATTACATATCTGGAAAGAGATGCGATACGCTCACTTCTCATCGGATTTCTCTTGTAGGCCATCGCAGAGGAACCAATCTGTGATTTTTCAAATGGTTCTTCTACTTCTTTCAGATGCTGCAGAAGGCGGATATCATTGGACATCTTATGTGCGCTTGCCGCAATACCTGCAAGAATATTCAGGACTCTTGTATCTACTTTGCGGGAATAGGTCTGTCCGGATACCGGATAGCAGTTCTTGAATCCCATCTTTTCTGCGATCATCGGATCAATCTTGTCGATTGTCTCCTGATCCCCTTCGAACAGTTCCAGGAAACTTGCCTGTGTTCCGGTAGTTCCCTTGGAACCCAGAAGTTTCAGTGTGCCCATTACATATTCCAGATCTTCCAGATCCATCAGGAATTCCTGTGTCCAGAGAGTTGCACGTTTACCAACTGTTGTCGGCTGTGCCGGCTGGAAATGTGTAAATGCAAGAGTTGGCTGTTCTTTGTATTTATCTGCAAATTTTGACAGTTCTGCAATTACGTTCACCAGTTTTTTCTGAACCAGCTTCAAAGCCTCAGCCATCACAATGATATCTGTGTTGTCACCTACATAACAGGATGTTGCACCCAGATGGATGATTCCTTTTGCTTTCGGGCACTGTACGCCATATGCATACACGTGAGACATAACGTCATGGCGTACCTGACGTTCTCTTTCTTTTGCCACATCATAGTTGATATCATCCTTGTGAGCTTTCAGTTCATCAATCTGCTCCTGAGTGATATTCAGGCCAAGTTCTTTTTCTGTTTCAGCCAGAGCGATCCACAATCTTCTCCAAGTGCGAAATTTCATATCCGGAGAAAAAATGTACTGCATTTCCTTGCTGGCATAACGCTCTGAAAGGGGACTTACGTATCTGTCTGTACTCATGTATTTACTCCTATCATCTCACTCGATTAACCGCAGGGGTAACTGCGGTTGCTCGGATTTCCTATCATTACGCAGAAATTATATAACATCGCATCATTAAAAGCAATCCCTTTATTCCTCTCCCTGATGAAATTTACCAAGGAATTCTTTGATTCGTGCATTACTTGAAGAAAATACTTCCTGTGGAGTACCTTCTACAGCAATTACACCTTTATCCATAAAAATAACTCTGTCGGAAATATCCCGAGCAAAGTTCATTTCATGTGTCACGATCATCATCGTGATATGGATATCCGCCAGTGAACGGATTACTCTCAAAACTTCTCCGGTAAGTTCCGGATCAAGTGCGGAAGTCGGCTCATCAAAGAACAGGATTTTCGGATTCAGTGCAAGGGCTCTTGCTATCGCAACTCGCTGGCACTGTCCACCTGACAACTGATACGGATAAGCATCTTCTTTATCGGACAATCCCATCTTTGCCAGAAGATCTCTCGCTTCTCTGTAAACCTCATCTTTATTTCTTTTCTGCACATGGATTGGTGCATCGGTAATATTTTTCATGACCGTATAATGCGGAAACAGATTAAAGTTCTGAAAAACCAGGCCAAAGCAGGACTGAATCTCTTTCAGTTTTGTTTTATTCGGCAGACAGACTTTACCATTTTCGGTCCAGACCGTTTTATTTCCCATATAACTTACTTCACCGTCATCAATCAATGTCAGCAGTGTCGCACAGCGAAGAAGCGTGGATTTACCGGAGCCTGAGGAACCGATAATTGAAACGACCTCTCCTTCATTTACATGAATCGACACATCTTTCAGTACCTGAAGACCGTCGAACTCTTTTTTGATATGATTCATTTCCAGAAGACTTGTACTCAAAGCATTTCCTCCTAACGATAGTAATTCAGTTTCTTTTCAAACCATTCCATAACCCAGGCAACTACAAAGTTAAAGATATAGTAGAATACCCCGGCGATCACAAACGGAACAACTGTTGTCTGCGCAGCTGCGATCTGTTTTGCCAGCGCAAACATCTCAATATAAGATACCGAATAAACAAGGGAGGTATCTTTGACAAGTGTAATGACTTCATTTGTCACAGAAGGAAGCACGATCTTTACAACCTGCGGTAATACGATTTTGAAAAATGTCTGGCTTTTATTGTATCCCAGAAGCTGTGCTGCCTCATACTGTCCCACCGGAATCGACTCAATTCCGGAACGATAGATTTCTGCAAAATATGCGGCATAATTCAGAGAACATCCCAGAATGATCGCGGTAAATTTATAATTGCCGATATTCATTCCCCACAGATAGAACGGTCCAAAATACCATAGCAGCAGCTGCAGCATCAGTGGTGTTCCTCGCATAATAGAAATATACGCCTTAACGATCCAGCTTAATGGCTTGAACCTGCTCACACGTCCAAAATATACAACCATGCCAAGTGGCAGGGAAAATAACAGTGTCAGAAAAAAGATCAGCAGTGTCTGCCCAAATCCCGTGGTAAGCTGTTGTAACATTACCTGAAAACTCATGTACTCTCCTCCATAAACCTACAAGAGGGATGCCACCCGGAAAACCGGGAAGCATCCCATTCTGTATTCGTATTTTATGTATTGCTTATTTTTCTTCTGTTTTATCTGTTTCTGCATCATCTGTTGCATCTTTGGAATCCTCTGTCGATGCATCATCAGAAGCTTTCAGTGTTACCATATCTGCGATTTCATACTTCTCAGCAAGTTCTGCAACCGTTCCATCATCTGCAAGTTTCTGAAGGTCTGCATTCACAATATCACAGAGTTCTGTATTACCCTTTTTAAATCCGATTGCATACTGTTCTGTATTCAGTGTCTCATCAAGGATCTTGAATCCCTCTCCTCTGGAATTCAGCTGATATTTGGCAACTCCGACATCGATTGCCAGTGCATCCAGTGCCCCTGCCTGCAGTTCTGTGAATGCAGTATTGTAATCTGCAAATTCATTCAGTGCTCCAAAGGTATCCGCCAGTTCTTTCTGTCCGCCTTCTTCCTCACTCTGAAGAAGATCCAGTGCTGCGGAAGCTGCCTGCACACCAACGGTCTTACCGGCAAGATCTGTAAGCTTCTCAATTCCGGAATCATCTGCAACAACGATTACCTGACTGTTATCTACATACGGCTCTGAGAAAGTATAATCATCTTCTCTTCCGTTCATAGTAAATCCATTCCAGATACAGTCGATAGATCCGGAATTCAGTTCCATATCCTTGGAATCCCAGTTGATTGGTTTTTTCTCCAGCTCCCAACCTTCCAGATCACACACAGCCTGTGCCAGTTCCAGGTCAAATCCTGTGTATTCACCATTCTCATCCATATATCCATATGGCGGATATTCCGCATCAAATCCAACGATCAGAGTCTTATCTTCTATTCCTGCCTGCACACTTACTGCAGATACCATTCCCAGTGCCATTACTGCTGTCATAACTACTGCAACTGCTTTTTTCTTCATCTCTCTATCTCCCTTGACATATTATTTTTCTTTTAATACGTAGCCACTCTACCACGTGAAAGTATTGATATCGTAACATACCCATTCTGACCTGTCAAGTGAATTTTGCGCTGCAGCTTTCATATAGCATACCAACTCTCTAATCTTACATCTGGTCTTTATGATGCAGTACTGTCACACTGCACGGTGGCAGATACAGATTCAGCGATCCAGCCTGGCACAGAATCTGTTTCCGGTGGTCTGTATACCCTTCCTGAGAAGATTGCACCAGCCTTGTAAATACTGTTTCTTCCAGTTTGCTGATTCCTGCCGGCCAGACTTCAATCATAACATCTCTGCCTTCATCCCGGTTGTTCAGTACGATGATCATCTGCTCCGTATGAGAGAATCTCGCATAACAGAGGCCCTGATAATCATTCCATAGGAATTTCAGAGAACCGCTTCTGAGCATTTTGTATTTCTTATGAACCGCAATCATGACCTTGTAGAAATTCAGAAGTTCCATATCTTCATGCCCCCACGGGTAAGTTCTCCGGTTATCCGGATCTGTAAATCCGCAGACACCTGCCTCATCCCCATAATACAATGTAGGAGCTCCCGGCCATGTCATCTGTATGGCAATCGCTTCACGCATGATCGCCGTATTGATATTTTCAGACGCCGCCTGTGCCCCGGCATAGGAAACACGTCCAACCCTGTGATTTGTTCTGGTAAGGAATCTGGAATGATCATGATTTGACAATTCATTCATCGCAGTGTGAAGAGATGACATATGCAAAGAGCGCATATGCGTCTTCATTGCTCCGATAAACGCATCACTGTTTCCATAAAGATCCTCTCTATATTCATCACTGTGTTTTTCCATTCCGGTCAGGAACCATGTCACAGGCTCCATGAACGCATCATAGTTCATGACAGAATCCCACTCATCTCCCTGCAGCCATCCTTCCGGACTTCCATAATGTTCTGCAAGAATCAGTGCTTCCGGATTCGCTTCCTTGACCGCTTTACGGAAATCTTTCCAGAACTGGTGATTAAACTCATTGCTGTGTCCCAGATCTGCTGCCACATCCAGTCTCCAGCCATCCACATTATATGGCGCAGACACCCACTTCTGTGCCACTTTCAGGACATAATCATACAATTCTCCTGAACCTTCATAATTCAGTTTAGGAAGTGTATCATGCGTCCACCATCCATCATAAGTCGGATTATAAGGCCAGCGATTCTGATCATGAAAATCAAAGAAATAGCGATACGGACTGTCTGCAGATATATAAGCTCCCGGTGCATAACCTTCCTGTCCTTCATATATTCTTTCTCTGTCCATCCACTTATTAAAAGATCCACAATGGTTGAATACTCCATCCAGAATAATCTTCATGCCACGTTTATGCAGTTCTTCCACAAGCTGTGCAAACATCTGATTACTTGCCTCCAGATTGCGCTTATCTGTCACACGCCGGATATATTTTGTGGCATGTGTATTATCTCGATCCTCCGGTGCAAGCAGTCCGTCACAGTCTTCAACGATCTTTCCGTAATGTGGATCCACATAATCGTAATCCTGACAGTCGTATTTGTGGTTACTTGGTGATACGAAGATTGGATTAAGATACAGCACTTCAACGCCCAGCTCTTCAAAATAATCCAGTTTGTCAATAATGCCCTGCAGGTCTCCTCCATAGAATTCCCTGACTCCCATAACTGCCGGAGTCTTGGACCAATCTGTCACTTTTTCACTGTGTTCACCAATATATGCATATTCGTCGCTTTCCACATCGTTGGACGGATCTCCATTGCGGAATCGATCCACAAAAATCTGATACATCACCGCACCCTTTGCCCAATCAGGTGTATGATAATTCGGATAGATTTCAAACTGTGCCCATTCCTGCAGCTCAGAACAGACTCCCTGTTCCGTGTAATAGCATGTAGCCCATCCATACTGAATTTCAAAATGATACCGAAAAATCTCTTCCGGCATCACAATCTTTGTTCCATAATAATCAAAACCTTTTGTGGTTTTGTATACTTTCATTTTATATTTCTGATCTCCGGATACGAGATATACCGCATCCACATTATTCTTCTGGGTTCTGAAGCTGATTATTACCTTTTCGCCACTCTTTGGCTCAGTAGGATTTCTGTAATACCTTGTTCCGTCACTGAAAAGAGCCTCCTTGTTAAACACTGGTCTCATATTCAGAATATACTGCATTTTTCTTGCAATATCTTCGTTTTCCTGCTTCATTGTCAATCTTCCTTGTCTGTATTATTTATATTGCACTGGAAATGTATTCTGCATTTCCAGGTTTCTTGGTTTGTAGTCTACTTTTGTATTAAGGATACCTCAGTTTCATATGCAGATGCGGCCTGGTCGTTAAACAGTACCCACTCAACCAGATCAAAACTGTCTGGATTCTCCTGTAAAAATCTATGAACGGTATCTACCGCAATCTTAGCAGCTCTCTCTACCGGAAAATGATAAACTCCCGTAGATATAGATGGAAATGCGATTGTTCTAATATCATTCTCCATCGCAAGCTTTAACGAATTATAATAACAATCTGTAAGAAGCTTATCTTCATTATTTTTTCCGCCATTCCATATCGGTCCAACCGTGTGAATCACGTAATCGCATGGCAGATTATATGCCCTGGTTATCTTTGCCTCTCCTGTTTCGCAACCATGAAGCGTCCTGCATTCCGCAAGAAGTTCCGGACCTGCTGCACGATGGATTGCACCATCAACACCCCCTCCTCCAAGAAGAGAATTGTTAGCAGCATTTACAATTGCCTGTACATCTGTAATCTTTGTTATGTCACCTTTGACTGTCTTAATCGTAAACATAAACTTCGCGATACCTCTCTGTTACAATTTATTATTCGTAACTTTTCATCCCCTTGCGGGATACTACCTTCTGAATAGTTACTATTATTCTTCATTTTTCATTTGGCGTAATGTCCTGCCAGGTCTTACCTTCGTCCGTTGTCTGATAGACCTTATTTTCGTTTACATAGGTAAACATATTGATAGAGCCGTCTTCGCCGTAGGTGTAGTATGCAAAGCCTTGGTGTGTAAAATGATCATAATCGTTCTCTACGTTACGGAAAGGACTTTGATCATAGGAGGCTGGCTTAGGCGTATAACCTTCTAAAGCTTTTTTAAAAACTGGTGAGTCCGCATAATAGACACGGGTAGTATAATTTTTTCCATCAATTTGAAATGTCTGTCCGGAGTAGTAGGCCTTATTTGTCTGCATCGTTCCTTCATTTCGGTTCGAGAATGCTTCCTTAAGATATTTAATGGTTTTTTCCCAAAAATCTCCTTTATATGTTGGTCTTGCCGCCACATCCTCCGTTCCACCACTCCAGGTAAAAATCACACCCAAATTTTTATCATAGGAAACCACACAAGTTCCGTTGCTGCCCGGTGTTCCAACCCAGTTATCTGTATTCGTACCATTAAAGCTTGCTCCCCCAACGCTTATAGGTAGTGGGCTCTGCCATCCGGAAATCTTCTGTTTTAATTTAAAGGTAATAGGCTTGGGAATTTCTTCCTTCTCAGCTATATTTATCATTAATTCATTATATGCAGATTTGGCATTTGCCAGATCTGTTGCCTCCCGGCTTTTCTCAATATACTTGGTATAGGCAGGCGCTAAAATCGCCACCAACACACCCAGAATCGCTACAATAATAATCAATTCTATGAGCGTAAATCCCTGTACAGATTCTTTGCTTTTTTTCATTTTTTTGAACATCACATTTCTCCCATAGGTAAACTCACATATTGGATTAATGATAACATGAATCCATTTTGACGTAAAGAAGTTCTGGAGTCTAGGATTGTATCTAATTTTCTCCTTTTTGCGATTTGCGGTCACTTACCGGCGTTGGAAATGTATCTGCTTTTCTCCTTTTTCCGATTTGCAGTCACTTCTAGACGCCAAAAATGTATCTGCTTTTCTCCTTTTCACGATTTGCAGTCACTTTTCACCACCAGAAGTGTATCCTATTTTCCCCTTTTGGCAATCTGCGGTCACTTTTCACCACCAGAAGTGTATCCTATTTTCTCCTTTTGGCAATCTGCGGTCACTTTAGAAAACTGGGAGTTATCTTTTTTTCTCCTTTTTCCGATTTGCAGTCACTTTGGAAACCCGGGAGTGTATCTTTTTTTTTCTTTTTGGCGATTTGCGGTCACTTTAGGATTCATGAGTGTATCTGCATTTTACTTTTTTGCAATCTGCAGTCACTTTGGAAACCCGGAAGTGTATCTTTTTTTCTCTTTTTGGCGATTTGCGGTCACTTTAGGATTCATGAGTGTATCTGCATTTTACTTTTTTGCAATTTGCGGTCACTTTTGGTACCTGGGATTGTATCTTATTTTCTCCTTTTAGTAATTTGCAGTCACATTTTAACCCCGGAAATGCATCTGCATTTCTCCTTTTCGCGATTTGCGGTCACTTACCGGCGCCAGAAAGCGATGTCCAAAGCTTGGTGAGTAACAAAAAAACGCAACAAAAGACGATTTTCTCGCCTGATGCTGCGGGGTTTTTAGACAGTAAAAAAGACAGCGGGATAAGGTGCAATGCACGATATACCCTTATTTTACCGGGTTTTCAACATTCCCCCTGCTGCTGTCACTGCTGTCACCATCGGTGCAGTAATGGCAGCAGAAAGAACACTATTTTTTTTGTCCATCATGTTCTTTGTTGCTCTCGGTTTGTAGTATGAATTTAAAGTTGTCGTGATTTTTTTATGTCCTAAATCCCTTGCAATTTCTGACACTGGGACACCTCCATCATATAGTACACTCGTATAGCTACGGCGGCATGCATGCGTTGGATTATATTCAACCCCTGCAACTTTACAAAATGTTTGAAATCTCACATTCAAATCTCGCTGATTTGCAATTTTTCCATTTCTTGTGCTGACAACGTAATTTGTTAAAATTCCGCTTTCAACCTGTCTTCTTTTTATCTCTTTAAACCAATAAATCGCTTCAGCTGTTAATTCAATCTTTCTTACGCTGTCAGCTGTTTTTGGTGTGCTCATAGCCTGCACGTGTACACCCTCATCATAATCCCTGTAACTGGTAAGTGTTTTGTTGATAGTTAAGATGTGATTTTTTGAATCATAATCCGACCACTGAAGAGCACAACACTCGCCTGCTCTCAATCCACTTGCAGCCATAAAAAACAGAACTGCACTGTAACGGTATTTTCTATTCTCGTCCCACTCCTCAACTGCTGCCTGATGTAACTGCTGCAACTCATCGTCACTCCATGCCCGTGACTCGTGAGAGCGTGAACTGTCACAGAGCCCCTGATTAATTTTCACAGTTTTCATATAATTAGCTCGTATGTAATCATTGGCAACGGCATAATCCAGTGCCATTGAAATTTCACTTTTGATATGTCTGACTGTGTTGTAGCCCAGCCCTACCTCACGGTCTCCTTTTTTCTCTCTAAAATTTACCACATCGGCAACAATATCTTTGCAGTCTTGCAGTTTAATTTCTTTGATTTTCAGCTTTGCAAATTCTTTATTCTTGATATGGTTTTCATAATGAGAATGATAACCGGCCAGTGTTTGTTTTTTCACATCGCGCTTTTTAGACATCCATTCCTCCATAAGTTCTCCCAGCGTTACAGGTGTGCTATGTGTTCCATTCTCAATTACATCGCACATAGCGGCACGCCATTTTTTCTTACACTCCTCCTCCGTTGAACCTGTGATTTGGTGGCGTTTTCCGTCTCTTGATAAATTCGCCGGCATCATACAGGTATATTGAATTCTATTTTTTCTTGTATGCGCAGTTATTGTTGGCATCGTGATTCCTTTTTCCATAATTACTGTCTCCTGAATCTTTGCGATAGCCTGCTCTGCGATATCTAATGTAATAATATCATCCCTAACCATTTCTTTCAATTCCGCGATTTTATTTCTCATGGCATTGCCTCCAAAATTTATTTGGATGCAATATGCTGAAATTTTGAAAAACACAGCGCGGAAAATAAAAATTTTTTAGTCTGAGTTTTTTTCCTAATTTGATAGTGTTCCTTCTTATGTAATATGCTTACAGTACTAATTCCAGTTCTTTCTGGTCATAATCTTCACCTTGAGATATAATTAAGCCCAAAGGAGGATATACATGAGAACAATTAAAGAACTCGAAGATTTATTATATTGGACTAATGACGAAGAATATCAGGATTTGATGGTCAGAAAATGTGCATACCTCTCTAACCCTGATTTGGATACATTCATGGAATTACAATCACTAGCCTTAGCAATATATGCCGATGCCAAATATCTTTTTTCTAAAGGCAAAATAACACTAGATGAACTACATTCAATTCAATCACATATTCTGTCTGGGCTCTGGCATTATCCAGAATAAAGATATATACCTATATTTGCACCATTGCATATCCTAGTGTGTGCATAAAATAAAACGTCTGAACTGGACTCAAAAAGATTTTTGGTAATCTTGCTTTACCAAAACCGGAAACTGGCTTTCCGGTGTAAAAAAATAAAAAGCCAAAAACTGTAGAGTTTGGAACGAGAAGATAAAAAGAAAGCAGCTACACACATAATTATGTGTACAGCCGCTTTTTGAAAGTCATTTTATTCTACAGGTCCCATTGTCCCATTCCGTTCTCCTGATTCTGCGCCTTCTTATCTACAACGTCAGGAGTATTCTCACAATCCTGATCATTATCCTGCTGGTCCGATGCGTCCTGCTGCATCAACATGTTTTGAGCTATACATGAGTACGCATCAAATGAAAACCGTATTAATTTATGTATCATGAGATAATCATAATTCCTACTGATAGCCCGTAACTCAGCCGCAGTGTCTATGAGACCGCCAATATCGTATGCTGCAAAAAATTTTAATAGTGCCTTTCTCTCATTCTGACCAATTTTACGTCCACTTGTGATGCGGTGTGTTAGCTCTATCACAGACACAATCTTTGAACGTAAAACTGAATTATCCACATTATCAATTTGCATACCCATAATAGTTTTCCGAATCTCCTGAATGATAGCGTCCTGCTCATGATGAATCTCCTCTGCCATTGATGCCACATGCCATTCCGGCAATTCTGTTACATACGAGATTTGTTCATATGTAAGATTACCTATTTGAAGCAATTTTTCTGCTGTTTGTTCTGCCTGCTCGTAATCCATAATGTATCCCCCCTATCTGTTCGCCAGTGGATTCTCTCGATATCTGTTACGAAATTCATTCGCATAAAAATCATCAAGCAGCATTTTGGCCTGTGTTAAAAAAATATAATCCGGTTCATATATACATAATCTAGATGCCATTTTTTTCAAATCTCTCTCCTCATAATGCTGAATCCTACATGTAATGTCCATTTTTTCCTGCATTTCAACTGGCCAGAAATAAATAACTTCTCTCAGCGAGCATATCAAATCTATCGTATCGTGCCGGCGAATTTCCAATTGCAAGCTGTCCTGTTGTAAATAGTGCAACAAACCACGGATACGTTGCATTTTTTCGCGCGTTTCAATTGCTGACTCAGCAACCAGCTCACGTAATTGCTCCTGTGATATGCTTCCAGTTTCCTTAATAATTTCATCAGGTACATCTCCGTCAAAAATGAGATTTTTTAAGATTTTCCGCTGGTGTTCTGTCAATTGTTCCATATACACTCCCTCCTGTACGGTTTATATATAAATTATAGCAATAGCCAGATACTCTAGCAAGGCGCTGCCAGAACGCCAAACTGCGTGACAAATAATTCGCCAAATTTTTGCAATTTAAAATATCTAATATACAAGAGGCTGTTTTCCGATTCTGGTTTATCGTAAAAGGTGAATACCTTACAATTTTCTACAGTCCAACACTTTTCCCAGATTTAATAACTTTTCCCAACCACTTCCCAGGCATTACTTGGGAGAAAAAATATCACTTTTTCTAAATACTGTATTATTTTGTATCAAAATATGCTATATATTGTCATTCTTCTTATATTATTTATTCATTTCCCAGATTCCCAAGTTAAAAAATTTTATATATAAGAGAAATAAAAAAAGAAAAATTATTCTTTTATTTTATTTATGTTTATATATACACATGAACTTTTGGTTGGGAATTCTGGAAATCTGGGAAATCATCCTATCGCTACCCGCAAAAAAGCACTGCCGGCTTCTTCATCCAGTAGTGCTTCATCATACATATCAATCAAATGGGATATCTTCCGCAAGCATCTCTAATGTCTGCTGCTCAAGGTCTCTTGCTGTCGCCGCCTCTCTTGCCGCTATGTCCGCCTTTTGTGCTGCTGCCTTTGCGGCCTCTGCTGCCGCCTTCGCCGCTACAGCTGCTTCCTCGGCGTTCTTTGAATCCTCTTTTTTCTCCTCGTTTTCTTCTTCATAGTGAGGCATGATTAATTTGATAACTCTCTCATTTCGTCCAGTTTTTTTTGATGCCGTTTTTGTTTGATTTGTGTCTTTGTCTGATATCAGTAATCCCCGGCCTTTCATCTCTCTGTAGAACAAGCTAAGGTCAAGGTCTAACTCTTTCGCCCATTCCTGTAATTTATGCGGGAATATAGATATTGACTCAAATTTTTTTCCATCCTTTTTGTCGTCTTCTTTGTATATTCCGATATACTCGCCCGTAATATGTTCAGGTACTGTGAATCCTTCAACCTTTCCAGGGTTACCGATGCATCTTTCAATAACAGTGTAATAGAATCGCATATACTGGTCGGCCTCGTCCGGTTTCACCATAATATCAAGTAGCTCTTCGTCCGAAAACTTCTGCTCATCTTTAAAAAGAAACTCTGTCGCAATCTCATCAGCCGTAAGCAAAACAGCAATGCTCGTTGCCTGACGGCCCTCGCGCCCGTTCTCTTTCGCCAATTTACGCGCTCTTTCCAGATTCTCTTTATTTCTCTTCATAATCTCGGGCTGACCTAATTTTTTTACCTGCTCCACAAAGTCTTTTCCGCAAAATCCGTAATTGTTCTGAAAGAACCAAATCAGGTCCTCAAGATTTTCAAGGTTTGGATATTTCTTTTTATCAAGATATGGAAAATATTCGTCCACTAATTTCGGTAAAACCCTGTAGATACTGCCGTTTGTGGTGTAATCTTTTGTGATTACCTGCTCGGAACTAACAAGTGCGGTCAGACCGAAAGTGTATCTTTTTCTTTGTTTTAAGTCTTTTGTTGCCCTGTTTTTGCCTCGGCCGTTTGCAATCATCATGACCGTTTCCTGAAATTTTCTTTTTTTCTCTGGGTCCCCCTTTGAAACGTCATCTAGGATAACCGGGAAGTTATTGAAAGTGTCGCATGTCAACTCAAGAGATGTCGGTGTATTATCGGAATCAAGGAAAATTCCGCCGGATTTACTGTCCATGTTGCTGAAAATTGTGCATACAATGGATAGCATAGCACTCTTTCCGTAACCGCTGCCACCGTATAAGTTCGCAATGAAACTGTCCTGTTTTGGTAACATCGGCAAAATTACGGATGCCAGCAGTGCGGCTGTCGCCAGTTTAAAAGGCGCATAATTCAAAGCCCGAATCTCCTTAAATTTTTTATACCATTCTTCACGGTTTCCCTGCTCTGAAAGAGCTGCCATCATATCAGGAAGTTCATCCTGTCTCTCAAAAACATAATCATCGGTTGTATATGGTAAGAAATTTTTGAAACCTTTATCCCAGCCCAATTTATTCAAAGTGTTCACTATTTTCAAAGCGCCGCGCTTTGATGATTCTTTCATCATAGACGCCATAAAATTGACGCATTGGCGCGCATTGTCACTAGTGATTCCAGCGCCCATGTTACTTAAAGAAATAATTTTATTTACGTTTGAAATCACTTCTCTTTCTACCGTTGCTTTTTGCCAACCTTCTTCACTGCCAAAATGTACCTCAACTCTACGTGTTGCTCCGCTCGCAGCGTTGTCCAGTGGTCTGTAGAGTTTACTTACCAGAATCGGATACATACAGGCCTCGACCTCTTTTACGGTTTTTCCGCTCTCTTCAAACTTTCTGACCCCGTCATCGTCTGCAATCCACTCATCGCTCACGTACATATTTTGTATGTCTGCAGGTAATTTTGTATAACCGGTCATCTTTCCGGCTTTTTTTGCTTTTTCTTTTTCTTCCTTTTCTCTTTCTCGCATCCGCCGTTCAAACTCTTTCTCCTGCTCTTCTTTTTCTTTTTTTACTTCTCTCTTTTTGGCTGTACAGTTTCTTTTAAACATCTGCGCTAAAATCGTTCCACCAAGATATTTTGCCTGCCGCTCCAATTTTTCCTGTAATTGGTTCTGAAGAATTTCGTTTGTAATTGCCTTGAATATCGTTGTATACAATGCGTCATCATAAAACTGTTCTTGTCTTATTACACAATTAATTTTCCCCTCGTTAAAGTACTCGTAGTATGTACCCGTATCAGGTCTCGTTTTCGCCTCAATCCCTGCATCTCTCGCTGCTGCATACTCCGGCGAATCCGGGTCAACCTCCGATTTCTTCATCATATTGACCATCATAGTCATCATCATCTGCATCTGTTCCGGTGTCATGTTCTGAAACATCTGCATCATATCTGTCTCTTTTGTCATGATTTTTCCTCCTGTATGTAATCCGCATCATTGGCGGTCTGTAATATAATCTGCTGAATGTAAGATTTCCAATATTGCAAAACATACATTTGAAGTGCTAGCCTATCTGAGCATCATCTTCAGCAGTCTTTCATTCACATATTCAATATGCTGAAAAAATACTCAAACGTAACACAAAAAAAATTTTTTCTAAACATACAAAGTAAAATTTGTATCTGATCAACAAATACAATATAAAAAATGGCTCTGGCAGGATTTTCCTACCAGAGCTTTGTTTCAAAAATTATAGAAATATTTTGTAACTATGAATGCCTCCACATGTCTAAAATACAACAAATAGAATTTATAAAACAATCATTTAAATCTTTTGGTTTACCCATAAACAGAAAAAAGCACGCCGGCAGTAACCCGTTCAAACTGCCGGCTTTGTGGAAATTTATGCTGTGTACAGTATGGGGTATATCCTGTACACAATGCACGTTCTGAACTCACGAAAAACAGTCTTAATTTATGTATATCGGCAACAAAGAAAGGAATAAGAATCCGATATACTCCGGCGGAATCCACGCCGGTGGTTCAGAAAGTGCACTCTACACAAGATATAATCTCAAATTGTATACACAAAATTATATACGGATTAATTTTTTCTTTTTGATTCATCTACCAGTGTAAACGGCTCATCACCAGCCGATTGCTTCCATCCATGTTCCATAATTCTATGGATTTCTTTTTTTGACAAATTCATGTTACGTGCAAGTTTTAACCGCATAAATTTTTTCTGTACACTATTGAAATCCTCAACCATGCTTATCTCCCTCCGTTTCTGATTATATTATAGAAAAAGCCGCCGCTAGAGTCAAACAACCCTGCGACACCTTTAATTCAATAAAATAATTCGCTAAAATTTTCTAAACCTATCTATTACACCTGCTGCTCAATCACCATTGCTTCAGTCTCTCTCCTGTATCTTTCACGTTCAACCTTAAAAAGCCACTCCATTTTATTCCGATATATCTCCGCAAAATCATTATTTTTGCCAATATTGTTGTATATATTTTTTAAATATCTTTCATACATAGCCTGATTCTCTGCATGTATATAAAATGGCGTCAGAAAATTATTGATACACTGCATATATGATATCAAAGATGCCGTTCTGCTGTCGCCTCCATACTGGATAAATCGGATATGAAAATCTGTTATATCCTGCCTAATTGTCGGGTTACCGGCCTCTGGCTCCCGCGCATACGCTGATATGAGGTGTTTTAAATTCTCTTGCATATGTAACGGTGTACCGGGATATAATCGGCTATGCATCTCCGCTACATACTCCGGCGTTATCAGCTCATCCATATTATCAATACAAAATTTCAACGCATTAAAACAACCGTCAACCTCAATAATGTCTTTTGCAACAAAGATTTCTTCAGAATTATCTGCCCAAAAATATCCAGAAGCATAAATCCTGGCGACATTTGCCTCTGATATTTTCCCACCTGTCCTACTGATAGAATGAAAGGCAAATTTTTTCTGCGTATAATCGAAAACGCCTTCCTTACCGCCTCTGCTCGTTACACATGCACACTCGAACATCAGATATCGCCGCAGCTCCATAATATAATGACTCATATGTAAACGTCGAGTAGACTTTGTCTCGACTTTTTCACATCCTTTCATCATATATTGTTTTGCGATGAGAGGTTCAAGTCTCAAAAGCCCCTCACAGAACCGCACGTGCCCTATTAAGGCATACGGCTCTTCAATAAGCCATTTACCTAATACGCACTTTTCAGATATATCCTTGGATACTCCAGTGGATGTATCTTTAGAATATTCATATATTTCTTCCACGTCAGCCAATACGTTTGGTCTCTGCGTCTCTTGCTTTTCCATAACTCCTGTCTCACATATTTGTAATATTTTTGCAAACCTATGTAGTTCCCATAGATTCCATAGTATCTGTAATGCCCCGTCAGTTTCACATTCAACGCTTCTATGGTATCGGCTATGCTTTCGTGCATATGCTCCCATAACCATTTCTTGACTGCTTCTCTTTTCATTTTCAGCTTCTTCCTGCTTGTTCTATGCAGTACACAGTACTTGCCCCAGTGACTTGTCGCATTGTAGTGTGTAAAGCCGAGAAAGTCAAAGGATTCCTTTGTTCCCTTGTATCTGCCAAAGGGTAGAATTCTGCTTTTATCCTCTGCAATTTCAAGACCGAATTTACGCAGTCTTTCTATCAGAAGCTGATAAAACCTTTGTGCTTCATTCTCGTATTGGAACAGACATACAAAATCATCTGCATAGCGTACCATGTACATTTCTCCCTTAAACTCATGCTTTTTCACATAATCAAACCATGTATCTAAGGTATAGTGCAGATACACATTTGCCAGCACTGGCGAAATCAGCCCGCCCTGTACTGTTCCAGCTTCTGTATCCAGTCGCTTACCATCCTCCATAACTCCCCCTATCAGAAATCTCTTGATATATCTGATGAAGTTCTTATCTGCTATGTCATGCTCAAGAAATTTTATCATCCACTCATGGTCTAGGTTATCAAAGAATCCCTTGATGTCTGCATCTAAAATGTAATTGACCTTGTCTGCCATGATGTGTTTGTTTACTCTTTGAATTGCATCGTGACAACTTCTGTTTGGACGAAACCCAAATGAAAACTCCTTGAACTTAGGCTCATAAATCGCTTCCAGTATCTCCTTAAAGACACCTTGAACAACTTTATCCTCAAATGACGGAATGCCGAGTCCTCGCATCTTGCCATTACCTTTTGGGATATAGGCTCTGCGCACGGGATATGGTTTATAGGAAAACTTCTTCATTCTGACAAGCAGACTCTCTATGTTTTCTTCTAAGTTCTCTCCGTATTGCTCCTTGGTTATTCCATCCACTCCTACTGCTTTCCCTTTGGGTTGTTTGTTGTAGGACTCTTTGAGTGTGTCACTGTTGACATATTTCATTAGCGACTGAACTCTGCCATATCTTTCTACGAGACTGGCTATTTCTGCTTTCTCTTTTTCCATAGATTTTATGCCTCCTGTGCTCTCTATGTTTTGATTGCAAAAGCAACTTATTGTCCGTCCCTTCCCTCCAGCGTCATTACTGCTTTCATCAGTACTATGGACGAATCCGACTCCTCGATGGTCTTCGTTCATACTCACCATTGCATTGGTCGATATTCCCTACTGTCTCATGTACAGAACCATCCAGGCCTCCCAGGTATGTCAAATATAACAATATCAGGTATGCCGTGCTCTAGGACTCCGGTGTGTTTTCATAGTCTCGCTTTAACGACTAATCCTTATTGGTGACCCAAGGAGGTAGCAGACCACCCCACACAATCGATATTTTAACGAAGCTCAATCACTTCACGCTTACGCATTACGGCGTTCCTGTTCCCTGTCCTACGCTTAAACACCATTGTTAGCCTTTGGCGCTCCAAGGACTCGGTACTGGCGACTTGCTAAGTCTTACCAGACTGGATTCCCACCAGTTATATATTTGGCACCGAACTGGCGCACACCTCCTTTATGCTGATTATAGCATAAAAGAAAGCCGGGGCAAAACCCCGACAATATTAACCGATATCACAGCAATTGGCAAATTCATTTCGATATATAGTTATCATCCGTTATAACTACCTGCTCTCTTTTTCTCTGCCTTTTTTATTTCATCTCACCGCTCTATCCGCAGCTCTCAAATAATCCATAAAAATTTTGGTTGCAATCTTTTTATCTTTTGCAAAAATAATCTGCTCTATTACTTCTGGCTTCCCATTAAATTTACATTCATATTTACCAGTTTTAATCATTTCAATCGTAAATTCTCCACACATGTCTTACACCTCCTAAAGCCTATCGCTCTTGCAATATCAATACCTAATGTTCTGACAATAATTATACCACTTAGCCTTTATATAATCCGAATCTATAAATATCTTTATTAACATGGTCATAAAGTTCATCTACGCATATCCACTCATCGTACCATGCTCTTTCAAAATATTCCTCCTCTTCATTTTCATACGCATCCAGTAACTCATCCTTTAACTCCAGTTTCTCTTCACTTTCTACTTCATTACCAAACTCCAACATATCAATGTCTGCGCATTTACTCAACCACTCAATAAATTCTTCTTTTCTTGACGGAAACTCAATAAGTTCAAAATCTGCGTTACTGTAAAATTTATGATATAAAAGTTCTACCATGCCATCCCAGTTCCATGGAATTTCAATATTTTCAAAAAATTCTTCCGGTTGTGCTTCTATGTACTGGATGATTCCTTCCATGATTGCCGTACAGTTCGCATCTCTTTTATCATCTCCTCCTCTGGCATTTGCGGTCAATTTCCTTGCTTCAGATATAATCCATGGTTTTTCATAGTGGCTTTGCTCCATGTCTCTAATAATCATGTAACTATCTTCATACCAGCTTTTGATATCATCTATAAGTTGCTCTTTTTTTTCTAATAATTCTTCATTCATAACATTTTCCTCCTGATTTGTAGTAATATTTTCTGTTGTTGAATTTGTATCTTTCATAATCTTTTCTCCTTTGTCGTTAAACTTTATGCCGTTTTCTCCGGTTCTTTTTTCTTACACATATACTATGCCGAATTTTTTTGTCTGACTGCGATAAAATTTTTATTTTTTTACATACTTAAGATGACAAATAAAAAAGATCATAAATTTCAATCAAAAAAGACAGTCTTGCGACTGCCTTCACATCAAAATGATATTATATACCACATTACCAAAATATTTTCTATTGCGACCATATTTACATCCTGTTATAATCTATCACATGGGTGCTACCATAACGGTAGGCGGTTAGTCCTTCTCCAGAGGGACTGTGACCCTCTGATTACATAGAAACCCAAAAGGGAATCCACTGGAAAGGAGGGCTAAGCCATTGAGTATTGTAGATTTCATTGCAGTAGTAAGCTTCGGCTTAACCTGCTTTAGTATCGGATACACATTCGGTAAGGATAATAATAAGACACAAAAATAGCCGCCCCATGTCTGGTAAACTGAAGCGGCAATTTTTGTCTATTCATATATTGGACTAACCGTCTATCGGTAGCACTCTCTTTCTATTAACATAGTATCATTTCTTCTGATAAATGTCAAAATTATTTTTTCTATTGCATCTTTCTGTACTCACATTATTTGATTTTTACACGTTTATAACCGGATGCCTTTGATTTCAATACTTTTGAGCCTGATTTTCTGATAGAAACAATTTTATAGTAATAATTCTTTCTGCTCTTTAAAGATTTCTTATCTGTATAATAGGTTCTTCCCGTTACTGTTGCCACTTTCTTATATTTACCGCGTAGACTGGTTGCACGATATACATAATATCCAGTTGCATTACTTGCCTTTTTCCAACGAACCGTTGCTTTGCGCTTGCCTGCTTTGATTGATGTAATCTTGGTTGCAGAAGGTTTCTTGACGGTGGCTGGTTTCTTTGTAGAACTTGTTGATGGTTTTACATTAGTATTGGAAGAGCTGGTAATCGGGGTAGTGGCAAGCTGTAAATGGTAGATATCACCTATTGCCCCGCCATAACCACTCCAAACTTTGACAATCAAATCTCCAGAACATTTATCTACAGTTAAAGTTTCATTTGTATTCAAATCATATCTTCCCAAGGATTTTCTGCTATTATATTCTATTAATTCAATTCTCCATATTTCAGGATTTGATACTGTATCGTCTATCGTAAATCTCAAAGAAAGTTTATTATTTCCATTCAATTTAAAACGATACCAATCCACGTCATCACGGCAATACAACTTTCCTGTATAAATTTTATTCGCATATACAATATTTGCATTTGAAAGAGATTTGTCACCATAATACCTTTCTTGTTCCCATGAATCCGATGGTGTATGGCTAACTTTTAAATTATATGAAAACGCAACGCTATAACCATGAGACTGATTCAGTCTTATATAATATTTTCCAGGTGCAAGCCCAATTTTATAATTCTTTGAATTAGTATAAAAATATGCCAGCTGATGTCTATTTGCATCTTCCAGATTCACAGCCCATGTATAGTCTTCATATGTATTCTCAGCATCTCTAGCAATTTCAATTTGTGATACTCCACTCTGTGAAATAGTAAATTGGTACCAGTCCTGATCATTTCCCTGTACTGTCCCCTTCACCCACGTATTCAGTGGCAACTGGTTCGCCTGTGCCGGATTATCATTCGGCTCACTCTCCTGCAACATCGCTGCTTCTGTCTTTACTGTCGGTGAAAATGCCACTACACACAGTGCCATCGTCAGACCCGTAAACACAAGTTTCGTAAGTTTCTTTACTCTTTCTCCTACCATAACTTTCCTCTCCTTCTGGATAATTTATATACGAATTTTCATATATCTATGTTAATCATGAACCGAATGTCATAGAAACAACTTTGCCATTCTTTACTTTTAACCTGACAGATAGACCATTTAATCTTTTACAACACCTTAATGCTCTTGTCTTCGAAATCCGATAATTTCCATCAATCTCTGCTGTATAATACTTTGTCGCAGAAGTTAACTTAAACGTTCTCTTTCCATATTTCTGGAAGTTCTTTTTCAAATAAGTAAATGGAATCTTCTTAGCCTTGGAAAAAGAACCATAAAACGTAACGGAATTTTTATTATAGGTAACTTTTGTCGTTCCCGGCAGCCAGTACTTGCTATTACCACTTCTGCCACCTCTTTTGTGATTCAGCAAAGTAGCATAATATGTAGTTCCTGATGATTTTTTTGCTGCTGCCTGCACTGGTTCTGTATTCATGCATCCTATTACAATTCCAAGTGAAAGAATCACTGCCATAATTTTTAAAACTATATTAAATCCCTTTTGTTTCTTCATACTGATTTCCTTCTCTCTTATAAATATTGTTTTGCATTCTGGCGCTCTTTATATAAATTGAGTGCATCCAATGTCATTGGAATAAATGGAAATACAAGCTGTACTCCGAGTACAAATCCACCTGCAATTATTGCAATAACAACATCGAATAATACAAATGGTGTCAGCAGATATCCCCATTTAAAAACTCCTTTTACAAGTTTCAGTGCTTTAAAAATACTTCCAGTTATCACCATCAATGCTATACCGCCGATCAGATAGATGTCTCCCCAAAATGACGGTAATACGATTCCTGCAATTTCTTCAATTAATACAAGAATCAGAAGATATGCTGCTGTTCCAATTGCTGCCCCTGCTTTAAATTTAAACTTCAGGTTTGTGTTCTCCAGATAATTTTTTGCTGCTGTTGTTTCCATAGTAAAGTCCTCCTGTTATTTTATACTTTTTTATAATTGCTGCCTGAATACTCATTTTCAGGTTGATTTTCCTTCTTTTTCCTCCTTTCTACTCTATAGACGATTGAAAACAGCAGCAGGTTTTATCTTTTTTTAATTTTTTATATTTTTTTGAAACTTACATAATCCTTTTCCAAAGTTCTCAGTGTTTTTTCAAAATATCCATTATTCCTCCACACACGATTTTAATTTCAGGAAGGAAACAGATAGCCATTGGAATGCAGATAAAGATATTCCATAAAAATTTTGGAAGAATTTCATCTGCTACTCCTATTACAACAAACCAGACTGCAAATAAAAGATACAACCGAAAACCTCCATGCACATGGTCCACATGAGGTCTATAAGTATAAAATCTTTTTCCTTCCGCTCTTGCATATGCTTCTTGTACTTCCTTGTCTGACTCGACGCTTACACCATGAAAAAGATAAAGATTTACAGGATAAAAAGCAACCATCCATTTAAAACCTGACCTTGCATAATTAATGTGAGGAAAGAACTGCTGTGCCAACTCATCTGGTGTTAGCAGACATAACAGCCATATGATAAAATACCACATCAGCCACCCCAGAATTACATCCAGAATTTTCCGCCTCGTCGTTACAGAAGATACCGTCAGCATTAAATCATCCCATCTGTTTTCAAAAAAATTTTTTATTTTTCCCATTTCCATATTCCCTTTTCTTCATTTTAAATTTTTCAATTCATATAATATCCAATATTATTCCAGTTGCTTATAATATAAAGAATATCTTTACCTAATGTTACAACTACAAGTAATGCAATAATCAATGTACATATCTTGGCAATAAAAAACGCAATGGCTTTTTTGTCTTCATTCATCTCAACAACATGCATATAAGCTGCAAACTCAACATAAACGCCCAACAAAACTAATGCAGCTCCGATGCCTAATGCAATTACATCAACAAACTTGAATAATATCACTGTTACTAAAATTGTTGCCAAATCGTATACCGCACGTGTACCCACAACTGCATACATTGCATTTTTAGAAGCATTTCCCTTAAATACTCCATTGAAAACTCTCAGCAGTGCTGTTTCCAGCCAGTCCGCTCCTAATGTAACAGCTACCATCATTAACAACACATTACCATACGGTATCTCTATCCATCCTTGCAGCTTTTTACCAATAGAAACTGCCACAAGCAGTATAATAACGGTCAATACCACCGCTTTTGTGACAATCATCTTTAATCCGTCATTTCCGGCATCGTTTTCTGCCATCTCTGTTGCATGAGATACAGGTTTTTTGAGTGTACACAGCATTTTTTTACCAATCTCTTTTATAGTTCCTGCCGCCTGTGTTCCCTTTTCCTTCGCCCATTCAGCATCCTTTTCATTCAGATGAACATCCTTAAATACTTTCTTTTTCTGCGTTTTCTCATCGTCTGCTGCCTGAGCATGTGCCTGTGTCGGTTCTGACTGCGATGTCTGCTCCTGCTTCGACTGTTCTGTTTTCGTTTGTTCCGGTTTCACTATGTATTCTTCAAATTGTTTTTCTCCCGGCTGTTCTACCTGCATTTTCTTTACCTGTGCAGTATCAGCCTGCATATGCGGTGCCTGTGTTTTCTGTGTACAGGTACACACTTCTCCGTCCTCCAGTTTTTTTCCACATTTTGTACAATACATATTCTTTCCTCCCTATATTTGTATCACTATCATTCATCTCCAAATTACTTTTTAAGAACCAAATGACATTTCATCAATTTTTCCATCTGTTACTTTGAGCCTTACTCCCAATCCATTCAAACGCTGACATGTACGTAATGCATCTTCTTTTGACCATAGATATTTTTCATCCTGCTCCCAACCACAATATTCCGTCTGTGGAGTCAATTCAAATGTATACGTTCCATCAGACAAAACATCATATGCCGCAAAATCATCTGATTCAGATTTACTGAATGTTCCATAAAACGTGATAGAACTTTCATCATATTCAACTGCCTTTATCACTCCATGAGTTGAGCTGTCAGAATTTGGATTTAATACTGCTGAGTAATACCCGGATTCCATCACAGGCTCATTTGTCTCCGGCTGATTCTCTGTCTGAACCTGCTGATCCGTTTCAGAATTATCATTTGCCTTTGCTGCATTCGCTTTTGCTTCCGCAGCAGTTTCTCTAACACTTTCTGCAACATCTTGATGATTTGCCAGATATGCATCCCATCCACCTTCATATGATACTTCCGGAGGAACATACACATCCTCTTGTTCTCCATCATCCACATACGAATAGGAATCCGTATCTTCTGTATCTTCTCCTACATCGATCTGCTGAACTGCCTCTTCCTCTTCTGCATCTGCTTCCTGTCCCTGATTCGTGTCATTCTTATATACCACCTTCATCTTACTCTGGCCAAAAGGAAGTTTATCTGCATTTTTTACTGCACCATATCCAATGCCTCCGGCCACGATCACACCGGCAAGTATCCATGATGCCACTTTTTTTCCCTTCATCTTCTTCACTCCATTCCTTTCCAGCTACTTGATTGCCAGTTCTCCACCATTCAGTCTCAATTCCTCATCCATCATCAGGCTTGCATTCGCCTCCACAATAGACGAAAGCCCCTGCGCATCAAATACTTCCGGTGATACCGTTTCCTGATACCATGATGTAGACTTAAAATAATCTGCCAGTTCCTGATTCTTAAATCCACGGCCCATACGTGCCATCATTTCATTTCGTGCAAAGCTGAGACCTCTTGCACTCAGATTTGCAATATCTGAATAGGTAAGTTCTCGATTCAAACTGTCTGGAATAATATATTCCGGATCTGTTCCCGTAATCTGACCATCTTTGTAGAAATCACTTCGTAAAGCCGGACCAGATTCAACATTTACCGCTGTCCCGGATGTATCTGCCTGTGTAACAGCCTCTGCCGGAGCAGGTGTAGCCGTCGGCATCGGGGTCGGACTCGCAACCGGAGCAGCCGTCGGGGTCGGACTTGGGCTCGGAATCGGAGTCGGTGTTGGTTCAGCTAAACCAGACACCTCAACCTCTTCATGGGTTCGTGTTACGATTATGTCATCTTTTTCCTGAAGGTCTTCTACTACATTAGCCAGCCAGACAACTACTACATCTCCATTTGATAAATCTCTATCATCGTAAACATAAAACTTCAAATGGTCACTTATTTTATCATCTGGCTTCTCAACCTCGGCAGTTCCCTCTCCATTTACTCCTTTGAATGTAACCTTAAGGTTTTCAAAAGGGTCATACTCTGTAACCTCTTTCAGTCCTTCTACTTTATAATCTTTTAAATCTTTAAATTCATATCCAAACGCAGCCTCTAGTGCATCTTCCAGTTCCTGACTATTACATTCAAATGTAACTGTCTGACCATTTTTCAGTTCCTCAGACTGTGAAATCGTATAGAAATTATTTTCCAGTGCATCACACATTGTCTCAATCGGGTCATAATCCTGGAAAGTCTCTACAATCATATCCGCATAATCTGCATCCTGCTGTTGCTCCTCTGCCCATTTTCTTGCAGAAGCTTCATTCAATGTCAGTTTGTCTTTGTACTCTTGCTCAAACTTCTCAGAGTCAAATGTTAACTCAGCAGAACCATTTCCATCATACCCGCTTAATGTCAATGTATAAAATCTATTCAAATCAATCACATTTTTATTTTGATATACAAAAAAGTATCCGCCTACGGCTACTGCCACAACTGCAATTGGTATGATTACTTTACCGGCGCCTGATTTTTTGTACTTTTTCTGCACTGTTTTCGGTAAATTCTGTGGAACTTTTTCATTTACTTCTTCCGTGCACTGTTCTCTGTGTGCTTTTAGCTGCACTTTTTCCTGAGGCATTTTTCTGGTTGCACTTTTTTCTTGCTTCTCCTGTACATCATTTGTTACCGAAATATCCTGTGGTAATCTCGTTCCACAGTTCGGGCAAAAAGCCTCTGGATTTTTAATCTCAATTCCACAATTTGGACAGAACATTTCTTTCTCCTCCCTGTATCTTCTTATTTTTCTTTGTTCTCTGTTCCCGTTTCATTTTCTTTCAGCGTGTATTGCAGTATTCTCTGCAATATCAACCACAGACGTTCCCATGGTATTGGCAAATGGTCTGCTGCCGATGTAATCATTTTTTCAATGTCTTTGTCATCCATGCCATCTCTCCTTTCTACTCTATAGACGAGCGAAAGTAATAGCAGGTTTTATATTTTTTAAATTTTTTTATTTATTTCTGGTCAAACTGTCCGTTCCACTGTATCCCTCCGTACTATATGGGTCTGTTGTATTCACAAGCGCCAAAGTTTCTGAATCATTCTTATCCCATCGATATCCATAACTCCCATTCTCATATGATATCTGAAAAAAATACCCATAATCTGTTAGTGTCACGTTACTGACTATACGTTCATAATCAACTGTATCTGAATTTGGTAAATATGCTTTCACATCATTTCCATCAAACACAATTTTATAATGGTATGGGGTACCTCCACATGTATACCAGGTTCCTTCAATCAATTTGAGAGCCTTCATTGTGTCATCATCCAAACCTGTATTTGTTTCTTCTGTACTGTCTGTAGTTTCTGTCTGCGTTGTTTGATCTGATGCTGGTATAAAATCATTTCGCACGGAAAATGTATCCTGTTGGCTGTACGTCGGAGCATCCATCTGTCTTTCTCTGTATAAATCCGAGATTAACGGCTCACCTACGGCTTCTCCCGGATCCAGAGCATATTTCATAAGTACATTCTCTACATTCACGATATCTGAATCTGCATTTCCCGTGTAGTAATTCATTCCATTAACCGTGCATTCCCCATCGGTTGCTCCAAACATATATTTTATTTCATCTTCCAGCTGGAGATTCGTATCTGTAATCTTAAGGAATGTGTATTTATAAAGTGAAGCACCATGCCCTGGCTGTTCCATGCCATATCTTTCTATGTAACAGGAACCATCCATTGTTCTTATACCAACCTGCTCTTCAACACCTTCCATATAGGAATTCAAATCACTATCCGGCATTTCATAATACTGTCTTGCCTGTACTTCCGTGCCATCAATACCATACAATTCCAAATACCAGACTTTTTCCATATCCGTATAATTACTGCTGTACTCTCCTTTTTCTTTGCCTCTCGTACGTACCAGGAGCAATTCCTGCTTGCCATCTCCACCAAAATCCTGTACACATGCAGCCAGCAGCACATCATTGGAATATCCACTGTTCAGATCATACGCAGTTGTAAATCCATCACTGATTACCTGCAGATTCTGTTCCTGTACGTAGTTCTCATAAAAAGTATTATAAATTTTTCTCTCTTCTGTCGGTGAAAGTGTTTCTGCTGTCGTTGTTTCTCTATTCTCTTCATTTTCTGTGCTTTCTGCTACAGGAGTTTCTTCCACTGCCACAGTTGGTGTTGGTTCTGTACTTTCTTCCGCTTCGGTCGTTGTGTTGGAATCCTGCTTCTGTTCCGAAGTCGACACTACTTTATCCGCTACAAAAGGCAGTCGATCCCAGTTTTTGACAAGTCCATAAGTGATACCACCTACCCCAACTGCACCGGTCAAAATCAAGGATGCGACCTTGATTCCGACATGTCTGGCCGCTGTCTTTGCAACCGTTCCGTTTACTGCTTTGGATGCATTTTCTTTTACTACTGATTTTGCTATTTTAGAAGACTTTTTGACATTTCCACTTTCACCTGAAGTTGCACTTTTTTCTGAAGGTTGTACTGCCTTTCCACTTTCTGTTGTCATTACTTCTTCAGTATCAACTGGCATTGTACTTTCTGAAGCAGTAGAAATTCCTGACTCGATAATATTCTGCAAAGACTGTATTTCTGATACACCCACTGATATACTTTCCAGTCTGCGAAGCAGATACAGGAAAAATACAAACGGAGCAACTGTGTAGAGCTTTGTTCCTTGTTTTTCCAGTTCCAAAACCTGCTCTTTTACTTTCTTACGTGCATAAACCAATCGACTTTTGACAGTATTTTCACTTACACCAAGAGTCTCTGCAATATCTTTTACAGGCATTTCTTCATAATAAAACATACCAACAACCATTCGCTGGTCTTCCGGCAGCTGGTCCAGAATTTCCATCACAAGTCTCTGCACTTCTTTTTCATCCGCTGCCATTTCAGGATTTACATCTATGTCAGTACTTTCACGTGTTTCTACAAATGAAAGGCCGTCCATTCCCTCCTGATTAGACATTTCCGAAAAAAGTATCGGTTTCTTTTTCTTCAGCCAGTCTTTTGCAGTATTGTTTGCGATCACCTTCAGCCACGGAATCAAACGTTCCGGATTCTGAAGCTGATCCAGTCTTGCAAATGCTTTAATATATGTATCCTGTAAAATGTCATTTACTGTATCATCGTCTTTGACCATGACTTTTACCACTCTGAGCAATTCAGACGAACTATACCAGTAAAGTTCTGATATCGCCTCCTGATCATTTCTTTTTGCTTTTTCAATCAGAGCTGCCAGATCTTTTTGCAGTGAGTTTCCACAATATCTACAGAAATTCGCGCCTTCCTGATTTTCTTTTCCGCATTTATTACATATCATTTTCTTTTTACCTCCATGCTCTTTTCTACTCTATAGACGAGTGAAGGAAACGTCAGGTTTTATATTTTTCCCAAAAAATACTGCCAACACTTTTTTGTCAGCAGTAAATTTTGTTTCCTGTGTTAAAATTGATCAAAATTCACTTCTGATTTGTCAATTTTTTTATTTTCTTCATAATTTTCTTCATCAATATACTTTTCTTCTACATATCCGAACATAGATGCTACAAGATTACCCGGAAAATTCGTAATTGCTGTATTGTACATTCTAATATTTCCATTTAACAGCTCACGGGCTGCAGAGATATCTTTATTCAGCTCCATTGCCTGTCTCAATGCTTCCTGATATCCATTAATTGACTGCAGTTCCGGATATTTCTGTCCCAGAAAAGCTAACTGTTCAAGTCTGTCATTTACAGTTAGTTTCTCAATTCCTGCAATCTCTTTTTCGTAACTCAGTTTTACGATATTTAACGCATCATTCAGGCAAGCCGTTCGCTTGGCAATCTGGATTCCAATATCTGAACCCTCATGTTTGATTGCATTTTTAAGTTCGTTGAATTTATTTCTTGTAACTACTACATATACCGCTATAATGATTAATACAATTATAATTTTCATAATACTTATGCTCTCTTTCCTTTAACATTTTTTATTATTCTAATTCATTACATCTGTAAACTGCTCATACATCTTCCAAACTTCTTCCGCTGTCTTTCGCATATTCTGACAATATTCTTCCACCTCTGAAAACAAGCCTCTCAGCAATTGATATTTGTAAGCATCGACACATCTTTCCGGTCGGACAAGTTGCGGTTCCATAACACCACAAATATGGTCAGAATAGATATGTACAGCACTAATTCTTTCAAATGCACTTGATTTCACCAGTACAATCTGTGTTGTTGGCGAAAGCATTTTCATACTATCCCTCTCCCTGTCTTTCGGAACAAATATCTGGAATTTTTGGTTAAACTCTGATGATGCAATATTTTTTTTCATATCTATAAAATTATTTTCCAAATCCTCAGCATTCCACAATTCCTGTGTCGAATTCTTCAGACAACAAATATGTATAGGTGCAATATTTGAATGAAAATCTCCTGTAAACGTATTCTCGCTTATAATCAGATTGTGTTCTTTCATTCTCACTTCGTCATGGTCTGCCAACCTCCAAATACCCATCTGTTGATAATTCATCTTTGTAAACTCATCCAATTTTTTCTGACAATCTATCTGAATTTTGTTCAATTTCGGTTCACATATTCCGCAAATCTGTTCACCTATGGTTTTTATAATCCAATGTGCTGCAATATAAATAACGAAAGCTGGCCAGACTTTTGACCATTTAAAAACTGTCCAAAAGGCAATCCCTACTAATATAAAAATATGGCCATAAATTCTTGTTTTCGCAGTCAGCTCGTACCTGTCATAATTTTCCAAACTTATCCCATTTTTTCCAAAACAATATATCTTAAATCCTATATGTTGTATCGTCAGGTACATTTTTTGTTCTTTTTCATTTTGAGCTATAAATTCCTGTAACTCATTTGTCATATACGTTTTCTCCCTTTTTCTTGTGCATAATGTTACTTATGTTCTATTGCGTCAGCAGTGTACCTCTCTATTCACCCATTTTACCCCCCCCGTCTCGCTTTCTGTCAATTGATAAAGCACTTTTACCATCGAAATTGCTAACGACACTTCAGACAAAAAAAGAAGAACAGTCCTAATTATATTTGAACTGTTCTTACTTCTTTAGACTCCTTATAAAGGTCATCAAAATTTCTCTTTCTTTTGACTCTAAGTTATCCCAAATCTCAAGTATTTCATTTTGGTCTTCTGTTAAATTTAATCTCCCACCATCCTCTGCAAAAAACTGGGCCAGTGTAATTCCAAATGCATCACATATTCTCTCAAGCGTCACAACTGTAGGTATACTCTTTTTATTCAAAATATTCCCCAAAGCCGTTTGTGACATTTCAGTAAGTTGAGACAAGCGATACTTTGTATACCCTCGTTTTTCACATAATTCTGTTATTCTCAATGGAATATACTCCTCTACGCACAAGTAATATACACCTCTCCTCTGGTCTATGGTACTTATATTGTACCGATAACCCTAAGGTTTTATTAGATGTATAATACTTCACCATATGCTCCATTGTGCTTTAGTATTTGATTAAAAAAAGAAGCTCCACAGCTCATATTATTTAACGTATATACAAAATTGTAATATAATTATTGTACCTGCCTCACTCAGAACTGTCAAACAATAAATTGATAATTTTTTCAGTGTATCATTCCTTAATCTCACTAATAAGAAACTCCATAGCCATTTGTGCCGTCTCTTCGTCTTTATATTTGTTTATAACATATGGTCTGCCTCCATTGGTCATTGCTACGAGTTTATTATCATTCACATATAAGGCTTCAATAGATTTACTATTAAGAGCACATTCACAACTCTTATTCAAAATATACATTCGCTTCACCTCCTCATCAGTATATTTTTAATATCCCCTCATATTTAATATGCTAAATTAGCTTCTTAAAAAAATGCATTTAACATTTGATAGGAATTTTTTTATAATTTTGTGAAAAAAATGTGAATTATTTTTTGTATTAGTGAATTTATAGGCATTTTGCATAGCAGATTCTTTTATGCCATAATGAATTTGTAATAAAAAACTCGCGAGTAAAAAAACAAAGATATAAATTCAAGAAAGGACCTTTTAAATCATGATAAATATCAAAGAGTATTCAAATGGGATACTGCAAATTAACGGATATGATTATCCCCCTGATCAGTTGTATTCCGCAAATTTAGTTCTCCCAGATTTAATTTCAAAAACAAAGACTGAGCTCACAAACCGTTTATTTATAAAAATTCTTCAAAGCTATTGGCCCAGGTATTGTCGTATAGCCAGTCAAGGCTGGCCCCACACAACCTATCAGCCCCAGAAACGCTTAAGCTATCACGGATATCATCTTGAAGACTTTACAATACAGAAGTCTCAATGGCTATCCTCTACCTATGGAAAATATGAACTCTATCGAACCAGATTTGGATGGCCCAGATATTATTTATCATATTCCAACAACTACAGACCCAACGCATGCAGCCTTTGGCATTTTCGAGACCACTGCTTTTCAAATATAGCAGGTTTAGCCTTATACAAATATTATTCCAATTATGCCTTAAAACACGATGGATTAATTGGAAAAGCCCGAAAACCTTTTTTTGAATATCCCTATACAGGCAAAAGTGGAAAAAACTATTCTGACCACTATTGGCACACTTTAATTGATTTAATTAATAATGATGAACCCTACTTAACCTTTTTAAACGGGATTTTTCGAAAACTAACCCGCTTACTGCACAATATACACTTTGATAAATTCTATGACGATGTATGTTACATGTCCTCTCATCAAGGATTTGTTCCACGAATTTCAAGGAAAAAATACAAAGAATTTATCTATTTCATTGACTGTATACCTCTTCAATTTGATGAACCTAATGAGATGTTAAAATATTTATACAACAATATTATTACGTACTCTGAAAAAGCTTTTGTAAAGACAGCATTAACTGAGCCTCACAAAAGGCCAAGCCAAAAAAGCAAACCCAAACACAACCAAAAAAGGCCATTAAAACAATTTCCATGGCGAGACTTATAAAAAAATTAGCAAAGGAGAATTTATATGATTTACAATACTAATCTTGATTTTCGTATGATGCACATCCTTGATGCATTTGATACTTCATCAATGCACTCTACAACTGACTGTATGAATATTGCCAATTTTCTTCAGGTTGCACTTTATCTGAAATGCTGTTCAAAAATGGTAAAAGATATTGAACCTACTGGATTTATCAGTAAATCTAAAGTAAGAAATAAAATTGGCTTCTATCTCTATCGCCAAAATAGATGGGATGTTTTCGCAAGCCGAACCACTATCTATGATTATGAATATTATAAAGCCTCTGTTAAAACTTTATTTACCGAACTTGAAGAGTCCCTCCCTATCGACATCAGAGTCAATTTTATGTATCTATATAACGGAAAATACGACTACATAGAATATAAGTGTGGAAAGAATTTCCGTAATGTATTCATTGCTATGGACCAATTGGATACGCAAATCGATTCTCTGGAGGATTTAGCCAAAGATGCTACCATTTTTAAATTGCTGGTAATTAATGAACTTGAACGACGCTGTGGAAGAAAGTATACTCTCGCTCAAAATATTATGCAAATTCATGCAGACTATGAGGAATCCAATGATATTTCTGTTGTAAATAATGTAGAATTTCTTGACCATTTTCAGGAATCTGCTTCTAAAAAAGATACTTTATTGAAAAGTATGGGATGGACCTTAAGATGAAAATCGAATATCACAAATACAACACATAAAAAAATTCAAAATTTTTTCAATCTTTCAAAAAAACACGCATATTGAACGTGTAACAAAAAAAGGCAGAAAAGGATGTGCAATTCTATGAGCAATAAATTAATCAAACAGTCACAAGAAACAAAATTTTATTTAATCAATAACACATTGACCGGATTTATGGGCGATGCTAGCAGAAAACAGGTAACTGAATTTGTAAAAGAAATATTTGGCGAAGATGCTGATAAAGTCAAAATCGTAGAATTATAAGGGAGGATAAATATATGTGCAAAAATCATTCAAACACAAACAACAATGAAAATGACTATAACGAGGAAGATATCATGGAAGTACTGTCCTCAGTATTTAGCAATGCAAGATGGAAGCGAAAAGACCTTTTATATAATATTTTTTCACTGTACATCCAGCGTTATGAGTATCTCGAAATTTTGAAAAAAGATAAAAGTGCTGCAGGAAAGTCAAAATTGAAAAAGGCATGTAAACTGTTTGCATATTCTCAAAGTGAAGATGACCCAAGAGATAAAAATGCCATTAAAATTTATGAAGATATCACAAATTACTTAAAGAATCAGCCTCTGAAATATTTTGAAAGCCTTAACTATCCAAGCGGTGATTTAGTCTCACTTTTATATAATATTTATGACGAAGTTTATAATTCAAATCGTTAATAACACTTACTAAAAAAATCAAAAATGGCTTCCCTGAATATTTGTTTCAGGGAAGTCACAACTTACGCTCACCATTATATTAGAGCAGATAAAAATTATAAGCAAGGCGAACACTTTTCCAATAAAATAAGATGTGTTAATATATTAGAAAAAAATCTGTTTGTTCGAAAATCACAAGAAAATCAACCCAAACAGATAAAAGTACAAAGGAGGAGAAAATATGAAAAAGACAGTTCGCTACTATCTAACAGGTATCCTATTTGGCATATTATTTCTTGTTAGCAGTATGGTAAGTGCGCAAGCTGCTGTAGGAGACCATTATACAGTAAATGTGGATGGCACCCTTTATTACACAAAGGCATTTGAGTTGCTGGATTATCTCAATGAAGAGCGTACTGCACAAGGAAGAGGAACTCTCACTATGGACCAGACTCTTATGGACGCAGCAATGCAAAGAGCAGTGGAATGTGCAGTAAATTTTTCTCACACAAGGCCAAATGGTTCTCTTTGTTTTACTGTAACATCTGGTTGCTCCGCAGAGAATATAGCCGCCGGGAACAGCACCGCATCCGCAACTTTCACACAATGGATGGATTCAGATGGCCATCGATATAATATGTTGGGTTCTGCTCACAAAAGTATTGGAATTGGCTGCTATACCCGCGGAAGTATCCACTACTGGGTACAACTATTTTCGGATAAGGAGGCTACAACTCCTATTACATCCGGAAACGATCGTAAAACTAAAACGCCAGTCGAAATCGTGGAAAAAACTAATTCAAAGATTCAATTTAATCTAAACAGTTACGATCAGACTTCTGATTTTATAGTTATATGTGGAAAATCTGAAAAACTACAACCTGGAAGACTAAATCCTGGATGGGAAAGACATTATTGCGGACTATCAGCAGATTCTTTTGTGTGGACAAGCAGCGACCCTTCAATCGCATCTGTGGATGCCAATGGAACAGTTATCGGAAAAAGGCCTGGAACAGCAATCATTTCTGCGGCAGTCAGACAGGGAAATGCCGAAACCGCCACTTTGATGATTAAGTGTAAGAAAGATATCGCAGATATGCAGATTGCAGATATCCCATCTCGGTACGAGAACGGAAGTGCTTATGAACCAGAAATCGAAATCTATGACAATGGAGAAAAGCTGGAGAAAGATATTTCCTATACCACTACCTATTATAGTAATACATCAGCAGGAACAGCGAGAGTCATCATCCGAGGAATCGGAAATTACACCGGCAGTATACAGAAAGAATTTTTGATTTTACCAAGAATCTATGTTTCCAGTCTGACAATCAAAGACATTCCGGATTTTGTTTATTCTGGTACTGCTTATACACCGGAACCTGAAGTTTATGATGGCACAACCCTTCTTCAGGAGGGAACCGACTATACAGTAAGTTATTATGACAATGTAAATGCAAGTACCATGGCATCTGTACAAATTAAAGGAATTGGTAAATATACTGGACGAACCTCCAAATATTTTACCATACGTCCGCTGGCTATCTCAGATGAAATCACAGTAAAATGCACCAGTTTTAATTATGAAGCCTATGGAACACCAGACGAAGCTCTGGAAAATAGACTGGAAGTTTATTATCACGGAACAAAACTAACTAATCGGACAGATTACTACTGTTACAGCAGTTCTTACAGAGAAGCCGATCATCAGATATGTACTTTCGTGGTAAATCTGCGAGGCAATTATAGTGGGCGTCGCGAATACGAATCTCTGGAATATTATTACATGAAACCAATCGCAGCTCAGACATATACAGGAAATGCAATTAAACCACTGATACAGCTTTATCCATCCGAATATGCGATGAATGTGGGCGGAGAGCCACTGAATTCAAATGCCGGATATCAGGTGATTTACGAAAATAATATACAAGTTGGCACTGCAAAAGTCACTGTAATTGGAAATGGAGAACGTTATATAGGAAAAGTAAGCGGTACTTTTAAAATTATTCAGAAAACAACTCCATCTGAAAAGCCGAAAACCACTCCAATTCCGTCCAAAAAGCCAGTTGCAACACCAACTCCCAATAATTCACAAAATGGAAATACCCAAGCAAATGCGTCTGTATTTACAGTAAAAGTCCAAGCAAAGACCTTTTATTACACTGGCAAGGCACAGAAACCCAAACTTACCGTTTATGTAAAAGGAAAAAAAATCACTTCCCAATATTATACAGTTAGCTGGAAAAATAACAAATATGCAGGCATAGCCACAGCAACAGTTATCGGCAAAGGGAAATATAAAGGATATACTGGAAAGACTTCCTTCATCATTAATCTAAAAAAAGTAGAACTTATTTCTGTGAAAGCATCGTCTTCTAAAAAAGTTAAAGTAAAATGGAAAAAAGGTGCAGGTTGCCAGGGTTATCAAATCATATACAGTACAAACAGTAAATTTAAAAATGCAACCTCAAAAATAATCAAAAATGCCAAAACTACCAATTATGCTTTGTCTGGTTTGAAAAAAGGCAAAAAATATTATGTAAAGATTCGCTCTTATAGAAAAGTAAATGGCGGCTACTTATTCTCCCAGTGGAGCAATACAAAGAAAGTTAAGGTAAAATAGTAGAAAAAAGGATTAGAACCGTGTATTAACTACAGTCTAAGAGCAGTCCTGCGAGGCTGCTCTTTCTTTATTTTATACAGTAAACTCAAAATTACAGAGACTAATTTATGCTGTAGTATACATAACCTGTAGCCACAAATTCATATTTTTTTAACTCCTTTCTTTGTTTTTGATTTTTTTTACACTATTTTTTAATTTAAAGGAGATAAGGATTATGAATAAAAATATTATTTGTACAGTAACTAGAGTAGATAACGGATTCGTTAAATTTTACGGTCCAGGTTGGGATTGTGAGCAGCTCAGATTCGCATCAATGGCAGATTCCAACTATAATACATACCTGCATCCAGACGATGTAAAGAAATTTGCTGATTGCCCGGAACCAGGTGAGGATGAGCATATCATCCGAATTGTCTATGATGACGGTACAATCAAAAATCTGGCATAATATGCCGTTAGTGGCTACACAGCCCCCGTGCACGACCGGGGGCTGTTTTATTTCATCATCTTCTTTACAATTTTTAAAAATTCTCTTTCATGCTCCACAACCTCACACTCCGGCTCTGCTGCAATGCTGATTGTAATGCAGCTACCATCCGTCTCTCGCCGTAATCTCTCAATCATTTCCACCGTATGAGTTCCACCGAAAATTCTCAGCGCAATTCTTTTCTTTACATTGCCATTTTTTCCCCGTTTTTGTGCTGTAACGTAGATTATGTTACCGAGTTCTCCCGGATCAGGAATATATGGTCTGTCATCAATTATCATCTCTCGTTCCTCCCATCTATTACATATGATAGCACAATATATAACATACGCTATAGCGATTATTTCAATTATGAATGCACTTATCGTGCTACAACACTTCTTTCTATCTTTCCATGCCTCCAGGAAAACAGATGCTCGGAATAGTTTTTGCTTTCTCCAAGGTATCTATCTCTACGGAATCCTCACAAATCATCGTGCAGAAACGCCATATATCGTGTGTATACGGCCATTTCTGGAGTTCCAGCGTAGTATGTGAAGAAAATCCCCACCACATCCATTTATGACCGATATCGAGCGTTTTAGGCGCGCACTGATGAATAGCCGTATATCCAACGCCACCTGCTAGAGTTTGTATAAAGCTTTCTTTTCTTTTTTCTCTCTTCCATATCTCCTGTAGCCTCCCGTTTTAGTGCTATAGTTAATATGCAGAATAATCAGAAAAAAAGAATTTTTTTTGCGGCGGATAGCACCGAAAGTGTTCTTAAATTGTTTTGTTTTAATTGTGTGTTGAATTAATACAATTCAAGGCATAAAAAAACAGCATCGGGCCGAATTTTAACGATTTTTCGGTCCAATGCTGCTGTCATTGCCTCTAGGGGCTGCTGTCACCCTGCTGTCACCTACTGCCAGACATCGCAGAACCGGCTAAATTAGCGGTATTTTTAGACAGTAAAAAAGACAGCGGGATAAGCTGTCTTTTTTGGAGAAGGTATTTCTTCTTATGGGGTGTAGCAAAAACTATATAATGTATTGGGGGGTTTTTACGGTTATTATAGTACCATGACTCCCTCCAAAAGTGTGCACAAACTTCACAAAATTTAGTATTTGTTTTTATGCACTTTGTATATCTTATTCTTGAGGCATTTCATTTTTCGCTGTAAAAAGTGCCTCAAACTCATCGCGCTGAATCTTTTCCTTCTCTAAAAGAAGTGCTGCACACTTATGAAGGACATCCATATGCTGAGAAATAATCTTTCTTGCATCTGCATGGCAGCGGTCAATAATATCATGAACCTCTTTGTCAATCTCTTTTGCAACTTCTTCACTGTAGCTTCTGGTATGTGCCAGATCACGTCCGATAAAGACTTCATCTCCATCATCCCCGTAAGTGATCAGCCCAAGCTTGTCAGACATACCATACTGCATGACCATTGCACGTGCTGTACTGGTTGCACGCTTAATATCATTTGACGCACCTGTTGTAATATCCCCAAAGATGATTTCTTCAGCAACACGTCCACCCAGAAGTGTCGTAATATCCTGCAACATCTTGCCTTTGGTATTAAACATGTCATCATTTTCAGGAAGAGGCATGGTATATCCTGCGGCTCCCATTCCGGTAGGAATAATGGAAATCGTATATACTGGATCCATATCCGGAAGTACATGGAATAAGATCGCATGTCCGGCCTCATGATATGCTGTGATCTTCTTCTCTTTCTCAGAAATAACTTTGCTTCGTTTCTCTGCCCCGATACCAACTTTGATAAATGCATGCTTGATATCCAGCTGTGTAATATAACTGCGTCCTGATCTGGCAGCCATGATCGCAGCCTCATTCAGAAGGTTTTCAAGATCTGCCCCTGTAAAACCGGCAGTTGTCTGCGCGATCTGTGCAAGATCCACATCTTCTCCAAGCGGTTTGTCTTTTGCATGAACTCTGAGGATTTCTTCCCTTCCTTTGATATCCGGGCGGCCTACTGCAACCTTACGGTCAAAACGGCCAGGACGAAGAATCGCCGGATCAAGGATATCCACACGGTTGGTAGCCGCCATAACGATAATTCCTTCATTTACACCGAAACCATCCATCTCTACTAGAAGCTGGTTCAGAGTCTGCTCTCTTTCATCATGTCCACCACCCATTCCAGTACCACGTTGTCTGGCAACTGCATCAATCTCATCAATAAAGATGATACATGGTGCATGCTTCTTGCCCTCTTCAAACAGGTCACGTACACGGGATGCGCCGACACCGACAAACATCTCTACAAAATCAGATCCTGAAATAGAGAAAAACGGAACTCCCGCTTCTCCGGCAACTGCTTTTGCAAGAAGTGTCTTACCTGTTCCAGGAGGTCCTACAAGGATCACTCCTTTCGGAATCCTTGCTCCAACATTTGTATATTTCTGTGGAGCTTTCAAAAAATCAACAACCTCGACCAGATCTTCTTTTTCTTCCTGAAGACCTGCCACATTCTGAAATGTAACTTTTTTGTCATCCGGCAGCATCATTCGGGCACGGCTCTTTCCAAAATTCATCATCTTGGCATTACCTCCGCCTCCTGACATCTGACGGTTCATCATAAGAAACAGGAAAATCACCAGCCCACCTGTGAGAAGTACCGGAAAAAATGTTGTCATAAATACACTTTCCTGCGGAACATCTGCCACTTCCGGATGAATGCCGTAGCCTTCCAGAAGCTTCTGTGCGTCTTTAACATCTGTTACATATACTTTTTTCTTCCCTTCACCTTCGATATCCGCAACAACGGAACCGGTAGGCACTTCCCTGTTCTGGTAGATTTTTGCAGAAGAAAGCTTACCATCCTCTGCTGCCTGTTTCATACTTTCCATTGAGTAACTGCTCTGTGATGCTACCTGATTGTTCAGATAAAAGTATCCGGCAACCAACATCACGATCAATACAAGATACAGGCCAATTCTGCCTGACTGTTTATTCACCTGCTGCTGTCTCCTTTCAATCCTGGTTTTCTAATTCAACCACCCCGATAAACGGAAGATTTCTGTATTTCTGTGCGTAATCCAGACCATATCCTACTACAAATTCATCCGGAATATTAAAACAGCAGTAGTCTACTTTTACGTCTTTTACCCTGCGTTCCGGTTTGTCCAGCAGTGTGCACAGACGGATGCTGTTTGGATTTCTTCCCTTCAGGATTTCGATCAGGTAGCTGAGAGTTCTTCCTGAGTCAATGATATCCTCCACGATCAGAACATCTTTGCCGATCAGCGGCTGATCCAGATCTTTTACGATTTTTACAACACCACTGGATTTTGTATCATCACCATAGCTGGATACTGACATAAAATCAAGGGATACCGGAACAGTAATTCTCTTTGCCAGTTCACAGGTAAAGAATACGCCACCCTTCAGAACACAGATAAGATGTATTTCCCTTCCTGCATAATCCCTGCTGATCTGGGCTGCGATCTGCTTAATTCTTGCATCCACTTCTTCTTCACTCAGTAAAACTTTGATTTTTTCACTCATTGTACGTTTCCTCCTTGGTATGTGATCTCCAATACCCTTCCTGTTTCGGAAGTGATTTTGTAACGCTCATTGATTCTTCCGCCTACGATCCACAAAACTTCATTTCCATCGACAACCAGTGGGAGTTTCCCTCTCAGTTCACCCGGAATTTTATCATCGATCATACAACGTGTCAGCTTCTTATGCCCGCCGCTCTGACTGACTGCCATATAGTCACCGCTTCTGCGTGTGCGGACAGTCAGTTCGCAATTTATTTTATCACAATCAAACCATTTCGTATACTTTTTTTCCAAAATCTTCTCACCATTATATGAATAAATTTTTGCAGTAAAGCATCCCTGCTTCCATTTCGTTTCTCCCGGAACAACAAGATTTTGGATTTTCAGTTCTTCTGTCTCACTATCTGATTCTGCGATCATATTTTTCTTTCGGATCTGTACTCCCTCATAAACTCTGGACGCCTCCAGTTCATATGGAAGATCTGCTTTTCGTCCAGTCTGCATACCATACAGATCTCTGATCTGCTTTATATGACCAGAGGTAAGGTCACTCTGATGTCCGCCTGTTACTTCTAATATCTCCCTGATCACATATGTCTGGATAATTGTTTCTTTTTTGAAAAACTCATGATCCAGGACATATCTGTCTTTTGCTTTCCTGTATCCTGCTACCATTTCTCCTGCCAGCTTCGTAAAATAGGCTTCTGCCTGTCCGAATATTTCTGACGCTTCTGCCATATGTGTAACTGCCCTTGGATTTACTTCCTGCTCAATGAGTGGCAGAATGTGACGTCGTATACGGTTTCTCGTATAATCATCTTCCATATTGCTGCTGTCCAGAACTGTCTGAATGCTGTTCTCCTCTACATAATTGACGATTTCACTCCGTTCTAAACACAAAAGAGGCCGGATAATTTCTCCGTTCAGTGGCTTCAGCGAGCAGAGGCCCCTGATCCCGGTTCCCCTGGCCAGGTGATGCAGCATAGTTTCCGCCATATCATTTTGGTTATGTGCAAGCGCCACACGTACCTGTTCCGGTATCGCCACTGCATTTTCTTTCTCTTTTTCAAAAGCGATTCGACGAACTTTGCGGCCGGCTTCTTCGGTTCCCATCTTCCAACTGAGAGCCAGAGCAGGAACATCATAATTATATACTGCACACGGGATCTTCCATTCACTGCATATTTTCTCCACCATCTGCTGGTCCCGCAGAGCTTCTTTTCCACGGATTCCGTGATTTACATGTACTACGCGGAGACGATAGCCAAATTCATCTCTGAGTTCATTCAATATATGAAGCATTGTCATCGAATCCGGACCGCCAGAAACACCAAGGATGATCTCTGAACAATTTTGCAGCATTCCTGTTTCAGTCATAAATCTTTTTACTTTCTGCAATGTATCTTTATACATCTTCTTTTCTCCTGTGTTTTTATTTTCTTACCACATTCGCTACAAGGACCGTCATATCATCCCTCGCATGATAATCGCTGTACCCGAGTGCCCGTTCCAAAATCCCCCGGCTGATCTCTCTGGGTGTTTCATCCTGAATATCCATAATGATCTCTTTCATCGTCTCTTCCTCACATTCAACAGGCAGCGCGTCCATCACACCATCGGTCATCATGATCAGATAATCTCCATGATACAATTTTCTGGATGCCGTGTCAAAATCAATCCTCTGTACCAGTCCCGCCGCAAGGCTTTCTGATGAAATAGCTTCCACCCAGTGGTCACGTTTGATAAATGTCGAAGCTGCACCTGCTTTTAGGAACTCACAGATTCCCGTATAGAGATCTACTGCACAGATATCTACCGTAGAGAACATTCCTTCCCTGCCTTTCAGAACAAGCGCAGAATTTACCATACGTGCCGCAGTCTCCTGAGAAAAGCCGGAATCCAGAAACTGTTCCAGAAGTTCCACTACAATCTCACTTTCTCTGCATGCGTCCATACCCGATCCCATTCCATCAGACAGACACATCACAAATCTTCCACTGTCTTCCTGTCTGCAGATATAATTATCCCCTGATACTTTTTCATTTTCTCTTGTAAGTCTGGATACTCCGTATAACATCTGATAACTGACATCTTCTACAAAATGAATCGTATGAAATTCCCCATTTACAATACACCGGCTTCCCTGCACAGACGTCATATTACTTTCGCATAACTCTGAGAGCATCTGTGCGACCTCTGTTACAGAAACACACTGTCCGCTCCTGGCACGCAGAGTAAGAAAAATCTGTCTGCGCCCTTCAACTTTGTCCATCACCCACGCAGCTTTCAAAATCACATGTTTTCTTCGCAGATTCTTTTTCAGTTCTTCCTGAAATTCCGGTTCTGCTGCCGAAATATCATACAGATCATTTGCTACCGTCTCCATAATGGCCGCTGTCTCCGTCAGCTGCTGAGCCACTGCCAGCCGACTTTCGATCATACGATTCATCCATATAAGATTCTGTTTTTCCTGTCGAAACTGTTCGCGTACTTCTTCCAGATATTGCAATGATTTTCCGCATACGCTCCCCCATTGCATACGAAGTTTCTCAAGTTCTCCTTCATCATCTTTTTCGAGAGCACGTACCAGTGCTTCTCCCCCCTGACACATTGTTTCTGCCTGACTTCCCCAGCAGATTTCCCGATGATAGCAGTTACTGCACAGACGATCATTCGCATCCGTCAGAATACGCTCAATCTGCCCACTACTCAGGTATTCCTTTTTGTACGGCATTCCATAAAATGTATCCGCAAGTTTCTGAAAAGCTGCCGCATAGCGTTCCACTTTTTCTTTCTGAGGATGATTTTCTCCAATCGGAAATATTTCTTCTTTTTTCGACATTCTCCCCGTCAAAATAGTTTTTGCCATGTCCCGCAATATCAGCAGTACGCTGATCACGAGCATGGCAATTATCCATTCCTGCATATATCCCCCTCCCCTGATACTTCCCGGTAAGTATTACAATACTTTCACTAGAAAAATATTATAAGAGGGTTCTTTTAAAATATCTGTCAAATAAAGGAGATTGTTCCAGAAAACTTTTCTGCAAAATCTCCTTTATTTCTCTTCTTCAAATACGATCTCATTTCCTTTGACCAGACCAAGCTTATCTCTGGCAACTTCGGCTATATATTCATCCGTCTGCATGTACTCTTTCTGTTCATCTATTTCCTGTGTACGTTCCTGCTCACCTGCAATAGAATCTTCTAGCGCTGCTGCCTTTGCATCGTATACAGCAATCCTCGCCTTAAGTGTCTGACTCTGATAAGTCAGTCCACCCAACAGAAGCAGAACAACAATAGCAATTGCTGCCATTCCAAGGTAGTTATTCGCTATTCTTTTTTTATTTTTTTTCTTTTTTGACTTTTTCAAAGCGTCTGCCCCTTCTATTACACCATAAACGTCTTTTCGTATGTCTATATGATGAAATTTTACATCTTTTTACCAGAAATAGCAACCTATTTAACACAAAATTTGCAAAAATTCCACCAAAAGCAACACCTGCCAGCATAAAAAAGCGGATTCTGCCATAATTGCACTGATATAAATCGGTAAAAAGCAGCAAACCAGCCAATAACCAGTACAAAATATCCACTGTACTGTTCCACATTCTGTCGCAGAACAAACGTCTTTTCAGCATATCGGTCAGCCTGTAAACAACAAGCATCCCTACTCCTGTTTCGAAAGCGCGAAAAAAAAGCAGTATTTCCAATCTGATATAACTGCTCATCTTACCGGAACATCCTTTTCAGCAAAGGTTCTTCTTTTTTCTGCGCATTCTTTGTCAGATAAGAAACACTGTTTACTTTTCCTTCAATCTCAGCCTCTCCCTTTTCAAGGTCAAGGCTTTTTACATGAAGCTGCTCTCCTTTGATCTGCACTTTCCCGGCCTCAGTCTGAAGCAATATCTCATTTTCATTAAACGAATGAATATCCTGAACACCTGTCAGTTTTCCATATTTACGCTCTTTTAGCGTCAGACCGTGCACCTTGCCTGTCTTTTTTTCTTCCAACCCCACAGCTCCCATCCTGCATTTACTGTTAATCTATGTGAGAGCCCTGTCCAATAGACACAAAAACGATCAAAGATAGCGAAAAAGATTCTCTGCGTCTTCTTTACGAACCGTTTCTTTGATATCCAGCACCTCAACCTTTACGTTTTTGCTTCCAAACTGGATTTCAATCGTATCACCGGCTTTTACCTGTGCTGACGCCTTGGCCGGGCGGTCATTGACCAGCACTCGTCCGGCATCACATGCCTCGTTCGCAACCGTTCTTCTCTTGATCAGACGTGAGATTTTTAAATATTTATCAAGTCTCATATATACCTCCGGATAAACAAAAGGGGGAACATATCTGTCCCCCCTAAAAGCACGATTTACTTATTCGTTTACCATATCTTTCAGAGCTTTACCAGCTTTGAATTTCGGAGCTTTGGAAGCTGCGATCTTCATTGTTTCACCAGTCTGAGGATTTCTTCCTTCTCTTGCTGCTCTTTCACTTACTTCAAATGTACCAAAACCAACTAACTGGATTTTTCCACCTTTTTTTAATTCGGATGCTACAACATCAGTGAAAGATTTTAATACAGCCTCTACATCTTTTTTGGAAAGGTTTGTTTCTTTCGCCATTGCTGCTACTAATTCTGTTTTATTCATGGTGTTCCTCCTCTAAATAACCTCATTCTTATTTATTGCGTAATGCTTCCTTGGCATATGCACGCTATTTACTATATATAAACCTTTTATGTCAAATTGTCAAGGCTTTTCGGCTTTTTCAGGCTCTTCTTCTGTCGCTTTTTCCAATTGTTTCAACTCTTCCCACGAAAGCCCGGCCAGCTGTTTATCCTCCGGTGAAAAGATCTTCGGATGCCGGAATTTCATTTTGGATGAAACGTCTCGGATCACATCCTCAACGGTAAAAAGTCCCTCTTCTTCCGCGATCACACTGTGAAGAGCCACCTGAAACAGCACATCTCCCAGTTCCTCACAAAGATTTGTGCTGTCATTTTCTTTTGAAAGACGGTCGATTCCTTCCAGTACCTCATTGCTTTCTTCCAGCAGATATTTTTTCAGGCTTTCATGCGTCTGCACACTGTCCCACGGACAATTTCGGCGTATTTTCCTGACAATTTCCATAAAATCATCAAATTCCCGCATATGCAAGTTTACATCATGGAGTCAACCATATCCAGAACAGCTTTGCCCATGACTGCTGATTTTTCATCCGCATCTGCCAGAGATGTACCTTTTACTCCGTAGTAGAACTTAACTTTTGGTTCTGTACCAGACGGACGAACACATACCCAGGCATCATTTGTCAGTTCATAATAAAGGACATTGGAATTCGGAAGTCCTGTCGGTGTAACTTCGCCTGTTTCCAGATTTTTGATCGTGTCTGCTTTGTAATCTCTTACAGCAACCACTTTGTGTCCTGCAAATTCTGCCGGCGGATTCTGGCGAAGTGAATTCATGATATCCTGAATCTTCTGCAGGCCTTCAATACCTTTCATAGTTACAGCTTTGATATCGTCTTTGTAATATCCAAACTGTTCATACATCTCGATCATTGCATCCCACAGAGTCTTACCCTGCGTCTTATAATATGCTGCTGCTTCGCAAAGTGCCATTGTCGCAACGATTGCATCCTTATCTCGTGCATATGTACCGATCAGGCAGCCATAGCTCTCTTCAAATCCAAAGAGATAAGATCCTTTTCCGCTCTTTTCAAATCCAAGAATCTGCTGTCCGATAAACTTAAATCCTGTAAGGACCTCGATCAGTTTTACACCATACCCCTTGGCGATTGCATCTGCAAGATTGGTTGTAACAATTGTCTTGATCAGTGCACCGTCCTCCGGAAGGCTTCCGTTTACGGCTTTGCGCTGGCTGATCTCATAGTTTGCAAGAAGGCATCCGGACATGTTTCCTGTCAGGTCATGATATTCTCCGTTTTTGTCTTTGACACGAACGCCAAGACGGTCTGCATCCGGATCTGTTGCAAGAACAAGATCTGCATCTACTTCTTTTGCAAGTTTCAGACCAAGTTCAAAAGCTTCTGCTGCTTCCGGATTCGGATAACTTACTGTTGGGAAATCTCCATCCGGAAGTTCCTGTTCTTTGACAACATAAACGTTCTCAAATCCAAGTTCTTTGAGGATTCTTCTTGCAGGAATGTTACCAGTTCCATGAAGTGGTGTGTACACGATCTTCAGATTCTTTCCTTCTGCCTGAATAGCATCCATATGAATAACCTGTTTCTTCAGTTCTGCCATGTATGCATCGTCCACTTCTTTGCCGATCACCTCGAAAAGGCCTGCTTTTTCGGCTTCAGCCTTGTCCATAGTCTTAACAGTATTCCAATCGGAAATTGCCTTAACTTCTCCCATGATTCCGCTGTCATGTGGCGGTGTGATCTGTGCACCATCCTCCCAGTATACTTTGTATCCATTATATTCCGGTGGGTTATGGCTTGCAGTTACATTGATACCGGCAACACATCCCAGATGACGTACCGCGAAAGAAAGCTCCGGTGTAGGTCTTAATGTCTCAAAGATATACGCTTTAATTCCATTTGCTGCAAGACAAAGAGCTGCTTCCTGTGCAAATTCCGGTGACATATGGCGAGAATCATATGCGATTGCAACACCCTGGGATTTCTTGTCTACTTTTGCGATATAATTTGCAAGCCCCTGTGTTGCTCTTCTGACAACATAGATGTTCATACGATTGGTTCCGGCTCCAATGATTCCACGAAGACCAGCTGTACCAAACTCCAGATCCATATAAAAACGTTCTTTTATCTCATTTTCATCCTCTGCAATACTTTTCAATTCCTCTTTTGTTGCTTCGTCGAAGTATGGGTTTGCAATCCACTGCTCATAAACCTCTTTGTAATCCATACTAAAATACCTCCCTGTACAATGTATTTCCGACAGTTTCACTACTGTCTTTGATAGTTCTATATTATACACCTCTTCAGAAGAAAAAGGAAGCACAATATCGTTTCCACGCCTCCCGCTGTCGTATCAGATTTTGCAGTTTTTCTGTATTTTTCACAGAAATCCAGGTTTTGCGATGCGTATAATAATAATTTGCAAGTTTCCAGTATTTTTCAGGATAACTGAATCGAATCTTAAGATTTTTCCATTCTTCTTTGCTCACGGGTTTTATCTCATGATATGCTTTCAGCATTTCTTTTCCAAAGCGGACATCCCAGTTATATTTCTCGAGAATTTTTCTCATAAAGCGATACAGATCAGCCATCTGCGTATCAAATCCCCAATGTTCAAAGTTTGTAACTGCAGTTCCACTTTTTAAGATCAAAACATTATGCTGGTTATATTCTCCGTGGCAGACTTCACCCTCCGTTTCTGCTTTCTGGCGCAGCTCCTGATAACCGGACTCTCTTAATGCCGCATACGCCTCTTCTCCGTCTCTCAGGAAATCTTCTACTGTTGCCAGATATATTTTTTCAAAAGGACTGGATGCTCCCCGTTTTCTGATAAAACTGCGGATTTTTTTTAATTCCTGATTATGCCGCAGATATCCATTTTCCAATGACGGTTCTATATAATATTCTACAGTCGGTATATGCATGCGCTGATGCAGTTCTGCCATGGTGCGAATACTTTTGAAAATGTCTTCTTTGGAACGTGTATCGCATTCTCTGCCCTCATACCAGTGCTGCATTGTATATGGAATGCCGTCACGGTCGCGGCTGACCAGGTTTTCTTCCTGATTTGGAATATAGCAGTCCACCTTGCCGCCCTGACTCTGGATCTGCAGAAGCAATTCCTGTTGTTTCTGTAGTTTTTTTTCTGTTCCTTTGAATTCTTTTACGATGACAAGTCCTTTTTCTGTATGGCACAGAAGTCCGCCACGTGTCCGGGCTGTAGATTCGGCGGTGAGGCCATACTGCTCCAGTGTGCTGAGTCCATAATCATACAAATAAAAATCCCCCTCTTGATTTTGTACCTTCTATCTTATGTAAGGGGAATCCAGAAAATGTATTGGGAAGTAATAGATTCTGTTATAAAGGAGATTCGTTATCAAATATTAACGGAAGGAAGAACAATCGGCACTAAATTTGCTAAGGCTTCGTCGCCTGGAAGTACTAGGCCATAACCTGCCTGTTAAAAGCATCACACCCAAATGTATAACTCGCGATGCTCAGACAATGCATTTGGGTGTGATAACACAGTCAGAACATGACCAAGGACTCCCAAAGGCTCCTGCAGAAAAAGCAATTCAGTGCCGATTTTCTCCTCTTCCTGTGAATTTAAAATATCTAACATCTATATCTAAGTCAGAATCTTTCCTGCCTATACATTTTCTGTGCACGGACGTGATTCCCTGCTCGCGCCTGCGGTGCTATTTGATTTTAGTGTCATACGCACGATCCAGTCCTTGCCCTTCCCGGGCGGAATTTATAAAAAATATAATACGTAATAAACGACCGTACATTCGTATATCAGTCCCGCTATTCCAACATAGATTGAAATGCAAATTAAAAAAAGACCATACGATTTGTATATCAGGATTTTCAACTTTCTGCAGGAATGTCGAGTTTTCTTAGATATGTTCTGGCTGCCTTATGAATAAAAATTGCTCTGTCTGAGCCTTCAGGCGAGTTTGCAATTTTTATGAATGCTTTTCGCAGTCAGGTTGTATCTTAGATAACTCCCATTCCGAAGCCTGTTGAAAATCCGATATACAAATGTATGGTCCATTAATTAATTAATTAATATTCTCTTTCCTTGCAGGAATTTCGACATACAAATGTACTGTCTAAATTTTTAATATTTTTCTTTATTTATAAATTCCATTAACTTCTCTTTTGTATTATCGGAAGGTTCTTCGAGCACATGTTCCAGCATCTCCTTCAACACCTCTCCGAGTTCCGGTCCTGGCTTATATCCGGCCTGGATCAAATCTCTTCCTGTCACGGCAAGTGTCTTTAACGAAACGCATTGTTTCTCCTCTACCACCTTATGATAACACTCTGCCACCCCTTTCAGTCGGGCAGATTTTTCCTCTCGGCGATACTCACTCTGGGCAAGCATATCCGCCTCCTGTACTTCGAGATACATCGGAAACAGATCTTCTCCGATCCGGTTCACCGCACGTCTTACCGAACGCATTTCCGGCATCGGGCGGTCGTCATGATATTTGATCAGTCTGGAGACTTTACTGATCGTATCGTTGTCAAATTTCAGCCGGCGAAGAATGCTTTTTGCCATTTTTTCACCTTCCGGTGCATGCATCTTGAAATGATCACGCCCATTTTCATCGGTCTTTCGCATCACTGGCTTCGCAATATCATGAAGTAGCATCGTCAGCCGAAGGACTTTGTCCGGCCGCACCAGAAGCAGACCGTGAAGAATATGTTCTCCTACTGTATAACAATGATGCGGCGTATTCTGTTCAGTCTCCATACATGCATCAAACTCCGGTAGAAATTCTCTGGTAATTCCGGTTTCATAAGCCACTCGGAGATAATCCGGATGTGGTGACACCAGAAGCTTCACCAGCTCTGTCTGGATTCGCTCTGCACTGACACATTTCAGATTCGGTGCCAGTGCCTGAATACCAGCCTTCGTTTTTTCTTCAATTGTAAATCCCAACTGTGCGGAAAAGCGCACTGCACGCAGAATCCGAAGTGCATCTTCATGAAAACGCTCCATCGGATCACCGACACAGCGTACGATTTTATGCTCCATATCTTCCATTCCATGAAAAAGATCTACAAGACCTCTTTCCGGATGATATGCCATTGCATTGATCGTAAAATCTCTTCGTTTCAGATCTTCTTCCAGACTCGAAGTAAACATGACCTGCTTTGGATGGCGTCCATCTTCGTAATCTCCATCCACACGATACGTCGTTACTTCATAGCCTTCTTTATCCATTAATACGGTCACTGTTCCATGCTGCAATCCGGTATCCACCGTGCGCTGGAACAGTTCCTTCACCTGCTGCGGAGAAGCAGATGTGGTGATATCCCAGTCGTTGGGGTTGCGTCCCAGAATAGAATCTCTGACGCATCCACCGACAACATAAGCCTCATAACCGTTTTCCTCTAAAATGTGCAGTATTTTTTCCGCATTGGAAGGAATCGTTAATTTCATATTAGTATGCTCTTCCCCAGTAAACCATCTTCTTAGCCGGTTTTCCGCAGCATACGCAGACATCGCTCAAGTGTTCCTGTTCAAACGGCATACATCTGGATGTTGCCTGAACATCTTCTTTGATCTTGTCTTCGCATTCACGGTTTCCGCACCACATAGCTTTTACAAAGCCAGGTTTGTTGTTGATGGTATCTTTGAATTCTTCATAATTCGTTGCAACATATGTGTGTGCATCACGATGTGCACGTGCGCGCTCCAGCATATCTTTCTGCATGGTATCCAGAACTTCCTGTACTTTGGCTGCAAGCTCTTCGAAAGAAACCACATATTTTTCTCTTGTATCACGACGACAGATAACAGCCTGTCCGTTCTCGATATCTTTCGGGCCACATTCGATACGAACCGGAATTCCTCTCATTTCCTGCTCAGCAAATTTGAATCCCGGGCTTCTGTCTGTGTCATCAACTTTAACACGGATGCCAGCTGCCTTGAGTGCTGCAAACAGTTCATCTGCCTTTTCCAGAACACCCTCTTTACGCTGCTGAATCGGAATGATAACAGCCTGTGTCGGAGCAATTCTCGGAGGCAGAACAAGTCCGCTGTTATCACCATGAACCATGATGATCGCACCGATCATACGTGTTGTCATACCCCAGGATGTCTGATGCACATATTTCAGTGTGTTATCTTTGTCTGTGTACTGGATGCCGAATGCTTTTGCAAATCCGTCACCAAAGTTATGGCTGGTACCGGACTGAAGTGCTTTTCCATCGTGCATCAGAGATTCAATTGTGTAAGTTGCTACTGCACCTGCAAATTTTTCTTTGTCTGTTTTCTGACCTTTGATTACCGGAATTGCCAGAACTTCTTCACAGAAATCAGCATACAGATTCAGCATCTGGATCGTTCTTTCTTCTGCTTCTTCTGCTGTTGCGTGAGCAGTATGTCCCTCCTGCCACAGAAATTCTCTGGAACGAAGGAACGGACGGGTTGTCTTTTCCCAACGTACTACAGAACACCACTGATTATAGACCTTCGGCAGATCTCTGTGGGACTGGATGTCTTTCTGATAAAAATCGCAGAACAGAGTCTCAGAAGTCGGACGAACGCAGAGACGCTCCTGCAGTTCATTCAGTCCACCATGTGTTACCCACGCTACTTCCGGTGCAAATCCTTCTACGTGATCTTTTTCTTTCTGCAGAAGAGATTCCGGAATAAACATCGGCATGTACACATTCTGCACACCTGTTTCTTTGAATCTGCGGTCCAGTTCATGCTGGATATTTTCCCAAATCGCATAACCTGCCGGTTTGATTGCCATGCATCCTTTTACACTTGTGTAGCCGCACAGTTCCGCTTTTTTGACAACGTCTGTATACCACTGTGCAAAATCGTCTTCCATGGAAGTGATCGCTTCAACTAATTTCTTTGCCATCGTTCTTTTCTCCTTTTTGATATGATGATGCCGGAATTAAAAACCTCCGACCAGATACATGCCGGGATAAAAAGCATCAAAAAAAGCCCTTCAGATCCCGGTAAAGGGACCGAAGGACTTCGGCGGTACCACCCTAATTAACAATTCCCAAAGGAACTGCTCTCTCTAGATCCTTTAACGCAGGAAACACGCCATGCTTCAATCACATGGAGCTCAGAGGCCGGTTCCATGATTCACGCACAGAATCCTCACACCATATGGATTCCTCTCTGAGATTGCTCCTCATGTACTATTCTCTTCATCGCTCATATTCTTATTTAAGATTGTGCAGATATAAAAAAATATCCGAACTTTCTTTATTTTAAATAAAATCTCTCCAGGTGTCAACCCCTCTCATCACAAAGAATTCCACCTTTTTCCTGCATTTTACACAGAAAGTTTGATTTCCCTTCCTGTCCGATTATATTTGTAATATCTTACCCCCGCTGCATCCAGCATCCTTTTGGATGCAATGACAGACGGTGTGTGCTCGTATTTGTCACAGTCATACACAACCGTTTTGATCCCGGCCTGGATGATCGCCTTGGCACACTCGTTGCACGGAAACAGAGAAACATAAAGCTTTGCTCCTTCCAGACTGCCACCACGATAATTCAGGATTGCATTCAGTTCGCTGTGCGTCACATACAGATATTTCGTATCCAGCGGATCCCCTTCCCGTGCCCACGGAAACTCATCATCGGAACAGCCCTTCGGAAAGCCATTGTATCCCATGGAAAGAATCTTGTTATCATTGCTGACAATACAGGCACCCACCTGTGAATTCGGATCCTTGGAACGCATTCCGGAGAGCATTGCCACTCCCATGAAATACTCGTCCCAGGAAATATAATCCTCACGTTTTTTGATATGTACAGCCACCGTAAAAACCTCCCCTGTTTTTAGATTTCCGGATAAGCGTCTGTGATATCTGTATCCTCTTCGATCTGTTTGATTCTGCGGATATGACGTTCTTCCTCTGAGAACGGTGTATTCAGGAATGTATCCACGATCTTGACTGCCAGTCCAGGTCCGACTACTCTGCCGCCCATTGCAAGAATATTGGCATTGTTATGAAGTCTTGTTGCCTCTGCACTGAAGCAGTCGGAACAAAGAGCTGCACGAATACCTTTGAATTTATTTGCTGTGATAGAAATACCGATGCCTGTTCCACAGATCAGAATACCTTTTTCACAGTCACCATTCTGAATCGCAATGGCTACTCTTTTGGCATAGATCGGATAATCCGTAGAATCTGTACTGTCACATCCGAAATCTTTATATTCGATATTGTTTTCCTCTAAATATTTAATAATCTCCTGTTTCAGTTCATAACCGCCATGGTCACATCCTAATGCTATCATTTATTTTCCTCCTGTGCATTTATGATTTTATGTCCGGCCGCCTTTAAAAGACGATTCATAATCGCCTGGCCCATCTTTGGCGTGTAAAACGCTTCTGAATAAATAACATCCACTCTGTCATCATCGAAGTCTCGTAAAACCTCGTACAGATGATGAGCGATCGTTTCCTCTTCTTCTCTGCTGCCGATGCTAAGAACATCCGCATGCGCATAACGCGCCTTCGTTTCATCTGTTGCAATGACACCGACCTTAAGGCCTTTTGCAACTGCTTCGTCCGTCAGGTGATTGATGCATGCAACAACGTCCTCTTCATTTCCTTCTATAATAGAAAGATCTGCTTTAGGCGCATAATGACGATATTTCATTCCCGGTGCTTTCGGATGTACACTGCTGTCTGTGATCAGAAGTCCCTTATCCATCCGTACATCTCCGAGTGTCTCCTGAAGCATTTCCAGTGAAATATAGCCCGGACGCAGAACGACTGGAACCTCCTCCGTGAAGTCAACGATTGTGGATTCCAACCCGATTCCCACCTGTCCACCATCAATGATCATATCAATGGCATCGCCAAGATCTTCTTCCACATGTTCTGCCATCGTCGGACTTGGTCTGCCTGACGTATTGGCACTCGGTGCTGCCACAAAACCACCACCGGCCTTTATCAGTTCCTGTGCAATCCTGTCACTTGGGAACCGAACCGCAACACTGTCCAGACCACCGGTAGTCTCCCGTGGCACGATATCCGCTTTCGGGAGAATCATGGTAAGCGGTCCCGGCCAGTATTTCTCGGCAAGGATCTTTGCTCCCTCAGGTATCTCTGTCGTAATCTTCTCTAACTGCTCCAGCTCTGCGATGTGTACGATCAGCGGATTGTCTGACGGTCTTCCTTTCGCTGCGTATATTTTCATGGAAGCCTGCGGATCCAGTGCATTTCCACCAAGTCCATATACAGTCTCGGTAGGAAACGCGACCAGTCCACCCGCTTTCAAAATGTCTCCTGCCTTTTTTATGGCATCCATATCCAGGTTTTCACCCGTCATAGCCACAACTTCAGCTCTCATAATAATAAGTCCTCTCCTTGAATTATATTGACTACAAACTCCCAATAATGCTAGTATATTATAGACTAAATCCCAGAATTATACAATAGAAAAACTCCCCGGATACCGGAGAGTTCCAACTACAATGCCTTAGGATCATTTTATATGATGTCGGGTCAAATCCCCCGACTATGCCACTTATTCACTGACGAATATAAATTCCCTGGGATTCGATAAAATCATTCAGTTCCTGGAGACCATCCTATGCCCAGGTATCTGACATCTGGAATTCTTCCGGGAAGAACATTTCCGTTGCAATCCGGATTCCGGTCTCCGTCTTAAAGATTTTCTTCACACTCTTTTTAATCGATTCCGTCTCCAGGTGATCTTCAAAATAATTCACCAGAAAATCAGCCTCCACAAGAATCTGATAATCCATTCCATCAATATCCGTGTATGTATGATGGTGTCCAACAAGATAGGATACCCTGTCGATCACATCCTGATCAAACCCAAGGTTCTTCAGCATTTTCTCTGCCTCTGCCGGACCTTCCTGCTCCTGGAGTTTACCGTCACATCTGCCAAATTTAGCCTCCGCCGGGCGGATTCCAATATCATGTACATAAGCTGCCGCTTCCAGAATATAGAGCAGCTTCTCATCCAGATGCTCTTCCTCCCCGATCAGCTTAGCAAAGCTGTGCACCTTTATAAAGTGCTGGATTCTCGCCGGGTCATCTCTGTAAAACTCAATCATCATGCTGCAAAGATTGTTTAATCTACTCATGAAAATTCCTCCTGTCCGACTGTGATGTCTTCAAATGATTATCCCAATACCACCTTGCAATTCTTTTTGTAACAGGCAATTCCATATTTAATAATATTACGCATGCCATCGTCCCGGAGTCTGGCAGTGTAATCCCTGTCCTCGATCTGCTTCAGTGCTTCCTCGCAGGCGGCATCCATATTTCCGTTCTCGGCATATTTCAGCTCAATCACTATTCCGGTACGGTTATCCGGCACCTCCACCAGAATGTCACTGTATCCAATTCCGGACTCCGCATTGGATTTGATCAGCCAATTAGACTTATAACCAAGAAGCCCCAGAAGAATTCCATGATAAAAATTCTCTTTTTTTGCGGGAGCTGTATCTCGGATACTGATCGTATTCCAGAGATAATCACCAAACAGTTCTTCAATCTTCTTAGGATTCTGCCTTGGAAAAGCATTACAAAACTCATTCAGAGTCTCTCCGTCACTTTGGAAAGTTTCTCTAAACCACTCCCGAATCTGTTTGATAAACAGCCTGCGGATTTCCAGATTCGGAATAGCCAGTTTAAATGTATCTGTGCCAACCTGTCCTCTCTGCGTCAGATAACCAGTCGTAAAAAGCACACTCCATAGATTCTCAATACTGCTGTCCAGCTCACTGTATGTCAGTTCCTGTCGAATTTCTTTCACGATTTCTTCACCGGAAATCAGCTTCTCGATCTCATTTCTTGTTCGCGTATCCGCTTTGTCAATAAACCTGCGCACCATGGCATTTCCGCTCGTATTTGACCAGTAATCCTGTGGATGCGCCTCGGAATCTGCTTTTAACAGATCACAGTAATTGATCACATCCCACGGACAATATACTTCTACATTTCCAAACCGGTAGCCATCATACCACTCTTTAACTTCTTCATATCGTCCAGACAGATCATAATACGCAAGCATGTCTCTTACTTCTGCATCTGTGAAGCCAAAATATTCATCGAACCTGACATCTGTGAGGGTCAGAACCTTCAAATTATTTAAGCCTGTAAAAATACTTTCTTTAGAAATTCTCAGGCACCCTGTCAAAACAGCGAAATAAAGATCCGGATTTGTCTTCAATGCATTGCCGAAGATACTTCTGATCAAAGACACCATCTCATCATAATATCCATACTGAAAAGCTTTGTCCAAAGGCACATCATATTCATCGATCAAAAGAATAACCTGCCTGCCATAATGCCTGCCCAACAATGATGATAAAATCTTAAGGCTCGAAACAAGCGCTTCCGTAGTCATAACAAACAGACCATTTTCCGATGTTCCAATTTCGATAAGCTGTCTGTAGAGTTTCTTATCCGCATCAGATAAAGCAGAGCTTTCTTCCAAAAACGAAAACCTCAACGCCTCTGTTCCTATAACTGTCTTCAGTGCACCACAGGCCGCCTGAAAGGATAATCCCTCCACACTTTTCAGACTGATAGAAATCACCGGAAACTGCCCCATATACTTTGTACAGATTTCTTTGTTCTCAGAAATCTTCAGACCATCAAACAGGGCAGGATTACTTCCTATTTCAAAGAAGGTCTTCAACATGCTCATATTCAGGGATTTGCCGAAACGCCTTGGGCGAGTAAACAGATTTACTTCACTTCGATTCTGTAGCAGTTCTTCAATCATCCCGGTCTTATCAATATAGTAGAATTCCGATCGATCCAGTTTTTCAAAAATGTCTATTCCGATCGGCAGCTTCTTACGATCTGTCATGCTAGCACCTCCCCAAAGCCTAATAGAAAAAGGTTCCATGAAACCACTAATATATAAAATTAATGATATCATGAAACCATTTTTCCGTAAAGCAATTGTTTATTCCACCGTCACGCTCTTGGCGAGATTTCGTGGCTTATCTACATCCATGTGAATATTCACAATTAATAATAAAAGTCAGTCCTTCTCGTATTTCTCAATCATACATTGGTGTTCTTTGGTACCCTTATCATAGTTGATACCCACAAGCAAAATGTCACCAGTATAATTCAGGATTGACTCAGGATACTGCTTATCTTTTATTTGCTGCAAAGCGGTTGCAGAATCCTTATTCCACTTCAATTCAACAACCATTGCCGGATAAGATGCGCTATATTCTGGCTTAGGTATGAATACAAAATCAGCAAATCCTCGACCTGTTGGCAATTCCCGAATCGGCTTAAAATAATACTGCATTGCACTCAAGTATGCAAGCGTCAATACACTGCTCAGCGAATTTTCATTATGATACTGGATTACCGACACATACTCATTATGGATTTTTCCAATTTGTGCAGCGACTGCCATTCCATCCATGTCCAGTGTTGCATCAAGCAGATGTTCTGAATCTTGCTGGAAGGCCAGCATCTCATTCCATCCTCTACTTTCAACTGCAGCAGTGAGTTCCTGGCGAATCTCTTCATTGGGAACAAAAGCAGTCTTCAATTTTTGATTGTACCCAAAATAACCCAGATGAATCATATAAGTCAACACATCGTCCCTGCTTTTTATATTAAGTGTATCATTCTTGAATGTCGCTGTGTTCACCTTGACTTCTGCACCCGACAGCATCTCGATGATGGCTGTTTTAAGTCCATCAAAATCCATATTAATCAGTGGCACGATTGCATCATAAGAAGCAGTTTCTGACCAATAACTTTTGAATTCTCCTCGGAGCATCACACTGACAACTGCTCTGGGATTATAAACTTGATATTCATTCAGGAGATAGCCGTCATACCACCGCTTCACCTCATCAAAATCTTGCTGATACTCCTTCGCCAGTTTCTGTACCTCATTTTCAGTAAAGCCAATATATGGAGCAAGTCTGCTTGCACTCAGCATTGTAAATTCGTCAAAATTATTCAGTGCAGACTGCGTTTTTTCCTTTTTGATTGGAAGGATGCCAGTCAGATATGCAAGCTGGATATACTTTGTTGGTTCTGTTCCTTTGAACATTCCTCTAAGGAAGTTGATATAGTCTTCCTGCGCCTTTGTATTAGTGGCTTTATCACGAATAAGAACATCCCATTCATCAATAATGACAATAAACTTTTTCCCTGTCAAAGCGTTGATCTGTGATAAAGCTTCTGGCAGGGATTTAGCATCCTCTGAAAGAGCATCTGGATAGTACTCCTTAAGCTCTGCGATCGTTTTCTCAGAAATATACGGAACTACCTGATCTGCTCCCCCCGCTGGTTCCATGCACCATTGAATATCAAGATGAATTACATCAAACTGGTTTAGATACTTCTTGAAATCTGCGCTCTTGCTAATTTCAAGATCAGCAAACAATCCTTCTGAATCGCAACCTCTGCTGTAATAAGCTGTCAGCATATTGGCTGTAACAGACTTCCCAAATCTTCTTGGACGACTATTGCAAATATAGCCTTGCAGCGTATTTAACACCTTATTTGTATAATTAATGAGACCACTTTTATCTATATATATTTCGGAATTCAAAGCAACCTGGAACGCAGAATTGTCTGGATTAACAAACATTCCCATTATGCAGCACGCTCCTTTCTTTGGCGGCATGATGAGTCATGCCTGTTGTGCTTTGATTTTAACATCTAACATCCCAAATAGCAAGTTGATACCCCAGCGCAGAATAACTATTTTTTCTCCCAGATGAAACACTAATATGTGAACTTGAGGCATTTTTTGTTTGTTTATTCCACTGTCACGCTCTTGGCGAGATTTCGCGGCTTATCTACATCCAGTCCTTTTGCCACGCTCACGTAATATCCGAGCAGTTGCAGCGGAACCACTGCCAGGCTTCCGGCAAAGTACTCATCGATTCGCGGCACATACACGGCAAAATCCACGGTCTCTTCAATCTCATATTTTCCATAAGTTGTCAGGCCCAGCAGATATGCTCCACGGCTACGGCACTCAACCATATTGCTCATTGTCTTCTCATACAGCTTACTCTGTGTCAGCACACCGATCACCAATGTTCCCGGCTCGATCAGACTGATCGTTCCATGCTTCAGTTCTCCCGCAGCATATGCCTCTGAATGGATATAGGAGATCTCCTTTAATTTAAGACTGCCCTCCAGGGAAACCGCATAATCAATTCCCCTTCCGACAAAGAACACATCATGCGCACCGGCATATTTAGCCGCAAACCACTGCAGTCTCTCTTTGTCTTCCAGTATCTTATTGATCTTCGAAGCGATCGTGAGCAGCTCTGAAATATAATATGCATACTGCTCTTCTGTGATCTTGCCTCTTACCAAAGCAAACTCCACCGCAATACAGTACATTGCAGCAAGCTGTGCACTGTAGGCTTTTGTTGTTGCAACAGAAATCTCCGGACCTGCAAGCGTGTAGAACACCTTGTCTGCTTCACGTGCAATACTACTTCCGACCACATTGACGATTGCAAGGGTTGTCAGACCCTTTTCCTTCGCAAGACGAAGCGCTGCCAGCGTATCTGCCGTCTCGCCGGACTGGCTGATCACAATAACAAGCGCGTTCTTATTCAATGCCATCGGTCTGTAACGGAATTCCGACGCCAGTTCCACTCTCACCGGAATCCGCGCCATATCCTCCAGGACATATTGTGCAGCCATACCTACATGCCATGCTGATCCACAGGCCACAATATAGATCTGCTCAAAACTCAGGATTTCTTCCTTCGTTAATTCCAGCCCTGAAAAGTCAATGGCTCCATCTTTAATAACAGAATTCAGAGTATCCTGAATAGCCTTAGGCTGCTCATGGATCTCTTTCATCATAAAATGCTCAAAGCCTGCCTTTTCGGCAGCTTCCGCATCCCATTTGATCTGAGTCGTCTGTTTCTCGATCTCTTCACCATTAAGATTGTAGAAATGCGCCTCGCCTGGTGTCAGTCTGGCAAACTCCAGATTTCCAATATAATAAACCTGTCTGGTGTATTTGAGGATTGCCGGCACATCCGAAGCCACATAAGTCTCACCGTCTGCAATACCAATGATCATTGGACTGTCTTTTCGAGCCACCCAGATCTCACCCGGATAATCCCTGAACATCAGCTCCAGCGCATAAGAACCACGGACACGCACCATTGTCTTTGCGATTGCATCCACCGGACCAAGATTATACTTTCTGTAATAATAATCCACCAGCTTAATCACAACTTCCGTATCTGTCTCACTATAAAAAGTATAGCCATGCTTTAACAGCTTATCTTTCAGCTCCGCATAATTCTCAATGATTCCATTATGTACTCCAACCACTTCGGATTCTACCTCACCAGAACCAGAACGCGTACAATTACCTGAAACATGCGGATGTGCATTGATCTGACTTGGCTCACCATGCGTTGCCCAGCGTGTATGCCCAATTCCACAGGTACCACGCAGAGCTCTACCCTCATCCGTTTTTTCAGCCAGATTTCCAAGACGTCCCTTTGCCTTTACAACCTCCGCCAGCTTATCACCATCACGAACAGCGATTCCTGCTGAGTCATATCCTCGGTACTCTAATTTAGACAGACCGCTTAATAAAATAGGTGCTGCCTGCTGTGTTCCAGTAAAACCAACTATTCCACACATAAAAACTGTATTCTCCTTTATTTGAGAATATCTTTATTAATATTCTCCCCTTATTACATTTTTAATCTCTTTTAAAAATATCCCTTGTATATACTTTATCCTGTACATCATCCAAACAACTATCATATCTATTTGCGATAATTGCCTGGCTCTGTTCTTTAAATTTGTCCAGATCATTCACAACCTTGCTTCCAAAGAAAGTGCTTCCATCTTCCAATGTTGGTTCATAAATAATCACAGATGCCCCTTTAGCTTTGATTCTCTTCATAACTCCCTGTATAGAGGACTGGCGGAAATTATCTGAATTTGATTTCATAGTAAGGCGATATACACCAATTACAACCTCTTTTTCCATAGAGGCATCGTATGTATTCTCATCTCCATAAGCGTAATATCCTGCTTTCTGTAAAACACGATCTGCTATGAAATCTTTCCTTGTTCTATTAGACTCAACGATTGCAGACATCATATTCTGAGGAACATCTGCATAATTTGCCAGAAGCTGTTTTGTGTCTTTCGGTAAGCAATATCCACCATATCCAAATGACGGATTGTTATAATGAGAGCCGATTCTAGGATCAAGGCACACACCATTAATAATCTGTTGTGTGTTCAATCCTTTCATTTCTGCATAAGTATCAAGCTCATTAAAATATGAAACTCTGAGAGCCAAATATGTATTAGCAAATAATTTCACTGCTTCTGCTTCTGTAAATCCCATTATCAAGGTATCAATATTTTCTTTAATTGCACCCTCCTGTAACAATCCAGCAAACGTATTCGCAGCTTTTACAAGTCTAGCATTTTCAACATCTGTTCCCACAATAATTCTGGATGGGTACAGATTATCATATAATGCTTTTGACTCTCGTAAAAATTCCGGACTGAAGATAATATTATCACAGTGAAATTTCTCTCTAATGCTTGCAGTATACCCTACCGGAATTGTAGACTTAATTACCATAATTGCATCTGGATTATATTCAATAACCAGTTTAATCACAGCTTCTACTGCTGACGTATCAAAGAAATTTTTCTTGCTGTCATAGTTTGTAGGTGCAGCAATAAC
>QWCV01000301.1_pt1 | contig 82137 bp, 78 predicted proteins | sample 1972621 | NCBI WGS metagenome assembly QWCV01 (sample SAMN09866699, study PRJNA288562) | Human gut metagenome isolate pre2_stool, whole genome shotgun sequencing... | isolation source: gut | host: Homo sapiens | place: USA: California | reverse complement strand
AAAATTAGCGCATTTACAGTCTTGCAATATATTAATTATGTAAACAACAGACCGATTGGCAGGGTTAAGTATGCGCTAAATTAATTCCGCCAACGGGTTCTGTACTAATAAATAAGTAGTGTTTTCAGGACTTTTTCTTTCATTTCAGCCCTCAAAAAGAGGAATTATTCCGAAATATGCAGAAAGAGCGTGATCACCATTACGGCAATCACGCTCTTTCTACTTATAAACATAAAACATTACGAAGATGAAAGAAAAGCTTAGCAAACCTTCTTCTTGCGCTCACAATAGCGTTCGCATTGGGCGCAGATGTCATATCCCAGCATGGCACCCAAGATGAAATCCTCCTCCGGCGTAAGCTGGCACAACGGTTTGGTGATTATCATGCGGATAGCATCCAGACATTCTTTCTTACCAAAGAAGAGATTCAGACGGTCGTTGCCAACCGGCTGGATGATATAATCAATGTTCTGACGCTCTAATCTAGTTATGGCAAAAGACTCATATTTCTTGTTGAAGGTGTAGAGCACCAGGCGGCGCACGCCCTTCTTATATTCATATATATGATTCATCAGAACCTTCAAATCTACTGGTGTTGCGATTTCCTGCTGCATACTATCCGAATTTATCTGTTTTTAAACCAAGAATCAGAGAATTCCATCATTCTCCAATTCTTGAAAAATATTTTTGTAAAATTATAACGCTGGCTTGATGTCCTCGAGCCAGGCTTCGATACGCTCCTCTGTCTTGTCGTCCTCGTTCACCTCGTCGAGTGCGAGTCCCAGGAACTTGTCGCCATCAATTGCCTCACTGTCATCATAGGTGTATCCGTCTGTAGAAACACCAGGCAATACGGTAGCACCAGTCTCAACGGCAGCATCATAGAGTTCCTTCATGCCGCCACAGAATGTATCAGGGTAAGACTCGCTGTCGCCACAGCCAAACAGGGCTACGGTCTTGCCAGCCAAGCCGGCACTCTTCAATGTCTTCACGCCATCATACCAGTCGTCCTGCATCTCACCGGCACCCCATGTAGAAGTACCGAGAAGAAGATTCTCATGACTTGTGATAGTAGCGTCATCGATGTTAGCTACATCTACAGCTTCCACGCCCAACTTTGAGGCGATGGTTTCGGCAATCGACTGGCATGAGCCAGTAGAAGAGCCATAAATTACGATTGTTGTTTTCATTTGTCTATATTACTTTTAGTTACATTTATTTTCGGGTGCAAAGATACGCCCTTTTCCCGTAATCTGCAATACCTAAAAATGATGGTTTCGCAGAAATACCTAAATATGGGGATAGATAAAAAGTTTTAGGACGATTCATCCTAAAACTTCTCTAATTTCAAAAGTTTTAGGACGATTCATCCTAAAACTTTCTTAAATATTCTACTTTTAGGATGATTTATCCTAAAAAAATAGTATCTTCGCAGCAAATATATAATCAAAGAGCAATGAAATGATATGAAACGAATAGAAAGAACGGAATATCTCAATAAACTGATCGCTTTCAAAGACAAGTCTCTTATCAAAGTGATAACCGGCATTCGCCGTTGCGGTAAATCCACTATTATGGAGATTTATCGTGACTGGCTTAAGAGGCAAGGTGTCAGTGCCGACCAAATCATCTATCTCAATTTCGAGGATTACGACTTCTATGAGCTTCGTAATCCACATAACTTATACGCTTATATCAAGCCATTAATTCATCAAGACAAGATGACTTATATCTTCTTTGATGAGATACAACATGTGGAAGATTTCCCAGACATCATCAACAGCCTCAACCTGAAGCCAACAGTAGATCTCTATATTACGGGGTCGAATGCCTATATGCTGTCAAGCGAAATCGCCACGTTACTATCCGGAAGATATGTGGAAATCGCAATGCTTCCCCTTTCATTCAGAGAGTATGTTGAAGGTATCGGAGGAACCGACAATCTTCCCAAAGCCTATACAGACTACATCACAAGGAGCAGTTTTCCATATACCCTTGAACTGGATACTCCCGCAGAAATCAGCGACTACCTGAATGGCGTATATAACACCATTGTAGTAAAGGATATCATGAGCAGGAAGAAGTTACCCGATGTCATGATGCTGGAAAGCGTTATCCGTTTCACAGCCGACAATATCGGCAACATCCTATCCACCAAGCGCATAGCCGACATCATGACTGCCGATGGAAGGAAAATAGACCAGAAAACCGTAGAACGATATCTGACCGCACTCTGCGAAACCTTCTTCGTATATGAAACCAAAAGATACAACATCAAGGGTAAGCAGCTGCTCAAGACATTGGGTAAATATTATCTAGTAGATGTCGGTTTGAGAAGAATGCTCCTAGGTTCCCGCTCATTCGATGCCGGCCGCATCCTGGAGAACATCGTTTATCTGGAACTACTCCATCGCCAGCAGAAAGTATATATAGGAAAGATGGATAATCTGGAAGTAGATTTTGTAGCGATTGATGAAAACAATATCACGTATTATCAGGTAGCTGCTACCGTTAGAGATGAGACTTCCTTAAAACGTGAATTGGCATCTCTGCAGCAGATCAATGACCAATATCCTAAGTATATCCTTACACTTGATGAAGACCCTACTGCCGATTACAACGGTATCAAGAGAATCAATGCCCTAGGATGGCTGATGGGAGAAATAGGATAGCCTATATTTCCTCAGAGTAACACCATAATATATAAGGCACAAAAATGATAATTCTATGAAAGATTTTGCAGCGATAGATTTCGAAACGGCCAACCAGCAGCGTACAAGTGTCTGCTCGGTGGGCATTGTGATAGTGAGGGATGGCGAGATTGCAGACAGCTACTACAGCCTCATCAAGCCCGAACCGGAATAGATGCCGAAGCCTGTGCCTGGATAGCAAGAGAGCTGTTATAGTAAGTACCAGAACTGCATAAGGGTGTGTCATAAATCCATGACACACCCTCTTCTGTTATTTGTCAATTTCAGCACGTATGAACATACCATCATAGCTGTAATAGAGATCGTAGCCAGGAATATCAATTTCATATCCGCCAACCTCTTTTTCAATTTTGTAAGGCTTCAAATCAGGATATTTCTTTGCAATATCCTCAGCTATGACAGTAGGAATAATGCCTACAGGGATCTCAGAGTATTTGCACTCAACACTCGTCCACTCTCCCTTCTCATTAAACTCCACTTTAGAGCCATCACTGAGCAATACTTCATATTCCCAAAAGCCATTATCTTTCTCCTTTTCCACACGGCTGTATGATGCACCAGCAAAATATTGCTTTACAAACTGCTGTGCCGACATCGGCAATGCTGCATAATCAAACTCTTTCTCTTCACTGCTGCATGAAACTGAAAAAACTACAAGTAACATCGCAAAGAATGCAGTAATAAATGTTCGTTTCATTTTCATAATGTTATCATTTAAAATTACTATATTTATACCATAATCTCTAGAACCAATATCTATGATACAGATTCGAAATCTATCAGCCACAAATATAATAGTTTTACTTTAAGCTACAATAATTTCAAACTCAAATTAACTATAATTCAATATTTTTTTTATTTTTCCATTTGTTCTACTGCCATAGTTCTTAGTTGTTAGGCTTATTCAGGTTACAATAGATATTGCATAGATAGAAATTACAAGGTAGACTTTTAGGTTCGGTTTTTGAAAGTGAGTCCTGCTGGCAGTGATGCCGGCAGGATTCTGCGTTATTATGCTCTAATGCAGACTGCGCTTACTTAAATTCTTCAATCTACGGGCAAACTCAGGTGCAACCTCTATCCTATAACTCATTAAGCAAATCCTCCGCAGGAATAAAATCCATTTTTCCTTCGCGATGAAGCTTCAATTCCGTAAAGGCCTGATTGATACTAGCAAGGGCTTCTTCCAAATAGCTCTCGTCATTAGAAAGTACGCCCAAGCTATTATAAATATCAGTATTCAATTGCATCACATTCATTATCGAATTCTTTCTTTTAGCGATACATTGCGTAGAAATTCTGCACCTTGTCATGGAGCATAGAAGCATAGAGAAGACCACTTTTCCATTCTTCAGGAATTTGGTTTATTCCAAATTTAGCACCCAGGATAGCCCCTGCTACTGCAGCATTGGTATCCGCATCTCCTCCTGATAAAACAATCTTTAGGATACCCTCTTTATACGAGGTTGCATGCCAATAAGCCCATAGGGCAGCCCCTAAAGTTCTGAGCGTATATCCCATACTCTTTTCATCATCTAGACACAAAGAATCCAGACCTTCATGGTATACCAAGTCAATAAATGGAATGATTCGCTCATCATATTGTTTAGCAATGCCAATCACATCTTCTTCATCCAATATCCTGTCTTCAAAGACAAGAGCATGTATAATAGAAGAAACGATAACGCAAGAGCCCACACAGCGAGGATCATAATGAGTTAGCTTACAGATATTCTCAGCATTACTAGTCACATTGTCCTTCATAAGTCCTACCACCGAAGTTCTCATGACGGCTCCATTAGCTGCAGCTTTTTTCTTTCCCATCTTCCAGATAATCTCTGCAGCCTTCTGTGGATTCGAAGTATAATCACCAAGAGCCATTACATTATAAGTATGCCGGCCAATTCCCATGCCTCCGTTCATCATCCATTCCTTAAACCTTCTGGCAATATCAAGAATATCTACCTTTTGACAAGCCACAAAAGAATCTAAGATGCATAGCATCATGTCGGTATCATCAGTCCAATCGCCTCTTTGCCAACGACGACGATGATCATCCTGCACGATTTGTGAATAGTCCTCTATCCCATTAGGATAAAAACGATCCACCTCTTGCTTGGACATAAACTCCGTGCTCAGTCCCAAGGCATCTCCTACAGCTTGCCCGAAGATTGTGCCAAGGAATCGTTCATTTATAATTTCATTTTCCATATTTTATTGTTTACACAACCAACAAATCGTAAAATCATCCATATCAATCACTCCTTGGTGATATAATCCTTTTAGATATTCCTCAAAAGTTAATTGATTATCTGATGCTTGAAGTATTTTTTCGATAACGTCGTTCTTAAAATTAAATCTCAATGTTTCTGCCGTTTTTAGTAATTGAGAATTACCAGACTGCTTTAGATATTCCTCTGCAAGTTCTTCGCAAAATTCCTTACAATGAGCTAACTCATACATCATTAAAATATAATGAGATAAAGCATCGCTGGCAGCAAAGACTACAGACGAATCATCTAACACAAATTCACCATGTTTAAAGCCTTCTTCTTCCAACGGGTCTTTACAACTAACCAATCTTGGAGGATTGCTAAAATCTGCCAATTTCGTAAAACTATGTTCCAAAATACCAGTTTGAAAACTATAATGGAAAACAACACTATCACCATAAGCCATCCATTTTGCGACCTTTTCCTGGATCTTCCATGCTGCAGCAATAGTAGCGCACGAACCTTCGTTATAGAACTTATTCAGAAGAATGCCATCCCCTTGCTTTGCCTTTTCCTCATGCTCATTATAAAATGATTCCCAGATGCTATCCACCCATTCGTCAAGTTCTGTAAAAGACGTGATAGGTTTATTCTTTGGTAACTGCTCTATGAGATATTGCGACCATTCATCAGCAAACAAGCCACAGCCTCCTGCCCCATCCGATACCGCTATGCAAGTATCAGATGAGAAGAAGGAATCTTCGTTTGCTACATGGTCATTCCATTTTGCTATGCTTACGCCTCTATTCATATATATTATAGGTTTTGATTAACAAGCATACTCGACAACGTACCAATCTTCATCATCTTGACCAATCGCTCCATACCGGTATTCACACCCATGGCATGATAACGGATGTCCGTTTGCTTATCACCAAAGATGGCACGAATCTGCTCATTATAATTTAGTGGCAAGAGACTCGACATATTATAAAGTTTCTCACCATATCCATTTCCGTTCAGTTCATCTACAGTTGCAGGGAACACTACTGATTCTGCATGTCCAGGTATAACGTGAATATTGAAGAATAATACATTACCATCATTGGTAAACATCGACTTCAACTGATTAGCAAGTTGTTGCATTTCATCATGTGAGGTGCCATTATACTCACCATCTGTGATATTGATAATTGTAGGAGGATAACAATCCTTGTCGTGATGGTCTTTCATCCAGCTTTCGAGCAAACCTTCTGCACGTTTGAAAGCTTTATCCATGTGTGTCCAACTACCATCATGGCGAGCTACCATCCATTGTTTCTTCTCTACTTCTTTGACGGTTATACCTTTACGAGTACGCACCTCTTCCTTCACCATTTTCTTTTGGTAAGGATTATCACGAATCTCTTCTGGAGTAACGAAGTCTTTTCCCTCCAAGCTACCATTCCAAGCGCTATAAGCCTCAGTGCCATAACCTATCATGGCAATATCAAAGTAATGGCGAGTCTCATTATTCTTCACACATCGCTCCACCAACTCGTTGATTTGGGCATTTACGATACGGGCTACGGCCTCAGATAAAGTCATATCCTCACCATTAAAGGTGGTAATTCTACGCATAGAAACACTCTGGTCCACCAAGAAGATGAATGCCGTAGGATGCTCACGGTCAACACGAGCCGTATATGCATTCTTGCTCTGCAACATCTGTGGTTGGCTTGGAATTGGAATACCAAAGTTGCCAATGTTCTTGATATACTTCAGAGGAATGGTGTTCTTTACCAATATCTCCGCCTGATAGAATGGCTGCTCATCCACATCGAAATCGAAGTGATTACGAGCCTTGACAGTTTGGAAGTGAATCTTCTTGAAATCCTCCAGACTTCCACCCACATGAGCACCATTTCGCACAGCATTCCTGTCTGCATATTTAGTATTCTCATCATAAATCACCTCAGGGTCTATCTCCAGAATGACAGGGTTAGAAATTCTATCCTCATTCATTGCCACATACATCATTGGATGGTTCATGGTAAAGCTGACACGAACATAATGTTCCAGATTATCACGCTTATCCAACGACCAGGATGGAGAACCTGGTCCTCCACCTCCTGGTTTAGGAATATTGATGCCACGTTCCTCACAATCCTTCCAAGAATAGAGTCCTCCATTCTTGATTATATTCTCCAAGTTATCACGGTCTGTGAAGTGATAGAGCTTGGTGATATGATTTTGTTCGAGGATATTCTTAAAATCCTCCCAGTTACTTCTTCTGTTCATTGTTTTTGTCCTCCAATAATATATGTATGTTAGAATAACGTTAGTTGCTTTGGTTCTATTGTCTGTGGTTTCCACTTTTTATCACCAAAAGGATATAGACCTTCTACGTATGCCTTGATTAGAAAGGCATGCGAAAGAGGCTTCTTCGGGTCATCCACATCACAATTTGTATTATAATCCAAAAGTACGATAGTCTTAGTCTGGCTAGCCTCTCGTAATCTTTCGATAATACATTGAACCTTATGTTCAAGAACCCACTTGTAGGTTGGTATATAAATGAGTTTTCTCGCTTCTATATAGTTCAATAGTTCTGTGCCTTTTACACCTTTGCGATGTCCGAGTGGTTTGCCAAACTTTCGAACAGTTCTCTTGATATTCTTCATCGACTCATTCTTAAACATTTTCATATCTACATCAGCCGATTCAAATACCTTTAGCCCTTGCCACACAGCCTCAACACATGTAGCTGTAACACCCTCACTAAATGGCACAGGTATGCCACCATGCGGATAGAATGGGCTCAACTTTATCAAGTCATCTTCAGCATGACTCGTTACATCCGCAATTATTGCATCGGGATATTTCTTGAGAATATTATCTAGCTTTTTACGTTTTGAGTCTATTAGTATCATAATTGCTTAAATATTTTATCTCCAAATCGAGAGATTAATCTATTCGGAATGACAACTTCTGCCAAAGAGCTACAAAAAGAAAATGCACGGTCTCCAATATTTGTCACACTATTCGGAATGACAACTTCTGCCAAAGAGTTACAAGCGAAAAATGCATACTCTCCAATACTTGTCACACTATTCGGAATGACATACGATGTCTGTTTCTGATTTCTAAACGAAATGATTCTACTTTTATCCTTGTTAAACAGAATGTTATTTTCATAAACAAAACTCGGCGATAAGCATTCAAGCTTACCAAGCCAAGCATAAAACGGATTGCCATTAATGTATACTACACTATTCGGAATGACAACTTCTGCCAAAGAGTTACAAGCGAAAAATGCACCGTCTCCAATACTTGTCACACTATTCGGAATGAAATACGATGTTTGTTTCTGATTTCTAAACGAGATGAGTTTACTTTTATCCTTATTAAACAGGATGTTGTTTTCATAAACAAAGTTAGGTGATAAGCATTCAAGCTTACCATGCCAAGCTTTAAACGGATTGCCATTAATGCATACTATACTATTAGGAATGACAACTTTTGCCAAAGAGCTACAAAAAGAAAATGCACTATTGCATATTATTTTTGTACCCTCTTTAACAGAATAATATCCTTTTAGTTCTTGTGGAGCTTTCAACAACATTTTTCCATCTTTGCTATATTTCGCACCCCATTCATCAATAAAAGCCTCCTTCAACTCTTCCTTTGTAGCTTTGGTTGATAAGTCTTCAATAGTTTGAGACGGGATAGGTTTTTCACCAATAAACAATCTACAAGAACATGCAGAAAGTTCCTTTCTTGCCAATGCGAGCATGAAAAGAGAGTAAAGTGTACAGAAACTCTTATCACACATTAAATCCTGCAAGGCAGATATAGCCTTGCTACTTGAAGGGGTGCGATAATCACTTTCTGAGAAGAGAAGCCTATCAGAAGCACCATATGTATCTAATAAAGTGGAATTCATGGATATAGCTTTCAAAGACAAAGCGATGCTTGCCAAAGCAAAGTCATCAATGGTTTCATCAAAATCATCAACAGTTCTCAATGGATGAGAAAAGTCCTTTGTACCAATTGTTGGAGATTTCTGTCCCTTCATGGCAGGAACAAACATACCATCATAATCTACCAAAGTCTGATTTCCATCAGGACGAACCATGATGTTGTCTGGCTTAATGTCACCATGAGCAAATGGCTGAGAACGAAGCCACGCTGCCATTTTACAGAAGCGATAGCAAAGCATAGCCATGGCATAATTATCTTGATAGTTCTCTACAATGTAATTCTCCATTGTTTCACCATCAATCCAATCCATCAGAAGAACAGGAAATTCGTCTTCCTCACAACTGCTATCTACAAAGATTTCTTTGTCTAAGTACTTTACAGAAGTAATATAAGAAGAATCAACGAACTCCAACTCATCTGCAATCTGGCGATAAGCCTCTGCTCTACCTTCTTGTTCTTCTGTAAAACACTTCAAAGCATAGCATTTCCCAGTCTGTTCATCTTTCATTTTGAACACGACAGCAAACGCACCACTGCTACGATATGGCTCACCATGATCATCTAGCACTGGTACCAAGTGAGCCAACTTATCAAGATTTTCACTAGCATCTCGAATAGCACTCACATATTCTGACATTAATGGATATTGCATAGGCTTCTATTCTCTTTAGTTGTTTCTGTCTTCAAAAGTACGAAAGATTATTGAATTGACAAAATCATTCCCACTTTTTTCACCATATTTAATAGTAGTAACACTACCAGAAGCAAAGGTACAACTATTTCTTCAATTATCCAAGTAATCATAAATATTTCTTCCCCACAAACCTTGTGAAGAAGAATATTACTATGAATCATTTGTGCGCACCAAACAGACAAGCTTTTCACTAAACAAGAACATTAATAATAGAAAACATAATAACTTAGAAATCAACCCCATTAGTTAATAATTAGTATTTTTCTGCAAACGATAGCTTTCTTACAAAAGAAATGTATTACATTTGCCAATGGCCTATCAAACTGAAGGCTGTAGTTTAGGCTACTATTAATAATAAAAAAAATCATTAGAATATGATTGAACAAACAGAACATATTCATCCTCTTCTTGGAGGTCATTGCATTCATCTTTTAGAAGATATTGCAGACTATTCTTATTGTACTAAGAACAAAGAAGCAAACAATAGTTATAATATTGTTTCTAATAATGTTAATAACATAACTGGTTAAAATTAAAAATGATAAAATTATGGAAGGAACTTTTCTTTTTTATTTTACAGATGAGAGTACAATAGCTGCTCCAAAGTGTGACTTAAGGATTAATTTAACAAAAAATCCTCATGATATAGTAGACATAGTAAATCTGCTAGAGTTAAAACTACGGAATGCGATAGTAGTAAAGCTGAATGAGCCAATAACCATTAAAGAAATCAATAGTTGGCTAAATCAATATCAAAAGTTGCTAAAGGAAATTGGGATTGGAGCTAAAACAGCGCTACCCATACCTGATAGTATAAATTCCACTGTATGTAAGACTCGATTTCATAATGATAACACTATTGATACTATTCGTTATGCCATGCATATATATTTTTAACTTAAACATAAAATTATGGTAGCAAAAATTTATAATTTTAAAAAGCATTCAAACTTTAGAAGATTTATGCTAGATACATTTTCGAATGCTTTTGGTACAATTATCGCCCAGATAATTCTTAGCATAGTTATTTATATTTTAAAGATGTCCCAACATTAAGGGACATCTTTAAAATATACACTTCTAGCTATTGTGTTTTGATATTATTAAAGGAGACGCAAACGTTTGTTCTCCAAATTGTTTTTTAAGCAAATCTGTTTTTCCTTCTGAAAGTGAATAACAATACAAAAATGCACTACGGCCTATTTTTGCATTGTTATTCAAAATAGAGATTTCATATAAATCCCTGCATAACATAAATGCCGAATGACCAATTTTAGCAACACTTTTTGGTATCATTAAACTCCTTAAATGCGTACAAGCACAAAAAGCCCAATTACCAATTTCTTTAACAACATCGTTCATTTGGATACTTTTAAGTTGTTCACATCTCCAAAATGCCCCATTTGAAATTTTAATTATTTTGGATGGAAGAACATAATGTTCTTTAGAAGAAAGATAAGCTATTATACATGTTTCCTCTTTATTTAATAGAATGCCATTTTTATAGCTAAAATATTGTGATTTGACAAAAATTGGACATTTCAACCCTACAAAAGGGTTTTCCATATATTGAACATTTGATGGGATTTCTATCATCATTAAGTTTTCACAGCCAACAAACGCAGCTAAACCTATATTAATCAGACTAGCAGGAAGTCCTAATAATCTAATACTTACGCAATCTCGAAAAGACATAAACCCTATTGCTTTAATACTTTTCGGTATCTTTATATCTGTCAAATGATAACATCCACAAAAAGCATTATCACATACGACTTTCGTTCCTTGTTTTATCGTATACGAACCATAAAACTCTTTAGGAGCCTTCAGTAATTTTTGTCCATCCTTACTATACTTAACACCATACTCATCCATAATTGCATTCTCCAATTCTTCATCTAGCACTTCCGTTGAAAGAATCTCGATTTTACTTTCTGGCTTTTTCCCCACAAATAATCTAAATGAATGCATAGCAAGATTCTTCTTGGCATTTGCCAGCAAGAACATAGAAAGAAGCGTATTAACTTCTTCAACATTCATCAATTCTTGCAAAGCAGCCAACACCTTACTTTTGCTCAAGTCACGATAGTCCTCAGCAGAAAAGAGTAATCTATCTGCTGCACCATATTCATCAAGTAACGAAGGCTTCAGAGAAATAGCCTTTAATGACAAAGCGATGCTTGTCAAGGCAAAGTCATCAATGGTTTCGTCAAAATCATCGACGGTTCTCAAAGGATGAGAAAAGTCCTTTGTACCAATTGTTGGAGACTTCTGTCCCTTTATGGCAGAAACAAACATACCATCATAATCTACCAATGTCAGATTTCCATCAGGACGAACCATGATATTGTCTGGCTTAATATCACCATGAGCAAATGGTTGAGAACGAAGCCACGCTGCCATTTTACAGAAGCGATAGCAAAGCATAGCCATGGCATAATTGTCTTGATAGTTCTCTGCAATGTAATTCTCCATTGTTTCACCATCAATCCAATCCATCAGAAGAACAGGAAACTCATCCTCCTCACAACTGCTATCTACGAAGATTTCTTTGTCTAAGTACTTCACAGAAGTAACATAAGAAGAATCTACGAACTCCAATTCATCTGCAATCTGGCGATAAGCCTCAGCTCTACCTTCTTGTTCTTCAGTAAAGCACTTTAAGGCATAGCATTTCCCTGTCTGTTCATCTTTCATTTTGAACACGACGGCAAAGGCACCACTGCTACGATATGGTTCACCATGATCATCTTGCACTGGTACCAAATGAGCCAACTCATCAAGATTGTTACTAGCATCTTGTATGGCTCTAACATATTCTGATATCAAAGGATATTGCATTGACTTTTTCTGTTAATTGTTTTGTCCCCAAAGGTACAAAAGACTTGCGATACAACCAAACCATTAGCTATTTTTTCACCTAATTTAATATAGGGTGCTATTTTGTACCATCCTGTAATACCTTTTGAGGTCACAAAGTTAGCGTTTTTCTTACATAAAAGGTTCCTTATGGAGAAAAATCATACCTCCACAAGGCTTGCGGAGCCAAAAGATTTGATGCATTCCAAACAATTCAGTACTTTTGCCGAAAAATTCAAACCTTTAAAATATCATTGAAATGAAGAAGTTATTATGTATCTGCATGATTATGATGTCATGCATCAGTGCCTTCGGACAGGCAAGTGTTAGTAACGTGGAGATTCCTGAGCCAGAGTTTAATGGTGACGCATTTATCTGCAATCTATCTGCCAACACCTACGTGAAAGCAGAAAAGGCTATCGGACAGATGAAGACCAAAGACCAATTCTGGGGACCAGAGAGAAAGCTTTACGTAAAACCTAGCAAATCTTCCGTGAGAGTGAAAAAAGGACATATCCAGTTTGTTATCAGAGTGCCCAACATCAACGATGATCCTTATTCATTCATCAAGATTTCTAAGTTTGTCGCAGGCTCAACTCGCAAAATTTCCCTTGCTAGACAGAATGAACTTTCAGGTAAAATAACGTATGGCGGCAAGAACAAGCAAGAGTTGTTCTTCGAGGCAAAGAAATACGGCACCTCCTCTCTTCTAATAGATGCCGACATCGAAAAGCCTGGTGAATACTGTATCATGATTAGCAACCCAAACAGAGTAGACGGCAAGATTCCTGTATCCTGCTTTGGTGTAGATGAATAAAAACAATCCTCCTTGTTGCGATGTGCTACAAGGAGGATTTCTCGTTTTATTTCCACTCCACAAGCTTTCTATCCAATGGTATCTTCTTGGGTTCGCCACGATTGCCATCAATGAAATAACTCCCGGCTAGACTTTCATCAAACTGGAGAGTGAAGGCTTGGCGGATACGGGCACATTTCTCATTGATAGAATTAGACAAAGGATTCGTCAGGGCTTCAATGCTCTGGCGAATCTTCTCTTCCGAAAGATGTGCCCCGTTGTTGTTCGATTTCTTGCGAATATCTACATAGATATCATATAGCTCTTCCCTATAATCCGACAGACATTTGAAAAGGATTCCCTCCTCATGACGCAAAAAGAGAATATACACCGCCTTTACCAATGGCTCCATCTTGATAGTCATATCATGATAGTCGGGCAGTATGATATCGTAATTCTCCGTGATGACCATTCTACTCAGATTCTTGGGTGGAAAGAGATACCGCTTCAGCACCCAATCGCTTACTCCGCCAAGGCGTAAGTCCTGTACCTGTCGGTACACCTCCTTCATCTTCTGCCGGATATCATAGCTGAATGTTTCATCTGCCGGAATCGGTTTAGGATCAAATATACTGTATGGAAATTCATCGACAGAGCTGAACATCACTTTGCAATCCGGCAACTTATCATACGCAGCCTGCATCAATGGCATAAAATCCTCATCTTCCTCAATAGACAAAGAATAGGAATTGACATAATATATGCCATCCTCCTCATGGTCTAGCTGTAAGATGCTAGGATGTAATTTCTCCTTATTCTTTTCTTCTACCAATTGCGACAACAGCAAATCGGAAGGAACAGAGATGTTCAAATCCTCTTTATTCATCGCAGGATAGCTGTAGAGAGCTGTCTTCCTGATATGAGGACCCAGAAATGGGAAATAATTAAAATGAATAGACTTGCTGATAAACAAGTTGTTGATATCCACGAGATGGTTGATGATGGAAAGGTTCAACTTTTCATCATACCCATTCTCTACAAAGAATACCTCGCCATGTAGGCGTGTTGGGAAGTCGCGAAACTTCAATACCTTTTTTCTTCCAATCTTTCCGGTCATTGCTTATCACTTGTTATATGGTTGATTACAGTATTGTACATGTCAGAGCTATCTTCTGTATTTACGAATAGTTAAACTCTGATCACTTCATTAACCGCTCTATCCATTCATTGAACAAAGGGCATTTCTCACGAATCTTCTCCAAACCAATGTCCATAGCAACACAAATGCCAACAACTACCTTATTATAATCAGGAATAGCAGCTATCAATCGTTTGGACGGAGCTGTCTCAGGACTATTGTTGATAAGCTCTGGTGATTGGAAAGCCTCAGCCGTAGCCTGCAACTCTGCATAATCAAACTCACTCTCCTCAAAACTGTTCAAGAATGCACTCACATCACTGAACAGCAATCCTTCAAACTCATGAAGTTGTATGTATGGAATGAAGCGAAAGCGATATTGCTCAGAAATATCCTTCGCCATTCTATCTATCAAGAAATGAATACGCTCCGTCTTATCCACTATCTCCTTAGATTCTTCCCATCCAGGAAACCCGAACTGGTCTTTGATGCCATAGTAATCCACTAACATGCTGACATAGACATCACCTTCTTGAAGATGATTCAATATTTGCTTTTTGATGGTGGTCCAAGGCACGATACCACCATGCGAGTGCTTGATGACAGGGGCTTCCACATAAATATCATGCTTAGCAAACTCCACTCCAAGCACTTCTGTACAAAACTCTTGTTCCGTAGGACCCTCACATACTATGATTAGTCGTTTCATCGTGGCTGACCTCCTTTCATAATATTTTGTTTCCACAAATCACCAAGTGTATAATCCTCAAGCCAATGTGCCAATTCTTCGCTATTCAGCCGATTGATGGTTGTACCATCTTCGTTCTGATTAACAGTCAAGACATCCTCTGGTTCAAAGTTACTGATTAGTTCAGCACTCTGAGTTGCAACGATAACTTGCGTGCCCTTTTGTGCCGCCATCTTAATCAAACCCGAAAGTTTTTCGATAGCCACAGGATGCAAACCAAGCTCCGGCTCATCAATGATGATAACTCGTGGTAACCATGGCTGCATAAAGAGCACGGTCAAGGCAATAAAGCGAATGGTTCCATCCGATAAGTCGGTCGGTCCGTAAATCATAGAACTATACTTATCCTGCCATTGCAAGCGCACCATATCGGCTTCGGTTGGTTGGAAATAGAAGTCCGAGAAATAGGGAGCCACACTCTGAATGACACGGATAATGCGACGATAAGCCATCGGCTTCTCTCGCTGAATACGATAGAGGATAGCCGCCAGATTTTCACCATGCTCATACATACGATAAGCATCGTTCACGATATGGCTATCAGCCGTAAATGGAGAACGGCGACCTGTATCGTGGAAGTGAAACTTGCGGATTTGGGAGATATAGTTAGATAAATCTTCCTCTTTATGGTCTTTTAAACTCGACTCGCTTTGATACTCCGTTATAACATTTTTCCTCACTAAATCTAAAGGACAAACATCATCATAACAACCAACAACTTCTCTTTCAACAATGAGTTTACCATCAGCTTCCAATAAAGCCAAGTCATATTCACTCTTAGCTATTAGCAAGTTTACAGCTATACGATCGGTAACTTTTCTGCCTTGATAGAGCAATTTATCTACTCCACCAACTTGAGCGACATACGCCCCTAATCTCTTCTCATAGATGTTGCCTAACATCTCGAAAAGAGACAAAAAGTTACTCTTACCAGCTCCATTGGCACCAATCAAGAGATTGATAGGATGCAGTTGAACTGATAACTTTTTAAAAGACTTATATCCAAATATTCTTATCGAGTCCATATTATAATTTCATTCAAATATAAAAGCAAAGATACACTTTTTAAGCGTATTTACCAAATAATTTATTCAAAACTTTTATTTTACTCGCAAAATCAAGCAAATTTATCTATTACTAATTGAAAAACAAGGAAAATCATCCAAAGCGACAATACTCGTTACCCTCTTCTCCATGATTCCCCAAAAGTCTAATGGAAAGGACACTGTATCGAACACACCGATACAATACTATCGTCATCTTATCGGGTCATAGGTGGACTCAATATTATATTCTATATTTTGAGTTCGACTAAACGTTTAAAAGCGCGACCAAGTTTAATTACGCAACAAATAACTGACTATCAAAGTATTACCACAAAGCAACCAGCTTAAGTTCGACTAAGTTTAACAAAAAATTCGACTAAGTTTGACTAAACTACGACTAAGATTCACCTCTTTCCATCTATTATTTTTATGATACCTTTTTTCTTAAGCGTAGAGAAGAAGACACCCATGTAGCAACAGAAGAGAACACCCAGGCAGAGCAACCAGCTACCGTTCAGGAAACTCCACAAGAGAATACTCAGGAGGAGACAACTCTGCAGCAGGAGACTACAGAGACTGAGCAGCAGACAAATGCTGAATAAGAAATCACAAGAGAGTTCAATAGAGTTCTATTTGCAGACGACATATAAGAAAAGCGTAGAATCCTGCCGGCAGTAATGTCAGCAGGATTCTACGCTTTATTCATTAAGCAAATCCTCCGCAGGAATAGAATCCATTTCCCCTCACGATGAAGCTTAAAATCCGTAAACACCGCTCCTTATAGGTTAATTATCTTTGGATTCTAATTTTACTGTCAAATCTGATATTCCCATTTCCGAAACATTTATTGGTGGGATAACGATATAGTTGAACTGAGTGTTTTCTGTTTTGCAGAATAAAACACCTCTCGCTGTTCCAATCGTGTGAACTGCGAAAAATTCAAGAAGGTCTTTTGGTATGACTACTTCTTTGTCATTGTGAAGAGTCTTCCAATCATCTACTTGGATTTCAAATTCACACGTCATCTTTAAAACCATTACTTTTTCTGATTCAGAAGTGAAGTCAAATGCAACAACACAAGCGACTTTCTTTCCTTCATCACCATACTTGAAATTTAGGCTAACATTCATACCAACTTCATCTTTGCAGTCTTCGCACAAGATTGCAAACTGGTCTAAATGAATACCAAACATTCTAAATTTAGTCATAATTTATGCTGCATTCTTAGGTGTGTCAGTATTAACTGGACACATAATCTCATTACTCTTCATAGAATAGCTGACATGAATTTCCCCATCATTCCATTCTACAAAATTTGCATTTGGCAATGCAATATTTTTAAATTGTTTAGAACAAGCATCATCACTGACGTACTTCCCTACAGGTATAAAATCTATCTGTGGAATAACGCCAAATGCAAGCGACAACTCAAAAAACTTAGAGAGACGATGATCATAATCTCCATTCAATAGCTGGGAGACATATCCTTTGGAAACTCCGAGATACTCTGCCAACTGTGTTTTGTTACGACCAGTCTCTTTCATAAAACTCTCAGCTTGATTGTAAAGCTCTATTTGAGTTTTAGCAGTCCAATACTCTGGGCTTTTCAATACTTCTTTTCTGTCCATAATAATCACATTTCAAAGCCATTGAACAACTTATCAATCTTCTTGATGTCTAAATCTTGGTTACTTTTATATGCACCGAGAATTACAAAAACATCGGGTCTTTCCAAAATGACGTACACACGAATATCATTCTTTTTAAACTCATATACATTTTTACATTTCTTACACTTTATAGGCCTAAACTTTGTCTTTGGCAAAAGATTAGACGGACTCAAACTGTCCATGTATCCATATATAGCGTTTAACTTTTTTAAATCCCTTTGTTCATCTTTTAGATTGTCGACAAACTCTTGGAATTGGAATTTTCCATTAACAGCGACCTCAAAGAATTGATAACTACTATTGTTGACTGGCTCGAATTTTCTTACTTGATACTTTTCAGCCATTTTTAGTTTTTACTAAACTGCTGCAAATATAATCAGAAATTTTCATTCACGCAAATTTTTAACTCTAAATTAACCAAAACAGATCGTCAAAAGAACATTTTGCAACATCGAGATAGCAATTTTACCATAAATTGTTTTCGAAACACATCCTTATAAGTCACACAGTTTATATTACCTATTATAATAAACTGCTTATCTACCACAACAATCCATGCAAGAAACTCACTAAAAAGTGTGAATGGTGGATTAGAATAAAAAATAAGGTTAGCATACGCGCACATGGATATTTTTTTCTCGAAAAAAGTATCAAAGTCTCATTTTTGGGTATAGAATAAGACTTATATCTTTAATACACAATACTTTATCACGAATGAGACTTCTCTGAAAATGAAGGGAGAAGTATCATCGAAGTATCATAAATTAGGGAGAAGTATCATGATTTCTTGCTTGCATCGAAAAAAAAAGCTTTATGAAGTGATAATAATAGCATTTATAAGGCAATAAACAGGATGTTTTTGCGTTTAGTAAAACAGAATGTTTTATTCTTAATACTTAAGAAACATGGATGAAAAGGAATTACTGAAAAAGGCTTTTGAGTACGGAAACGTACCTAGCAACATCACCTACTGTTTCACCGAACCATGTCCGATGAAAAACAAATGTATCCACTATCTATCTGCACTCTACAAAAACGAGAAGACTGATAGAGGGGATGCCATTTTCCCAAATGCCCTGAAAAACGGGAATTGCAAGTACTTCGCTCCGCTACGTATCGTGAAAATGGCATGGGGATTCGACAAACTCTTTGCCGAAATGAAAGTGAAAGACGCTCCTGCACTGCGCGCCAAAATGAGAGACTACCTCGGCAGCAAAGGACAATACTACCGTTACAAACTGGGACAACTGAAACTCCTGCCGGAACAACAGGCATATATCAAACAGCTCTTCGCCAGATACGGATATAAAGATGTTGAATTCGACCACTTCTCAGAAGAGATTGATTTCACTAAAAGCTAATCTTTTTCTCTGCCCTCCAGATGTTCCAGCCATGCCATTTAAGCGATCCCACAGAGAACACGTGACGGGCTACCGGTGAACACGTGACGGGCTACCGGTGAACACGTGACGGGCAGTCGTTGCCCGTACTACGGGAAACGAGTGCCCAATTTACCAACCGAACTTTGGGTAACACTGATAAGAGTTTATAGTTTATAGTTAACAGTTTATAGTTAATAGTTAACAAACAAACATTCTAATCAATATATTCAATGAAGGTAACAATCGTTCATACAAACAACAAGAAGCAGCTCCTCGTCAGCACCAAGACGATGGAGAAGTTGCTGCAACGTATCGCAAAAGATGACAGCAGACTTACTGTTACCCATTTCCGCGAATACGTGACCTATATGGAAAGCGGCTACGAATATTACAAGGATATGCCAACATGGATGCACATCTACCCCGCTGCTGAATTCGCCAAAGACGAAAACAACAACCTGAAGATGAAGGCGTGCAACGGTATCCTGATGCTGAAATTCGGAAACATCACAGATGCAGACGGCGTGGAGGGCGTGAAGCGCTCGGTTGCCATGCTACCTTCTACCTTTGCTGCGCTGGAAGGTGCTGATGGTAAGTCGGTTATCGTATTGGTAAAATTCACCAATAAAGATGACTTGCTGCCTGCTGAGGAGGCGGATGCCGAACGACTGTACCGCATCGCTTACCAGCAGATTTTGCCTGTATATCAGGCGATTGCCAAGGCTTCGGTGCTCACAGACGGACCGAAACCTTCTATAGAAGCGGGTTCTAACCTGTCTTTTGAGCCTTCGATGCACAACAGTTTTATGATGACGCTCGATGCGAAACCTTATTTCAACAATAAGGCGGTAGCGATGAAAATTGACAGCAACATGCACCCTCAGAACCAGGCTTTCAACACGGAAGATAATCAGCAGATGATTCCTGGTTCCGATACTTCGGAAGAAGAAAAGAAAGTTGACAAGAACAGCGTTCGCGAGAATATCATGAGCATGATGCAGCTGCTGAAAAGTAAATATAACTTCAGATACAACACGGTGATGAAATTCGTGGAATACATGCCGAAAGAGAAAGGTTGGTATGGTTTCCAGCCCGTAGATCCGAGAGTGCAGAAGCGCATGACGCTGGAGGTGCAGCTTGCCGATATCCGAGTGAGCATCAAGGATGTCAGGAATTTTCTGGAGTCTGATTATATCAAGAATTATAATCCGATAGATGAATATCTCTTCCAATGCTACGACAAATGGGACGGAAAGGACCATATACGTGCCTTGGCTCGTACGGTTCCTACCAACAATCCTTACTGGGCAAACTGGTTCTACACCTGGTTTCTGGGCATGGTTGACCAGTGGCGCGGCTTTACCCATCGCCAGTATGGCAACTCGGTGGCTCCGCTTCTCATTTCCAAGCAGGGTTACAACAAGAGTACTTTCTGTCGCCGGCTGTTGCCGCCAGAACTGCAATGGGGATATAACGATAATCTGATTCTGTCAGAAAAACGTCAGGTTTATCAGGCGATGGCGCAGTTTATGGTCATCAATCTTGATGAGTTCAACCAGATTTCTCCACAGGTTCAGCAGGGATTTCTGAAGAATCTCATCCAGTTGCCTACGCTGAAATACAAGCCTCCGTATGGCAGTCATGTCATGGAATTTCCTCGTCTCGCCTCGTTCATCGCCACGAGCAACATGAAGGATATTCTCACCGACCCATCCGGCAACCGAAGGTTTATAGGCGTGGAACTGACGGGACCGATCGATGTGAGTGTGCGTCCAAACTACCAGCAACTTTTCGCCCAAGCGCTGACTGCCCTGCACAATGGCGAGAAGAGTTATTTTGATGCGGAACAGGTGAAGTTGATCATGAAGAACAACAGCCAGTTTGAGGTGGCCGAGCCGATAGACCAGTATTTCATGCTCTATTTCGAGTTGGTTGAGAATGAGAAAGAGGGTGAATATCTGACTGCCGCCGAGATTTTCGACTATCTGAAAAAGCAGATAGGTTCATCGCTCAAGGTGAACAGTTTGATGGGATTCGGCAGAAAACTGGCGAATATGAGTGAGTTAAAACATAAAAGATTTGCAGATGGAATGAAGTATCTTGTAAAGAAAAAGTGAAATAATGATACTTCTATGATACTTTAATGAGACTTCCCGGCACAAAAACCGAGAAGTCTAATTCTATTTATCTTATTATCTATCAAGTCTTTAAGTCGATATTTTCAACAGAAAATGAGACTTTGAGACTTTTTCTCAAAAAAGCTTTTCCACGTAAGAGAAAACTATTATCCTTTAGATAGCATAAAGGAAGGTGCGGATGAACCAGTAGCAAACGATACCTGCAATGTAACCTACAAAAGCAATCCAGGAGATGTGCTTCATATACCAGCCGAAGGTTATCTTCTCCAAACCCATTACTACCACACCAGCGGCACTACCGATAATCAGCATTGAACCACCGACACCGGCACAGTAGGCCAGCAACTGCCAGAAGACACCATCTACAGCCATATCACCAACAGCAGCCACAGGATACATTCCCATACATCCGGCTACCAGAGGCACATTGTCAACAATACTTGAAAGCACACCGATGATACCAGTTACCAAGTAATGGTTGCCATCGAATACGACGTTCAGACCCTGCCCCAAAGCAGTCAACACGCCAATCTCAGCCAGGCAGGATACTGCCATCAGGATACCGAGGAAGAAGAGGATGGTACTCATATCAACACGAGAAAGCAACTTGGTTACTCGCTTCTGAGTGCCCTCGGCATCAGCTCCACGATGCAAACCACGATAGAAAACTTCGGTAGCAGTCCAGAGAACACCCAATACCAGGAGGATTCCTACAAATGGAGGCAAGTGGGTGATACTCTTGAAGATAGGAACGAAGATCAAACCGCCTACTCCCAACCAGAACACAGCCTTGCGCTGACCTTCGGTGAAATCGCTGACCGATGCATTCTGCTGGGCAGAAACCTCAGGCATCACGAGTTCGCCCTTCAACATGGTCTGAAGGATGAGGGCAGGAATCACCAAGGAAACCACAGACGGGATGAAGATTTCGGCGATAACGCCGGCAGCAGTAATCAGTCCCTTGTTCCAGAGCATGATGGTGGTAACGTCGCCGATTGGTGAGAAAGCACCACCCGAATTGGCTGCGATGATGACGAGGGATGCATAAACCATGCGATCCCTGTGGTCGGTGACGAGCTTTCGGAGAATCATGATCATCACGATACTGGTGGTCAGATTGTCGAGGATTGCAGAGAGGAAGAAGGTAAGGATAGAGATACGCCAGAGGAGCGCACGCTTCGACTTGGTCTTCATCACCTTGCGAACCCAGTTGAATCCGCCGTTCTGGTCCACGATTTCCACGATGGTCATTGCACCCATCAGGAAGAAGAGTGTTGTGGCAGTATCGCCCAGATGTTCCTGGATGATTCCGGTCACCTTCTCCACCATTCCAGCAGCACCGCCTGTATAATCAGGGTGCATCAACTGGAGATACTGCATTGGATCCATCATGTAGAGGGTCCAACAACCTACCAACATCAACAGGGCAATTGCTGCCTTGTTTACCTTTGTCAAGCTTTCGGTAGCTATGAGTGCATAGCCGAGCACGAAAACGACAATAATAGAAATTGTAAGTGTAGTCATTACCTTTTATTTATTATTAGATATTCTTTTTTCCTTTATGTATGATTTGGTACCCACAATTGCCAAACGGCTGCAAAGATACAAAAAGAAAAGCAATAACCACACGATTCCTTATTATAATTGTATGAAATCGTTTACTTAATTACGGATTTAACCTAAATACAAACCGTTTTCGACTAGTATGGTTGAGGCATTTCATATTTTTATTGCTCTGAAGATATAGAAGCAAACAAAGTTACTTTTTGAGGAGTTGCTTCTCTGTATGTCCAGTAGAGGCAGCTCTCTTCGGGGAAAGTATCCATGTATTCATTGAGAGAAGCCAAATACCTGGATAGAGCCTTCTCATCATACTTGACTACTGTAAACGACAGAAGATATTTGCCATTGTCTTTTAGATTGACTGGCTTTAGATGGCAGATAGCCTCAGCTATGTCGTCTTGATATTCATACGAATAGACAGATACCACATTCTTTCCTCTGATGATATCAGAGAAACTTCTGAAATCAAAGCCTACCATACCATGAATCTCCACATTCTCCTTATACATCTGCAAGAAGTGCTTCAACTCCATGTATGGATTACAGCCTGGATTTTGCTGAAAAGACAAGATAGAGTCGATATCAGATTCATCCTTAATGCAGAGTTCCGGAGTCATTTTTACGACTACATTCTTTCTGGCACGTTCGTGGTTCTCCAATACCTGATGAACATGTTCTGCTCCTTCGGCAGTAGATACCACTACCATATTGATAAGTGTGCAAGAACGGTTCTCGATGGAATATATACAATCTGAGCGAAGCTGATTGATAGCTTGCTGACTGACATCGTCAGCAGCTATCAGCAGCAATGAATCAAATGCGATTTCTTTCATGAGAAGACTCATTATCACTATTAAGATAAACTATTTTTACTTTAAGGCACTCGTCTCAAAACATTTATTGTTCATATGACTACTCCAGTATCCAGGACGTGCTTTCTCAACACTAATCATACCTTTGAATAATTCAAGAAAATACATAGACATACTTTCTGTTTCGTCACCATCCTTATATTTTTGAGTTCTTGATGGATGAAACATATCTATAAATGGATATGATTTACCATCTATCACCAACTCATATATCTTTACCGGGTTATAGCCATCTCCACCATAAAGCACCTCTCCCCATTCAAACAGATCGTCAATTATGTCGTCACACACATCACCACCCAAGATAATAAAAGGGTTACAGAATCGAATCTGCTCTTTCAACACATCAATTCCCTTCTTAGCATACTCCTTTAAGTCACTTCGCACAGAGCGCTTTTTACCATCAGATTTCTTAATATTGATATAAGCTGCATTAGAAAGGTAATACGCAAAATCATCATTGTCAGATTGGTTTACAAAGTCTATTACCTCTTTCTCAGAAACTTCATTAAAACCTTTATTTGACAATAGATGAATCAAACTAAGATATTGACGCAGACGACTACGTAATGTTTTTTGTTTTTTGAAAGGAATAATACCTTCTTCTATCTCTTTTGCAAAACCATCTTGATTGAGACTATATGAGGCATGTTCTGTATCATAAGCCTCTCGGTTCATTATCATCACTTTGAACGGAGTTGAAGCATACTTATCAGGGAAAATGACTCCATCTGTAATCGTATATGAAGCATCCTTAAAAATACTATTGTACAAAGCCCATAGCTTATCTTCCCAATTATTATATTCTAAAATATTTTCCATATTTTATCTAACTTCGCAACACTATAATTTATATTCTACAAACACCCAAGCTGCAAAAAGCCGCCTAGGATTATGCCATATCAGAAATTCCTCTAATCTTAGTGCTGCATGAATAGAATAGCAAAACTCTGAATGACATGGCAAAATTACAAATAAAATATGAAAATTGACTGCACAGGTTCGTTTTTTTTCGCAAAACGATGAAATAATTGAAATCTGCATGAAATAAATCTATCTTGTGCAACATATTTTCCTACTTTTCCGTTATCTTTGTAACCAAATAAAAGAAACAGAATATGGCTATCAATCAATTGAACAAATATGTCTGGCTCGTGGAAACCATCCATCGAGCCAGAAAAAGGGGCGGCATCACACTAAGAGAAATCCAAAGCAGATGGAAGGATTCTGATCTCAGCGAAGGAACGGAACTCTCTCGCCGTACCTTCATCAACAACCTCCATTCCATCGAGGAACTGTTTGAAATCAGCATCTGCTGTGGCAGCGGATACCGCTATTACATTGAGTATGGCGACTGCTTCGAGGAAGGAAGTGCCAGAAGTTGGATGCTCAATGCCTTCTCCCTCAATGCCATGGTTGGCAACAGTCACAAGCTCAAGGAGCGTGTACTCCTGGAAGATATGCCTTCTGGCAGAAACTATCTGGAAGACATCATCAAGGCAATGCGTGACAACCGCGTCATCTCCATATCCTACTATAGCTTCAATACAGAGAAGTATCATGAATTTGATATTCATCCTTATTTCGTAAAGGCTTTCAAGAAGCGTTGGTATGTGGTGGCTTACAGTCCTGGCACAGATGACATCAGATGCTATGCGCTCGACCGTATGGAGAATGTCATCATCTCTGAAGAAACATTCAAATTGCCTGAGGATCTGGATCCTGCTGAATATTTCAAGGATTGCTTCGGCATCATCAACAACGAGGATTCTGAGGTGCAAAAGGTGGTACTCAAGGTGGATGCATTCCAAAGTAACTATATCCGCAACCTTCCTCTCCATACCTCACAAAAGGAAACGGAGCGCACAGATGAATATTCTATCTTTGAATACCATCTGAAGCCTGAATTCGATTTTGAACAGGAGATATTCTCCAACATGGATACCATGGAAGTATTGGAACCTCAATGGCTAAGGGAGGATATTGCCGAAAAATTGAGAAATCTAACCAAGAAATACCAAATTTAATCAATTAAGGAATAACAGATTTAATCTATCAAGAAATATCAGATACAATCATCTGAAACTAGGAGAAAAAGGCGGCAAATACATTTTTCGTATTTACCGCCTTTTCTTTATGGGTGATGCATCAGAACCCAACCTTTCTCTTGGGGGTTCTTCCTTCCAGCCTTTCACTATCGCAATACCCGACAAGAGATTTGAGCATATCCGCCGGTTTGCCATGCAAAATGGATTGGATGGTATAATGGCGGGCAATGTTCTCAATCTCTCCACCACTGAAATCATATCTGGCGGCAAGGAAAGAAGCATCAGCATCATTCAAAGATGGTATCATCGTTTGCCAAATCTGTAAACGACCATGCAAATCAGGCTTTTCGAACTTCACTTTATAAAGGAAACGACGCTCGAAGGCCTTGTCCATATTCTCGGCAAGATTGGTTGTGGCAATAAGAATGCCATCAAGCTGCTCTATCTCCTGAAGAATGATGTTCTGGATATTGTTCTCCAGTTTATCCACAGCCTTCTCTGCACCCACCATACGCTTGCCGATGATGGCATCAGCCTCATTGAAGAGCAGAATAGGAGTCTTTGCCGATTGTTTCACCATCTTTCTGTAATCATCAAAGATACCCTTGATGTTCTTTTCGCTCTCCCCTACCCACATACTCTTGATATCCGAGATGTTAACCTGTATAAGGTCACGACCCGTTTTCCTGGCTATCTGAAGAACCGTCTCCGTCTTTCCGGTACCTGGTGCACCATAGAATAGGCAGGCAAAGCCACTTCTGAAATTGGTTTCCTTCAAGCGGTCTCGGATACCCTGGAAATTCTTTTCATCCAAAAGAGCTGCGAGTTCTTCTACCAGTTTACGTTCCTTGTCGTTGTAAAACAGCTGTTTAGGCTTGATACTCTCAAAGGATAATATGCCACCTTTAGGACGGGAGCCTCGCATTGCAAAAAGGTTCATCTCCGAAAAGAGCAGCTTCTTCGCACTGTCTGTAATCTTAAAGGATTCCCTGTCGGCAAAGCCGTCATCGTTGGTATATTCTATGAACTTTTTCTGCAAGAAACGATGATTGCCTTGGTTAAGGTCTCGCTTAGCCCATCGCCAGACCGACTCACCTTCCTCATGGATGAAATCCAAGTCATGGCAACGGATGTCATCATCGCCATCAATAACAAAGAGTGTACACAGCAAGATGAAAAGCGGAAAGTCTTTATCCTCCACATTTATATCATACAATGCCATTGCCTTGACAAAAGCCAGGTTGCTATTCTTGACAACCAGCGCTCTGAGTTTCTTTCTCAAAACCTGCTTGTTCAGTTTTTCGCAGCGGCATTTCGAGAAAAGTTCATCAAACTTATCAAACAGTTCTCTGGCTGTGAATTCATCCACATCCGAAGGAATATATCGTCGATTATGCTGGAATGCCTCCATCACCTCCATCGGGATGCTATAGCTGAGTCCTTCTATCCGATTCTGACAAACATATTCCTTATCGATAAGTTCCTGAGTTGCGTTGGAATATCTGAGCAATGTCAGGATTCTACAATCCAGGAATTCCGTCAAATCAGAAAACCGGATATGGGTATCATAACACCGGTCGGCAAAGAGAGCCATAATAACACTTGCTCGCTTGGAGATACACAATTTATCAGAAACAAAAACAAGATACGGATCTACTTTCTGATAAAACTCTTCTCCGAGAGAAGACCCTTTTGCCTTTTCTACGATAATTTCGAAGGCCTGGAGCAAGTCTATCGGCTCCACATCTTTCTTATCTGATATTTGCTTAACCATCATCATACAACATTAATACATTCTTTTTTGGATGCAAAATTAAGATGTACCTATGAAAGTTGGTTTCACAGATTGAGAATTTTTTCTTCTGCATAGTATTTTTGATGGATAAGCACTGTCAAAATGCAAGTTTTAAAAATTATTAGGAAAAGAAGTGGCGATAGTTACATAAAAAGTAGTATCTTTGCATTACATAAAACATGTAACACAAAATATGGAATAGATATAAAACGTTATGGAACAGCTGAATAACCCATTTGTTATCTACGGATATAAGGGAGCAGAATACTTCTGCGACCGCAAAAAAGAGACGGAAGTCATCATGAAGGCTTTGCAGAATGAGCGTAACATCGTCCTCATCTCTCCTCGACGCATCGGAAAGACGGGACTCATACACCATGTCTTTGAGAACATCTGCAAGCAGGAGCCTGAAACGCATTGTTTCTATCTCGACATCAATGCCACAAGAAATCTGAGCCAATTCATCCAATTATTGGCAAAGACGGTTATCGGGAAGGTTGATACTTTCTCACAAACTGCCATGCGCAAGATTACCACTTTCTTTGCCGGCTACAAGCCTACGATGTCGTTTGATGAGATGACGGGAATCCCTACGTTCTCGATTACGGTTTCGCCAAGCCAGAGCGAGGATTCTCTCAAACATATCTTCGAGTATCTGAAACAATCGGAGAAACGAATCTATATTGCCATCGACGAGTTCCAGCAGATAGCCGAATATCCCGAAGATGGCACAGAGGCCCTGCTGCGCTCCTACATCCAGTTCTTGCCGAATGTATATTTCATCTTTGCAGGCAGTAAGCAGCACATTATGACCGACATGTTCCTGTCGGCAAAGCGCCCATTCTATCAGAGTTCGCAAATTCTCAACCTTCCTCTCATCAACCAGGATGAGTATCATCATTTTGCCAACAGATGGATGGGGACCCGGAATCTGACCATGGATCCTGATACCTTTGCCTATCTATATAATAAGGTGGATGGTCAAACCTGGTATATTCAGGATATTCTGAACCGACTCTATCAGAACGGAAAGGAAATTACGACAGCGGAAATTGATGATGTAACCCTGGAATTGGTGAACGAGCAGGAAGTGGCATTCGTGAATTACTACGATTCCCTTACTGACAATCAGGCTGCCCTTCTATCTGCCATTGCCCAGGATAAGGCTGTCACCTCCATTCTTTCGCAGGATTTCATCAGCCGCCACAACTTGCCTGCTGCCAGCAGCGTGAGTCTTGCTCTCAAGACGCTGATCAATAGAGAATTCATCTACAAGTACAATGGCAGCTATATCATCTACGACCGCTTCTTCGGGATGTGGTTGAGGAAGAACTGCGCAGCCTCCCTGTAGAAGCAACAGCTCATATAAACACATCATTAAGTAGTTTTTTAAAGCATCATCAATATGAAACATCATCATTATATGAAATATCTGTTTGTGCTTCTTCTCTTCCTTCCTACCAGTCTCATGGCACAGAACAAGGAAGAGAAGATGCCTGGACATATCACAAAAATACAGAAGCTGGAGGATGTGAACGTAACAGGGAATCGTCCTCACTTCATCAGACTCAAGGGATATTATCGCAGTTACCAGACCAACGACTCTGTAATGAAATACTTCAACGACGGCATCGTGGAGTATTACATCAACCTGAAGAATGGAAAGACGGATCTCAATGCCTATTCCAAAAGAAATCTTCACAACAGCCGACTCGTTTCCGAAGACAAAAAGCGAGCATTCATGGTCAGCGACAAAGGAACCTTCCGACCTTGGCCGGAAGAGAAGACACTTATTGAGCAATATCGAAAGAAATATCAGCTGAAAGATTCTCTGGCTCTCAACTCGTCCTGCTCAATCAGCAGACAATAGGCAGTATTCAAACGGACAGCAGCCGGAACATCTGTCAGATAGAAATCAACCAGCTTCCTACCTACAAGAATCTGACACACCAGCTTTTCGGTTATACCCAGACAGATATCTACGACCATGTGGTGGAAACCTATCAGATAAGTCCTGAAGATTACTATTCCTTCAAGGACCTGCTCTTCCAGAAATCTGACAACAGCTATCTTTTCTCTCATAAGAAAGACAAGCAGCAGCAACTCATCCATGTGATTACCGAATTATATATCACGGAACAGGAGTATGTAGAAAAGAAGCAATCCATCAAACCGGATTCTTCTACTCCCAAAGAATCAGCTGCCGCCATTACCGATTTCTGCATCAGAAACAAGATACCTTCCTTGCCTGAAGCAACAGAGCAGGAGATGCAGCAGTTGACTCCCTATAATCCTGCAAACATGAAAGAGATAAAGGAGTAAGGAAACTATACAAAAAAATCCGAAACAGATAGCTGACAACGCTTCTGTTTCGGATTATCTTTTCGTATTCTTTCTTATTCTTCCTTAAAATCCATGCGGATTCTGATATTTAATAAAGCTAGCAATAATCATGTTCACAGGTTACTTAGCCACCTTGAATACGGCGGCACTAATGCCTGAAGCCTTGATAGCATCGGTCTTCTTGCCTGATTTATATACAACCTTGCCTGTAGAAAGAACAGAAACTGCCTTGCCACCTACAGAGCTGATGTTGAGAGAGGCTGCCTTGGCACCAGGATTCACGACAACAACATACTTCTCATCACCCAAAGTGCGCTCATATACCATCGGATATTCCTGACCCTTCTGGTTCAGGAGCTTCCAATCGCCCTCATTGTCAAGAGCCTTGGCTGAATGACGCAAAGCGGTCAGCTTACGGGTATATGACAACAGAGAATTCTGATCTCCCTGCTGAGCCTCAACGGTCAACTTTCCGTTTTCCGTATCTACAGGGAAGTAGAGCTTATCAGGCGCACTCGTTGAGAAGCCGGCATTCTTGCCCTTGGTCCACTGCATCGGAGTACGGGTACCAGAGCGCTCATTGCTACCCTCCTTGTTAGGGAGATTCATCTGATACTTCATACCAATCTCATCACCATAATAGATAAATGGAACACCTGGCATGGTGAGGAAGAAGGTCATCGCCACCTTCAGCTGGTCTGGCGTGTTGCGGGTACCGATATTAGGACGCTGGTAATCGTGGTTGGCAGATGGAACAGCGATGTAGCCGAGATTCTTGGTGGCATTATATGCCTTGGTATAGTTCTCGCTAAATTCCTTAAGCGAACCCTTGCCCTGCTTGTCGAAATAGCAGTTCTTATAGCTCTGCTCCCACTTGCCCCATGGAGTCTTGCGGTCGAAGAACAGAGAGGCATAGCCCTTAAGACCGAAATGGATGTAGAAATCGATGTTGAAACCGGCAGGAATGGCTTGCTGCGGATTAGCCCACTCTGAAATCAGGACGGTTTCAGGATAGTACTTGTCCTTCCATGCACGCATCTCATTCCAGAGTTTGGAAACCTCCTTCTTGTCAGGGTCGTTCTTGATGAGCGATGACGCCATATCAACACGGAATCCATCCACACCCTTATCAAACCAGAAAGCCATGATGTTACGTATCTCCCTGCGAACAGCCTGTGGTCCAGGCGCATCTACGCTCTGCTCCCAAGGATGATTTGGGTCTGGATGAGCAAAGCCATAGTTCAAGGCTGGCTGGCACTCGAAGAAATTCTTCTCATAATACTTGGCACGAGGAGCATTCGCCTCCACATATCTGCCTCGGGTACTAGACTCCGGACTTGCCTCCTGATGACGGGCTTCTATTTCTTTCTTCTCGCTCTCAGGAATATCGTTCATCCAGATATAATAGTCGCTGTAACGCTGGTTTGGATCTTTCTCGGAAGACTCCTTAAACCAGGCACACTTGGTACTGGAATGTCCTGCCACCAGGTCGAGACAAACTTTCATGCCACGCTTATGGGCCTCATTGACCAATGTAACCAAATCAGTATTGGTACCGAATCGAGGATCCACCTTGTAGAAATCGATGACATCATAGCCACCATCAAACCATCCCGACTCAAAGATCGGATTGAGCCAGAGGGCGTTCACACCCAGCGACTTGATGTAATCCAACTTGGAAGTGATACCCGGCAGGTCACCAATACCATTGCCATCAGTATCCATATAGGAAGATGGATAAATCTGATAGAAAAGTGCATCACTCAACCAAGCCGGTCCCTTCTTCTGTTCTGCCTGAGCAGAAAGTGTGGTTGCCGCCAAAGCAGCAACCAACAACATTTTATTCATTCTTTTCATGAGCATCATTATTAATTCAAGAAAAATTTCTTTCATAACAACTTAAAATCCTGCATTTTATTGCGCAAGAAGGCTAATTGCGAATCCGCCACCTGCAACGGAGTTCAACTTCAAGACAGACTTGCTGGTTACAGTCTTCTTGGTGATGACATAAGCCTGCGGATTTGTCTTGTAGTTGGCATTTTTTGCATCCTGATAGATGGTAGCCACATACTTCTTGCCCTTCTCGAGGAAATCGAGCTTTACGGTAGACTGATGAGCCTTCATGCCCGTAACGCCACCGACAAACCAGTTATCAGAACCCTTTGCCTTGCGGGCAGCGGTGATATACTCCATTGGTTCAGCCTCCAGATAGATAGACTTGTCCCAATCTACAGCCACATCCTTGATAAACTGGAAGGCATCCATGTGCTTCTCGTAATTCTCAGGGAAATCGGCAGCCATCTGCAATGGACTGTACATCGTTACATAAAGTGCCAACTGACCGCAGATGGTAGAGTTGCAATGAGAACCATTGGCGCAATCCATTTCAAAGATACCCGGTGTATAATCCATCGGACCACCCTGCAGACGGGTGAAAGGCAAGATGGCGGTATGTCCCGGTTTGGTACCTCCGAAAGCCTGATATTCAGTACCGCGAGCACTCTCGTTGCCAATCAGGTTAGGATAAGTGCGGCAGAGACCGGTAGGACGCACAGCCTCATGGGCATTTACCATGATGTGATAATCGGCAGCACGGGTTACGGCATGCAGATAGTGATTGATTTCCAACTGACTGTAGTGATGCTCGCCACGAGGAATGATGTTGCCCACATAACCGCTCTTCACTGCATCGTAGCCATAATCCTTCATCAACTGATAAGCTCTGTCCATATACTTCTCGTAGTTCATTACAGAAGAGGAGGTCTCATGATGCATGATGAGCTTCACTCCCTTGGAATGCGCATACTCATTGAGTGCCTTGATGTCGAAATCAGGATATGGAGTCAGGAAATCGAATACCTTTTCCTTCATATAGCCACTCCAGTCTTCCCAACCGATGTTCCATCCTTCTACCAGGACTGCATCGAAACCATGGGCTGCAGCAAAGTCGATGTAACGGCGCACATTGGCATTGTTGGCAGAATGCTTGCCCGATGGCTTGGCATGTACATAGTCGGTTCCATCCAACTTCACGGTAGGATAATCATGGGTATAAGCCCACTCACCCTTACCGGAAATCATCTCCCACCATACACCTACGTACTTCACAGGATGAATCCAGGAGGTATCCTTGATCTTGCAAGGCTCATTGAGATTAAGAATCAGGTTGGAAGACAACACCTTGCGGGCATCATCTGTAATGACCATCGTACGCCAAGGGCTCTTGAACGGAGTCTGCATATATCCCTTCATACCCTGTGCATCAGGGGTAAGCCAAGAGGTAAAAGTCATGGTCTTGTCATCCAGGTTCAGATGCATGGCTGGATAATCTACCAGGGCAGCCTCATGCAGGTTGATGTAGATACCATCATCAGTCTTCAACTGGAGTGAGGTCTGTACACCGGTATCTGAAAAGACAGTCTGTGAGAGATTGCTGCTGACAGCAGCATGCAGGGCTGGACGGATGCCCGACAGACGGGTCTTGGTGTATTCATACTCCTGGGTATCGTAATCACCCGGAATCCACCAGGCGGTATGATCGCCCGTCATGGCAAATTCTGTACGCTCTTCCTTGATGGTAAAGTAGTTGAGATTGCCTTTCTGAGGGAACTCATAGCGCAATCCTACTCCATCGTCATAAACACGGAAGCGAACGTTCATATAACTGTCTGTAGAATTCTGCTTCAACTCTACCAGCATATCATTATAATGATTGCGGATAGACTTATTCTCTCCCCAAACAGGAGTCCAGGTCTCATCGAAAGTGGAAGTTTTCTCATTGATGACACTAAAATCAGAAAGCAGATCCTTGCCGCCCTTGGCGAGCTGATAACCCAGACGGCTAGGCTTGATGATGGTCTTGCCCTGATAGGTCACACTATAGGTAGGCACAGTGCCATCCAAGGTGAAGTTCACCTTGATTTGTCCGTTAGGAGAAGTGATGTCTCCTGCATCTGCTGAGATGCCAAAAGCCATCAGAAGGCTTGCGAGCAAAAAGAGTTTTTTCATATTATTTTTTTTTAGTTTATGACTGACTACTTAGTATATCCTGGATTCTGCTTGAGTTTCTTGTTCAAGTTGAGCACGGCATAAGGGATAGGATAAACCATGGTATAGCCCTGCGTATCATCATTGTAATCACCTGCAGAAGCATTGTGGGTCACACCCTTGAAGCGGTCAGCAGTAGGCTCTGTAAAGGTACAGAATCTGATCTGGTCTTGGCGTCGTACTCCCTCCCAAGCCAGTTCCAGCATACGTTCATCCAGAATGTCATTGAGCGTAAGTTCTGTACGAGGTGTAGCAGCAACACGGCCACGAACCTCATTGACAATTGTGAGAGCCTCAGCCTTGTTACCCATACGATACTCAGCCTCAGCCTTCAGGAGCAAGGCATCGGCATAACGCCAGATCACCAGGTCGTTGTTGAAGCTATACTGCTGGGTAGTGGACTTGTCAAACTCATACTTCTTCATTCTGGCACCGGAACACTTCATGGCATGAGGGTCATCGGCAGCAGTGAAATCCACCTTTACAGCCAATGGCATATACTCCAGTGGTTTGTCAGTGGCACCGTCCTCTACAGCCTTTCCTGTCTCCTCCATATAATCCTTGTCGGTATAGAAGTTGAGTTTCAGACGAGGGTCAGGGTTAGCCGTTCCATAGCCATATACCAGCATCTGCTGCTTGGAAGAGCAGGCTCCATTCCAGCCCTGGTAACCGATGGCACCACCATGGTTATAATGCAGGGTGCGGACGATGTTGTAATCCTCTATCTTATAGTTGACGCAATCATTCGGGCGAGTCCAGATATTCTCCACGGAATTCTGGTTGGCTACGATGAAGTTGTCGGCATAGCTAGGCTGCAGGCGGTAACCCAAGCTGGCAATCTGATCAGCACAATAGACTGCTGTTTCCCACGCATTGCGAGTTTCACCATCCAAAGTAATGTTTATATTTTTGCCCATTTCAGAAACCGTCTTTCCCTGCTCCTCGCTGGCAGTAGCCTTGCCGCTCTTGTCTGTTCCTACAAAGGCACTGTAGCTGGTTGGAGTGGTATCATCGATGGTATAGACCGGTGCATTGATGGCACACTTAGCCATACACATATATGCCACAGCCTTGGTGATACGGCCATAATATTCACCCTCGTTCTGACTCTTACCGTCTGAAAGATGAGGAATACATTCTGCCAACTCAGAAGTGACAAACTTGAAGACATCAGAGCGGTTGGACTGATTCACCTCGTTAGCACTCACCTGAGAAGAAACAACCAATGGCACCTGTCCGAAGAGATCCATCACATAGTAATAATAGACAGCACGAAGGGCTCTCAATTCATATACATATTCAGCATACTCCGGATGTTCACCCAGGTACTTGTTGAGTCGATCGATAGAAGAATTGGCAAGACCGATGACACGATACAGGTTGTTCCACACATCGTTATACTTGCTTACAGACGACTCAAAGTTGTGGAGGAAGATATTCTGCCAGGTTCCACCATCTACCCAGTCACCCTGACGACCAGGAATCATACTGGCATCAGAAGAGAACTCCTGGAAGGTGTGTACCGAGCCACCATCGCTTCCATACAATCCATTTCCGATGGAAGAATATACGTTAGCCACTGTGTTTACATATACCAGCTTAGGAGTACTGAAAGCCTCTTCCTCAGAAAACTTGCTTCGTGGAGTCTCATCCAGTGAGCAACTAGCCAGTAATATCGATGAAAGAAGCATTGAGCCTATAATATATTGTTTCATAACTGTAATCCTTTATATATTAATAATGTAATTCTTAATTAGAACTTGTTATCTATTCTATGTGAAAACATTTAGAAATTCACTGAGAGCGACAGAGTATAAGTACGGCTCAGAGGATAGATGTTCTTGTCGTCAACACCCAGATTGTCGCCACTGATGGTTGCTGAGTTGATCATTGGAGTCAAGCCCTTGTAACCAGTGAGGGTACAGATATTGTTGACTGACAATGCAAGGTGAATGTTGTTGATGAACTTCCACTTGAGCATATCCTTGGTAAAGGTGTAGCCCAGAGAAGCGTACTCGAAGTTCATATAGTCACCCTTTTCCAGCCAGTAATCAGAAATCTGAACGTCATGGATACCCTTGCCGTTATTGAGATGCTGTGCACCGCTCAGGATATTATAGGTTGGGAAATTACTCATATTGCTCAAGGTCATGGATGTGGCATTGTAAATCTTATGACCGAAAGCACCGTTAAACTGCATAGTCAGATCCCAGTTCTTGTACTTGAAGCTCATATCCCAGCCGAGGAAGTACTTAGGAATTGCCTGTCCGCAAACCTTGCGGTCGCCACTGTCACCCGTATCAATGGTACCATTATCATCAAGGTCTTCGATGATATACTGTCCATTCTCATCAATACCTGTGCAGTGAGGCAGATAGAACACACCTACAGGCTGTCCCTCAATGAGATAGGTTACGCCATTATTATGTACCAGACCAGCCGCACCTACGGTGGCAACAGAGATATGCTCGCTCGTTGTCATAGGCTGTCCCTTGTAGGTACCGCTCAACTTCTTCAGCTTGTTCTTCTGATAAGAGAAATTCAAACCGGAATTGAAGGTGAAGTCCTTTGTCTTGATGATGTCACCTCGAACAGCCAGTTCAAATCCCATATTAGTCATGGTACCCATATTGGCCAGCAGACGGTCGTAAGTGAAAGGAGGTACCGGCACGGTATAGGTATAAAGCATATCTGATGTTTCAGAAGTGTACCAGTCGAAGGTTACGTTGAGACGCTGCTTGAACATCGACAGGTCGAAACCGGCATCAAATGTCTTCTTTACCTCCCACTTCAGATCAGGGTTGCTGTTGGAGGTAACCGCAAAAGTAGTACTTGTTGCGCCGTTGACGGTAGTTACACCATTAGGCTCCATCAGGGCGAGAGAAGTATAAGGATCGATGGCATCCTGATTACCGGTTACACCATATCCTGCACGAATCTTGAAATTGTCTATCTGCTTGATTTTCTTCATCCAAGGCTCATTGCTGATTACCCATGCCAAGGAAGCAGAAGGGAACCAGCCCCACTTCTGACCATTACCCAACTTAGAAGAACCATCGGTACGAACATTGACGGTAGCGATGTATTTGTCAGCCAGCATATAGTTGACACGAGCCATATAAGAGCTCAGGGTATATTCGGTGTAGTTAGACTGCAGATTACCCCAGCTCACATTGGCAGCAGCCTTCATGTTATTGAACTTGAAGTAGTTGGTATCAAATCCATGTGCCTCCTGTGAATTCCAGTCGTAGGTATACTTCTGTCCCTCCATCAGAGCCAAGGCATCAATGTGATGCTTGCCGAAATCCTTGGAGAAATTCACCATGACGTTGCCCATATAGTCCTTGCGGTTGGTATTGGCAATATAAGCCCATCCGTTACCGTTCAGCTTACCCATCTGGATATTGTTAGGAATATAGAACTTATTGTCACGGTTCCAATAATTGTATGAACCAAAGGCACTTACAGTGAGTCCGTCGATGATGTTGACCGTTGCCTTGCCATGAACATTGACAGAGGCATCCTTGTAGAAGTCATCAATATCGAGCAATCCCAGTGGATTCCAGACTTCATTGGCAAGCAGATCCTCATCCCATTCGCCCTTGTCGTTTCTTACATTAGGATAAGTAGGGTTATAGGCTGTAGCAGAATAGAACATCTTGTGCATATCATACTGGATATTGCTATTGCGCTGAGAACCGAATATGCCCAGTTCCAGCTTCAGATGTTTGTCGAAGAGATACTGGGTTCCATCCAGCTTTGCTGTAAAATTCTTCATATCAGAATTCTTCAAGGCACCCTGACGGAGAACGAATCCCAGAGAAGCACGAAGACTAGAAGTGTCTGTACCAGAAGAGAAAGAGATGTTATGATTCTGTGTGAGACCCACATTGCGCTCAATCTCCTCGAGGAAATTGGTATCGCCACCCATATCGGTATAGGTCAGCCCCAAAGACTTGGCAGTCTCACGATATTCTGAAGCCGACATCGGATCCAGATTCTTATAAACTGTATTGACACCAAACTGGCCATTGTAGCTCAGGCTGGAATAGCCCAACTTGCCCTTGGCTGTGGTAACAACGATGACACCGGAAGCACCACGTGAACCATACTGGGCAGTCTCAGAAGCATCCTTCAGGATGGTGAGACTCTCAATATCGCCAGGAGCCAGAGAATTGAACATCGTCATATCAGCAAAGACGCCATCGATGATAATCAACGGGTCGTTACCACCTGAAAGAGAAGAGGTTCCACGAACACGGATGCTTGGCGAACTGGTAGGGTCGCCGCCAGCCTGAGAAATGATAACACCCGCAACCTTACCCTTCAAGGCCTCGGCAGGACTGGTTACCACACCCTTGTTCATATCTTCTTTCTTGATGCGGTCGACAGCACCCGACACCGTACGCTTGCTGCCCACAGCATAACCAACGACAACCACCTCATCGAGCACCTCGTCGTTTTCTTTCAGCGAAACATTGATAACATGATTTCCCTTTACAGGAATTTCCTGGGTACGGTAGCCCAGATAAGAGAATACCAGGACGGAACCATCCTTAACATTGTCAAGCTTGTAGTTACCATCCAAGTCGGACACTGCACCATTCTTGGTATCTTTCACCAGAATGCTGGCACCTATGACAGGTTCACCTGTGGCATCTACCACCTGACCCTTAATGGTTGTCTGACCAAGAGCATTAAAAGTAATAAAGCATCCTGCTAACAGCAGACCTACTTTCTTTGAAAGGTTGTTTTTATCCATAATCTATAGGTTTATAACGATTAAAATTGTTTGATGCCGCAAAAGTACGTCAAAATTCAATAGGTTGTTGCGATTAGTAGGTTTTTGGTAGATTACCATTATCTACTATCCGATTTATCAGGCTGAATATCAGCAAATTAAAGATTTCTTAAAAAAACACGTTAGTAGATGCGAGATTCTGAAAGTTTTTTATTACTTTTGCAGCAGAATCTTTAAAACATAAGAAACATGAGACATTTTATAACTATCGTACTACTGATACTACTACCACTATGCGCAAAAGCAGACAACAGCCAGCTCTACAAACAGCTGGATGCTGCCCTGGAAAAACGTGCGCATTATGTAGAAGTAAAAGAGAAAAGTCTGAACGACATCAAGCAGGGTGCCAAGTATGTAACCAGCAACGAGGACAAGCTCAAGCTTTACGAGCAACTCGCCAATGGATACAAAGCCTACGAGTATGATTCGGCGATGACTTACGTAAAAAAAGGCCTTGTTCTTGCCCAAAAGAGCAACAACATCTTATATTATAAAAGATTCCAACTTAGCCAAACCAGCCTGCTTATCACACGTGGATTCTATGCTGAAGCAAAAAACATCATGCAGAAGATAGAACCCAAGGAAGAAGATCCGCTTGACTATCAGTTTCAATACTATTATACACTTTACGGACTATACAACAACTGGTCAACCTATTGTGAGAACAATGAATTCAGCAAGATTTACGACCAGCAGAAAGTGGAATACCTGAAGAAAACATTAGAACTGTCGCCAAAGAAGAATGCATTCTATTACTACCTGCTAGGAGAGTTTTACTATTACAGCAATCATTCCAACAATAACAAGACCATCCAATACTACAAAAAAGCACTGAGTATGGAAAAGCCGGACAGCCGTCTCCATGCCATGACCGCTTTTGCCCTATCCGAAATATACAAGAAATCCAACAACCAGAAACTGACGGAACATTACCTGCTGGTTGCAGCCATCTCAGACATCACTTCTGCCACAAAAGAAAACGTAGCCCTGCAAGACATCGCACTCTTCATCTACAAACATAAGACCAGAAGTCTGAATAAAGCCCAGGAATACATCAACCTATCCCTGGAAGATACTTATGCATACAACAACCGGTTGCGCCGCATTGAGATTTCATCCAAATTGCAGATGATTACCAATGCCTATACAGATGACATCAGAGCCACCAACAGCATGCTCTACATTGCGCTGTCGGTCATTTTCCTGCTCTTGGTCGGAGTGGGACTTAGCAGTCTGTTCATCCGCAAGAAGAACAAACTTCTAAAACAGAAGAAAGACGAAATCACGGCTACATCGGCAAAAATGGAAGTTCTCAACAGCCAGTTGCACCTCATCAACGACGAACTGAAGGACACCAACCAGAAGCGCGAGAGACTGATAAAGGTGTATATTGACCTGTGCTATAAGAACATAGAGAGAAACAGCAAACTGCGCACCTTGGCAGTAAGAAAGATCAAGGCCAACCAGAGTAAGGAGCTGCTGAGCCTCCTTTCTTCCTCAACCAATACAGAGAAAGAGAACAAGGAGTTTCTGACGGAATTCGACAAGGCATTTCTGTCTCTGTACCCAACTTTTATAACCGAGCTGAACAAGCAGCTTACAGAATCGGCACACATCCAGCTGAAAGAGAATGGAGAAATGCCCCCTATCCTCCGTGTGTGCGCCCTGTTAAGATTAGGCATTACCGAAAGTTCAAAGATAGCCGGCATCCTGTCTTATTCGCCACAAACCGTATACAACTACCGTTCCCTGCTCAAGAACAATGCCATCGACAAGGAGCACTTCGAAGAAAATGTGCTCAGACTCTGCATGGTGATAGCCGACTGATCGGAGATTAAGAATACGGCACAAATATCCGAAACAGATAGCTGCCAATGCTTTCTTCCGAAAAAATGGAGCTGATTTGCCAAAGTAACATCTTTGTCGCAGCTTCGTCAATGCCTTTCAACCTCATTGCAACCCCAGTGTAATATAACCACCGTACCTTTGCAACCGAAATCAAACGATATAGGTTATGAATGCTAAAAGGGGAATTATTGTATTAGGATTGCTCTCGGCGGCTAGCATGCCAATGTGGGCGCAGCAGATTAAGGGTGTGGTTATCGACCAGAAATCGAAAGAGACACTCATCGGTGCAGTCGTCACTGTGGATGGAACCAACGTGAAGGCTATCACCAACATCGACGGAAACTTCCTGATCGATGGAATGAAGAAAGATAAGACATATACACTATATATAAATTATGTAGGATATAAGACTCAAAAAATTGACGGGGTTCAGGCGAAGGACGCAGACCAGGTGATCGCGCTGCAACCTGATGAACAGCAGCTGAAGGAGGTGACCGTTACCGCAGTGGAAAGGCGTAATACGGATGCGGCAATGATACAGGTGGCCAAAAACAGTCCCGTCATCGTGAGTAATGTTTCGGCACAGGAAATATCCAGAACTCAGGATACGAATGCGGGTGAGGTGATACGCCGAGTGCCAGGCGTGAGCCTCATCGACGATAAATTCGTGATGGTTCGTGGCTTGTCGCAGCGTTATAACAATGTGTGGGTGAACGGAGGAGCAGTGCCTAGTTCTGAGGCTGATTCCAGGGCATTCTCCTTCGATATCATCCCAAGTTCGCAGATTGACAACCTCACCATCGTGAAGTCGCCAACGGCTGAATATCCCGCAGACTACTCGGGCGGTTTCATCATCGTCAACACCAAGGAGATTCCGGCAGAAAACAGTTTCAACATCGCCGTAGGCGGAAACTGGAATACATCTTCTGCCTTCAAGGACTTTTCTTACTCAAAAGGTTCCGGAACCGATTTTCTAGGGTTCGACAATGGCTTGAGAAAACTGAATGGGGGCATCCATGCTGACTTGAATCCACAGCTCGATGCCAACGGAAAACCGGTGGGCGATTATGCTACTTCGCTCCTGGGCAACGGATTCAATAATGATTGGCTCATCAAGAACAAGAAACCTTTGGGCGACTTGAAACTGGCTGCCAGCCTGAACCAGCGCTGGATGCTCGGCGGAAGAACACTCGGCATGCTCGCCGCCCTAAACTATACCAACGAATACCGCACCTACGAGAACATGGAGAACAATCTCTATGGCATCTATGATGCGGCAAACGACAAGCCGAACTATCTTCGTCACTCTGTTGACGATCAGTATAATAATAACGTGAGACTCGGAGCAATGCTCAACTTCACCTTCCTTTCCAAGGACGGCAATCACAAGTATCAGCTCAAGAACATCTTCAACCAGTTGGCTACCAGCCGATATACCTGGCGTGATGGCGTGAGCGCCCAGTCGAACCTGGAGCGAAGCGCAGAGTATTACTACCGCAGTAGAACTACATATAACGGTCAGCTTACCGGTAAGCACACCTTCACTAGCGATGCCCTTGACTGGAGCATCGGGTATGCGTATGCCAACCGTCATTTGCCTGACCGTCGTAGATACCTCATCGACGATGCTCTTGAATCGGGCGTTTATGCCCTGAGCACCGGCAACGACATATCCCGCGAGTGGACTCAACTCGACGAACACATTCTCTCTCTTGGTGTAAATGACAAGCACCACTTCAAGTTTGGCAACTTTGAGCCAAACTTACAGGTGGGTGCCTATGGGGAGTATCGGACCCGAGAATACCAGACCCGCAACTTCATCTACAACTGGAATGTTTCAGATAACAACATGCCATCCGACTTCCGCCACAGCGATATCCCAACCCTGCTCTCCAGCGAGGCAAACATGGGTTACGACAAGCTGTATCTTCTGGAGGAAAAGCAGATGCGCAATAACTACCGCGGACACAACACCTTAGGCGCCGGATACCTGGCGTTGTCTCTCCCCTTTGGCAAACTCGGCATCCACGCCGGTGTCCGCTTCGAGCATAATGATATGGAACTCATCTCCAATTCCCGTGACTACGAGAAGAGTGAATCGAGCCGTCATTACAAGACCGATGATGTTTTTCCATCTCTCAATACAACATATAAGATTAGCGACCAGCACCAGGTGCGACTTTCGTATGGCCGCAGTATTAACCGCCCAGAATTCCGTGAAGTATCGTCGTCGGTGTATTACGACTTCGACCTTGCCAGCAATGTGCAGGGAAACACTGAGTTGAAGAACTGTTATGTCGATAACCTCGACCTGCGATATGAGTGGTATCCATCCCGTGGAGAGCTCATTTCGCTGGCAGTCTTCTACAAGCACTTCGATTCTCCTATCGAGTGGACCTATACGGTGGCTGGTGGCACTGACTTGATTTACTCTTACAAGAATGCAAAGAGTGCCAACAACTATGGTGTGGAGCTGGATATCAGAAAGAATCTCGGATTCATAGGATTGAAGGATTTCAGTTGGTCGTTTAACGGTGCCCTCATCAAGAGCAAGGTTCAGTTTGAGAAGGGAGCGAAGGAAGAAGACAGACCGATGCAGGGTCAGTCGCCATACCTTATCAACACCGGCATCTTCTATAAGAATGAGCCATTAAAGATGGATATCGCCCTGCTCTACAACCGCATAGGCAAGCGAATCATCGGTGTGGGCAGAAGCGAGGGGAGCACAGGCGATGACTCCAATTCCCGAGTGCCTCACAGCTACGAGATGCCTCGCAACACCATCGATTTCTCGCTGGCTAAGAAATTCGGCGAGCATCTGGAACTGAAGCTCAACGTAAGAGATCTTCTTGCTGAAAAGATATATTACAAGCAGTTTGCTGATGTAACGTATAGCGACGGAAGCAAGAAGGAAGTAGAAGAAATAGCAAGATGCTACAAGCCGGGTAGAAACATCGGTTTGCAGGCAATCTATAAATTTTAGAGACTATCCGTAGAATTTCAAGAAAGATAATAATAGATGTTTGTTTAATAAAACAGGAAACAATGATGAACAAGATGTATTTTTTAGGATGCATGGGCATCCTCGCAGCATCTGCCATGTTGAGCAGCTGCAGCAGTGACAATGACGATCCAACTCCTTCTCCAAATCCTGGATCAGAAGTAGTTTACAAGTGGACAACCAATGGCGGCTTGAAGGCTTGCGACCACATCCTCTTCGGAACAGATGACAAGGAAAACGCCAACGGAACACAGATTGGCAACGGCGACCAGGAATTCGTTTTCACAGGCAAGCAGACTTTGAAGAAAGGCACTTATCTCCTCAAGGGATGGGTATATATTGCAGATGGTGCTGAGCTTACCATCGAACCGGGAACGATTATCAAGGGCGACAAGCAAACCAAGGCGGCACTCATCGCAGAGCGTGGCGGCAAGCTCATCGCCAAGGGTACAGCCACAGAGCCTATCGTCTTTACATCTGAAGAGGCTGCCGGCAGCAGAAAGCCTGGCGACTGGGGTGGCATCATTCTCTGCGGCAAGGCTAAGAACAACCAGACTGAGCAGCAGATAGAGGGTGGTCCTCGTACCAAGCATGGTGGCGCAGATGATGCTGACAACTCAGGAGCCTTGAGTTATGTACGCATCGAGTTTGCCGGTTATCCATTCCAGAAGGATAAGGAGATTAATGGTTTGACTCTCGGTTCTGTAGGTTCAGGCACAGAGATTGACCACGTTCAGGTATCTTATTCCAATGATGATTCCTTCGAGTGGTTTGGCGGTACAGTAAACTGCAAGTATCTCGTAGCCTACAAGGGCTGGGATGATGATTTCGATACAGATAACGGTTTCTCAGGAAAGGTGCAGTATGGTCTTTCTCTGCGCGACAGCAAGATAGCCGACACCTCTCAGAGCAACGGTTTCGAGAGCGACAACTGCGCCGATGGTGCTACCGTGGATCCTCGTACCAAGGCAACCTTCTCTAACATCACCTTTGTAGGTCCTAAGGTATTGGATGATAAGTTCCAGAACACCACAGATTATATTACTGCCGGAGCATACAATCCAAACAACGGTTCTGCTCTCGGCAAGTTCCAGTCAGCCATGCAGATTCGCCGTTCTTCTAACCTAAACTGCATCAACTCAGTGGCCTTAGGCTGGCCTATCGGTTTGATTGTTGATGGTGAGAAGGGTGAAACCGTGAAGGATGCCAAGGATGGCAAGTTCAAGCTTCAGAATGTATATTTCGCAGGTATGGATGCTGTTGGTACTGATGCCAACAAGAAGTATGAGGATTATCTCTACGATGCTGCAAAGAAGCAGGATATCGACAAGAATCAGAAGTCATACAGCAACACCTTCTTCTTCTCAGAGCAGAGCAACAAGTATTTTGATTCATGGACTTCATTGGTTGGTGCAGATGGCTATACTCCTATCGCAGGAAGCCCATTGCTTGGTGCCGCAAGTTTCGCCGGCTGGACAGGTTTCGACACCGTAACCTACATCGGAGCCTTCGATGGCAGCACCAACTGGATGAGCGGTTGGACCAACTTTGACCCTCAGAATGCAAAGTACTAGAAAAAGATTAGTACCGGAATAAGAATTAGAATCGCTAATTTCTATTTTGACTATAAGGCTTTCTTTTATTGGAGCATGGCGCAGTGATTTGCGCCATGCTTTTTTTGTTGGGTTATGGAGGGAAACGTTGATGTCCTGAAACAGGACTTCAACCTTCATTTATCTTAATCCATGAACTTTATCATGTCCTGGCGTCTTGGCTTTGCCTCCGGCGATTCGTCAGGATAACCCAGGGCGATGCAGTAGAGCAGCTTATAATTCTTAGAGAATGCCATGCGGTCGAGGTAAGGCTTGGCCGACGGAGAATCCAGTATCCAACGGGCAGAACTGCCCAGGCAGCAGGAACCGATGCCCCTTGACCATGCTGCAAGAATGATGTTCTCGCCAAGCAAACCGCAATCAATCTGCGCCATATCATAAGTAGTATCGTAGGCGATGCAAACCACGCATGGAGCATTCACAAAGATGTTCTTGAAGCCCTTGCGCTCTGCTATCTTAGGATTATCCTTTACCACGGCTTGGGTGATTGAATCGATGAGAGCAGGAGAATCTATCACTCTGATTTCGTACGACTGCAGGTTCTGCCCGTTTGGCGCATGGATGCCGCATTTCAGAATCTCGTTCAGGGTATCGCGGCTGATGACGGAATCCTTGTAAGCACGGATGCTTCTGCGACTCATCATCAAATCGGTTACCACACTTGCAGAGTCAACGCTGGTCATTGCCTCCGGCTGTCTGTTCTCATTGCAGGCAGTCAACATCAGTGCAGCTGCCAATCCTAAAAATATCTTCTTCATATTATTCACTGTATGATTAAACTTCATATTATTCATTGTATGATTAAACCTATATTTCAATTAGTATATACCCATGTAGCACTATTAGTATTTATCCATGTAGCGTTATTAGTACATACCGTGCAAAGATAGCAACAAACATTGATATCCAAGAAGATACGTTATGATTTTTAAGAGTTTTTATCGGTCTCTCTGCCATTCTTTTAACAAGTATATATCATAGCCAAACATTTTCCACCTATTTTGCTAGAATTTCCCAAAAACTTCGTATCTTTGCAATGGCTTTATACAAGATAAGCTGTTTATAAAATCATCAAACGTAGAATTATGGAAAGAAAAAGTTATTCTATAGATATAAATCGCATTGCACAATATGCCATGTATGCATATTGCATTTTCGCATTGTTTTCGCTGGCATTTTCTGTTTGCAGACAAGCGGGCTTATCCTTCAGAACAAGTCCCATCCTGATTCCAATAAGTCCCATCCTGGTTACCATCAAGCAACTGGTCTTGCAGCTCGCCCCTATAGCTTTATGGGGAATATTCCGCTACACGCTACCGGCAGGCGTAAAATTGCTACGACGCTGCAGCGAGTTGATGGTACTTTACTATGTGCTTTCATTCATCCTAGGCCAATGCTTCAATCTTCATCTCGTAACGATGATGCAGAACGGACAGATAACACTCACGGCAACTATTCTTACCTGGATACAAAGCTCTATGGGATTGATTTCCGTCATCGCCTCCATGATAGCCGGCTGCCATCTGTACAGCAAGCACAGAGGTAACATGCGCAAACTGGGCTTAGCCCTTGTCCTGATTTTCATCGCATGGCTGCTATGCTCGAATCTCCTCCCGACGGCAGTGTTTTACCTGGCAGACAACACCCAGCAGACAGCCTTCACCAGCGTGAATATCATCAGTATGATAACAACGACATCGGCATATATATACGCTTACTACATGATGTATCGGGCGATAAACGACTGAAAAAAGTTATAAAAAACTCCGTTTCTGAGTTTTCAAGACATCAGGAACGGAGTTCAAACATTAATCCTCGAACAATTTATGAAATTCAACGGCATCCATAAATTGATAATTTGGATTATTTCCTACATTTCTTCTAAGCCTATTTAGATTGGAAGGAGTTGCAGCTTTCTTTGTCAGCAAAACATAGAAACTGTTATCAAAAGAATAGTTAGAAGTAACCATTGCCTTTGATTCACTAACCTTTTTTGCTATCTCCTTTGAATCCAAATTCCTGGTATTGCTTAGTCGAAATTTTGCATCGGCCAAAAGTAATCTCTTATCATTCACATGCAATAGCATATCTGCAGAAGATTTCTTATCAGCATGATGTTTTTGAGAAATAAATCTTTTGCTGTCCAACAATCAATCTTGATTCCCTGATAATTGCTAATCTTAAATTTCGCCATAGTTCTCTACGTATTTCTGAAGAGTATCAAAAGACTTGTTGAATGATTCAAATACAGGTTCAATATCACAGCCCAAATTCTTATAGTAGAACGAATCTGTACCTTCACTTTGCTCTGCCAGGTAAAAGCGAGTAGTATTCAACAAGCCCTCTTTTTCAGAGGTATACCTGATATCCGATACCATATCGGGATTGTGACTCGTGATGAGTATCTTGGTTCCAAATGTTTTGTTAATGCGAACAAGAAGATGCGCCAACTCAACCACCCATTGTGGATGAAGATTTGTTTCAGGCTCATCAATCTCCAACAAAGTGTTTTCTGTCAGCCACCCGTTTTCTATCAGACGAAGCATATAAACCAGCGGTTTGAATCCCGATGCTATATCTTCAATTCTAATATCCTTACCATTGTTGCTGTGATAAACTAAATCAACAGCATCGAAATTTTCCTTTTCTACAATAGAACCATCTATCATTTTATTAATAGAATGAAGTAATTCCTGTTTGCCGGTAATCTCACTTCCTTTTTCATTTACGTGAACCACTTTATGTGCCAAGGAAGTCATCAGAACCCTATCTGATTGACGAAGAGAAATAGCTGCTGGTGTTCCTATATATATGGCATTATTTAAACTATATATCTTTCCAAGTCTATCAACAAGCAATTCCACTTCATCTTCCTTAAAGCTTATGCTGGCAGGAAAGCCATCCTTTTCCCGATATACAGAAGCGATTTTCTCTTTCAAGTAACTGATGGGACGATTTTTTTTGTTGTTTTCATATTTCTGAAGATATTCAGAAAACAGCTGAATGGAATTTCGTTCTATATCCTCATGAACATGATTTTGTTCAGTAATCCCAAAAAGATTAAGCACTCGACGCACCTGCTGAGGATTCTGCTCTTTCTGAAGGAAGTTAACCAGCATGTCATCAAGTGAACCAATCGCTCTTTTATAATAAAAATCGAGCTTCTCCACACCACCATTACTCAATGTTACCATTGTCATTAATGATAAGGTATGGTCAAAAAATCGTTTTTTATCATCATCCAGATAATTTGAGATATCATCCAGCGCAGTAGAATATTTCTCTAATGATTTGATAATCATATCTCTGAAATCAGAGAAAAAGAAACTGTCTAACACAGACAATGTATTGACGATATAATACAACCAACGGGACATAGTGCTTTTTCCACAGCCATTGCTACCCACGATAACTGTGATACCCTCTATTTCGATATCAGCATGCCCTATAGCATGATAATTGTCTATATTAAATTTATACTTGCTCATTATTCAAACTATTTTAATGCAAAAATACGATGTTTTTGTGTAACCTCCAAATTTTCATAGCACTTTTTACTGCCAAGGGTTCATAAAAGCCAGATTCCTATCACGAATATAAGTATAAAAGACTTAAAATGAGAGAATTTATTTTGGAAATCTAGATTTTATCCCTAATTTTGCACATCAAAAAATTCATAATAAAGAAAAAGTATGAATATCAAGGAGAATTATCAACAATATGTAAGCCGATACGCTGCTGAGGTGGCTGCCCTGAAGCGTAAGAATACGGGATTCATAACGGGCGAGCTGCTGGCTTTTGGCGGCATCCTCGCCTTCCTGATCTGCTATTTCGCATTGGATGGAGATACGCAGAACTATCTGATGGGGGCAGTGCTGTGCCTGATTGCCTATCTGGGAATCAGACGAATTGACGACAAGAACAAGGAGAAGATAGAGCATCTTTCGGCTTTGCTCAAGGTTTATCAGGACGAAATCAAGGCTTTGGAGGGCGATTTCTCGCCTTTCGAGACGGGCGATTCCTATCAGAATCCGCAGCATCCTTATTCCTTCGACCTCGATGTCTTCGGCAAGAGTTCGCTGTTCAACCGCATCTGCCGAACCATCACATCGGGCGGTTCGGAGGCACTCGCCAGGAATCTTACCCGGGAAACGCCTCTGAGCATGGAGGATATCAAAAGAAGAAGAGATTTGCAGAAGGAATTGGCTGGAGAAGGCGAAAACTGGCGAATGGAATTCCTGGCACTTGGCGAAAAGAACAGAAACCTAACTGCGGATGGCAAAATGGTGAATGGCAAGACGAAGAAGATTGATTCTGCTGCGGTGGCGGATGCGATGCAGAAGGTTTCGAAGATGGAGGTGCCGGCATGGTTTGGGTCTCCGGTATCGCTCGTTATCGGATGGCTGCTGATTATCGGAGTCGTTGGTTCCGTGATTTTGTCGATATGCAATATGTTTTCGGTGGATTTCGCCTTGTGGTGGGTGTTGGTTCAATACATGGTGGTGTTCTTCGTCTGCAAGCAGACACTTGATAAGATAGATAGCAATGGCGGCAAGCTTCGCCATCAGCTCATCGCCTATGCCCAGATACTTCAGCTTATCAACAGGCGCAATTTCCATAGCGAATCAGGCAAGGAGATGCAGAATTCCCTGGCAGATGCCCTACCTTCCTTTGCCCAACTGGAAAAGATATTGAAGGGGTATGACAGAAGAGGCAACTTCCTCGGTCTTTTCTTCACCGATGCCTTCATGCTGAGCGATTTCTTTCTGGTTCGCAGTTTCCTGAAATGGAAGAATACCTATATGGTGAAGATGGAGGAATGGATGCATATCATCAGCGAGATGGATGCAATGGTTTCGATGGCGGATTTCAGATATAATCATCCAGAGGCGGAAGAGGCGGAATTTGTTTCGGGAAGTCCGGAAGCAGATACAGATAGCGATGTTTCTGAAAATGCAGGAATCGGAAGTCCGGAAATCGTGTTCGAGGGAAAGAATCTCTATCATCCTTTCCTGGGTGCCAAGGCGGTGAAGAACGATTTCACCATCAAGGACGACAACTATTATATCATCACCGGAGCCAACATGGCGGGAAAGAGTACCTTCCTGCGTTCGCTGGGCGTGAACTATATCCTGGCAATGGCGGGTATGCCGGTGTTTGCGGATCAGCTGAAGATTTCACGTTTCAGATTGTTCTCGAGTATGAGAACCACCGATGATTTGACGCACGGCATCTCTTACTTTAATGCTGAGCTGATAAGACTGGAAGAGCTGCTGAAGTTCTGCAGGGAAAGTGCTGAGGGAAAGTGCTGCAAGGAAAGTGGAGAAGACAATAAGGAGCCACTCCGAACGCTGATTATTCTGGATGAGATTCTGAAGGGAACGAATTCATTGGATAAGCTGAATGGTTCGAGAAAGTTCCTCGAAGCCATTGCCAAGCAGCCGGTGAGCGGCATCATCGCTACCCACGATCTGGAGCTCTCCAAGATGGAGAATGATGCATCAGGAAAATTCCACAACTATTGTTTCGAGATAGATTTAGGCACGGATGTTACCTATACTTATAAGATACAGAAGGGTGTGGCAAGAAACCAGAATGCCACCTTCTTACTGAATAAGATTCTGGAGAAATATTAGAATAAAAAGAGAAACTCCCGATAATTTGATCAGTTTCAAATTATCGGGAGTTTTCCTTTTAAAGAATACATTATAACTCCACGCTATCCAGGCGGAATTTGAGCAAGCCGGCTGGTACCTTTACCATTACCTCTTCACCTGCCTTCTTACCCAGAAGGGCCTTGGCGATAGGCGACTTGATGGAAATCTTGCCACTATGAAGATCTGCCTCGTGAGGATTTACTATGGTATAATTCATGCTGCACTTGTTGGCGAGATTGGTAATCTTAATCTTGCTCAACAAGCCAACGGTATCGCTCTTCAATCGAGACTTGTCGATGACACGGGCATTCTCCAAGACCTTCTGTTTGAAGCTGATGCGGCTCAAAAGCTTGCCCTGCTCACGCTTGGCTGCATGATACTCGAAATTCTCACTGAGGTCGCCCTTATCGCGGGCCTCAGCTATCGCATCGCGAACGGCTGGCAACTCTACGTTAACCATGTGTTGAAGTTCGGCCACGAGCTCATCGTAACCTTCCTGAGACATATATTCCATTTTCTCTGATAATCTTAATGAATGATGTTTGTAATTTTCGGGGTGCAAAGTTACTAGTAATTCATGAAAACACCAAACATTTTTGATAAAAAAGTAAATAAAAAAAGAAGATGTGCAGCCATGACAGACAACACATCTTCTCCTTGAATATATCATTATCCCCAAACTTCCTCGGAAATCTCTCTCACCAGATCTATCTTTGCCCACTGCTCAGCATCGGTCAGCTTATTACCAATCTCGCAAGAGGCAAAACCGCATTGAGGACTGAGACTGAGCCGATCGAGGGGGATATATCTGGCTGCTTCTCGGATGCGGGCGATGACCGTAGCCTTATCTTCCAACACCGGAGATTTGGAGGTTACCAGACCCAGCACCACCTTCTTGCCATCAGCCACATACTTCAACGGATCGAAACCACCCGAACGCTCATCGTCATACTCCAGATAGAAGGTATCTACATTTTCATGGGCAAAGAGATAAGGAGCTACGGCATCGTAGGCACCCTGGGTGGCATAGCAGGAATGATAATTGCCACGGCATACGTGGGTGTTGATGGTCAACCCCTCAGGTTTGCCCTCGATGGCAAGATTGTTCACCTTCAGATATTGCAGGGCTTCCTGCTCAAGGGTGAAACCTGTGCCCACCTTAGCCGTCCAGTAATCGCTATCCACAATCATTCCCCAGGTGCAGTCATCCAGTTGGACGGTACGGCAACCGGCTGCATAAATCTCCTGGAAGAAGGTGCGGTAAGCCTGGGCAATATCCTCAATCAGTTGGGTGGTGTTAGGATAGAACTTGCGGGTATTCTCGGCATTCTTGCCACGGAACAGTTCGGCAAGGAACTGAGCCGGAGCAGGAACCGTCTGCTTTGCCTCGAAGATATATTCGCCATTGGCATCCAACTCCTCAAACTGCTTTACAAAGAGGAAATCCCTGATAAAAGGATGATTCTCGCCGGTAATCTTGCCGGTCAGTTGGATAGAACCCTTGGTTGTCTCCTCGCCATGAAACTGGTAGCCATGCTCCAGTTCGATATGCTCCACGCCATTGAATCCCCACATAAAGTCGAGATGCCAATAGCTGCGGCGGAACTCGCCATCGGTGATATAAGGCAGGCGATGCGCCTTCTGCTGACTGATGGCCTCAGTAATCAGCCGGTCTTCTACGGCGCGAAGGTCGGTGGCAGAAATCTTGCCATCAGCAAACTTAGCTCTCGCTTCCTTCAACTCTGCAGGGCGCAAATAGCTGCCCACTGCCTCAAAATGTATATTTCTTACGTTGCTCATATTTTTATCTCCTTATTATTATTTGATGTGAATGACTCTTTATCCTGTCATTACCGATGACTGACGCTTTGCATCCGGAATTGCGGGTGCAAAGGTAAGAAGAAGAATTTTATTTGCCAAATATTCTCCGTAATTCAGAAAAATATACTATCTTTGCAGCGAATTAAGCAAATCAGCAGAATATTATTCTGTAAGAATCAGTAAAAACAGAAATAAAGAAACAATGCCAACAGAAGAAAAACTTGATGAAACAGACATCAGAATACTGAAGTTACTGCAGCAGAACTCCCGACTCACCGTGAAGGAACTTGCTGCAAGAGTACACCTCTCCCCTTCTCCCACCTTCGAGCGACAGAAGCGGCTGGAACGCGAGGGATACATCCAGCGATATGGAGCCATCGTAGACCATCACAAGTTGGGGCACAACGTAATCGTGCTCTGCAATATCCGGCTCAAGCAGCATACCCATGACCTGATTCAGCAATTCATGGATACCGTGCAGACCATCGACCAGATAACGGAGTGCTACAACACCACCGGAGATTATGACTTCCAGATTAAGGTATATGCCCGGGATATGAAAGCCTATCAGGACTTCATGCTCAACACCCTGGGAAACATCGACTGCATAGGAAGTCTGCACAGCATCATCGTGATAGGTGAAATCAAGGATTCGCATTATATACCCGTAGCAAAATAAGGAGAAACGTGATGAAAGCAAAAAATATATTGATGATATGCCTGTTTATTTCCGGACTTTTCTGCCTCCCATCCAAGGCACAGCAGCCTGGAGAAAACGTCAGTTCTCAAACCATCAGAAAACTGGGCGAGAAGCATTTCTTCTCCATCTCTACTATTCCCGATGATATCTTCCGTCTGATGCAGGGCAAGACATACAAGAAGAACTGTACCGTGGCAAGAAGCGAACTGAGATACATAAGATGCCTGCACGTAGACAAAGACGGCAGAAACATCGTGGGAGAAATGGTGGTGAACAAGGCGATAGCCACAGATGTGCTCGATATTCTGAAAAAGCTCTACGAGGCAAAATATCCGATAGAGCGGATGAGACTCATTGACTACTGGGATGCCGACGACGAAAGGGCGATGAGAGCCAACAACTCCTCCAGCTTCAACTTCCGCTTCATCTCGCATACCCATACGGTATCGAAGCACGGAAGGGGACTGGCCGTAGACATCAACACCCTCTACAATCCTTACCACAAACGGCTGAAGAACGGCAAGGAAGTGGTGGAACCTGCCACCGCCCGCCCCTATCTGGACCGCAGCAAGAACCACGCTTACATGATTAAGAAAGGCGATCTCTGCTACCGGCTTTTCAAGGCAAAAGGATTCCGATGGGGAGGTGACTGGAAACACAGCAAAGATTACCAGCACTTCGAAAAATAGAAATGCAGGAAAGAACAGCCAGCAAGGAAAGGACATAAAAAAAGACTATGCCTATGTTACATCATTTCTTTAGTAACTATGGCATAGTCTTTTATTATCCTAACGATCTTTTTTATATGTAAAACAAATTTAACAATCCTGCTACAGCCTTATTATAATACATTGTAACTAGCTGTACCAGATTGAATTATATTCTCTACGTTCATCGTCCTCATTATAGAGGTTCTCATATTCAAGGTTCATAGCCTCGAATGATTCCAATGTCTGTTTCATGATAACTCCTCCTCTATTTATTATGTTCAACTTTTAATATGGCAAAATTACTAAAAAAACAGACTTCTGATGTCAATATTTCAGAAAACTTTTGTATTTTTGCACCATCTCTGCACATCAGGGGCAAAAAGTGCAAAAAACAGCTCTGTTCAAGAGCCATGCAAGATAAAAAACAAGAAACAAGATGAAGATATTACATACTTTACGACTCGACAGAATGAAGTGGCGCCACTGGGTATTGCTGCTGTTGCTCATCCTCGTCACCCTTACCAAGATGATTCCTCTCTGGGGAGTTATCTACACCTACCGTGTTTATCCCGTTATCGGCAGCCTTCTTTCGCCCATCTCGGGCATCTTTCCTTTTGCCGTGGGCGATATTTTCATTGCTCTCAGCATCGCCTGGGTCGTCCTCTATCCTATCTACGAGATGGGATTACGGAAGAGACTCGCCCATCGGTTTATCTTTCTTGCTGCCAAGAACGGCGGCTATCCGAAGAAAAAGGCGGTTTTCGGAAGGGTAATTGAATATCTGCTGTGGATATATGTATGGTTTTATGCAGCTTGGGGACTGAACTATTCGCAGCCTGTTATCTATTATAGAGTTGGCATGCAGCCTGCTGAGGTTTCGGAAGAGAAGTTCCGGAAATTTGCCTACCAGTATGCCGACAGCCTCAACCTTTTGAGTGAAGAACGGAGAGGGAAGAGTGAAAAATTCAATTGTATTGTGGATGATAAACTGAAGAATCGGGTGCGGGATGCGGTTCTGAAGGAATATAACAAGATAGGCTATCGGGAGGGCATCAATCCGCCTTTCAACCAGCATCCGCATGCCAAGACGATGGTGTTTACGCCCATCAGTTCGATGTCGGGTGTAACCGGCAGCATGGGACCATTCTTCTGCGAATTTACGCTGAACGGCGATATTCTTGCACACGATTATCCTGCTACCTATGCCCATGAGTTTGCTCATTTCCTGGGTATTGCCAACGAAGGAGAGGCGAATTTCTACAGTTATCTCGTCTGTACGGCATCACAGGATAAGGCGGTGAAATTCAGCGGATATTACCACATTCTGCCCCATGTATTATATAATGTATTCGACATCCTCGGCGAAAAGGAAGGTGAGAAATATCTGAAACATATCCGTCCTGAGATAATCAGGCTGCTGAAAAGCGACCGCCAATACTGGCAGGGCAAAAGATGCAAGGCACTGGATGCTGCCCAGGATTTCTTCTTCGAACTCTATCTGAGAGGCAACCATGTAGAAGGCGGCAGAAAGAGCTATGCCGGCGTCATCGGTCTGATTCTGGCTTGGGAGAACAAGCAGGAAAAATCTCTTATGAAAAGATGATAGAAATAATTACATGAGAAAGAAAAGACGATTGGCGCGCACTCCTGCGCCAATCGTCGTTCGCATATAGTTGAATATAGAAAGTAATCTTTTTCCTTGTATAAGAGGACTAATATATTATTACGCTAAACCTATTCTGTTTTTTACTTCTGCTGTGCAGGTCTCTGCATTCTTGTTCCTGGTCTTCCATCCTTACCCTTTCCCTTGCGAGAACCTCTCTGGGCAAAGCGCTTCATCATCTGTCGCTCCAGTTCGTAAACACGCTGAATCTGCTGCTGGCTCAGGAACTGCGAATACTTCTTGTAGTATTTCTGACGGATATTGAGAATCTTTTCGCTCATCTCAAAACGCTGCTTGATTTCCTGTTCGGTTTGAGCATCCGTTTTCATTTCGCCCTTCTTGTGATGAGGGCGAGGACCTAAAGCCCATACCTCTTTCTGATAATCAGTATAGGTCTCGATAAACTTAGCGTTGGTCTTTTCATCAAGCCCCAAATTCCGAGAGATGTACTGAGCCTGCTTTTCTGCCAACTGTTCACGACTGAGGCGCTGCTTCTGGTTAGGCGCCTGTGCACATACATTTGTAGTAACCGTCATCATGGCGATGACCATCATTAAAATACCAAAAAATCGTTTCATAACTCTATCATTTTAAATTATTATTGAATCCGTTTAATTGTTGAGGAACACATCCTCCTGATATACAGAGAGAAGATAAGCCTGATCGGCAGAAGACAGCTGAGCGAAAGCCTTATCTACCTCCTGTATTCCGTTATTCACCTGTGAAGGCTGGGAAGAAGAGGCTGAGAAATCGATGTTGAGTACCAGGAGTACTGCCACCGATGCAGCCACAGCTATTGCAGCCGTCCAAATCACCTTCCTCAGAGATCGTTTCTTCGGCTGTATCCTGACAGGTGCCAGTTTGTCATTCTTCACCTGCTCCAGGATATTGGCTTCCATCTCCTTGAAGAATCCTTCTGGCGTAGAATAAGGCATCCGCTTACCCACCTTACCGAAGTCAAACTTCCCGGTTTTGTTGAAATCAAAATTTGTATCCATATTCTTTTCCATTTTGAATAACCATTTAAAAACTCACAGAACTCTCACTTAATCGTTCGAATTCATGTACTTGATAATTTTCTCCTTGGCAACATGATAGCTTGCCTTGATACTGGCTGGCGTGGAATCAGCGACCTTCGCTATTTCGTCGAACCCAAGTTCATCGTAATATCTCATATTGAATGCCAGCTGCTGCTTAGGCGGAAGCGAGAGAATCGCTTTCTGCAGTTTTACTGCCACCTTATCATCGAAGTCGATATAATTATCTGCTGGGATGAGACTGACGCCCGTTGAATCTGATTCTAGAGAAACTTCTTCCTGTTTCCGTTTGCTGATGAGCCGCAGGGCCTCGTTGGTAGCGATGCGGTAAATCCAACTTCTCAGTGAGCAGTCGCCCCGATATTGATTGAACGAGCGATAGATTCTCACAAAAGTTTCCTGCGAAGCATCCTGTGCATCATCATGCGAAACCACCAATCGGCGTATATGCCAGTAAACCGGTTCCTGATACTTCATCATCAGCATTTTGAATCCGTTCTCCGGACACTCCTTCAGCGTATCCACTATGCCTTTGTCATTTACACTCATATTCGTTTATTTTCATGAACGTTACGATTATATGACCTTCCAAAATGGGAAAAGTAAAAAGCGGGATGCATTTTTTTTTCGATACCTGCTTAATTTTTCCTCCACTTTTCTCTTTTAATATCATAGAGAAGAGAAAAAAGGAGCTATTTCTCCGCTTTCTCAAAGAAAAAGTATATATTTGCAAACGGATTGCGGATATCAAAAAGATATATTGATATGAAGAAAGAAAAGAATTTTTCAGAAACTGATTTTCACCGACAACCAGTTTGAGCACAATCTTTACCAGACGATAGAAGACATCGGCAATTTCTATTATGGCAGAGACAGCAAGAACAGCATCATTCTGAAGATGCTCTATATAGAGGGATTCCGGGGCGAGGACGTAGCCGCTCAGTTGGGCATATCCCATTCTGCCGTTACCCAGCGTTGTCAGAAGATGATGCACGATGTAGTGATTCCTTATTTCAAGAGATACTTCGATGCATCGGAATACGGAAGCTACCTGTCGTTCGCGGAGGAAGACACCTGTATCGAAAGTGCTCCGAAGATGTCGATGCCGAGAATGATGTCCGAGTGCATGCGCTGCGAGGAAGCGACTGATAATGGCAATAACATATTTAATAATAAGAAGAATATGGAAGATATGAAGAAGGGAAGAATCACTCCTAGCTGGATTGATTCATTAAAGGAGAACGAGATTTTTGTGTTTGGCAGCAATCTGGCTGGCATGCATGGTGGTGGAGCTGCCCGCATTGCCCGCCTGCATTTCGGTGCCGTCATGGGCAAGGGTGTAGGCTTGCAAGGCCAGAGTTATGCCATCCCTACGATGCAGGGCGGCGTAGAAACCATTCGTCCATACGTGTACAGATTCATCGCCTATGCCAAGCGACATCCCGAGAAGCATTTCCTGGTAACCCCAATAGGTTGCGGCATCGCCGGTTTCGAAGCCGAAGACATCGCCCCTTTGTTCGAGAGCGCAAAGGAGATGAAGAACATCAGCCTGCCGGAGAGTTTCTGGGAGGTGATACAATAATTTTCTGAAGAAAGAGTGGAATATAGGTTTTGAAAGAAAAAGGAAAAAATCATGCAGAACTTGAAAGAAACTTTAGAATCATTTTCCTTGAGTGAGGATACACGGAGAAAAATTCTGAACGAAGACCACCCATTCGAGAATCAGGGCACCCCATTCATCCCTTCTGAATTCAAGGAAATCGCTCAGATAGCTTTAGCCGGTCACTTCCTGGTAACTGCTGGAGTACAACAGGTAACAGTACAACCCACATGTGTGGAATTCTACTATCACGAAGAGGCCGAGGGTGGCATCAAAGACCCCATCGTATATCATCGCAACCCCAAGAGTGGTTCTCCCAAGAGCATCTTGAAGTTGGGCATCCTGCACAACCATGTTTCCGGAATCGACATCACGTTCGAGAAGGGCACCCATCCCGAAAATGCCATCAGGGCATCCCTGCTGATACGTGAGTTTTCGGTAGATGGAAATCCACCCGACAGTCGTTCCACCTTATTATATGATATGCTTTATTCGCAAGCCTCCATCTTCGATGGCTTCTCCATCAAATGGGTTGATGGAGAAGAAAAGGCAGAGGTAGAAGCTGATGTGCGCAAGAACGTGGCGAAATATGATGAAAACGGCCAGAAGATGCAGGCAAAAGAGCATCTGAAACTTCTCGACAAAGGGTTCACACTGACAAAAGACAGGAAGCATATCCAAGACCCACGGCCATGGCAATTTAAAAAGATACAGGTATGATAGCAGATAGAGATACGAATCAGGTATTCGTTTCAGAATGGCTTCCAAAGGTTCATCCCGCATTCTTCAGCCGTTTTTCGGAGTTACTGAAGAATGTCCACATCAATATGGCTCTGTTATCAAACACAGCCGATATCTGGTGTCGTGACTACATGCCGATTCAACTAGCCGAAGAGGATTTCCTGCAATATCGGTATTATCCCGATTATCTCACAAAGAAAGAATCAGACAAGCAATATATTACGGATTCAAAGAGCGTGTGCAAAGCTTTGAAGCTACCCAATATCCAAGCCACCGATTTGATAATAGATGGCGGGAATGTGGTAAAAGCCCATGATTGCATCATCATGACAGAGAAAGTTTTTCATGAAAACGCTCAATATCCGCAAGCAGAAGTATTGAATGAGTTGGAGCATCTATTTCATTGTGAGGTCATCATGCTTCCATGGGATAAATATGAGAAATATGGGCATGCTGATGGAATAGTGAAACCAATAGACGAGTCACGTCTTCTAATGACCAACTATGCTGATTACGACCAGGAACTTGCAGAAGAATTCGAGCGACGGCTTGGCACCCGTTTTCGGATAGAGAAGCTACATTATCATGTTCAGCGAGCAGATAAGCGAAATTGGGCATACATCAACTTCCTGCAAGTTGGCAACAACATCGTTCTGCCAGCTATCAACACAGAAGAGGATGAGCAAGCTATGGAGCAAATAAAAACATACTATCCATCATGTACTATCTACCAGTTGGATAGTGAAGAGATCATTAAACAAGGCGGAGCCTTGAATTGTATAACTTGGAATATTAAGAATTAATTATTATGGCATTTATACATCACACAGAAGAAGAGCAAAAGCGATTCTGGGAACTCATGAATCGTTTTGAAAACGAGGAAGAGGCTATCAAGAATGGATTCTTTAAAGGATTCACAAGAGAAGAAGTGATATTTATGGGAGAAATGGATGTCGTCGAGTTTGGAAATAAGTATTATCAGCTCTGCTATTACTACATGACTGAATTAGATTTAGATTATTAGCAGCTTATGTTAGGAGCAATAATAGGAGATATTGCTGGCTCAAAATATGAGTTCAACAATACGTTTGATTATGATTTCGAGATGTTCGGCGAAGGATGCGACTTCACCGATGATACTATTTGCACAGTGGCGATAGCTGATGCGATACTGAACGGGCGAAGCTATCAGGAAAGCCTGCTGGATTGGTGCCGCCGCTATCCTTCTCCAAAAGGAGCGTATGGCGGAAGATTCGCAGGGTGGATTCGTTCTCTTGATCCGCAGCCATATAATAGTTTTGGCAATGGTTCGGCGATGCGAGTATCGCCGGTGGCTTGGCTATTCGATGACCTGTCGCAGGTTTTGGAAGAGGCAGAGAAAACGGCTTTTCCTACTCATAACCACCCCGAAGGAATCAAGGGAGCCAAAGCCGTGGCTCATGCCATCTGGCATTTCCGCAAGAGCAGATTCTCAGAAGAATCTAAGGAGTGTAAAGATAAGAATTCTAAAGAATCTGATGATAAGGCAATGAAAGCCTTCAAGGATATCGCCCGCAGCTATTACGAGGATTTCGATACGCGAGATTATCCGAAGGGCAAATTCGATGAAACCTGCATGGATGCCGTGCCATTATCCTTCTATCTCCTCTCGCAAGCCTCATCCTTCGAGGATGCCATCCGCCTAGCCATATCTCATGGCGGCGATAGCGATACCATCGGAGCCATCGTTGGCTCCATCGCCGAAGCACGATTCGGTATTCCACAAGAGATTAAGAACAGAGCTATGGAATATCTGCCGGATGAGATGCAAGATGTATTGAAACAATTTGCAGGGAAATGCAAAATTAAGCCCAAATAATTTGGTGTTATCGAAGAAAAGTCTTAACTTTGCCCCATACATATTAAAAAAGTAAGATTATGCAAGAATATCAATTGGATTTCGTAACCTATTGCGTTGGCAACTTAGCCGACCGATTGAACATGAGTGCCAGTAAGGTATATAAGATGTTACGGTCAACAGATATCTTAAATGGCTATATGATACCCTGCTATGATGTGCTCCATACTTTCGGCAAGGAATACATCATGGACGATTTGATTAACTTGTTAAAGAAACGAGGAGCATTGAAATAAGTCAGATGAAATAATATAAGGAGGGACTTTCATGGAAGCAAACAAGACAATACTTCAAATGAAATATGCTCGCATAGTACCTATCTTTGCAGAGCAAACAGGCATTACGTTGGAAGATGCTCTAGATTTCTTTTATACTTCTTCTATTTATCAGATGATGAATGAAGGCATTGCTGATATGCATTGCAGAAGCGATGGATATTTGGCGAATTTAGTAAAAGAAGAGTGGAAAAATAAAATTGCATAGATTCCTAATTCACACTACAGCTTATTCTGCCGAAAGATATGAGAGAAATATCGGCAAGAATAAAGTGTTGCCACTAGGCTCAGCAAAGCTGCTGACTGCAGTCAGCAGACCTGCCGACTAGGCTCGGCAGACCTGCTGAGCCTAGTGGCAACTTCTGAGAAGGTATCTTCTGGAACCCGAGGAGTAATGTCTTTCAACTCACGAAGACGCTTGCTTCAACCTATAGAGTTGACTCCTTTATCCCATCGAGCCGACTCCGTCATCCTGTAGAACCAACTCATTCTGCTAAATCAATCCTATCTACAACCTTCTCCAGGCAGTTAATCATTTTGATACTGCTTATCAGAAATCGTGGTCACAATAGCACTCAGCTGCTGCATTTTCTCCTCATTTATTTCCTGCACATAAATTTTTTTTTCGAAAAAACTTTTTCGTGTGCGTATAAACTCGACGCTAAATCTAAAAAGAATCTGATACAATACCTTATAGATACCCCAAAAATTACGTCCCGACGTAGACTTTACTACATGGCGACGTAATCTTTCCTACGTCCCGACGCAGAGATTCCTACATCGCCATGTAATTTCAAGGACAACGGGAAATGAAAGATGTATTGAAACAATTTGCTGGTAAATGCGAAATAAAGCCCAAATAATTTGGTGTTATCGAAGAAAAACTATAACTTTGCCACCAATAGAATTTATCAAACAATATAATTTATGACAAATCATGATTTTTGGATGTCCATCAGTGACATAATCAATGAAGGATTTACATCTGAAGGTCTAGCAAAATTAGATGATTATGCAGAACAATTCAGTACTGGAAAGATCTTATATAAACGATTTTCACCGTCAGAACAGTATGGGTGCTGTGAAGGAGGTAGAATCCATGTTATTGCATCCTTACTCGCGGGAACAGAAGTTGGCACAGATCAACTCTCTGCGCCAGAAGGCAGTTTCAAAAGAGAGCAGCAACTCGGAAAGATCCAAGAGAAGAGAATAGAAGATTGGGCGAAAGCTGCTGGATTTTGGATAAACAACACAGATGAAACTTATAAACAAACTTTGGGCGAGAGAATTGCTCAAGGAGGAGAAGCTATTGTGTTTGACAATGGTAATAAAGTTCTAAAAACCATTGGATTAGATTATTTCATTCTGCCTATTTTTGCCTTAGATAGAATCTCTTTGCACAATGCTTATTTTGAAGAAACGGAAATGAATGTATTGGGATTTGGCAGAAATACCAATAAAGATTTTATGGTGATAGTAGAACAACCTTTTATTCACGGCAAGATGATGGCAGACACAGAGATTGCAACTTTCGTGGAACAAATGGGTTTCAAATCTATCAATCCTAGAAATTGGACCTTTGCAAATAAGGATATTTATCTTAGCGACATGCATGATGAGAATGTTCTTCTTTCTCCTAATGGACATATTTGTGTAATAGATTGCGATATACGTATCAATATTCCTGAACTTAGGACAGGCGGAACACGTATTTTGACCAACGAAGTAGAATTTCAATAAGCCTAATTATGAGGGTTTAAATTACGTCATGCCTGATTAAGGACTTACTTAAGAGTAGGCAGAACGTCTTGGAAACTGCGTCGGGATGTAGCAGACTGTACGTCGGGACGTATCCATTATTACGTCGGGACGTATCAGATGCTACGTCGGGACGTAATTTCTTCTACGTCGTCAGTCAAAATTGCAAAAAAGCTATTGAAAACGGCTCACCCTATATATCTAGGGGAAAGTTTTTTGATTCTACAGAAAATGTATACCTTTGTGCCATGAACAATCAAGGATTATTAGCATTGGCACTGTATGAAACTACCTATCTGCGTGACGTAATTGAACGCAACCATCTGCGTAATCCAGAAGGAATGAAGGAATTGGTGCGTGTGATAGCCTCGGGCATTGGTTCGTCAACCAACCCAACAAGAATAGCCAATATCTTTCAATCTGCACAAGGGGTAGCCATAAAAAGAGACACTATAAAACAATATATTGACTATCTGAAAGACTCTTTCTTGATAGAAGAAGCCTTACGCTATGATGTGAAAGGCAGAAAATATATTGGTACCGAGACGAAATACTACTTCACAGATACCACTTTCGTAAGATTGTCATTGTTGGTGATGATATTCATCGCAAAGAAGATGAACTCGGTGTGTTGACTATTGGGTTGTTGGCTTACCTTTGCCATATTAACAAACGAACTGTAACATGCACAATATGAAAACATTATTATCACTACTTACGATATTGAATACGGCAAGAATACGCACGAAACTACCTGCCGACGAAACGCTTTTCAAAGTTCTCGACCGATGTATAAATGACTGCCTCAATAATAGTATTATACCAGTATTGGCATACAATGCTCTAGACTATGAATTGAACCCCAATGAACTGCTGATATGATGATATGCTGCCTCTTATAGATGTTCTTGCAAAATAAGTTTAAGTTCAAAGGCAAAAGTAGATAAAACGAACGTTGCCATTTTTGCATGCAGATATTCTGACATGAATACTCTGATGCAAAAATGGCAAATATTACATGAATATACTATTCAACAAATCTTTATATTTGGGTATCCAGCTTTCTGCCTGATAATCGTAAAACTTATCATCGGAATTAATAGCAAAGGGGATTCCATACTTATCAAGTTGGTGGGTCATGAATGTAGCAAATTCTATCTGTTCCTTTACACTATAATTATCGCCTTTGTTATAATCTCCAGGCATCCAAGCCCCGACCCAGGTATAAATACCAGTTTTCTTTTGCCAATCAACTGCCACTTTGATGCTTTTCTTTATCAGTTGCTTTTCCTCTGCCGTGCCTGTAGTCCAGCGTTTTTTGTCGTTTGTCTTGCTGGAACCTGCAGCATAGAAATGCCATTCTGCCATCATATAGCCATTTCCCAACGAAGGAATCTTCAACGATTCAAGACCTTCAGGATGAGACAGTTTCGGAGGGGCAATAAAGATGATTCGCTTAGGATTGGTCTTGCGAATGGCCGCCACACAATCCTCATAAAGAGAGTTGAGCTCAGCCACATCCTTTTTCACTTTGTCCGAAGGCTCTACAATCAGATCAAACGAAACCATTGGTGAGAGCTCCTTACATTTTTCAGCCATCATCTTCCACCACTCTACAACTTTCTCATGCTCCCCAGCATTCGGATTCTCCTTGTATGGTTTAGCAGAGAAGGCAATAATTGGAATCAGATTATTCTGCATGCAGGTATTTATCTGCGAAAACAGTCTCTTGAAATCCTCATCCGTGAAACGATAATGATGCAAGCGGAATCTTACATGCTTGATTCCTTGCTGGGCAAACCTCTTTACAGCCGTTTCCGAATAGGCACCATATTTATTTTTCTCACTTCTTCCCCACCAATCTACATCTATTCCCTTCTTCAGCATCTGCTGATAGTTTTGTGGAGCGATGGCAGAAGGCTGGGCGTTTGCTATGAATGCTGTCAAAGTCAGCATCAGACTTATAAATAATCTTCTCATAATTTTATTGTTATCTATTTTACTGACATAGTTACAATATATAGACCATCTAAAACAGTTAAAGTTAAAAATGAGAGCATCTTTTCCTTATTTTTAACAATCATCGCTGCACTCTATGTTTTATACGTGTAACAGTTTATAATACCAAATTGCTTGGCTGGTGCACTTGAAACACGGGCTCACCCGATAAAATTAAGGCGTTTAGAGCTGCTTTAAGAGGAGTAACGGATATAAAGTTCTTTCTTTTCAGACTTACAAAGCTATATACTTAATCCCCCTGATTTATCGGGTGAGCCTTGAAAACGACCAGCATTGAACCAGGGAAAAGGTCTTTTTGTTCAATGCTTTCTTATTTTTAGCCCCAAAATTCCTCTAAAACACCTATATTTCGCTGATTTTATGGCAATATATGGCAGATTATGGCAATTCAAAAAGCTATTGCCATACCAATATATTCTTATAATCAAACAGTTATAGAGCAGTATGGCAATATGGCAATTCTTGAAAGAAAATTATAATACAGCAGATAGAAAAACACTAATCCTTTTCAATATTCCATCTGTTGCAAAAACAAAAAGGGTGCGCCATTGCCTTATGACACACCCCTCATATTATAATTCAGTTTACTCGCTTGCAGGTTATTCTCTGCTTATACTGAGGTCCTTCATTATTTCTCCTCAAAATGACTGCCCGCTTCCATCTTGCAATCCATCGCACGGCACTTGTTGTAGCGCTCGCGAGCTCTGTTTTCTCTAGCAAACATCGCCTTGGTGCCAGCCTCATCTTCTGAGAACTGCAGATGATTGTCGATGCCCATACCATGAGCAATGCTCTCCACATCAAGATCATCGGTACCGATGAAGGTAAAGGTCCAGTTCTGCTTCTTCAGTTTCTCTATGAGGTTCTTGATCATCTTCAGATCATACTCCTCGCTGCAGTTCTCCTCACCATCTGTGATGATAGTCACCAATACGCTGTCATCCTCGGTGGTCAGGGCGTTGATCTTAGCGATGCCCATGCCGATGGCATCGTAAAGAGGGGTGCCGCCACATGGGTTGTAATCCCTTGACTTCAAAGGGTTAGCACGACGGGCAGACACATTATCATAGAACAGATTCTTGTGAGTGCTGTCGAAGGTGATGAGCGTTACACGCTGCTCCATGTCCTTATGCATCTTCTGCATTTTCTGAATCGTGGTCAGGGTCTCGTTGATACCCACCAGTGCCTGGTGCTCGATAATACTCATGCTTCCACTCTCATCTACTACCAAAAGATTGAATACTCGTTTCATAACTTGTTTCTCCTATTTATTTTAAATTGTTCAACATATTTCTATTTCATATTCTGATTCATCAAGAAGAGGGAACTTTCCAGCTTCTTTCACGCTTCTTTCATTATTACTTCTTCCCTGCTTCTTGATTGCTTCTTTATCTCTTAAAAGAAAGAATAGAGGGGAAAATTAAGCTGAGGATTATCTTTTTTCAAAAAAATCTAGTTTAAATCTGTCTTTGTACTACCTTATCCTCGAAAAAATGTATGATTTAACATTCGTTATCATCGAAAAAGTGTGTAATTTACTTGTTTTTATCATAGAAAAAGTGTATCTTTGCAACAGAAATATTTAAATTTCAGTTAGTTATGAAAAGGAAGATATACAAAAGGATATGTAGACCAAGAATGGATGGAAAACATCCCTATCATAGCCATTGGCACATATTTTGAGAAATGATATGTAAAGGATTATGCGGCTTTTCTGTCCGAGAGAAACAAACTTAAGATTGTTCTATCAGTTAGCACGGACTGAAAAGCCGTTCGAAAGAATTGCAGAACATACTCAAAGAGAATAGCGGCAAGGCTGATAGTATATACAAGGAAATATCATACAAGTTATTATATATTATACATTATAGATAAGGAGATAAGGAGATGAAAGAAGTATTGATAGTAAGCATTGGCAGCTTCTTCGGAGGCGGCATGAGATATTGGATTTCAAAGTTGGTGCAATCCTGCACGGTGATTGCCTTTCCGTTCGGAACGATGGCGGTGAATGTGGCGGGATGCCTCATCATCGGGTTCCTCTCGGGATTGAACTGGCGGGAAGGGGGATGGATGTCGCCATCTGCCAAACTGCTGCTCACCACGGGATTCTGCGGAGGATTCACTACCTTCTCTACCTTTATGAACGAGGGAGCAGGACTGATGAAAGAAGAGAATTACCTCTATATGATGCTCTATCTCTTCGGAAGTCTGGCGCTGGGACTTATCGCCGTTCTCGCCGGACATTATCTGGCGAAAATGATTGCATGAGAAGAAGTAGAAGAATAGAAGAAAAAGGCTCAGATTGCCGAAAAATATACTGAAGATAGTATTCCATCAAATAAAGAAATGATGAAAATACTATCTTTTTTATTATTTTATATTTCCAAAATGCCTTAATTACGAAATTTATTCGTAAATTTGCAGAAATAATCTGCATTCGACAATTTGAAAGCAAGCTTTCATCATGCTCGTTTGCTTAATTTTTGCACCAATGAATACATTAGATACAAACAATATAAAATGGAGCGAGAATGTAATCATCGCTGATGCCGACTATATCGACCGAGTGGCTTTCGACCTGATAGTCAACTTCGAACGAATGATTAACCGTCGCATCCAACCAGCCGATATGGCACAATGGGCAGTCTGCATTGCCCTTGACGGAGGTCTGAGAGAGGGCGAGCACGAGACACAGGTTGTGCTTATCCACGACAAGCAGTCGATGGCGATGAAGAACTTCCGCCCTGCCAACTATGAGAAGGATCTGAACGCTCAGGCTTTCAAGGATGATAAGCTCGGAGAATTCATCATCTCTTCTTATCCTACAGAGGAGAAGATGGTAGGCAAGGATGACTTCCTCGTAGATGTGGCGCGCACCGTATGCAACGCCAAGGAAGTGAAGCGAGTGATGGTAATCCCAAATTCTGAGGATGGAGATGCTTACGACCGACTCCGCGAGATACTCCGTAAGGTAGATGACGACGACAAGCGCATCACCCTCTTTGCCATGCAGCCCATGCCAGGCGGCAACTTCAGACAGGAGATTCTCGGTTATTCGCTCATGAATGCCCTGGGGATTTCGGCAGATGAAATAAAATAAACTTTAAAATAATAAACATAAAAAAATAAGATTATAAATGAGTAGAGTACTTATGATTGGCGCAGGTGGCGTGGCTACCGTGGCTGCCTTCAAGATCGTCCAGAACCAGGACGTTTTCACCGAGTTTATGATTGCTAGCCGTCGCAAGGAAAAATGCGATAAGCTAGTTAAGGATATCCATGCCAAGGGCTACAAGATGGATATTCAGACAGCTGAGGTGGATGCCGACGACGTTGAGCAGTTGAAGGCTCTCTTCAATAGCTACAAGCCTGAGCTTGTCATCAACCTAGCTTTGCCTTACCAGGATCTCACTATCATGGATGCCTGTCTGGCTTGCGGTTGCAACTACATGGATACCGCTAACTATGAGCCTAAGGACGAGGCTCATTTCGAGTACTCATGGCAGTGGGCATACAAGGATAAGTTCGAGCAGGCTGGTCTCTGCGCTATCCTCGGTTGTGGTTTCGACCCAGGTGTATCAGGCATCTTCACCGCTTATGCAGCCAAGCATCACTTCGATGAGATTGAGGTGCTCGACATCGTGGATTGCAACGCCGGTAACCATCACAAGGCTTTCGCAACCAACTTCAACCCAGAAATCAATATCCGCGAGATTACCCAGAAGGGACTCTGGTATAAGGATGGCGAATGGATTGAAACTGATCCTCTCTCTATCCACAAGCCTCTCACCTACCCTAATATCGGTCCTCGCGAGAGCTATCTGATGCACCACGAGGAGTTGGAGAGCCTGGTGAAGAACTACCCTACCATCAAGGAGGCACGCTTCTGGATGACCTTCGGTCAGCAGTATCTCACCTACCTCGACTGCATCCAGAACCTCGGCATGAGCCGCATCGACGAAATCGAATACGAGGCTCCATTGGCAGACGGTTCAGGCAAGACAGCCAAGGTAAAGATTGTTCCTCTGCAGTTCCTCAAGACCGTATTGCCTAACCCACAGGATCTCGGCGAGAACTATGACGGCGAAACATCTATCGGTTGCCGCATCCGCGGTAAGAAGGATGGCAAGGAGCGCACCTACTACGTTTATAACAACTGCAAGCACCAGGAGGCTTACAACGAAACCGGTATGCAAGGCGTAAGCTACACCACCGGTGTGCCAGCCATGATTGGTGCCATGATGTTCCTCAAGGGCATCTGGAAGAAACCAGGCGTATGGAACGTAGAGGAGTTCGACCCAGATCCATTCCTGGAGCAGTTGAACAAGCAGGGATTGCCATGGCACGAGGTGTTTGATGGCGATTTGGAAATTGACTAAACTTTAAACTAAATAAGATATGGCAAAAGAAATGCAAGAGGGAAAATTGAATCCCAATGAAGGCAAGCTGAAAGCTCTTCAGGCAGCCATGGCTAAGATAGAAAAGGACTTCGGTAAGGGCTCTATCATGAAACTCGGAGATGAGCACGTTGAGAACATCGAAGTTATCCCTACAGGCAGTATCGCTCTCGACAATGCACTGGGCGTAGGCGGTTATCCTAAGGGACGTATCATCGAGATTTACGGTCCGGAATCTTCTGGTAAAACAACATTGGCTATCCATGCCATCGCAGAGGCTCAGAAGGCTGGCGGTATCGCTGCTTTCATTGATGCAGAGCACGCTTTCGACCGTTTCTATGCGGCTAAATTGGGCGTTGATGTTGATAACTTGTGGATTTCACAACCAGATAATGGTGAGCAGGCGTTGCAGATTGCAGACCAGCTGATCAGTTCTGCTGCTGACAATGTGGTAGGTCTTCAGGCTCGATTGATGAGTCAGGCTCTCCGCAAGCTCACTTCTACCATCAGCAAGACCAACACTACCTGCATTTTCATCAACCAGTTGCGCGAGAAGATTGGTGTAATGTTCGGTAACCCAGAGACAACCACCGGTGGTAATGCATTGAAGTTCTATGCATCAGTGCGTTTGGATATCCGCAAGGCAACAGCCATCAAGGACGGCGATGAGGTAGTAGGTAATCTGGTTCGCGTAAAGGTTGTGAAGAACAAGGTGGCTCCTCCTTTCCGCAAGGCTGAGTTCGACATCATGTTTGGCGAAGGCATCAGCCGTGCCGGCGAGGTATTCGGTCTGGCTGTAGCCAACGATATCATCGAAAAGAGCGGCAGCTGGTATAGCTATGGCGGTTCTAAACTCGGACAGGGTGCCGATGCCTGCAAGGCATTGCTCAAGGATAACCCTGAACTTCTCGATGAACTGGAAGCTAAGGTTCGCGAAGCACTTGCTGCTAAGGAACAGAAATAAAGCCAGATAAGGTTTCACACCTTATTATATATAGGAGCTTTATCTGAAAAGAAAGATTTCTCAATCATATTACAGGAATCAAGATAGGGAGAATGCGACATTTTATCGCCTCCCATATCTTGATTCCTTTTATTTTGTCAGCATTATCTGACACCTTGTCAGCCACTTTAAATTTTACAATCCCTTGGCACATGCTTTGTTATGACGGAAAGCGTGAACGCTGAATATAGAGGTTCCCGACAGATGCATATCTTCGGCAGACTTCCATTAGCCAGCAAGTTCATGAGATAAATAACATATTAATAACGATAAAAATAAAAAAAGATATAATTATGGGAAAAGTAATTGGAATTGACTTGGGTACCACAAACAGTTGTGTTGCCGTTTTCGAAGGTAGCGAACCAGTTGTAATCGCTAACAGTGAAGGTAAGCGTACTACTCCATCAGTAGTAGGTTTCGTTAAGGATGGTGACCGCAAGGTAGGTGATCCTGCTAAGCGTCAGGCCATCACAAACCCTAAGAACACAGTATATTCTATCAAGCGTTTCATGGGTGAGACATACGCTCAGAGCCAGAAAGAGGCTGAGGCAATGCCTTACACAGTAGTAAACGAGGGTGGTTATCCACGTGTTGAAATCGAGGGTCGCAAATATACTCCACAGGAGATTTCTGCAATGGTTCTCCAGAAGATGAAGAAGACTGCAGAGGATTATCTCGGACAGGAGGTTACAGATGCTGTAATCACAGTTCCTGCTTACTTCTCTGACTCACAGCGTCAGGCTACAAAGGAGGCTGGTCAGATTGCAGGTTTGAACGTTCAGCGTATCGTAAATGAGCCTACAGCCGCAGCTTTGGCTTACGGTGTTGACAAGGCTAACAAGGATATGAAGATTGCCGTATTCGACCTGGGTGGTGGTACATTCGATATCTCTATCCTTGAGTTCGGTGGCGGCGTATTCGAGGTACTTTCTACCAATGGTGATACTCACCTGGGTGGTGATGACTTCGACCAGGTAATCATCAATTGGTTGGCTGATGGCTTCAAGGCTGAAGAAGGCGTAGATCTCCGCAAGGATCCTATGGCTATGCAGCGTTTGAAGGAGGCAGCAGAGAAGGCTAAGATTGAATTGTCAAGCTCTACATCTACCGAAATCAACTTGCCATACATCACAGCCGTTGACGGTATGCCAAAGCACTTGGTTAAGACTTTGACCCGTGCACAGTTCGAGCAGTTGGCTCACAACCTGATTCAGGCTTGCTTGGTACCTTGCCAGAATGCCGTTCGTGACGCTAAGCTCTCTACATCAGATATCGACGAGGTTATCCTGGTTGGTGGTTCAAGCCGTATCCCAGCCGTTCAGACACTCGTTAAGAACTACTTCGGCAAGGAGCCTTCTAAGGGTGTTAACCCAGATGAGGTTGTTGCAGTAGGTGCAGCTATCCAGGGTGCCATTCTGAACAAGGAAGAGGGTGTTGGTGACATCGTATTGCTCGACGTTACTCCATTGACTCTCGGTATCGAGACTATGGGTGGTGTGATGACTAAGCTCATCGATGCCAATACAACTATCCCTTGCAAGAAGAGCGAGGTATTCTCTACAGCAGCTGATAACCAGACAGAGGTTACCATCCACGTATTGCAGGGTGAGCGCCCAATGGCAGCTCAGAACAAGAGTATCGGTCAGTTCAACCTGACAGGTATCGCTCCAGCTCGCCGTGGTGTTCCTCAGATTGAGGTTACCTTCGATATCGATGCCAACGGTATCTTGAACGTATCAGCTAAGGATAAGGCTACCGGTAAGGAGCAGAGCATCCGCATCGAGGCTTCATCTGGCTTGAGCGAGGACGAGATCAACCGCATGAAGGCTGAGGCAGAGCAGAACGCTGCTGCTGATAAGGCTGAGCGCGAGAAGATTGACAAGATGAACCAGGCTGACAGCATGATCTTCACCACCGAGAACTTCCTGAAGGATAACGGTGATAAGATTCCAGCTGACAAAAAGCCAGGTATCGAGCAGGCTTTGCAGCAGTTGAAGGATGCTCACAAAGCAGGTGATGTTGCAGCTATCGATTCAGCTATGAACAACTTGAACACCGTCATGCAGGCTGCTTCTCAGCAGATGTATCAGGGCGGCCAGCAGGCAGGTCCTCAGGGTGCTCAGGGTGGTCAGCAGGCACAGGGCGGAAATGATGGCGCTCAGGACGTACAAGACGCTGACTTCGAAGAGGTTAAGTAATACAGATTAATATTATAATAAAGGCGTACAATGCTCAGAAATGAGTTTTGTACGCCTTTTTTGTTTCATTATGTTTTTTTATATCCCAATAGTTTGCTAATTCGCTGAAAATTATGTATATTTGCAAATTAAGGGAGATAGAACATCGCCCGAAAGAGATAGACAGTTTAGGGTAAATATAAAAGAAAGGAGAACGAGATATGACAAAGAAAAGACCACAGGTAGCGCTGGTTTATGATTTCGACGGCACACTGTCGCCGGGCAATATGCAGGAGTTTGGATTCATACAGGCTACAGGCAAGACAAAAGACGAGTTCTGGGAGAAAAACAGAAAGTTTGCAGAGGGTAAGGATGCCAACGGCATTTTGACCTATATGTATCTGATGCTCGACGAAGCCAAGAAGAATAATATCTCGCTCACTCGGGAATCTTTTCAGAAATTCGGCAAGGATGTAGAACTGTTCCGCGGTGTAAAACAATGGTTTTCGCTCGTGAATGAATATGGCAACAGTATCGGACTGGACGTAAAGCACTACATCAACTCCTCGGGACTGAAGGAGATGATAGAGGGCACACCTATCGCCCACGAATTTGAGAACATCTACGCCTGCTCCTTTCTCTACAATAAGGAGGGAATCGCCTATTGGCCAGCCGTAGCCGTAGACTATACTACCAAGACGCAATTCCTCTTCAAAATCAACAAGGGTATCAAACAGGTGAGCGACAACAGAAGAGTAAACCAGTATATCCCCGACGAAAAGCGACCTATCCCTTTCCCCCGAATGATATATTTCGGAGATGGAGAAACCGATGTGCCTTGCATGAAGATGGTAAAGGAACATGGCGGCCACTCGATTGCGGTATATGATAACGAGGATAAACAGAAGACTGCCTGCCAGCTTGTCAAGGAGGGACGGGTAAACTTCATGTGCTCAGCCAACTACAGCAAAGGAAGCGTGATGAATATCATCGTAAAGAGAATATTGGATAAAATCAAAGCCGACTTTGAATTCGACCGCCTGATAGAACTGAACCAGAAGAAGGCATGGAAGTAATTTAAAGGTAAAAGGGTAAAAAGGGCAAGAAAGTAAAGGGATATAGGGGTTCTTTTGTGAATTCCGTGAAACTTTTCTTGGTTTTATCGAGGATTATGCTTAATTTTGCACGCAAAAATAATAATATCAAATCATATTAATGGGAAGAAACAAATACTCAGCAGGAGAAATCAAGGAAATCGGCAAGTTGCTGCGACTCAAGAACGCAGGCAACCGTTTACAACAGAAAATGATACGCCACGACCTTCGTGTGGATTATGAATTTAATATCTCTGACTTCAATGAGCCTGGCAAGGCTTTCGGAGAAGAGGAGTTGCAGGCAGCCATCAAGCGTGGCGCCATTCAGATTCTCGACGATGCCACCATAGAGGCAATGAAGGCAAAACGTGCCCGAGATAAGGCTCGCGACGAGGCAGAGAGACAGAAGGAAGCCGTAGCCAGCGGTGAACAGACCGACTGGCAGGAGGCTATGAAGGAGTGGAATGAGTATTACGAAAAGTAAAATGGTAAAAAAGTAAAAAGAACATACTGATTACGACATATACTGATTACGACATATACCGATTAAAAAAAATATACTGATTATAAATTATTATGGCTAAAGTATTGATAAAGACATCAGAGGGCGACATCAAGGTGCGCCTCTACGACGAGACACCTCAGCATCGTGACAACTTCTTGAAGTTGGCAAAGGAGGGATATTTCGATGGCACTCTCTTCCATCGTGTCATCAAGGATTTTATGATTCAAGGCGGCGATCCAGACAGCAAAGGCGCTCCTAAAGGCAAGATGCTGGGCACAGGTGGTCCCGACTATACCATCCCTGCCGAGTTCGTTTATCCACAACTTTTCCACAAGCGTGGAGCCTTGAGCGCAGCCCGTTTGGGAGATGAGGTAAACCCAGAACGAGAGAGCAGCGGTAGCCAGTTTTATATTGTATGGGGAAAGACCTACAAGCAGAATGAACTGAAGCAGATGGAAAAGCAGATGGGCATGCAGATGGAGCAGAACATCTTCAACCAGCTTGCCAAAGAACATCATGATGAAATCATGAACTTCCGCCGCAACCGCGACCGTGAGGGGCTGATGAAACTCCAGGACGAACTGGTGGATGAAACCAAGAAGCGCTGCAAGGAGCAGGGCTATCCTAAGTTTACCGAGGAGCAGCAGAAGGCTTATACAGAAATAGGCGGAACACCTTTCCTCGATAACCAATACACCGTTTTCGGTGAAGTGGAGGAAGGACTTGACATCGTAGAAAAGATTCAGAACTGCGAAACATTGCTTGGCGATCGCCCAAAAGAGGATGTTTCTATGCAGATTTCTGTCATCGAGGAATAAGAAATCTCCATAACGCTCCGCCGGACGGCAAATCCGGCGGAACGCCTAATAAAAACCTAAACAAATATTATATAAGTAATAACAACTATTCATTCGTATTATACAAAAAGACAAATCAATATGGAAAAAATGAAAAGCAAAATGGTAAAGAGTATCATGCTGCTCTTAGCATTGGCTAGTTCTAACTACAGCTATGCACAGCAAGTTACCATCACAGTAAGCAACCCTACAGCAGCTCAGCGCACTGAACTTATCTCCCTCAGCATGAGCGAGATAAAGGCGAAACTGGGTAATGCTACACCTAAGAAAGGCGAAGCTTACATCGTAAAGAACAAGAAAGGGCAGCAAATCGGTTCTCAGATTACTTATGACGGTAATCTCCTGATTGATGCCAGCGTACGTCCGCATGGCTCTGCCACCTATTATGTAAGCATCGGCAAGCCTTATCCACAGAAAGTTTGGGCTACAGGTGCGCTCTACAAGATGCGCAAAGACGATCTTGCCTGGGAAAACGACCGTTGTGCATATCGCGTTTACGGTCCGGCTCTCCAGCGCAGTGGAGAACGTTCTTTCGGTACCGATATCTGGGTCAAGAACACACCGGATAACGTGGTTTACGACCGATACATCAAGGATGTGGTAGACGGAAATGCCAAGGGCGACAAGATTGACGCCAAGGCAAGGGCACTTGAGAAACTGGCTAAAAACGAAAAGAATAAGGCGAAAGCTGCAAAACTCACAGAACAGGCTAAGGCTCTGTGGGCAGAATCGCATGAACTGGATATCAACACCTCCTTCCATCTGGATCATGGAAACGGACTTGACCCGTATCGTGTAGGTGCTACCCTCGGTTTGGGCGCTCCTAGTCTGATGGTTGGCAAGAATCAGGTATTGCCTTACTGCTATAAGGATTATAAGATTCTGGACAATGGTCCTCTCCGCTTTACCGTAGAATTGACTTACAATCCATCTACCGTAGGCGATATGAAGAATGTGGTAGAACACCGTATCATCTCGCTCGACAAGGGCAGCAACTTCAACAAGATGACCGTATGGTACGACGGACTGACTACCCCTACCGATTTTGCTACCGGTTTCCCAATCCATGAAGAGGATACCGAAACCAAGACTTTCGCAAAGGATTATGTAAGTTATGCCGACCCAACAGACAATATCGAAGTAAACAACTCACAGGTTTACGTAGGCGTTCTCTTCCCTTATGGTGTTGACAACACCTACTACCAGCTCTTCGATAAGAAGCACGATGGTGCTACCGGTCATGCGCTCGGCTTGAAACGCGGCTTGAAAAATGGAGAAAAATACAGCTACTATTTTGGTGCAGCCTGGAGTAAATATGATGTGAGAAGCTATACAGAATGGCAGATACGCATCAAAGACTACCTCGATGCACTAAGAAACCCACTTAAAGTTTCCTCTAATTAGAGGAAACTTTTTTATTCCGCCTTCGTCATTCTATCCGCAATATACATACCTGCCAGGATGCAGCAGGCACCTGCTAGGAAGTAAGGAGTTATCTTTTCGTCTAATACCAGAGAGGCGAAAATCATTGTGGTGATAGGATTGAAATAAACCCAGTTGGTAGCTTTCACGGCACCCAACTTAGAGATACACCAGTTCCAGGTAAGGAAACATATCATGGATGCCAAACAGCCCAGGAACAAGAGATTACCCACCACCTGAGGCTTCATAAACACATCCCATGACGGCCACCCAGGAATGATAAGATAATAAGGCAAGATAGTAAGCACACCATAAAAGAATACCTTGCGGGTAATAAAAGCTGCGCCATAATCGCCCGATACCGATTTCATCAGGAGCGAATAGACAGCCCAGCTCATACATGCCGTAAAAGCCAAGGCATCACCTACAGGCGACAGATGCAGCACGAATCTGCCATTCAGCACCACGATAATCATACCTACAAAAGCAAGCAGAGAGCCCAACAGCTGTATCATGTTGATATGCGAAGAATGGCGATAAACCAGACGTACCAGCAAGGTAGCAAAGAGCGGACAGGAGCATACGATGAGCGAAGTATTGGTTGTTGTGGTATAATTCATCGCCTCGTTCTCGCTCAGGAAATAGAGTGAACCGCCCGTAATACCCAGCATCGCCATTTTAAACTCATCTTTCCAGCTATCAGCAAACATCCGCTTATGATTCACCATCAGCATCATCATGTATGCGATACTGAAACGGAGCGTAAAGATCTGTGCTGGCGAAAGTCCGTTCAGCATCAGCACCTTGGTAGATACAAAGGTGGTTCCCCAGATGGCTACGGTGACAAAAGCCACAAGATGATATAATAAACTATTATTCTGTTTCATTCTATTTTCCTGATTTTTGAAATTCAACTGCAAAATTATAACTTTTATTCGAAATGAGCAAATTGTAAGCAAGAAAAGCAGAAAAAGACAATAAAAAGCGAAATTGGAACAAAAGAAAAATGCGTTAAGAAGAGTTACATCAGCATTTTTCAGTGTTCACACTCTGCCACTTTTCATTCGCACCACAACACATTTATTTCCCTAACTACCAGCGGTTTATAAAAATCCCATTTTTACACTCATCCACTTTTCACTTATCACACATCATTTTTTCATTATTTATTTAGTAATTTTGCAGATGAATGAGCATATACGCTTAAACGCACAAAAAAAAACGTGAGAAGCGTTGTGCATAACAACAACAACTGCAAGAATAAACAAAAACATAATAAATATTCATTACTTATGAAACAGTTCATTTTATCATGTGTCTTGTCTGTGGCAGCCATCGCGCCATCACAGGCACAGCAGACTACCAGACAATTGCCAGTCTATCTCGACCAGACCAAGCCGGTAGAGCAGCGCATCGATGATGCCATCTCCCGCATGACGCTGGCAGAGAAGATACGCATCATCCATGCTCAGAGCAAGTTTTCATCAGCCGGTGTACCACGCTTGGGATTTCCTGACTTCTGGACGGATGACGGACCTCACGGAGTGCGTCCTGACGTATTGTGGGATGAGTGGGAACAGGCTGGCCAGACCAACGACTCCTGTGTAGCCTTCCCTGCCCTCACCTGTCTTGCCGCATCATGGAATCCGCAGATGAGCCGCATCTATGGCGAAGCATTGGGCGAAGAAGCCCTGTATCGCGGCAAGGACATGATTCTGGGTCCTGGCGTCAACATCTACCGCACGCCTCTCAACGGCCGCAACTTCGAGTATATGGGCGAAGATCCGTTCCTGGCAAGCATCATGGTAGTACCGTATATCCAGGGATTGCAGTCTAAGGGCGTATCAGCCTGCGTAAAGCACTATTGCCTGAACAACGATGAGGAATACCGCCATCAGGTCAACGTAATCGTCAGCGACCGTGCCCTCCACGAAATCTATCTCCCTGCCTTCAAGGCGGCTGTTGAGAAGGGTAAGACATGGGGTATCATGGGAGCCTACAACCTATATAAGAATGAGCACAACTGCCACAACCAGTGGACCCTGAACAAGATTCTGAAGGGCGACTGGAAGTATGATGGTGTCGTGGTGAGCGACTGGGGCGGTGCCCACGACCTGGAGCAGTCTGTAAAGAACGGGCTGGATATGGAGTTCGGCACCTGGACAGACGGTCTTACGATGGGCGCTACCAATGCCTACGACAACTATTATCTCTCCATGCCTTACATGAAGGCCATACAGGAAGGAAAGTTCACCCAGAAGGAGCTGGACGACAAGGTGCGCCGCGTATTGCGCCTCTTCTATCGCACCACGATGAATCCGAACCGCCCTCATGGTTTCCTCTGTTCCGAGAGCCATTATGCAGCAGCCAGACAGATCGCTGAGGAAGGCATCGTATTGCTCCAGAACAGGAACAATGTGCTCCCTATCAACACCCAGAAGGCTAAGCGCGTGCTGGTAGTAGGCGAGAATGCCATCAAGATGATGACCGTAGGCGGAGGCTCTTCTTCGCTCAAGGTACAGCGCGAGATTTCGCCTCTCGAGGGTCTGAAGACACGCTTGGGCAAGGACGGCATCGAGGTAGATTATGCCCGCGGATATGTGGGCGATGTAACGGGCAACTACAATGGCGTTACAACCGGTCAGAACCTGGAAGACAAGCGCAGCGAGGCTGAACTGATAGCCGAAGCCGTAGAGAAAGCCAAGACTGCCGACTATGTCATCATGTTTGGTGGTCTGAACAAGAGCGATTTCCAGGACTGTGAGGGTCACGACCGCAAGCATTATGAGTTGCCATACCATCAGGATAAGCTGATAGAGGCTTTGGCTAAGGCAAACAGAAACTTCGTTTATGTCAACATCTCGGGCAATGCGGTAGCTATGCCTTGGAAGGCTAAGGTTGCCGGCATCGTACAGGGCTGGTTCATCGGTTCGGAGAGCGGCGAAGCCCTTGCAAGCATCCTTACAGGCGATGCCAACCCTAGCGGCAAGTTGCCGTTTACATGGGTCAACTCGCTGAAGGAAACAGGTGCTCATGCACTCAATACCTATCCGGGAACCTGGCGTCAGGAAGGTGGAGCCAGCACGAAGGGCAACATCATTGATGAGGAATATAAGGAAGGCATCTATGTAGGTTACCGCTGGACCGATAAGGAGCGCATCAAGCCTACCTTTGCATTCGGTCACGGCTTGAGCTACACCCAGTTTGCCATCTCTAATCTCCGCAGCGACAAGGCGCAGATGAAGCAGGACGGCACAATCACCTTTACCGTAAACGTAAAGAATACCGGAAAGCGTGCCGGAGCCGAGACGGTTCAGCTCTACATCCACGATGTCAAGGCATCAGTAGACCGCCCTCAGAAGGAGCTGAAGGGATTCCAGAAGGTTTATCTCCAGCCAGGTGAGAGCAAGGATATCAGCATCACCATCAGCAAAGAGGCCCTCAGTTTCTACGATGAGGCATCTTCATCCTGGAAGGCTGAAGCCGGAAAGTTTGAGGCTCTTGTTGGTAATGCAGCCGATAACCTGAAGCTCAAGAAAGCCTTCGAGTTCTTTTAAAAAGAATGATCCGATTCTGAGAAATTGAACGGAGGGAAGAAATAAATATAACGCATAAAAGTTTGACGTCGTAAAACGCGACGTCAAACTTTTATTGTATTCCCCTACTTTTCATCCTATCGACAAACTCGTAGAAACGGGGATACACAAACATCAATATTTTGATTATCAGATGACTACCCATATGTCGTGAAACACGACACATGGGTATCTGAAGTTTTTACTCATTTCTAAAACAACTAACATACTGATTATCGGACAGTTAACCCACATGACGCTGTAAAACACAGCGTATGGGTACCCCGAAGCATTTACTCCTAAGCTTTCGCAAGTTTTCGTCACACGCCTTGCTGATTGCTGCCCTTTCAGGGCGTGCTGCTTACAAAAAAAACTTGACATATTATTTCAAGTAACAAAAATTCAGATGATCTTCGGGGAAAAAGAGCAAAGCGTTAAAGCGTGACAGTTGTGACAGTTGTGACAGTTTTCAGCGGAGGGGTACATGCATTTCCCCTACTTTCAATCTGTAAGTATTATATATATACTTATATATCTTATTCGTTAACCTACTTAATATTTTCATTAGAAATCATCCCAAATATTTTTTTATTACACGATTGCCTAAATTACAAATATGAAATACTGCATTTTCAATGTAAATCACTTTCTTTTGTTTTTCTGAATATTGGTCATTTGACTCTTCTAGCTTAGATGAAAAAAATTCCCTTATAGGTTTACTGAACCAATGTTCTCCATTAACAGTAATACGATCTCTTTCCTCTGCATATGTGGGTCCTTTTATTTCAGGAATATCCCCACATCCTAGGAATGCATGCCCATTAAAGCAATGAGGTTGTCTGCACTTACCTATTGCTCTAAAATTAATTGGTTTATTTATTTCTTTAATACTGCCAAGCACATCACCGCCATAGCACTGTCTATATATACCTCTTTCTAAATCAACAGCCAAACTCCACAGACCAGCGTAGCAAAATTCTTTTCGCTTCTCATTAAACAGAGCAAATTTAAAGTCAAACAAATCAGAATCAAATACTGACCATATTTTTTTATACTCCTCCCTTGAATATTTTGTTAATAATGCAATCTCTTTAGTCCCTTCATTTCTTGCAACTGTAATATGTGGCAATGCCCCAAAGTGTTCTACTGAAAACGCCTTTATTTCGTCAATATATGGAACAAGCTCATCATGGGGTGTAATTTCAATACTAAAAGAAATTCCTGATTCTTTTATTTTCTCTACATTTTTCAAAAAAATATCCATCTTTTTCTTTTCTAAAAGTTCTAAATAATGAAACGAGAATTTAATAAAAAGATGTTTTCTGCAATCATCATCCAATCTTTCTATAAGTTCATCAAATTTATTTGTTAATGTTCCATTCGTAACAATATCTGCATAATGTCCCATTTTTGTTATGCTGTAGACCAATTCAATAAGTTCCGGATGCAGCATTGTTTCACCTGGAGCACAAAGATTAAAATATGATGAACCTCCCAATCTTTCAATTGAGAAAAAAGATGCGAATTCTTTGGGAGTAACAGCTAATGGTTTTATTCCCCCACCATAAGCATCATCATTTACATGATGACTTAAATAGCAATATTGACATCTAAAATTACATGCATGTACAGGTATGTAGCATGTTATAAATTTACTAATTTTGTTCATAGCATCCTCTTATTTTTCAATTTAAGCATTTTTTTAAATACATTAGGTGAAATAGTGAATAAAATCATTTCTATCTTTATTTTAGTTATCAGTCCTTCGCAATTTAAAACATTTCCAATTTCCTTTTTTAATAATGTTTGTAAAAAGTCAACATTTTCTGCTATTTCTTTATTTGCCACAAAAGCCTTCTTTATAAAATTCATATAATACGCAATATATCCTGCTGACAACCTTGCGAATTGAACATCATTCAATATGTTTAAAGCATGCG